>Ga0105046_10017133_pt1 | contig 11101 bp, 7 predicted proteins | sample MAT03_FD_78385 | JGI IMG/M metagenome (GOLD analysis project Ga0105046, IMG submission 78385) | Freshwater microbial communities from Lake Fryxell liftoff mats and glacier meltwater in Antarctica - MAT-03 (megahit assembly) | ecosystem: Environmental > Aquatic > Freshwater > Ice > Liftoff...
ACCTGATCTGGATCAACGGCCCGAACTTCCTGAACATGAAGCAGCAGGGCCTGCTGTTCGGCCCCGTCACCCAGGCGCTGCCCAACTTCGCTGCGGTGGACACCACACGCAAGCGCTCGAACGTCATCGACTTCACCACCCCGGTGGACGGCATGGCCGTGCCCTGGCGCATGGCGCAGATCGTCTTTGTCTACGACTCGGCCCGCCTGCGCAATGCCGCCGACGTGCCGCGTTCTGCACCGGCACTGCTGGACTGGGCGCGCAAGAACCCGGGCCGGCTGACCCATCCGACGGTGAACAACTTCCTCGGCGCCACTTTCCTGAAGCAGGCCCTGGTCGACCTGCTGCCTGACACGGAGATGCTGCAAAAGCCCGCCAGCGACGCCAGCTTCGACGCTGTCACCGCGCCGCTGTGGGCCTGGTACGAACAGCTGCGTCCGCTGCTCTGGCGCCGGGGCCAGCAGTTTCCCGACAACGGCCCGGCGCAGCGCCAGCTGCTCAACGACGGTGAGATCGACATCACCTTGTCCTTCAACCCGGCCGAGGCGGCGGTCTCGGTGCAGGCCAACCTGCTGCCCGCCACCGTGCGCAGCTTCACCTTCAGCAAGGGCAGCATCGGCAACACCAGCTTCGTGGCCATTCCGTACAACGCCAGCCACAAGGAAGGCGCGCTGGTGGTGGCCAACTTCCTGCTGGCGCCGGCCACGCAGGCGCGGGCGCAGGACATCCGGCAGATGGGCAACCTCAACGTGCTCGACGCCGCCAAGCTCAGCCCTGAGCAACGCGCGCTGTTCGCCGCCCTGCCCACGCACCCGGCTCTGCCGACGGCGGCCGAGCTGGGCGCGCCGCTGCTGGAGCCGCACTCGTCCTGGATGACACGCATCACGGCCGAGTGGGGCAAGCGCACGACGCGCTGAGCGACGGCTTGCGCGAAGCTTTTCGAACGGCCTCGCTGCTGCGCTGGGCGCCGGCGATCACGCTGGCGGCGTTCCTGTTGCCCATCGCGGCGGGGCTGGCCGGCACCTTGCTGCCCGCCATGGGTTGGCTGCCGGCCCTGGGCGCAAATTCCTTCAGCCTCGCCGCCTGGTACACGTTGTTCCAGGCACCGGGCTTTGTCAGCGCCTGGCAGTTGACGCTGTTCACCGGACTGCTGTCGACGCTGCTGTCCTTGCTGCTGGCCCTGGGCGTGGTGGCCTTCCTGCATCAGCGCCCGGCTGCGCGGCGCCTGGGCGAATGGATGGCACCGATGCTGGCGATGCCGCATTCCGCACTGGCCATCGGATTCGCCTTTCTGATCCTGCCCTCGGGCTGGCTGGCGCGTGCCGTGTCGCCCACGCTGACGGGCTGGGAGCTGCCGCCCGATGTCAGCACCGTGGGCCACCCCTCGGGCTGGCCCCTGGTGGCCGCGCTGCTGCTCAAGGAAGTGCCCTACCTGGTGCTGATGACGCTGGGCGCGCTGAACCAGATCAACGCTGCCGCGCAGGTGGCGGTGGCGCGTTCGCTGGGTTACGGACCAGCGCAGGCCTGGTTCCTGGTGGTGTTGCCGCAGGTCTACCGACAGATCCGCCTGCCGGTCTGCGCGGTGCTGGCCTTTTCGTTGTCGGTGGTGGACGTGGCGCTGATCCTCGGGCCGGGCAACCCGCCCACGCTGGCGGTGCTGGCCGTGCGTTGGTTCGCCGACCCCGACACGCGCTGGGTGTTCCCGGCAGCGGCCGCGGCCACCCTTCTGCTGCTGACCGTGTCGGGCAGCCTGCTGCTGTGGCGCGGGCTGGAAGTGCTGGCGCGCCAGTGGCTGCGGCGGCGGACCCGGCAAGGAGTGCGCAGCGCGCACAGTGCGGTGGCGGCCGGCCTGGCCACGGCGCTCGCAGCGGCGCTGCTGGGCGCGGCAGCGACTTCGATGCTGGCGCTGGCGCTGTGGTCACTGGCCTTGCAATGGCGCTGGCCGGCTTTCCTGCCCAGCGCCTGGACCTGGGACAACTGGTGGCGCCAGGCCAGCAGCCTGGCGCCACCGGCGGTCACCACGCTGGCGCTGGGGGCGGTGTCCACCCTGCTGGCCCTGGTGCTGGTGCTGGCCTGCCTGGAAAACGAAGTGCAGCGCCGGCCATCCGCTCGTGCTGAGGGCCGCGACCCATCAGCCGCCGGCCGGCGCGCGCTGTGGCTGCTGTACGTGCCGCTGCTGCTGCCGCAGGTGGCGTTTCTCTTCGGGCTGCAGGTGCTGCTGGTGCGCATCGGCGCCGATGGAAGTTTCTGGGCTGTCGTCTGGGTGCATCTGGTGTTCGTGCTGCCTTACCTCTTCTTGTCGCTGGCCGACCCCTGGCGCGCCTTCGATCAGCGTTACGCCCGCACCGCGCTGAGCCTGGGCGCCAGCCGCTGGCGCGTCTTCTGGCGCGTCAAGCTGCCCATCCTGCTGCGGCCGGTGCTGCTGTCCTGCGCGGTGGCCTTTGCGGTCAGCGTGGGGCTGTACCTGCCCACGCTGTTTGCCGGCGCCGGGCGCGTGGCCACCCTGACTACCGAAGCGGTGACGCTGTCATCGGGCGCAGACCGCCGGGTCATCGCCACTTGGGCGATCCTGCAAGCTGCGTTTCCGCTGCTGGTGTACGCCCTGGCGGCGGCGCTGCCGCGCTGGCTCTACCGCCACCGGCAGGGCCTGGCACGGTGAAAGTGATGGCGCAGATGCATCCCGATTTGCAACTGGACGACGTGCAACTCAGCGTCGGCGGCCGGGCGCTGTTTGCGCCGCTGCATGCCCGGGTGCCGGGCGGGCAGTGCCTGACCGTGATGGGCGCCAGCGGCTGCGGCAAGTCCAGCCTGCTCGCCTTTGTCGCCGGCACCCTGGACCCGGCCTTTGCGGCGCAAGGCAGCGTACGGGTGGGCGAAACGGTGCTGGACGGTCTGCCGCCGGAGCGCCGCCGCATTGGCATCCTGTTCCAGGACGACCTGTTGTTTCCGCACCTGTCGGTGGGCGACAACCTGGCTTTCGCATTGCCGGCGGCGGTGCGACCGGCGGCGCTTCGGCATCAGCAGATCGACGCCGCGCTGGCCTCTGCCGGGTTGGCCGGCTTCGCGCCACGTGACCCGGCCACGCTGTCGGGCGGCCAGCGCGCACGGGTGGCGCTGATGCGCACGCTGCTGGCGCAGCCGCTGGCTTTGTTGCTGGACGAGCCGTTTTCAAAACTCGACACCGCCTTGCGCGCCGACTTCAGGCGCTTTGTCTTCGAACACGCCCGCTCACGCGGCTTGCCGGTCTTGCTGGTGTCGCACGACGAGGCCGATGCGGTGGCCGCCGGTGGCCCGGTGATCGAGTTGGGCGTGGGCGCAGCCTGAGGCGCAGCGGCCGCGGGTGGCGCTTTGCCGGGGTTCGACGACCGTCACGGCCGTCCGTCAGAAGTGAAGGCTCGGGTCGGGAGCCGATCGATCGGTCAAGCGCGTTTCGCTCGCGTTTACCATTGTTCCCTGCCCCGGCCCCGACCCCGACCCCGGCCGCGTTCGCAGCAACGCCGTTGCGTCAGCCGGCACACCACCCTCGACTCATACGCATCACAAGGAACAAGCATGACACCCAAGCTCGCAGCCGAATTTCTCGGCACCTTCTGGTTGGTCCTCGGCGGATGCGGCAGTGCCGTGCTCGCAGCCGCCTTTCCCGAAGTCGGCATCGGCCTGTTGGGGGTGTCGCTCGCATTCGGCCTGACCGTGCTGACCGGCGCCTATGCACTCGGTCCGATTTCTGGCGGTCACTTCAATCCTGCCGTGTCCCTTGGTCTTTGGGCGGGGGGTCGCTTCCCAGCGTCGCAGCTTTTGCCCTACATCGTTGCGCAGGTCGTCGGCGCTGTGGTCGCAGCCGGTGTGCTCTATCTGATCGCCAGCGGCAAGGCCGGCTTCGATCTGTCGGCAGGTTTCGCGTCCAACGGTTACGGCGACCACTCGCCGGGCAAATACAGCTTCGGTGCGGCGGCGATCACGGAAGTGGTCATGACCTTCATGTTCCTGATCGTGATCCTGGGTGCCACGCACCGGCGCGCGTCACCTGGTTTCGCGGGTCTGGCGATCGGTCTGTGCCTGACGCTGATCCACCTGATCAGCATCCCCGTCACGAACACCTCGGTGAACCCGGCGCGCAGCACCGGGCAGGCGATATTCGTCGGCGACTGGGCCATCGATCAGCTGTGGCTGTTCTGGGTCGCACCGATCGTCGGTGCCCTGGCTGCAGGTTGGTTGTCGCGTACGCTGTTCGACTCCAAGGATTGACCCGACTGCCGACCAACCGCTGGCACAGGTGCCCGATGGCATGCCGTTCAGGCAGGCCGGAACAAGGAGCCGTCGTCGCGGAAGGCCCGATCGTCGAAGACATGCCTCAGCATGCCCTGGCGCATCAGCTGTGCCGCCCACTGCACGGCGGTGTCGCGGCTGACCTCGTGTCGCGCCACCAGCCAGTCGACCACGCGGCGGCCGCTGGCACAGCGGCGGTGCACCAGCAGGCCCCTGCGGTACGTACGCAGGGGCACACCGCCGTCCAGCGCGCGCAGGGCCTGGCGCAGGTCGTCCACCGGTGGCGACACGGGCGCCGCCTGCGATTGCACGGCGGCGCTGAAGAACAGCTCGGCATCGTCGAAGTCATGCTCGTCCAGCACGTGGTGCACCCAGCCCAGGGCCACCATGCGGCGGCCGATGCGCACGGCCTCGGCGCGGCTGACGCCGAGCTCGCGGACCATCCAGTCCACCGCCTCGCGGGCGACGAAGCATTGCCGGTAACTGCGCAGGTGGTACATGCGGTCGCGGATATCCAGGCCGCCAGTGGAACGCATGCGCTGCCACATTGCCTGCAGTTCGTGCTCTGGCAGCGGCGCCGCCGTCGTCGTCCCGGGCGCACTGCTGTCCGCCGTGGCCGGCGATTGCCCGGCCAGCCATTGCTCGAAAGCCGGCAGCGGCATCGGTCTGGCCATCAGGTAGCCCTGGGCGCTGCCGACGCCGCGCGCGGCCAGGTAGTCCCACTGGTCCTGGGTCTCCACGCCCTCGGCGATGAGGCCGATGTCGAGTTCGCGCGCGAGGCCGATGATGGCGTCCAGTACCGGGCGGCTGGCGCTGCGGCCACCGATGCTGGCGACGAAGGCGCGGTCGATCTTGAGGCGCTGGATCGGCAGTCGCTCGAGCAGGGCCAGGCTGCTGTGCCCGGTGCCGAAGTCGTCGATCGCGATGCGCCAGCCGGCGCGGTGCAATGCGGCCAGCGCACCCTGGGCGGCCGGGTCGACGATCTCGCGCTCGGTCAACTCCAGCAGCACCTGCTCACGCGGCAGGGTCTCGGGGTTGAAGAGTTCGGCCAGGGTCTGCGCGATCAGCGGCGCACGCAGCTCGTCGGGCGTCAGGTTGAACGAGAAGTACAGCTGCCGATGCTGGCGCGCCAGCGGGGCCAGGCGGTGGGCGGCGCGCGTCATCACCAGCTGCGACATGCCGCTGATCAGGCCGGTCTGCTCGGCCACCTCGATGAACTCGCCGGGTGGCACGATGCCGCGCTGGGGGTGCACCCAGCGCATCAGCACCTCGCCGCCGACGCAACGGCCACTGCCCAGGTCGACGATGGGCTGCACCCACGGTTCGAACTGGCGCTTGTGCAGCGCGTGTTCCAGACGGTGCACCAGCCGCGCGCGCCGCACGGCCTGGCGCCAGGCCCGGGCCGCGATGCCGCCGCTGCACAACAGCGCGGCGGCGAGCAAGCCCGGCAGCTGACGCCGCCAGTCGGCCCAGAGGCCCGCGCGGTCGACAGTCACGCCGACGGCCATGCCATGCCTGGCCGAGGCCTGGTGGGCCTGAAGCAAGGCCTCTCGGGGGCCTGCGGCGCCGTCGCGTGACCACACCTGCAGCGGGCGGCCGTCGGCGGAGTGCAGGGTGATGCGTTCGCCGGTGGCGCCGTCGGTCTGCCACGGTCCCTGCTGAGGCAGGGCCAGCGCCCGGGGGTCGAGCAGGGCGACGATGAACTGCGAGCCGCCGAGCGGCCGCACGGCCAGCAGCTCTGCGCCGATCGAGCGGCGCGACATCAGCGTCAGGCGGCCTTCGGGCGCCGGCGCCAGGTCCAAAGCCGCCGACGCGCCTTCCGGGCCACAGGCCACCGTCCCGGCATCGCTCTGCAGCCACCAGCGGCGCACCAGCAGGCCATCCAGGCTGCTGCGCAAAAGGCGCTGGGTCAACGCATGGGGGCAAGGTCCTTCGCCGGCTGCGGCGGTGACCTCGGCGACATCGGCGGCCAGGCGTTTGGCCTGGGCGTTGATCTCGTCCAGCCGGGCATCCAGCACATCGATCGCCGCGGCGGCCGACGTGGCCGCGGCCTGCGCCCGTGCCTGCCACAGCCAGGCCATGCCGCCCAGGGTGGCCAGTGCGCACAGTGCCAGGGCCAGGGCGAGGCAACGCCACAAGTCCAGTTCCAGCAGCCGTGGGTGGCCACGCAACGCGGGCTGCAGCGCCCGCCGCAGCCGGCGGAGCCAACTGTCGGACTTGCCGGTTTCGAGATCGCCGAAGGCGCTGGGGTCGAGGAGTGAGTCCACGGAAACAGATATCGGCAGCGCATCCGATTCCTGAAACGCGGCACGCCTGACGCCCATTGGAAGGCAACGGCATGCCGGCAGTCCTCACGTCGGCGTGAACAGTCGGCATGAACAGTCGGCTTGAACGGTCAGCGTGAGCAGTCGGCGTAAGCAGTCGGCGTGCCCACGCCGCGCCGCGGCGACGAACTGCTGGCCTTCGTGGTGCCCGGCGACCACGCGCCGCTCGGGCGTCGGATCAGTCGCGCGGGTCGATGGGGCCGCCCGACAGCCGCACGTCGTCAGAAGCGCCGAAGAAAGCAAAGCCCCCGCGCCCCTGCTTCTTCGCCCTGTACATCGCGGCGTCAGCGCTGGCAACGAGCACTGCCGCCTCTTGTCCATCGTCAGGATAGATGGCGATGCCGATGCTGGCCGACGTGGCCTGAAGCGCCTCCGGGCCCGGCTCGCCGATGGCCACCAACATCTTGGCGGCGATCAAGGCTGCATCGGCAGCGTGCGAGATCTCCGCCAGCAGCACCAGGAACTCGTCGCCACCGTGGCGGCTGACGGTGTCGGAGTCGCGGATCACCGACTCCAGCCGGCGGGCGACCAGGCGCAGCACCGCATCGCCGCCGGCGTGGCCCAGGGTGTCGTTGATCTGCTTGAAGCCGTCCAGGTCGACGAAGAGCAGCGCCGCTCGGGTGCCGCGCCTGCGGGACAAGGCGATCGCGCTTTGCAGGCGATCCAGCATCAACGCACGATTGGGAGTGCCGGTGAGGCTGTCGCGCTGACTCGTCCTGGAGATTTTTTTCAGTTCGCCCAGGGCCGATTCGGCAACTTCCTCCGCATGCAGGGCAGAGAGCACGAGCGCCGCGTTCGCCTCGACGAGGCCGGTGGCGGCCTCGTCGACCGAAGGTCGTTCGGCCGCTGCAAGCGCCTTCCTGAGGCCAACGACCTGGTGATGCAGGGATTCGACCTGCCCACGAAGCAGGGCATCGGTCCGGGCGTCCAATGGCGGTCGCGGGCTGTCCGCGTCGGGCAGGGCGCCCTGCGCCAACGGCGCGCCGGGCGCCGCTTCCAGAGGGCCGCTCGACGACGCGACATCGTCTTCGGTGTGCATGGCCGATTCGATGATCCGCAGCAGCACTTCGGGGTTCACAGGCTTGACCACATGCTCGTCGAAGCCCGCCGCAATCGACCGCTGTCGATCGTTCGCGTTGCCGTACCCGGTGAGAGCGACCATCAAGGGCGGCCTGGCGGGTCGGCGTTCCCTGATCCGCGCTGCGACCCCGTAGCCATCCAGACCGGGCAGCCCGACGTCGCACAGAACGACCTGCGGACTGAAGCGATCGAACAGATCCAGGCCCGCCTGGCCGTCGAGCGCAATCGTGACCTCGTGACCCGAAAGACGCAGCAGTTCGGCGAGCATTTCGCCGGCATCGACGTTGTCCTCGATCAACAGGATGCGGGCCGCCGTCGGCGTCGAAAGCCCGCCTGCAGGTGCAATCGCCGCGTCGACCCGATGTTCCAGGCGGGGCAGCGTGACGACGAATTCGCTACCCTGGCCCCGACCACCGCTGAAGACCTCGACCGTGCCATCGTGAAGCTCGACCATGCGGCGCACGACCGTCAACCCGATACCCAGGCCGCCCTGGCTTCGATCAATGGCTCGTTCGTCTTGCGCAAACAACTCGAAGACGTGGGGCAGCACGTCGGCCGAGATCCCCATCCCGTTGTCGATGACGCGCACGACGACGGATTCACCCTTGCGCTCGGCGCGCACGGTGATCGAGCCGCCGATCTGCGTGTACTTCGACGCGTTCTGCAACAGATTGGAGAAAACCTGGGACAGGCGCGCTGCATCGCCATTGACATGCAGCGGGGCGCCCGGAAGGTCCAGCGTCAGCGCCTGAGTTCGTGCATGCACAAGATCGTTGGTCGCTTCGACCGCCCGGTTGATGAACTCGGTGAGTTCCGTGGGACGCTGCTGCAGGGTCACTTTGCCCTGGGTCACGCGCGACACATCGAGCAGGTCATCGAGCAGGCGCGCCATCTGTTGGACCTGGCGTCGAATGAGGTCCAGGATCGGCCTCGGTACGGGTTGCCCGACGTCCAGTCGGGCAAGGACTTCCACCGCATTGCGGATGGGGCCCAAAGGGTTGCGCAACTCGTGCGCCAGCATGGCCAGGAACTCATGCTGGCGGTGGCTTGTGGCCTGGGCGGCCTCACGAAGTTCCTGAGCTTCGATCGTGGCCAGAATCAGATGTTCGTTGGCCTGGCGGAGCTCGCTGTTCTGCGTCTCGACCGCAGCGCTTCTGTCAGCCTCGGTGCGTTGCCCTTCCTCACGTACGCGGGCGCCGCCCGCCCAATCGCTCGCGACCTGTTCGCGCCCGCGCAGTGCGGTCTCGCTTTCGCGCAGCGCGTCTTCGCGACTGTCCAGGGCCGCCTCGCGCTTGTCCTGAACCAGATCGAGCGGACCCTGCCGCGGCTCAGCAGGGCCGTGCTCATCCTTCGCCAGCGCCATGGCGCGCCCTAGCGAGGGGTGACCGACGCCATCAGCCGTGGATGGCCGGTCAGCAGCGGACTGATCTCGGGAAGGGTCTTGCCGATGACGATTCCGTCGTCGTTGATCTCGTACAGGCGCAAAGCGTGGCTGTGGCTTCTGTTGCGCACCTTCACCACGGCGATCACGCGTCTGAGTTCGCTCTGCAGCTCGACATACCGTTGCACGATGATCGCGTCGGTCAGGAAAGCCGCGCCGTAAGGGCTGAAGCGCAGATCGCCGTAGCGGTCTTCCAGCTCGGTGACCATCAGCACGGTGGCCCCCAGACCCGTCAGCACCGCCACCATGCGGTGCAGCGACTCGCGGAAGTCTTCCTGGAAGGCCGGCGCCAGCGCCAGTTCGAACCCGGAAAGCGAATCGATGACCACCCGCGTGGCGCCGGTGGTCTTGATCATCTCCGTGAGGGCGAACAGGGTCTCGTCGATCGACAGATCCAGCGCCCGCGTGTCGATGACACCGACGTCGCCGTCGTCCACCAGCTTCGACAGGCGCGGATTGTGGGTCTGGCCTGGCCCGATCTCGAAAGCGGCAACGACACCCTTCTCGCCGTGCCGGACACCCTCCTCCAGGAAGGCCGTCGACAGCAGCGACTTGCCGGAACCGGAGGGGCCGGCGACGAGCAGCGAATAACCGGCGGGCAGGCCACCCCCCAGCATCTCGTCGAGTGCCGGCGTTCCCAAGGACAGCGCGGGTCGGTGTGCCGGCTTGGGAACATTCGCGTCCCGCTTGTGGGCACTCACCGGCAGCGTTCGTGGAAATACCTGAATGCCGTCGTCGGTGATACGAAAGGTGTGCAGCCCGGGAATGGTGGCCTGGCCGCGCATCTTCGCGACCTGGATCTTGCGCACCATCGAGTTGCGGGTGATGCTTTGCGCCATCACCATGATGCCGTCGGCGATGGTGAACACCGGGTGCGCCTCGCTGTCATGAAGGTGGTACTCGCCGATCAGGAAAGTCGTGGCCTGCCAGCTCGTCATGAGGATCCCGAGGTGCTGCACGAAGTTCTGCAGCGCGCCCTGCTGCCCCGTGGCACCCGCCACCTGGGTGACGGAACGGAAGGAATCGACGAACACGAAGGCAGGGTCGTAGCTCTCGACCTCTTGGACGATCCGCGCCAGGACACGATCGAAGTCGCCGCTCAGCACTTCCTCGCCGAGGTTGATGAAGCGGATCGAGTCGTCCAGCTTGGCGTCATCGAAGAAGTTGTACTGCTGCTGGTAGCGCAGCATCTTCAGCGCGGGCTCGCCCAGCACGGTGAAAAAGAGCGCCTGACGCTCCGGGCTCGCCATCGCGAACATCATCTGGTGGGCCAGGGTCGTCTTGCCCGAGCCAGGCTCCCCGGCGATGATGTTGAAAGAGTACTCCGCCAGGCCGCCGCCAAGCAAAGGGTCCAGTCCGGGTACGCCGCTGGGCAGGCGCAGGATCGGGACCTTGTTGTCGTTCATAGCGGCTTCTCCTCGGAAGTCAGGGCCATGGGCAGGTTTCCCCACGCCTTTTGCAGCAAGCGGTTGGTCAATGGCTCTCCGATCAAGGACACCAGGAGATTGACGAGGGCAAGAAGGAGGGCCTGCGCGGCGCGCCGCGCTTCGGCGGGTTCTCGCGACACCAGGTCTCGATGGACATCGTTCAGCAGCTCGACTGTTGTTTTCAGTTCGGCGCCGGGTCGCTCGAACGAGGCATTTGCCAGGTGAACGCTGCGCACGTAGAGCGCACGCAAGGCCAGTTGGCCAATCAGCGGCTTGAGCTCTGCAAGCAGCAAGCCCAAGGCTCGAACCGTCTCGCCAGCGATGGATGTGGACCCGGCGCCTTCTGCGGCGCCCTCACGCAGCGCGGCGTGGATCATCTCGCTACGTGTTGTGATAGCCATCTCGCAGTATAGACAGGCAAGCGCGGGCCCGGGGCCGCACGCCTGTCCGAGAGCTGGGCATGCGCAGCCCTGGTGAAGGGCAGCGCGACTTCAGTGCCGGTGCAAGTGATGTGCGTCCGGCACGTGGGCGTGCGCATGGTGCAGCGGATCGCGGTCGTGCTC
>Ga0105046_10017140_pt1 | contig 11098 bp, 9 predicted proteins | sample MAT03_FD_78385 | JGI IMG/M metagenome (GOLD analysis project Ga0105046, IMG submission 78385) | Freshwater microbial communities from Lake Fryxell liftoff mats and glacier meltwater in Antarctica - MAT-03 (megahit assembly) | ecosystem: Environmental > Aquatic > Freshwater > Ice > Liftoff...
AGCACTCGTTTCCCATGACATCGACCGCAACTACTATCGCTTTTGACTCCCAAGGCTTTGACGATTTCTTGCAATCACGCGTTGAACCCGCTTGGCTGACTACATTGCGACGCGATGCCTGGCAGCATGCTGAGCAAATGGAATGGCCGGCGCGTCGCCATGAGGAATGGATTCGCAGCGATCTTCGTTTGTTCAACCTAGCGAAGTACTTTGTTCCCGATGGTCAGGTGCGACCATGCGATGGACGTCTGCAGTTACTTGAAGGCGTTGAACTGGCCGGTTCGATCAAGACCGTTGATAGTGCGGTGGTAGAGGAAACGATCGATCCAGAGTTGACGGCCAAGGGTGTTGTGTTTGGTAGTCTTGACCGATTGGTGATCGAACACGGTGACCTGATTCGCCGGTTCCTGTTTTCAGCGTTTGAACCCGACTACGACAAGTTCGCCGCGCTCCACGCCGCTTTTTTTTGCGGTGGCCAGGTCTTGTACGTGCCTCGCGGCGTTGTCATCAAAAAGCCATTGCACCTCGGTGCATTGATGACGGATGGGGGTACCGATTTGACGCATACATTGATCGTGCTTGATGAAGGTGCGGAGGCGACCGTCCTTCATGAATCCGCATCGCCTCACGAAAAGGCGAACGGGCTCAACATCGGTGCGGTCGAATTGATTCAGCGTCCGGGTTCTCACTTGCGTTATGTCAAGTTGCAAGAGTGGGGCCAAAAGACCTTTTATTTCAGTCATCAGAAAGCCAAGGTTGACCGTGATGCCACGCTGCAGTGGACGATTGCTGCGATGGGATCCGGCTTTGCCAAAGTTAATCAAACCGTTGAGCTCATCGGTCCGGGAGCGGACAGCCAAGTGAACGGCGTCTTGTTCTCCAAAGGACGTCAGCACTTGGCGTATCACACACTTCAGCATCATATCGCACCGAACTGCCATAGCGACTTCCTCTACAAATCGGCTCAACAAGATCAAAGCCGAACGGTGTGGCGAGGCATGATCAAAGTTGACAAGGCAGCACAAAAGACGGACGGGTATCAGCGGAACGACAACCTCGTGCTTTCGAATCGCTCGCGAGCGGATTCGATTCCCGGACTCGAGATCGAGGCGGACGACGTTCGATGCACCCACGGTAGCACAACGGCCAAGGTTGACGAAGAACAAATTTTCTACGCACTTTGCCGAGGGTTTACACGAAAAGAAGCCACACAAATGATCGTCACCGGCTTCTTTCAACAGATTTTTGATCGTATCACGATTGACAGCGTTCGCGACGCACTGGGTGCGTCGATCGCGCGACAAGTTCGCGAGTATGAATAATCGGCTCCGGCGGGTAAGATTAGCTTTCAGCACTAGCCTGTCGGGTCTCCCCATAACGTCCAGTAAAACATCCATCTAATCGGTTTATAGCAATGATTTCGTTAAGCGAAGACAAGGTTCGTGAAGCGCTGAAGGCGGTCATCGATCCTGAATTGTATGTCAATATTGTCGATCTTGGGCTGATCTATGTGGTGAATGTCCACGAGCCCAAAGACGATGGTCGGCACGATGTTCAAGTCGAGATGACGATGACCAGTCCAATGTGTCCAGCAGGACCACAATTGGTTTCCGGTGCCAAAAATGCCGTCGAAGGATTGGAAGAAGTCGACACAGCCACGATCAAGGTGGTGATGGACCCGCCTTGGAATCAGGATATGATGTCCGAAGACGCGCGCGATCAGCTCGGTATATTTTAGACGCGTTCTTTAGTCCCGCTTGAACCCGTAAACACGAATCCAAAATGCGAGTCTTCCTGGGTGAGTACGTTTGCGGCGGCGGTATGCTGCGGATTCCCACGGATTTAATAGACGCTTCATTGCGAGCCGAAGGCGGGGCGATGTTGTCGGCATTGGCGTTTGACATCGCCAAAATTGCCGAACTATCGGTGGCCATCGATCCACGTATCTGCCCATCGTTGCCCGTGGGTACGTGCCACGAAGTCGACGCACAATTGCCCATGTGGGGTCAATGGGTTCGTGCCGCGCAAGGTTGCGACGCAGCCATCATCATTGCACCGGAAAGTAACGGAGTCCTTGCTCAAGCGGTCAGCGTACTTCGCGCCGGCGGCATCAACGTGATTGCAAGTTCCAGCGAGTTCCTTCGCATCGCGGGTGACAAGCAACAAACCGCCCGCATCTTCGCCGAAGCGTCGGTCCCTCACCCTGTGACCTTTGTTCCCGGTGACGCCAAGTCACTCGCGCGGCTTGAGGGTTTTCGCCAATTCATCGTCAAGCCTCGTGATGGCTGTGGCACTAAGCAGATCGCCGTGTTCGATGACCTGGCAAAAGCGATCGCGGCGACGACCGAATCTCATATCTTGCAAGGCTTCGTGCCAGGAAAACCAGTCTCGATTGCGGCGATCATTACGGCAGACGAAATGGTTACGCTGCCAGCGGTGTCACAAGATATTTCGCTTGCCAATTGCTCCTATAGCGGCGGCCAGGGACCTCTGCCTGACGACGAGCAGCGCCGCGCGGCATCACTTGCCCAGTGCGCGATTGCGGCGATGCCGCCCTACCCACGCGGTTTCGTTGGATTCGATTTGGTGTTGGGTGATGAGATCGGTACCGATGTTGTGATCGAAGTGAACTCTCGATTAACGACTTCTTACGTGGGGCTTCGCCACATGGTATCGGGCAACCTTGCGGGAAGGCTGCTAGGGCTCGAATGTGGTTCCGTGCAATGCAAGACCACCGCTGGCGCAATCCGCTGGACACCTTCGGGCGAGGTTTGGATTCATGACGTTGCGGTCGTCAATGACTAATTGCCGCCCAACGCATCGGCTCGGTCTCGATATCGGCGGCGCGAACATCAAGCTGTATCATTCTGCAGGTCACGCGATCTGCATCCCTTTTCCCATGTGGTTACGCCCTGCTTCGCTGGCGGATGAGCTCGTTAAAATACTTTCCGGCTTGCCTCGATGTGAAACATGGGGCGTGACAATGACGGGCGAATTAGCCGATGTTTTCGCGGATCGTGCGGAAGGGGTGCGGGCAATCGTTGAGCAAACGATGATCGCAGCTCGGCAGGAAAAAATTGAAGCCGTGGGTTTCTACGCTTCTCCGGGGACGTTGCTTACGGCGTCAGAAGTGGTCGAATCAAGCGAGTCCGTTGCCTCGGCAAATTGGCATGCACTCGCCTATTGGACGACGACGTGGATTACCGAGCCGTCGCTACTGATTGATATTGGCTCAACCACTGCGGATGTCATTCCGATATCGCCCGGTCGCGTTGCTACACCCAGCCGCACGGACCATGACCGTCTTTGCCGTCGCGAACTTGTTTATCTAGGAATTCGGCGGACTCCTGTCTGCTCGCTCGTCGATACGCTGCCGTTCAATGGTGCTGAGGTTCCCGTAATGCGAGAACGGTTTGCCACGACCGATGACTGCGCGCTGCTTCTCGGTTGGTCACCTGAAGCGATGGATGACGTTGATACATCGGACGCTTGCCCGCGTACGCGCCCGGCAGCCGCGAATCGACTAGCTCGCATGATTGGTCTCGATCATTTAAACGTTTCGCTGGACGAAGCCGTGGTGATGGCATCGCGAGTCATGCAACGCGCGACCGAGCTTGTGTCTGTTGCAACCTCGAGTCAAGCGTTTCACAATGCATCGCAATGGGTCGTCTCTGGCCATGCGCGGCAATTGATCGAGTCACCGACAAACGTGACCGTAATCGACCTCGCGTCTCGGCTGGGAAGTAATGTATCCCGTGTCGCGCCCGCGTTTGCCATTTGTGAATTGATCCGCAGCGGCGTGTTGTCGGTAGAGCGAACGCGCTGACGCGATTACGAAGCGTTGGAAGCTGATCTTGAGTCGAAATCCAAATTTTGACTAAGGTAGTCTTGTTAACAGCGTTTTTGGTGTATTCGTGTAGTTTCAACGTCGGTTAAGGATGACCCTGATCATGGAACGGTTCAAAGTGCTATCGCGACGTGCCTGCGGGTTGACCGCCACGATTGTTTTTGCGTTTGCGTTTGTATTTCAGCCCACCGCTACCGTGAGAGCAGAGAACGGTAAGGTTGCCGCAGCTCCTGCGGTGCCGTCGGTCGTTGCTGTGGTCAACGCCGATCCCATCACTAGCGAGCAATTGGCCGACGAAGCATTGCGACGCTATGGCGTTGATATGCTCGACAATATGGTCAATCGGCACCTGATCTTGCAGGCCTGTGCTGCCTCCAAGATTGAAGTCACCGAGGCTGATGTGAGCGCGGAAATCCATCGCATCGCCGCTAAATTTGGGCTGACGATCGACAGCTATCTGCAACTGCTCCAAGACGAACGAGATATTTCACCGGACCAGTACAGCAAAGAAGTGATTTGGCCGATGCTCGCCCTACGTCGGCTTGTCGATGATCGCGTGAAGGTTTCCGACGAAGAATTCAATCGTGCTTTCCTTGCTCGTTATGGCGAAGCGATGAAGTGCCGCATGATCATGGTCAGCGATCAGAAATTGGCTCAATCGCTACGCGATCGCGCCGCCGCGACCCCTGAAGAGTTCGGTGCTTTGGCCAAAGAACACAGTCAAGATGAAGGCAGCGCCAGTGTACGTGGATTGATCCCACCAATCCGACGATTCAGCGGCGATTCGCGTCTTGAAGATGCGGCTTTTGCCTTGGAAGAAAACCAAGTTTCGAACGTCTTGCAACTAGGCGATCAATGGATCGTGCTACAGGCCGTGAAGCGTTTGTCCGCATCCAGCCCCAGCGCTCAGGCGATGCCAGCGATTCGCGATCAGATCATCGACAGCATTCGCGATGAGAAGATGAAAGAAACGTCGAGCGAATTGTTCGCGGAGCTTCAGAAGAAAGCACAAGTCGTGAAGGTGCTCGGCGACGAAGAAGCGGTAAAACAGTACCCAGGCGTTGCTGCGATTGTGAACGGCCAGAAAGTGACGATTTCGCAAGTCGCAGCCGAGTGCGTCAAGCGACACGGGAACGTCGTTCTCGAAGGTGAAATCAACCGCAAGATTCTCAATCAAGCACTCGCAAAGGTAAGTCAGGCAGTCTCTCCGGGCGACCTCGATGTTGAAGTCGCGCGGGCGGCGGCGAGTTATGGTTACGTTCGTGCTGACGGAAAGCCCGATGTGGCCGCTTGGCTAGAAGCGGTCGTGGCAGACGGTGCTGCAACGGCTGATTTGTATATTCGAGATACCGTTTGGCCGAGCGTCGCGCTCGCTAAACTGGTCGAAGGCCAAATTAAGGTTACCGAAGACGATATGAAGGAAGGATTTGACTCCAACTTCGGACCGCGAGTTGAAGTGCTCGCGATTGTGATGTCGGATCAGCGTTCGGCACAAAAAATTTGGGACATGGCCAGAAGTAATCCGACGGACGAGTTCTTTGGAAATTTGGCGGATCAATACAGCGTCGAACCGGTCTCTCAAAGCAATTCTGGGAAAGTGCCACCGATCCGCAAGTTTGGTGGTCAGCCCGCAATCGAGAAAGAGGCGTTTGCGCTGAAACCCGGCGAATTAAGTGGAATCATCGCGACGGGCGATAAGTACATCATTCTCCGCTGCCAGGGGCAGACCGACCCGGTGGTTAAAGATTTCAACGCCGTCAGCGAAGAGCTGCTCAAGTCGATTAGCGAACGGAAGTCTCGCCTTGCAATGGCCAAGAAATTCGACGAATTGAAGGCCGACGCCGAAATCGACAACTTCTTGGAAGTTGTTAAGAAGACGACCAGAGTCGCGGCCGCAACAGCGCCTACGAAGACTCGCTAGTGCTTTGTCTGCGGTTAGCGAGACAGGTCGTTCCCGTCGGTTGCTGGTGAGCGTAGAATTCGGGTTCAGTAAGAGTTACGTTCTCAAGGCAAGCATTCGGAAACGCGATGAGCGAACAGTTCAATCTCGATGGTCCTGCCATCGATGCACCGATCGACGATCCTACCCCCCAACCCTTCGAAGTCAAATTCGCCAGTCGCGTTGATCGCCTGCCGCCGTACATGTTCGGCAGGATCAACAACGCGCTGTACCAGAAGCGTCGCGCCGGTAGCGATGTGATCGATCTTGGCATGGGCAACCCGTCGGATCCGCCCCAGGACGTCGTCGTTCAGAAATTGATCACGGCGGCATCCGATGAAGGCAATCATGGCTACAGCAAGTCAAACGGAATCTTGAACCTGCGCCGTGAAGTTGCGAAGAAGTACGAACGCAAATACAACGTCCAGCTCGATCCCGAAAGCCAAGTGATCGCTTGCTTAGGTAGCAAGGAAGGCTTTTCGCACATGTGCTTGGCGTTGATGGGGCCCGGCGACACAGCGATGATTCCATCGCCCTATTTCCCGATCCACATGTACAGCGTGATTTTGGCGTCTGGCAGTGTCGTCGCGCTGGATGTCGCAGACCCGGACAAGTTTTTGTCCAACGTCGCGTACACCTGCGAGAATTTAACGCCGCGGCCAAAGTTGCTGATCGTCAACTATCCGCACAATCCTTCGTCAGCGACGATCGAGCCAGATTTCTTTGTGGAAGTCGTTCGACTGGCGAAAAAATATGGCTTTTTGGTCATTCACGATTTTGCCTACGCGGACGTCGCCTTTGACGGCTACATGCCACCGAGCTTCTTGTCGGCTCGCGGTGCGAAAGACGTCGGCGTTGAGTTCACGACAATGAGCAAAGGCTACAACATGGCTGGTTGGCGAGTTGGCTTTTGCGCCGGCAATGCTGACATGATTCGCGGCCTTGGTACCGTCAAGGGCTATTACGATTACGGGATGTTCCAAGCGATTCAGATCGCAGCCATTGTGGCGCTGCGTGAAACGGAATCCGCCGTGCTGGAACAGTCGCTGATCTATGCTGGCCGCCGCGATGCGCTGGTCAGTGGCCTGCGTCGATTGGGCTGGAACGTGACTCCGCCGCGAGCTGGGATGTTCGTTTGGGCTCAGATTCCGGAGCCTTGGCGCAGCTCGATGAGCACGATGGATTTCGCCATGAAACTGCTTGAAGAAGGCGACGTTGCAGTCAGCCCTGGCAGTGGCTTCGGTCCCGCCGGCGAAGGCTATTTGAGGTTGGCGCTTGTTGAGAACGAGCATCGGCTTCGGCAAGCCGTTCGTCTGATCGCCCGCTGCCTCAATCGCGATACCGCCAGTGTTGCGGCGAGTTAAAGCCTATGTTCATCACGCTTGATGGAATCGACGGCGTAGGTAAATCTAGCCAAGTGGCGATGCTTTGCGATCACCTCGAAGCAACCGGGCAAGCGGTGCTCCGTGTGCGCGATCCGGGTGGAACTGTCCCCAGCGAAGCAATTCGGTCGTTATTGCTGGACTCAGAACTGGCGATGCACCGGCGTTGTGAGGCGCTATTGTTCTTGGCCGCGAGATGCCAATTAGTTGAAGAGGTGATCCGGCCTGCTTTACAGATGGGCACGATCGTCGTTTCCGATCGATTTTTGCTGGCCAATGTCGTTTACCAAAGCATTGGCAGCGACTTGCTTCCCGACGATCTATGGCGGGTTGGCGAATGGGCAAGCGGCGGCCTACGCCCTGATTTAACGTTACTTTTAGATATGCCTGCGATCGATGCCATGGCTCGGTTGGATCGGCCGAAAGATCGCATGGAATCGCGTGGTGTCGAATACCTGGAAGCGGTTCGAATGGCGTTTCTAGTGCAATTGCCCAGGGCTGCCCATAACTCGACGATCATTCAGGCAGATCGACCGATCGATGATATCCATCGCGATATCGTGGCCGCTGTGCGGGAAATCAACCAGTAGGATTCTCGCTTTATCGCAACCAAAGCGGAACCCCGGTCGGTGTTTCGGGGTTGTTCCAGTAAGTTAGTGCTTTGTTCCAACTAAATGTTTGGGTTGGTCAAATTAGCCGTTTGGGCGCTAGCCCCGGTTGTTGCGAAGGAACCGTGGCTAACGCCAAAACGGCTAATCCTTAAATCGAACCGGAACAGTGCATTAAGGCGCGAGTTCAAACGCATCCTGTTGCCTCATTCATGGGAACCGTCTTGTCGGTCACTCCGTCCACCGCAATGCGATATCAGCAGTCCGATCCGGACGTGCGGTTGATGCTGCGCGTGCGCGAAGACGACGCCGGAGCGTTTGAAGAACTGGTGCGACGGTACCAAGATCGATTGGTTCGTTTGTTTCATCACATCGGCCCCAGCCCAGAAGTCGCGGAGGATTTGACGCAAGATGTTTTTCTTCGCGTCTATCGTTCGCGAGCACGTTATGAGGCGGGGGCAAAGTTTTCCACTTGGTTGTTTACCATCGCCGGAAACGTCGCCCGCAATGCCGCGCGATCGCAAGGTCGGCGGCGCGAAGTTACCGAAGTGGACGCTCGCAAATCAACCGATGACTCGCGTTCGAACCTAATCGCTGGCATCGCGCTGGACGCCAGTTCGCTGATGCCGGCAAGATTGGTTGAGGGAGAAGAGCGTGCGGAGGTTGTGCGTGCTGCTGTTCAATCTCTTGGCGAACGTCAACGAATGGCGTTGATGCTGTCGCGGTTCGAGAACATGAGTTATATGGAGATAGCCGAGGCGATGGATCTGACGACGAAGGCTGTCAAATCTCTCCTCAGCCGCGCCCGTGTCAATCTGAAGGAGCTCCTGGCCGATTACATCGTCGGTAGCGATAAGGCTTCGACCAGCGACGTGGAAGATTTGGAAGAAGGACTTGAATGAGCCAAGACAAAACAAGAACGAGCCAAGTCGGGTTCCAAGACGATTCGCCAGTCGACGAGTTGGACGAGCAGTTGGTTGCCTATCTGGACGGCGAATTGTCGCGCGAGGAACTTCGAGCGTTAGAAAAGCGATTAGGAGCAGAACCTGCACTGCGCGACCGACTTCGTGACTTGCAAAACGGTTGGGAAATGCTAGATGACTTGCCGCTGGCCGCGTCGAGCGGCTCGCTGCTTGAAACCACCATTCTTATGGCCGCCGTGGATGGAGAAGTTTCCTCCAACCCGAGCAGATTGAAGTTTTCCAAAAACAAGTTTTATCGATTCTTCGCCGTTGTCGCCGTGACCGTTGCCAGTTTTCTGCTTGGATTGGCGGCGACGAAAGGGCGCGACTACATTCGTTACCGAAACCAGTTGCGAGATCTGCCGATCGCAATGCACCTGGATGCCTACCTCCATGCGTCCGATCTGGACCTGATGCGAAATCTTGCGGAGATGCAACAGTGGAAAGAAGCAAACGAGATTGCTGACACCTTGGGCGAATGGAACTTTCACCTTGCCGACCAACTGGATGCGACTTCGCTCGACAGCCGTCAAGCGTGCTTAGTCATGCTGCCGACCGAGGACCAAAAGACAGTCTCTGCGAAATGGGAACGGTTCGAAAAAATCAGTCCCGACGACAGGCGAGAGATCTATCATGTGGCGGCTTTCGTTGCCACTCAGGAAGATCCCAGGATGCTTTTGAAGACGATGGATCGGTTTGCCGCGTGGCGAGAATCGCTGCCGGCGAGTGAGCGCGATTTCTTCGCTTCGGGAACCGATGCCCAGCGACAGGAGTTTCTCCAAAAAGAGCTGAAAAGGACGACTCAGAAATGGACTCGCGAACGAGGAGCCAATCTTTCTGATGACGATGTGAAAACGATTTATGACGCGATGCGGCAGATAGCCAAGTTTAGAATCGATGCGATTCGCCAATCGGGTTCGCCAGCCTTGCGAGTTGTGATCACGACGTTTGAGATGGCGAATCAGTCGATGGACGCTCGCTTCCAGGCTTACTTCCTTCGGCGTCTGTTTGAAAGACCGGACGGAAGAACCGACGGCAGACCAGAAGGAAGACCAGAAGGAAGACCAGAGAGTGGGCCACCTTGGCGCCCGAACGAATCGCCTGATTCTCAACAGCCGTCCCCTAGGACCCCGCCTTTTCCCGGCGGTATCGCGCAGAATGTATTTGCAAACGCGAGGCTGATCATTGATCAAGTTCAAGGCCCGCTGCGCGATGATGAGCTCTACCTGCTCGAGTCAACCTTGCCTCAAAAACTGACGGAAATTATCGAGGAAACATCGGGTATTCCCATTCTTCGCGAGGAATTTTTGCTTAGTTGGATCGATGAGTCAATCAAACGAACGCAGTCCAATCCCGGCCCCCAGACGATTGTCGAACGATACAACGAGCTCGCTCCAAAAGACCGCGAACAAATGGATCTGTTACCGCCAGAACGCATGCTTCGCGCCATCCAAGGCGACAGACGACGTCCGTAACCGAGGAGCCGGTGCGACTGGACTGAATCACGGAATACAGGGAACGCGAAGGCAATCTCGTGCAGCCGCGTAAGCGTTAACTGTTTTCAGTGTTTTCCGTGGTCTTGCCAAATCCCAGCAAAAAAAAGCCCGATGACACGTTGCTAAATGATGTCGGATCGACTTTGTTGATAATGCCACGGCACTGCATAAATTGTTGTTCGACACAGAGTGCCGAACAACAATTCAGTTGAGGCGTTCTAGGGTTTGTTTAAAAAACCTAGTGCGTAATGGCAATGACGAATGCTGTTGCATGGGTACGGCAGCGACCGAGGCTGAGTTGAAACTCATCGATTCCCTGCTGCGCGGCCCAAGACGCGGCGCGACCGGTCAAACGAATGCAGGGCGCTACGTTTGGTTCGGCGACAACGGCAATCTCGGTCCAGCGAATACCTCGAACACGACTGCCGATCGCCTTCATGGCCGCTTCTTTCGCGGCCCATCGCGCTGCGTAATGCTGTGTCGCAGATGACCTTTCGCAGCAATAGGCGACTTCCTCCGGTGTAAAGACGCGTTCTAAAAAAAGTTCGCCATGGTGCTCGATCATCTTGGCGATGCGGACGCATTCGATGATCTCCGTACCGATGCCGATGATTTTCATTATCGCAATCCACAAGCTCTGCTGGCCCTATCAACCACACCGCTGGCGACTTCGCGCGCCCGCACGGCACCGCGACCAAGGATCTCATCAACATGATCCAGGTTCTTTTCCAATTCCAGACGCCTTGCCCGTGCGGTTGCAAAGTAAGCTTCGCTGGCGTCCGCGACTGCCTTTTTCACTTCGCCATAACCGAATCCACCGCGGCGGTACATCGCCGCCATCGAATCAACTTGGTCCGTGGTTGC
>Ga0105046_10017143_pt1 | contig 11097 bp, 12 predicted proteins | sample MAT03_FD_78385 | JGI IMG/M metagenome (GOLD analysis project Ga0105046, IMG submission 78385) | Freshwater microbial communities from Lake Fryxell liftoff mats and glacier meltwater in Antarctica - MAT-03 (megahit assembly) | ecosystem: Environmental > Aquatic > Freshwater > Ice > Liftoff...
CCCGGGACAAATGGCTGACGATTGACGACAAATACCCACGGGTCGCAATCATAGCTGCCAACGCGTAGCTTGGTCAGGCGTCAGAAATCAGGCGTCAGGAGTCAGGAGTCGGCATGCGTGTTACTTCCAATTGGTTGGGGCCGGAATGAACCGATCCAACGTAATTAGCTTTTCATGAAGCTCTTTTTCGGTTGATTTAGTCTCGGCGTCCGCGAACTCGATTCCGATTTGTGCAAGCTGGTCAGCGGCAGAAACAAGGTTTTTGCGATTGTTCAGCTTGATTTTTACTGAGTCGAAGACGCCAACGGCAAGATCAAGACGTTCGTCGTTGACCTTGTCAGCGACGCTTTTGAGTCTTGCACCGGCGCGGGCGGCTCGCTTGGCAACTGTCAACGCGTAGGTCGCTTTCTCGGTTGCGGTCGAAAGGGCGCGGAGCGTCGATTCGGTTTCCGCGATCACGCCGGCGACAAACAAGAATCGCAAACGATGAGGTGAGCTGATCACGTTCTCCTTGCCATCGGTACGGACGAAGTTGTGGTGAACCTTCCCCTGGCTCCAAGCAACCAATTCGAAATCAAGGCTTCCTGTCGGATGGCCACCAACGTTGACAAGCTCTTCGTCACCGGTCGTGTGGCAGCGGTAACAACTCTGTGCCACCAGATAGACGTTGTGGGGATTGCGCATTCCCAGCTCGACACTGCGGGCGATTCGTTGCTCTCGGTGAGCCGGCGATTCGGTGAGCCGGGTACCGTTGGGCCCGCCATAATCGTGGTGAGCTTCTAACCAATCACGAGCCGCGCCGTGGCAAGATTCGCAGGAAATCCCTGCGATTGCATGAAAATCGGGCAAGCTGGAGCCGTTGGTCGAAACCGTCGTGACCGAACTCGGATCGGCCTGGCGAGTGTAGTGGCAAGCGACGCACCGGTCGCCGTGCTTGATTGAGCTGATTCCTAGCTTCGAGGCGATCTGTGACGCTTCGGGACGTCGATGCAGTTCGTCAAAGGTTTTTGCGTGAGGAGTCGCTGCCCAAACTGCTTGTTCCGAAGCGTGGCATTTCACGCAGGCGTTGTTTCCCATCACTTTGTTTGGGTCCGCCGGTTCCGCGACGATGACGTTGGTCGATTCGACGATCGCATCGGAACCGAAAGAAAACGAACGGGTCGCCGCGAGGCTTCCGAGGATGATCGCGATCGCGATCCCCAGGCCCGCCATTGCTTCTCGGGTAAAGGTGGCCGTTCGAGGCCCGTTTGAGTGTTTTGCCTGATGGGTGGTCGGAACTCGCTTGTTCATCGAAACTAGCTTCACAAAAATGCGTGTCACAACCATGCTCCTCGCGAGGCACATGGCCCTGATCGCGAAAATAAATGTACAAGTGTCCGCATCGAATCCAGTGTTTGGTACCCGCTCGATTTCACAAATGGAGTGGACCCGAAGCGATTTCGGCGGCACCATTGCCGCTGGCTTATTCGAAATCTAGGTCACAAAACGCGATAATTGTGCCCGGTTAATAAAGAAATGACGCATGTAGCCCGATTCGTGAGTGCCGATTGTGACGGACAGACCGAAACGGCTTGGACAGGGATTCACGATTTTCTTTGACAGATGAATTCTTCGCTAACTATACTTTCAGAGGTCGCAAACATTAGCTTGAGGGTTCCTTATCGAATTTCCCTCCTGATGGGCTTTTGTTTGTGTTTGCCGTGAGAAATCTCGGCCCGAAAATGCTAATCTGAACAAAAAGGGATCAGATGTTCTCCTGTTGTCTGACCTTAAGTCGCCCCCGCTGGACCGAGTTTCAAACGCGATGACACTACTGGGCAAATGGTTTTTGGCGTTCACGTGCTTTTTGAGCATTGTGTTCATGATCTTGGCACTCGTCGCCAACGCGTCGCACCGGAACTGGCGCGATGTCGTGCTGGACCCGAGTACTGGATTGAAGAAGCGAGTCGAGGTTATTGAACAAACCAATGTTCAGTTGCGAGATGCACGCGAACGCACCCAGCAGGCGCTCGACCGCGAACAAGCGTCACGCCGAACCGCTCTGGCGGCTCTGCAAACTCAGCTCGATCAGGTCGAACAAGTACTTCAAGGCAGCGAATCGCGAGTCCAGTTGTTGGAAGCGAAGAACACAGAGTTGACCCAAGTCGACCGAAGCCGGGCCGAGGAATTGCAGCGTTTAACCGAACAAACCGCGAAACTTCGCGAACAGATTCGTACCGAGCAAGAAGACCGTGATACCTTGTTTGCAGAGACATTAGAGCTGACCGACCAAATGAATCGGCTCCGTGGCATGGTGCAGCAACAAACCGAGCGTAACGAGCAATTAATGGCCCAGGTTACGCGATACAAAGAAGTCGTTGACGCTCGCGGTATTGATATTAATGAACCACTGGACGGCGCTCCGCCGGAGCGAAACGGAACGGTTTTGGTCTTGGACCGCCCTCGAAAACTAGTCGAAGTGTCGATCGGTTACGATGACGGCCTTCGCGATGGGCATCTCCTGGATGTGACGCGAAGCGATCGTTTCGTAGGAAAACTTCGAGTGCGGCGTACCGAGCCTGACCGAGCCGTTGCCGAAATCTTAGCCGACTACAGCGAAGGCATTATTCAGGAGGGCGACCGTGTCGACACAGCTATCGAGTGATCGGGGGCGAAAGCAACCGCCTAATGTTTATACTGTAATGTTGCTGATGAGCATGGTTTTCATGCTTGTCGCCGTCATTGCCATGTTTGTGGAATTGAAGCGTTACGCGCCCGATTACCACAATACGAACGCCGCAAGGCCCAACGTAAACGGTTAATCGCCTATCTGCATCCTGAATCGGGGCGCTATTTTCCAGCCCGAACCGCTGCGAATCGTGTTCGCGAAATTGACATCATCGCGCCTGGCTCTACAATTCTTCCTCCAGTGGCAAAGCGTCACCGGGACGAATGGTCCACAAACATGATTTAGCTGGCCAATATGCGATGGCCACCTTGTAACTCGCCAACCTTTGAAAGGCTCTACTATGGCCGCTGACTCGGTCCTTGAATTCACTGATGACAATTTCGACACCGAAGTTTTGCAGTCCGAAGGCACCGTCCTTGTCGATTTTTGGGCCCCATGGTGTGGACCCTGCCGTCAAATCGCACCAATGATCGATGAACTTGCCACCGAAAACCCTTCGGTCAAAATTGGCAAAGTAAACATCGACGATAACCCAGGCTCTGCTCAGCGTTTCGGCGTCAGCAGTATTCCGACACTGCTTGTTTTCCGTAACGGCGAAATCTCCGATAGCTTCATCGGCGTTCGACCTAAAGCAATGCTACAAAAGGCATTGACCGGAACCGGTGTCGCGTAACTTTGCCGAGCGACTCACGCCTCTTCATTTGAATCAGGACGACCAACTTTGGTCGTCCTGCTCACGAAACGGTTGCCGCTCTCAAAAAAACGAAGTGGCATCTCTTGTCCGCGACTGATTCCGATTCGTGGTCCACAGGTAATCAACTTTGATTCGCGGTCTGGCAGCGTCACCAATCCTATTGTTCCGCTCGAAACCAAGTCGACCCCGTCGTCCACTGTCGTAACGCCAATCGCCTGACACAGCATCGCGGGACCGCGAGTCAACCGTCGCAAATCATCATAGCGACGATTTTGTTTCATTATCTCAATACCCCATAACGGCTCAATTGCTCGAATCAAAACTGCGCTACCCCGTCCCTGAATTTCCGTGACGACGTTCATGCAGTATTTCGCATGGATTGTATAGACATAGAGTGTGCCACCGATTTCAAACATCGACTTGCATCGCGGCGTTACCCCCGAACGAGAATGACTGGCCGGATCGCTTTCGGACAAGTAGGCCTCGGTCTCGACAATCCTTCCACCAACCCACGTGTCGTTGAGCCGCCGGACGATTCCATGACCAATCAGTTCTCGCGCTACGATTGCTGGGTCGCGAAGAAAAAAACTTCGGATGGGCCGTTGGTATTTAACAATATCCAGACTCATAGGACTCAGAGTCGATTGTGAAATGCTGAGCCAGACTGTCTATCAAGCTCGTTGTTTGCTTCCCATCACCCGGCCACCGATCGAGGGCGGCTGGATCTTGATACGCAATGGATTGATCGCAGCGATCGGCGACCACAATCAATCTCCGCCACAAGCACCGATCGATTTGGGTGACGTTGCGATTCTACCCGCGATGGTCAATGCGCACACGCACCTTGAGTTCTCTTATCTCCACCGCCCGATCGGAAATCCGGGCGTCAAACTGCACGACTGGATCGGTGAAGTCGTTCGCAGTAGAGATACCAGTATGCAGGGCGACCTATTCGTCCCTGACGACACGGTTAAGCATGGCATTAAGCTTTGTCATGACACATGCACGAGCCTTGTTGGCGACATCGCAACCACGCCGTATCCCATGCCTGATGTGTCAACGGGTTCGAAAGTCGAATTGATTGCTTTCGCGGAAGTGCTAGGACTAAGTGCGAATCGGTCTGACGCCAAGTTGCTCGCTGCTCAGACCCATGTCCAACGCTTTGTTAATTGCGACAATGTCAGGCCAGGCATAAGTCCCCATGCACCTTACTCGACGCCGCGTGATGTAGTTCGTCGCTGTGTTGAACAGGCGATCCAGTACCGAGTACCGGTTTCGATGCACGTTGCCGAAAGCACGGAAGAACGGCAATTGATCGAGCGCGGCGATGGACCATTCGCAGATCGACTCCGCGAAATCCAAATCTTCTCGGACGACCTTTTCCCCTGGGGCAATGACGCAACCAAAGAACTTCTCGCGTTGCTGTCGAAAGCACCGCAAGCGATGATCATTCATGGAAATGATTTACGCGATGATGAGATCGATCTGATCTCGAAACAGCGACAGATGACGGTTGTCTATTGTCCACGAACCCACGCGTTCTTTGGGCACAGGGAACATCCAGTGAAAAAGCTCATCGCCGCCGGAGTCCGCGTCGCGATTGGAACCGATTCATTGGCGAGCAATCCTGATCTGTCGATTTGGGGCGAAGTGCAATGGTTGCTGGACCATCGCGAAGATATCGATTGGCAAGCTATACTTGCGATGGCAACGCTTCATGGAGCAGACGCGTTGGCGAGAAAAGACTTGGGGCGTTTGGAGATTGGTGCGAAGGCGAGACTGATCACGATTCCTATCGATCGCCTTGAACTTCGCGAAGCATTCGTGCGCGGCCGCCCAAGTTGGATCGAGATCGATTGATTTTTCCTTCGACTGAACTACCCGCAACTCAACTAAAACTGAAAAGATGCCACATCGCTTCATTGCCTCGATCGCATTTGCTGTTATCGCCTTCACGGCTTTTCCATCGCTTTCAGAAGACAACGCGACCGTCAGGCATCAGTACACCAATCCGATCGCTGCGGGCCAAGACCCGTGCGTCGTTCGCGATGGCGATCGTTATCTTTGGTGCCAAAGCGATAACTACCAGATCTCGTTGCATGTATCAGATTCACTCACCAAGCTCGGCGAGAAGCATGTCATTTGGACGCCGCCGCAAGGCAAGATGTACTCGCTAGAGATTTGGGCTCCCGAACTGATCAAAATTCGCGGCCGGTGGTTCATTTATTTCGCTGCCTCCAATGGTCAGAACATTAACCATCGCACCTACGTGCTTTCGGCCAAGACATCCGATCCACTTGGAGAGTATGAATTTCACGGCCCCCTTTATACCGGTGATGAATATGAAACAAAATCGAACAACCTTTGGGCGATTGATATGACCGTGCTTGAGCAAGGGGACAAGCTGTTTGCATTATTCTCGGGCTGGACAACGATCGACAGTGATATTCAGAATTTATACATTGCGCCAATGAAGTCGCCGACCGAAACCTGCGGCAATCGGGTCCTTTTCTCGAAGTCGGATGATCACCTTTGGGAACGCGTCGAAGAAAAACTCGATACGCGAGGCTTGAATGAGGGACCACAGGTTCTCAGGCACGGTGTACGTACGTTTGTGGTGTATTCGTGCGGTGCATCCTGGCTTTCAACTTACAAACTCGGCTTGCTCGAGTTGACGGGAAAAAATCCGCTCGACCCAGCGTCATGGAAGAAGTTTCCAGAGCCAGTATTCCAAAGTACCGACTCGACTTACGGAGTCGGTCATGGCAGCTTCCTTGAAGTTCCGTCGCTACATCGTGCGTCCGGCGGGAATAGTTGGTGGCACGCATATCATGCAAAGAACAGTCGCGAAGGCGGTTGGGATCGGAGTATTTTCGTCCAGTCGATGACTTGGAACTCAGACGGCACACCCAACTTCGGAAGGCCATCCACGCGTGGAGAAAACTTAACGTTCCCCTAATGTCACAGCCTGCTTTTTGGTTCAAGTCCCTGAGCATCGCCTAGCGAGCTCGCGACGTCAAAGGCTTATTTGTTATACGAACCAGCCAAGCACCAGCAGCAAAAGAAAGATCATCCCCATAAACCCGGTAATCCAGTATGCCGTGTAGCCGGCATGAAGCAGTATCAGCCGCAGGTTCTCATGACGAGTTCCACCGTAAACGAGGCTGATCGCGATAACCAGAGGAACGTAATAGAACAAATAGGTTGGTGAAATCGAAAGCATTTGCAGTCCTAAAAGTGCGAAAGAGACAGGACACTAAGGAGTTGCTGCCGGCCCGTCTCTTGCAACGCCGTCCAAATTATTCTTGACGGCCGAATCTCCATCACGTCGCCGACCACTTATCGGTATGCCCAACGGTCCTGCGTAGGCATCGTAGATGACCAGTATATTGAGCAGGCCCGCGATCATCGTGAACCAAGTTCCCATTTCGTAACCGGCACCGTATCTGGCATACCACGCGGATACTTCGTCGGTCGACTCGTCAAACACAGGTCGATGCGGTGGTGCCATGAATCCGCCCCAGCGTGGTTTGTAGTCGTCGCGAGTCCAACCGGTTCGAGGATCGGTAAAATCACGCAGATGATTGGCCTGAGCGATCGCAGGCAACGCGGCGATGCCCATGCCGGACTGCAAAAAATAGTGCCATCGTTTGTCACCATTCTGCCAAGAGGCATAAACGACGTGATAACCACCGAGCGAAAAACCAAGCACCCAGGTCAATACGATACTGGCAAAGTAGATCGTACCCTTCGCATGTCGACGCTGATAAAAATGGCCAGCTCCAGGGACCAGCCAAGCCAACAGCGCCGCCAGCGGACGGTTTCGCAAATCAATGATTTGGTCGTCGACTTCGATTAAAGAGTCATTCGGATCGGTCATGAACATGAATACGCGGTAGCGAGATCGAGCGAAGCAAAAACACGATTAAAACTTTGCAAACCGCTATTCTGTCGAAATTTCACGTTCAACGATAGGCGGATGTCATGATCCGCATTCGCCAGAATCGAAAAGATATTGGCTACGTGAGGACTTTCGAAGCGCACATTTACGGGAAAGAATCCCGATGCTCCGTCGTTTCGGTCGCGTATTTCTGGTCCAGAACGTCGAGGGTGGAGGCGATCTCTGATTCGGTTCCGACGACAAACCAGTATCGAAATCGATAGGTTGATTTCGGGCCGAGCGTGACCGTATCGAGGGGCGCGACATGCATGCACGGTCCTGCCTTCGGGTCGTCGCTGGTGCCGGTACCATGAGGTCCAAAATTCCAATGCGTCGTCGAGGCAGGACAGTAGACAGCAACGCCTTGGCCGTCTGCATCGAAAAATGCCATCGCGTTTCGAGGCGGCGAAGTCGTGCCCCAAGGCGGACCAGGAGGCTGATTCTCCTCGCGCCAAGTACCGTCACCAAGGTAACTTTTCACGCGTTCAAAGTTCCGAGTGAAATAGCACGCCGGAATCTCTTGATGTCGCGGCTTGCTTGGTTCCCAGCGATCATCATCTTCTCGCGATGAAACAAACTCACAACGCACAACGATGACATGGGGCATCTTGGGTTCGATCGATGTCCATTGACGCATCACCGCTGCAGCTTCCTCGTTTGGCATATCCCAAAGCTTCGGTACGGTTTCCGCGAAGAGGGTTCCGTCGTCTATGCGTTTGAATTCGGTTACCCGTGCCCACGACGAGACGCCACCTCCTTGGATCGGATTCCAAGGCCACGGACTCCACGCATTGCTTTGTCCTTCGCCAGTGCGATCGAGAGAAATGCCAGCGTAGTACGACTGCTGAATCAACCGTCCAGGATCATGGATATTGATCAGGTTCTTGCGGTACTTGTTCCACGACAACCAAGTGATCGCGGCGCCCATGTCGCGGTCGATTCCCACGCGGATCGTGCCGTTGTCGATCGAGAGCAAGTCTTCTCCGCGAGCGTCTGGGGCTTCAAACAAACCAAAGGCCAACGCATAGATCGAGACAATCACTTTTGTGTTCATTCCCTACTCCATCGTGCGGGTGTATTGGATTTCGTCCCAAGACTGAATCCCGATCGTCCGCAGATATGCGGCCGCAGCCGTCTCTTCCTCTGAAGTGCCGAACGCCTTGTAGAGTCGCCAAATCGGCTTCTCACCGCAAGGGCCATGCCTGCGGCTTGGTCTTCAAGTTTTTCCGCTGAATAGTCTTTCGAATTGAATCCGTTTTCCGACAAATGGACCGAACGAACTTGACCTTGAAATCGAAGCGATGGGAGCTTCATGTAGGCGTCAAGGACTTCAAGATTCTGCGGCGTAATCTTCTTGGTGTTGAAATCGAATGTCGCTTGCGTGTCTTCCCATGTCCGTGGATTGAACAGGCTTTGTGGATACGGATCATGTGAGACTTCCGAAGGCGATTGGGGCTTCGTGTCCGGTGCAACGGTAAGTTTCTTCACTTGCCCGATACAAAAGTACTCCATTGCCAAAACCCAATCGCCTCGTGATTTCTTGAGCGGCGGCGGAAAGATGATTTCAAGTGAGTCTCCCCGCTGCACATCCAACGCGGCCGGGGTCGCTTGCGAATAGGCCGCCCCATCGCCTTGAGTGGGCACAAGTTCGATCGCAATCTCGTTCGCAAAAATATTGCACGAAAAGGCAGTCAGCAGCAGGCAAACAACACGATACGCATAGGTACCTAGAATCCGCATCGGCTTACTTAGTCGCCTGCTTGATCTTCTTTTTCACCTTGGGACGAGCCGGCGGTTCGTCGGCAAGCTTTTCACTGTCAAATGGTTGATTTCCGAAGGCCTTGCGTGGAGTCGGCAGATCGTCCTTGACTTCCACCTTCAACCTCGCAAGCTCGGTATGCAATTCTTTGACCGTCGTCTCATACGCTGGATCGTCGTAAAAATTCTTGACCTCCAGCGGATCGGCCTTGCGGTCGAGCAACTCCCAGTCATCAACGTCTGGTGTGTAGTAATGAATAAGCTTGTATCGATCGGTTACGACGCCGTAATGGGGACGAACTCGGTGAGGAACGGGGAATTCGTAGTAGTGATAATAGAGACTCTTTCTCCAGTCCGAAGGCGTCTCACCTTTCAACACGGAAACGATACTTTTGCCTTGCATCGGCTCTGGAATCGGTTGGCCTGCGATATCGAGAAAGGTTTCAGCAAAGTCGACCAGCGAGACAATTTCGTTACTCACCGTACCGGGTTTGACGACTCCTGGCCAGCGAATCATGAGCGGGGTGCGAAGTGATTCTTCAAAAATCCAGCGCTTATCAAACCAGCCATGTTCGCCAAGGAAGAAACCTTGGTCGGACGAAACGATGATGACCGTCTCATCGGCGATCCCTTCGCTTTGGAGATAGTCGAGCATTTTGCCAACCGCATCATCGACGGCTTTGACGCAGGCGAGATAATCATGCATGTATCGGTTGTATCGCCAGCGAACCAAGTCCTTTCCGGACAACTTGGCATCGTTGAACTCTTTGTTTCGCGGACCGTAATACGCATCCCATTCCTTCCGCTGGTCCTCGGTAAGATTGGGTGGCGGAACAAGCTTTGCATCCAGCGGTGTAAACGTGCGGTCAATTCCCATGTCATGATCGCTGATCGCTTTACTTCGACCCGCGTAGTCATCGAACAGAGTAGGCGGCTCGGGATAAACGCGATTCTTATCCCAGCCCAGATAGCGAAGCGGTGGGGCCCATTCCCGGTGCGGTGCTTTATGTTGCGACATCAACATGAACGGTTTTGAACGATCGCGTTGCTTCAACCAATCAATCGACAAGTCAGAAATTACGTCGGTGGTGTAACCAGCGCGTTTTACCTGTTGCCCGCCTGAAATCATCGGCGGGTTGTAATAGATGCCCTGGCCCGGAAGGATGTCCCAGTAGTCGAAACCAACCGGATCGGTTCCAAGATGCCATTTCCCGATCATCGCCGTCGAATATCCGGCTCCCTTCAATAGGCTCGGGAAACAGACCTGAGAGCTATCGAACTGGCTGTTACTGTTGTTGTAAAAGCCGTTCAAGTGCGAATACTTACCTGTCATGATCGTTGCACGACTGGGACCGCAGATCGAATTAGTAACCAGACATCGGTTGAACTTCATCCCTTCCTTGGCAACACGATCCATGTTGGGTGTTTCGAGCAGTTTGCGTTCGTCTCCGTATGCGCTGATCGCCTGACACGTCAAATCGTCCGCGAAGATGAACACAACGTTCGGCGTCTTTGCCTCGGCGGCCGTAGCAACGATCGTGACGGATTCGATCGGAAGTAATCCGGCAATAACCGAGCAAATGAAAGCGAAGTAGCGATACTGCACGGATTGACTCCTTGAAGCAAGAAAGAGACCGGCCGTCTTGTGACAGCAACAGCGGACGGGAACAGCGGACGGTGAGTGAATGTTGGATGGAGCGTTAAGTATAACTTACCGCAGCACAGAGTGGGTGCGGTTCTAAAACTTACCCAGCGCCGTGAAAGGATTCCAGCGTCACTTGCTGTTTTTTCAGATGATCTTTGACCTGAGCGAATATCGACTATTTCGAGGTGGACTCAAGCTGCTTGACACGTTCTTGAAGTCGTTCCACTTCCTTCATGAGCGCTTTGACGCTTGCTTGTTCTTCATTAGACGGCGTGTTCTCTTTCGACTTCGATTTCGAGACGACAGGCTTCGCGGCGGGAGGCAGCAGTTCTCCGTCGCTTTGGTTATCCAATGCCAATACTTTTCCTACCCACGGTGCCGGGCTGTCTACC
>Ga0105046_10017144_pt1 | contig 11097 bp, 6 predicted proteins | sample MAT03_FD_78385 | JGI IMG/M metagenome (GOLD analysis project Ga0105046, IMG submission 78385) | Freshwater microbial communities from Lake Fryxell liftoff mats and glacier meltwater in Antarctica - MAT-03 (megahit assembly) | ecosystem: Environmental > Aquatic > Freshwater > Ice > Liftoff...
AGTAATTTCATTCCGGCGTTTGCCTTCGTATCTTTAGTAACGAACTACATGCTGCAAATAGTTACAAACGCGATCATAAATGCTCTTGGGCTTGGTCACCAATACAACCGATGCGTTTGCACCGAATAATCGTTTATCGATGCTTGGAAACGCCGACGCTGGTCCGTCCATCGGAGAAGTGATCTCAATGACAACCCCGAAACTCTGGGACTTATCACTCTCACCCGGTTCTTTCATCCCTTTCGCCAGAGACGACAAGGGCGATTTGGGTCTTGACGAAGCCTGACCAATCTCAAGCGATGCAATATCAGAAACACTTGTTACGCGGCCCGTCTCCACGATGGTCGGGTAGGGGGCAAGGATCACTCTCGCAGGAGTACCAATCTGAATTTGTGACATGGTCTCCTCGTCTACTGTTGCCGTGACCGTTACGCGATCACCTTGTATCCAAACCGCAATCGGCGTCCCTGCCGCCACCCAACGCCCTGCATTCAAATCCTCTTGAATCGAGTATCCTGATTCACGTCGACTTGGTTCCCCGAATCCGCTTTCCAAGACAGGGTCAATCTCTTCTGGAGAGGGCAATTCCATAGGATGCCATCGAGTCGTTTGAGCCTCGAGTGGCTCGGAATTTGCGCCGGAAGACGACATGTCCGTGGGATGTTGAATAGAGGCAAGTTGGTTTTCCAATCTTTGCTGATTTTCCTTCGCAAGTATCGCTTGGAGGGTTAAGCCTTCAATCGGATAAGCTGACGAAGTGTCCCGATACATAGCAAGTCGAGCTTGATGGATTTTAGAATGGATTTGCGTAACTTGCTCTGACGAGGTCTCATTCTGAATTCTTAGCAATGCGTTATCAAATTGAACTGGATTGGTTGAAATTAGCATGGCGTCTTCGGAAAGATACTTAATTCTTTGATTCGACCAGCCCACAATTCCGTTGCATGTCACAATGGAAGGCAATGGAATCCATATCGCGTAACCTAACAACACCACCACTAGCGTTATCCCAAAGGCAACTCGGAAAGTCATGATCATTTGCTCGTTACACGTTCGAATCAAAAATCGGATCGAGGGTAACAGGAAGGAGCTAATCAGTAGGAAAATCGCCATGGCTAACCCAATTGCATCCAACTCCCAGGCCCGTCCGATCGCAATCGCAGCCGCTGCAAATGTGACGACGATCATCATGCGATAGACCGAGGACGCCAGCCCCAAAATCCCCAAGCCAACCTCTGAAGGCTTTAGACATGGCCTTTGTTTTAACAGCGAATTGCTTGATAAATTCGATGTTATTGGACTAGTTAGAAATAACTTTCGCAAGGCTACGACGGAATCGTCGCGTAGATTTGCAACCTCAAGGTAGTCTGAGAGCGCAAAGTAGCCATCATATCGAACGAGAGGATTCATATTCACGGTGACAGTCATCACTGAGCAAATGACCATCGTTTGCCAACAAAGACTATGCAACAAGCAAGGGACCGTGTTCAGCCAAATCGCTCCTGCAATACTCGCAATTACTATTTCAGTATAGATGCCCGCTAACGAAACCGAGATGCGTTGATTGCGAGATTGCAATCGCCACGCATCACTCACATCAACGTAAGGGCATGCAATCCCAAGCATCCAGAAAACACCGACGTTGCGGACGTGTACCCCCAGCCGCGTTGCAACGACGGCGTGCCCCATTTCATGCAAGAGTCGTGTCACCATCAAGACTACTACACAATTGCCGATTTGATTCAAAGCGACGGATGCCATCCACTTGGACGGATCCCATGCAAGTGGATCGACATCCGAGAGCAATCGATTAAGAACAGCTATAGCAACTATTGCTGCGAAAACAATCCACGCGGCAACTGCTTTCGCTCCATAAAGCCAACCAAAACATCCCGCTATGGATTTTAGGAACCGTTCAGGATTCCCGAGCGACCATCGCGATTGAATCAGACGCCAAGGGATCTGCTCGATATGATGCAGCGTCGTGAGGATGCATGTTGCAACGCTCGGTTTGACGAATTGCGAATTGCTGATGCAATTGTTGATTGAGCTGTGCGAATCCGACGTAGCACGCAGCAATCCATATTCAACGAATCGCTGGAGCAATCGTTCCAGATCGCTATGAGAGATCGACTGATAGGGAAATTTTACTAGGAAGTTCTTCTTCCAATCGGCTACGGTTGGTGATTTTTCGAGTAACCGGATTAGTTCGCGTTCCTCAGGCGAACAGCGAAAATGTTGTGATCGTAAAGGATCGGTAGCAATCCACCATGATCGCTTGCTCCCATGTATCTCGGTCCAAACAATATCCGAACGAATACGATACCGAAGTACATCGGTGGTCGTTGTGGTTGGATGCATCAAAGTTTTTTGCCTCCCCTCATGACTATCGTTTGCTCAAGGGGAAGTTTGTGGTCGAGTGTCGTCGGTCAGCACTCTGAGCTGTCATCTGATTGGGGGACGAGGGCCGAAGCAGGCTCGCTGATGAATTCGCTGATGGAGGCTGAATCTTTAGCTCGACAACCATACCCGGCAATAATATCCACTGGCCATTTCGAAGCTGATTCTGAACGGTCACACTTACTCGGATGTCGCCAGTCGCGGTAACTTGAGGCTCGAAACGGGTGACTTGTCCAGCCAGTGTATCGACTTCGTTATTGGGGCTCGCAACGCTGACCAACGCCGGTTGTTCAAGCAGGCTGGCCACATTAACTACTGCTCTAGATACAAAGCAGTCGACCCGTAACTCATCCATTCGAATGACCCTTACAACGGGTTGACCCGTTTGAACCCATTCCCCCTTTTGCCGAAAGACGGTCGTGATTGTTCCATCGAAAGGAGCGATAAAATCTAGGCTCTCGAGGTGTTGTCGAGCCGTCAACACCGCAACTTGCGATAGTCTTGCTTTAAGTTTCGCTTGTTCAAGCGATTGAACGGCATTGTGGACTTTTAGTTCAGCTTGTGAAACGGCTAGCTTCTTCGATCGCATCTCAGAGTCGGTTGCCGATCCGCGAGCACTAATTTGCTCGTACGATTCAAGGGCGATCTTGGACTCTTCGACGATCATCTTTGCAAATGTAATATCGCTATCGTCGTTGGCGACCGTCGCAGCAAACTGAGATTGCACAATCGCAACGGATTCGTCGAGTTTGGCTGCCGTGCGATCAAGGTTACCAATCTTTTGTTTAGCAATCACTTTCTGGTTCACTTCCACGTTCAAATTTTCCAGCACACCATTCTGCTTCGATGGAATGTCGAGAGAATCGATAGCAAACACTGGAACTTCGGTGTACTTTAACCAGTGATCACTTCGGATTCCAGCTGGGTCCGGGGTGCGTGTTTGGGCTAGACCTTTGGTGCATCCAAATGCAATGTATCCCAGGCCGCAGATTACGATCAGGAAGCCTCGCTCGAGTCGATACGGCATTAAGGATTCGCTTTTACTCGGGACAAATATGGTTTGAAAAGAAATCTTCATAATCCGCTCCAAAGCCTCCATTTTGCCCAGGCACCGTTTATCGCATCACCAAACAATGCCTTCCAAAGCGGTCCATTCCCGCCATTGATTCGAAGCGTTGCGGCGCTGCCTGACATGACGGAAACATCATTGATCTGAGGGATAGAAAATCGGAGGCGAAACACCGCATCGTGAATCGAATCGGATGAGATCGCAACAATTGCGGATCGATCATCTGGTCGAAAAAGGGCAGGAATATCTTTTAAGGGTAGACTTGCCAGGCTACACGTAGCCTCCAATGGGATTCTGGAATTCGCATGATCATCGGTGAGTTTAAGAAACTGGCCTGATTGATGCTGTGGCATACTCGCTTCTACAATCCATGGACTGTCGCTAGCTTGAACCGATAAGAGCAACTGTCCGGTTCGAACGGGACGATCTTGCAGGGACTTAGCAGCATTCCAAGTAGTAACGATACCAGCGGTGTGGGCGCGAACCATCAATGAATCAATCTGAGCTCTTAAGTCATTAAGGCGATTTTCCGTTTGCGGTGCAAGTTTTCTAATTCCCTCTAATTCCCCTTCTAGTGTATAGCGGGCCGTTTCAGAAAGCTCTTGGTCTCGCAGAAGTCTTGTTGTGAGATTACGTTGCTTTTGATCATTCTGTCGGACTTCGGCTTTAGTCTGTTCAAAAAGACGCTCTAGATTTCGGTCTTCAAGCTCAAGCAAAAGTTGTTGTGGTTCGACACGCTGGCCATAGTCCACATGTACCGCTCGAACCGTCGCGTCACTATTGGCATAGTGCCGGGATTGTTTTGCGGCGATGATTGTCGCCGGTGCGGTAAGTTGTATCGGAACCGAAATGAAACCAATTCCCGCGATGACTGTAATCGCGATTGCGACTAGAAGCGTGCGTGACGCAAGCAACGTAAGAAGACGACGACTTAGATGAGAACGCCTAGTACCGTTTCGGCCTAACCAGATTGCTAGGCTCGAAGGTCGCGTAGCACGTAAGACCACCAAACTAGTTCTCTTGCAATGGGACAGGAGGACATGCAGTTGGCTTTCGGATGGCCTGCTGCTTGGCCAAGACCAGTAGACAAGCAAGCCGACCCCCGTTTTTCGTGACTTAGGATCCACCACGATAGGAACCCAGCTTGTTATGGCTGAAGAAAATATCGCATTGAATCGGATTATCCCTTCGTCTGCTGGCTCTACGTCGCGTGTCACCGAAGGCTGGTAGATGGAGTCTGGAGAACTCGAGCAAAGTGTTATCGTGGATACAGTACCCGGCGTATTTTTTCTAAGACGGCGATCCTCTGCTAAAATAGATAATGGATGGTCTTCGATTTGATGAGCATTGGCTTGATCGATAAGCCACTCAGCCGCGTTGGATATCGATTGATTACCCTCGCTTTGGGGGTTCGTGGTTCGCATCCCACTTGCGACCAGCGTTCGCCACGGCTTTCCACGGTACGATCGTTCAACTAGAAAGACTTGGTCACATTCCAGGATGTCACGGATTCTCGCGATGACTGTTGAAAGAAATTCTTTTGACTGAACGTTTGCTTCGTCATTCACCGCGTAATCAATCAAGCGAGCTGTTGCTTGAGTGATTCGCGTTTGATGTTGGTGTTCACGAAGGCGGTGAGTCTTCAAGAAGTCGGCTGTTAAGTCAGCAATTTGAGCGACAAATCTTAGGTAGCCGCGTTGCGTGGCGACTCCACCGCTGGGAAGTTGAACAACTTGAAGCCACCAAACACCCAACTCCGATTCCACGAGAACTGGCGCAAAGATCAACGCAAATTGAGTTGGATTAATGGGGTTCGATGGATCCGATCCAGTTAAATTAGTAAGCCCCGGCATGGCGTTTTGAGAACCCGGCGGAACCAAGACTGGCTGTCGTTCTTGTTGAACCCTTTCAAGTAATAGTTGGTGACTTGGAGATGGATACGAAAGCGGGAGGAGCGATGGCGAGGATGACTTAACCGACCGAGAAGTTATTGCCTCACTAGGTACATCCAACAATGCTTCTAAAGAATCAATGCTACTTTCGATTTTAGACTCGACCGAATTCGACCGGTCGACGTCATCGGTCGCTCTAGTGCCCAGAAGCTCTTGTGGGATTCCAACGCCGTGAATCACTTCCCATGTAGTGCCGTCACGTAGGGACCAAAGAGCAGCACCGTGGGCCGCCATCGCATGGACCAGTCGCGGTAGCATTGATTGGGCAAATGAAACGGGATCGCGATGCGACTGTGAAAGGGCAGCAATCTCCGAGACAAGTCCGCTGATCTGCGACTTGGTTTTCGCGATGGCTGAGCTATCAAGCTCTAAGGCTTGCGTCGCGGTATCCAATGTTCGATCCTGTTCAAGCGAGCGGAGCATACTGCATTCGAACGCTACGAAAAGTGTGAGTAGTCTTTTATCAAGTAATCCTTAGGGACTAACGACTTCTAATTCCATGATCGCTGGAGCCGGCAATTCTTCGCCGATTGCAGAAGGATCAAACGGCCCGGAAGTAAATGGAGCCGGCTCTACGTTTTTGATTCGAATACTCGAATCAAACGGTGTATAGTTTCGACCCTTTTCGTAGGCGTCACGATACGCACCGCCACTATATCCAGCTTCTGTTAGTTGAACTTGGTTGTATCCGAGCAACGAACCCTTCTCGCGATGGAAATCTCGAATTCCGAGCATGTAGTCAGCTAGAGAGCGATGGTACGAACTGGTGCTCGAAGCCAACTGCTGCTGTGCTTGAAGCAAGATATTGATGTTAATCAAACCCCGTTCGTAGCGATTGCGTAGTACATCGACTTGCAGCGTATCCGCCGCAACTCGATTGTAGTTGGTTTGGACTTGAGCAAAGCTACGATCCATTTGACGGTGTGCGTTACTTAGATCATGCGAGATTTTGAGCTCAATCTCTTTCAGGAAGTTGTTTTCTTTTACCAAGTTTAACTGGGCGTTTCTAACACCCGCAGAAGCTTGACGAAGCCCAACGTTGTAGGACCATTCAAGCCCCGTTTGCCATTCTTGGAAATCGCCTTCAGTCAGACTCTGTGCCAAGCTCTCGTTGGAATTGTTTGGATTGCGAGAGCCAATCAGGTGGTCACCAAGCCCGCGCCATCTATATAGACTAACTAAGTCCATGCGAGCACGTCGATTGAGTCGTGAAGCGAGTAACTCCATTTCGCGTTTCTTGATGGTCCACTTCTGGCGTCGTACCTCCACTCGTTGCGTCGTCGCATCAGCTACTGCTCGGAACCAATCGACGTTGACTTCTGCTTGAAGGGGTTGATCTAAAGGTTTGATCAATCGACCGTCGCTAGCTGAAACACCCATCAAGTAGCGAAGTCGTTGCTCTGACGCAAAAAGACCTTGAGTACCTGCAAGCGCGTCGTTGACTTGTGAGTCAAACAGGTAATATTGCGAACGAGACTGCGCTTCCGCATCTGCTTCACCACCACGGGCACTAACTTTCTTAAGTTCATTGATTCGTTGCCACGTACGTAATGCGTTCTCGCGACCTTGAACCTGGGCATCTAAAGCGCGATACGCAAAGTACAGCTCCCAGTAGGCGGTCTCAACATCGTCAATAAGTGTGATTACGCCTTTCTCGAAGTCCGCAAGCGAGACGTCCAGATTGACCCGGGCAATCAATACGCCGTTGTACTGACCAATCTGCTGATTTCCCAATTGTCCAGTGAAGAAAGGCGTCGGGCCGGCGATGCGGTTGAAGGTCAAACCCGAACCTTGCATCAACGGCTGGCGCACACCAGCTTGCAAGAAGCCAGTAAAACTGCTCGGAAAGGTTTGGTTCGGATTGTTGTTCCGGTCGTAGATCACGTTGCTACCAAGCGTGAACTGTGCTCCCGTCGCCGTCATCTTTGTCACGTTGTTGATGTAGTTTCCGGTCGTCTGTTGAAACGCTGGCGGGATGAAGCCAGTAAACTGTTGATTGTTGGGACGGTCGTTCTTGGCCCAGAAAAGCTGTGTCGATGTCTGCACATCGAATGCGGCAAGTGCTGCTTCGACGCCGTTTAACGGGTTAGATTCAACAAGACCAGGATCAAGCGTTGTCGGTGCGGTTGCGGTCGATTGAACGACAGAGCCGCCGAGAGATCGAAGTACATCACTGCTTCGTAGTGCTGTTTGTACGGCTTCTTGTAGCGTTAAATCCCATGCTGGTAATTCTGCTGGGTTGGTAATGGCATAAGGCAAAGGTATGTCTGTTGACACGGGATCGTTGAAAGACTCTACGTCGGGATACTCGATCTGATGAGCGAACGACTGGAAGTAGGCCGTGTCTTTCGAGTCACGCCACGCGGCGAATCGATTGACTGGGCCTCGACAACCTGACAGGAGGGTTGTCGCCACCATGGACAATTTCAACCATCGTTGCGTGTCAAACTTGCGTGTCATCATTTTGCCTATCCGCTATACCACACTGGAATTTCATAGTGCGAATGCTATCTAAGTGTTAAATAGCACTTATTGTGACTCTTCGTCACAAATGGTATCGGAAGCAATTTCGTTAGTACTGGACCAATGCAAGCCCGCTAGGCCCTAGAATTCATAGCTTGCACATGCACAAGAGATACGACCGCTATAAGTTATGCGGTCGTGAGTGCTAGCTTGGGCAAGTCCGTCCCAAAAGCCAAAAATCCAAATAGCACGAAGCGCAAGCTAGTAATAGCATTAGTTTTTTAGGCCTCGATCGCTAGCTTGCGCTTCGTACTACATGACTTGGGACAGTCGAACTAGGCGGTCCGGCCGGCTGCCTGAGTTTGATAGTTCAATGCCGTACGGTGAGCCGCGACAATGGCAACGGTTCCGATGACGTCAGACAAGAACGAGTTCCGGAAGAAAGGAATCGCCGACAGGTAGCAATCGAACAGACCGGTGAGCGTAGCCGCATACTTCATAACTGGATCAAGCCAGCAACCGAAATTACTGATCAAGAAAAAGGTAGCCGAACCGATCAACGAAGTTCCGAGTACGCGGTCCCAGTTGTCACCCTTTCGCAAGATGTGGCCAACTCCAACCATCGCGGCTAAACCGGCATAATTCAAAATCATCGAGACGGCGGTATAACGATAGACGCCACTTACTCCAAGAGCCTCCCCTAAAAAATCACTACTGATGATTCCCGCAATAGGAATTACCCAAGCCAATGGGCCACGCAAGTAAGCTCCACAGAAAATAGAAAGTGCCCCGAAGAGGGCAATGTTTGGGACCCAAGGGAAAAGTTTCAGGCAAGTAGCCAAAACTAACAGGATGATGGCGGAAACGGTCGCGGAATATCGGAAGCTGTTCAAAATATAAACCCTTGGAAACGTAAACTGCGAATAGCGAGCCGAGCGTCGTAGTTGAACTTCGATCAGCAACGGTAAACTAACTCTCTTTTGCTGTTTTATCAAGCGATAAACTCACATCTGCCAGAATCGCCGATAGTATACCGGCTAAGGAAGGCTCAGTCGCCTCGCAAATGTTCGTAATCCCGCTACTTCGAAAAATCTGAGTAACGGCACCAGAAATTGAGGCAATTCGAGTTTTCTGGAGCTCGTCGCCAAACCATTGGATCAGGGTTTGGGCAATGGCCGGGCTAGTCGCTATGCAGTAATCGATGATTCCATGCCGCATTTTGTTGACGATTTGCGGGGCAGGGGAGAGGATCGCGATCGATTGATAGGCACAAACGCTCTCGACGTCATACCTCTCGCCGTCGTTCTTGCCGTGGAACTCCATGGCAGATAACTGATCCGAAAGGTAAGGATCGGTTCGGTTGTTGCCGACGATCAAGATCGAGGCTTTATTCCTACGAAAATCGTTGGTACTCGCCTTCATTCTGGCTGCGAATCCCTCAATAAACGATTTTGCCCCGTACGGAGTCGGAGCGATGTAGTCGGCAGAAAGCTTGTAGATCTCTAGTTCTTCCCGGATCGATGGCCCAACACCGGCAAGGAGGCAATTGCCGAGTACTCGCGAGTCTTTATTCAATGCATGGATGCGTTCCAGCAAGCTACGAACGCCATGTCGAGAGCTAAAAACGATCCATTTGTACTGAGAAATCCTGGCAATCATTCGGTCCAATTCCTCCCAGCTTAGCGGTGGTTCGATGCTCAACGCAGGTGCAGCAGATACGGTTGCGCCTAGTGATTCGAGCTGATCGACGGTGGTGTCGGACCTGTCGTTAGGCCGACACACCAAGATGTGCTTTCCAAAAAGGGGACGACGGCTGAACCAATCAAATGGTTTGCCTAGATGAGCAACTGGCCCAATGACGACCAGCACCGGCGGTCGAAACCTCGAGGCTGGGGTCATTCTCGCTGCAACGTCCCCGAGGGTACAAAGGACTGTCTCCTGGTCCGGCCATGAACAACGGCGTACAAGAGCGACTGGCGTTTCCGGAGTTTTTCCTTGGGCAATGAGCTGTGAGCTCCAATCGCCGACAGTGGTGACTCCCATGTAAATCACGATAGTCCCGGGGAATTTCGCTATGCCACCCCAATCCAACGATTCATCAGCCTCAGGGCCGCCGTCGGAGGGTTGCGAATGCCCGGTGACTAAAGCGACTGCGGACGCCCAGTCGCGATGAGTTATCGGGATTCCTGCATAGGCCGCGACGGCCGAAGCGGCCGTAATTCCCGGAATCACTTCGAAAGGTATCGACTCGTTCACCAGTCGTTCCAGTTCTTCGCCGGTGCGAGCAAAAATACCTGTGTCTCCCCCCTTTAGACGGACTACGACCTTACCCAGCTTCGCATGATGGACAATCGCATCGTTGATTTCTGATTGATTCCAAATTCGCTGAGCCCCATGTTTCCCGACAGAAATCCATTCGGATTCTGAGCCGTAGGCGCTAGCCTCGAGTAGCACGCGACGATCAGATTCTGAATCAGATTCTGAATCAGGTTCTGAGTTTAACATTTTGATGTGGCTCGAATCCCGGGGGGAACCCGTGGCTAGCGCCATCGGCTCAGATTTCAATTGCCCAGTGAAAACTACTTGGGTCGCGATTTTTCCCTGAAAAAGCTTGGTTTTTATATAGTCCTCGAGATCAAGGTTGGCCAAGCCGTCATACAGAACAACATTTGCCGCCGCCAAAACCTCAGCGGCTCGAAGTGTCAGTAATTTCGGGTCCCCAGGCCCTGCACCGACCAAATAGACTTTTCCGACAAGGTTATCAGCCAATATGCAACTCAATAAAAATGGGGAGGAATCGCTTACCAGGAGCATAAAATCGCCTGGACAAATTCTCTGTTTTGGTCCATCATACGCAGTCCAGTAATTTAACTTGCGGCGACTTAGGGAATTTTTGGATTCCAGTCGCTTGGTCTTAGCCTTTCATTGTTACCGACATGCCCCATACTAAAAGTGCCAAAAAGCGTCATCGTCAAAATCTTGAACTGCGATCAAAGAATCGTGCAGTTAAGTCGACTCTCAAGACCGGTATCAAAAAGCTCCGCGAAATGGTTACCGCCAAGAAGTTCGACGAGGCCAAAGCAATGCTGTCCTCGATGAGCAAGGCGTTGGATCAAGCCGCTTCGAAGAAGATAATCCACGTTAATAAGGCTGCCCGAACTAAGAGCCGACTAAACAGCCTGATAGTGAAATCGGCAGCCGTAGCGAGCTAAG
>Ga0105046_10017149_pt1 | contig 11094 bp, 8 predicted proteins | sample MAT03_FD_78385 | JGI IMG/M metagenome (GOLD analysis project Ga0105046, IMG submission 78385) | Freshwater microbial communities from Lake Fryxell liftoff mats and glacier meltwater in Antarctica - MAT-03 (megahit assembly) | ecosystem: Environmental > Aquatic > Freshwater > Ice > Liftoff...
GGTCGCGATGCGCTCGCCCGGCCGTGCCAGTGTGAACAGACCTTTGGTGTAGTGGTCGATCCGCGTCACCGAGTCGCCCTGCGTTGACATTGCGGGCACGCCGGCTTGATCGCTGGCCTGATGCGTGTCGGGCTCGGTGACACCAGACTGGTTCTGCGTGGTGAGTCCTTCGGCGGCCTGGGTCAGGCGGCGCTCGCGGTCGCGCGGGTCAAAGCCGGGGCAGAACTCAAGGCGACCGGCCTCGCCGTGCACGGCCTGGGTCCCGCGCGCGATGACCACTCGGCGCGGACCGTTGGGGTCGGGGGCATCTCGCGCCAGCGTGACGGCCTCACGGATCGCCGCGAGAACTTTGTCGTTGATCTGGACGCCGCGGGTCTGCACAAGGGCCTGCGCGGTCATTTCGTCGAGAGAACCGGGTGGGAGCGTTGGCGCAAGCTCGATAACAGCCAGCAGGCCGCCGTCCTCGATAAGCACCCGCACGTGCTGGCTGGCGTCCACGTCGAGCATGGTTCAGTCCGTAACGCCCTGGGCCGGCCCGCTCAGGCGGCCAGCTTGGTCTTGGCGAGCGTCTCGTTGATGCGCTGGCTAAGCAGGTCTGGGGTGAAGGGCTTGATGACGTAGTTGTTGACGCCGGCCTTGATCGCCTCGATGACCCGTGACTTCTCGCTCTCGGTGGTCACCATGATTGCCGGGGTCGTCTTGTTGGTCTGGCGGAAGGCCTTGACGAAGCTCAGCCCGTCCATGGTCGGCATGTTCCAGTCAACCAGGATCAAGTCTGGCTGGAAGGCGCCAACCTTTGACAGGGCGTCCTGCCCATCGCAGGCCTCTTCGATCTCCGTGTACCCCAGCTGTGCCAGGACGGACTTCTGGATGTTCCGCATCGTCTTGCTGTCGTCGATCAGAAGGATCTTCATCGGGTTCACCCTTGCAGCGTTGCGCGGTCGTTGGATCTGGGGCTGGGTCGGTCGAGGCTGGGTCGGTCGAAGCTTGTTTGGTCGAGGCTTGGTCAGTCCAGGCTTGGTTCAGCGTCTCAGGCGGCTTGAGCGGCCATGGCCGGGCGTTCCTGAACCGCAATCTCCATGACCACCTCGCCGCAGTCGGTCATGCACGGGATGGCCACGCAGGGCACGTCCTTCGGACGCGCAACGATGTGCGAGGGGCCGATGATCACGCTCGGGCAGGAGATCGAGACACGCTTCTTGCCTTGAAAGTGGCCCTTGGCGGTACCCGAGATCATGTTGGTCAGCTCGCCGATCGCGTCGGCGAAGTCGGGGTTCTCGACAGGCACCTCGTTGCCGGTCAGCAGTTGCACAATCCGCTGGGCGGTGCTCTTGGGGAAGCTCAGCACGATGTTGCCGGTCACGTCGCCTGACATGCCGATGATTCCAGAGACGTCGTAGGTCGTCGAGGGCGACTGCTTGATGGTCGGCTCACCGATGGTGACCGGCAGCTGCATCATCGTGCTAAAGACGTGCTGGATCGAGCTGACAAACGCGGAGATAAACATCGGATCCATGGTGCTTGTTCCTGTGCCTGCGCGACTCACCTCGGTGCATCGCTGGAATGGGGATCGGACGATCTGTCAATGAACTTTCGCGCCCGCCTCTAAATCCGGCTCTTGGCCGATCAATGTTCGAAAGTGGCACCCCGCGTCAGGGGGCCGTGACCGCCGAGGCCGCCACTGGCCTGCCCTGGACCGGGCCGGCCGCAATCGACGCGCGGGCCTGCTGCTGGGCCATCGCCACCAGGCGCGCCACATCAACGATCAGCGAGACGCCGCCGTCATCGCGGACCGTCGCGCCGCTGATCGGGCCCGTGTGGTCCACCGTGCTGTCGAGCCGCTTGATGACGACCTCCTGCTGGCCGATCAGCCGCGTGACCAGCAGCCCGACGCTCGTCTCGCCCACGCTCAGGACGACCGCGAAAGACCGCGGCGCGACCGCCTGGGGCAGCCCGAAGAGCTCGGCTCCGTCCAGCAGCGGCAGCACGCGGTCGCGCAATCTCATCACGTGCCGCCCGCGGATCGTGCTGACCTGCGTGGGCTCGGGCTTGACGATCTCGGTGATGCTCGAGAGCGGGACGGCGTAGATCTCAGGCCCGATGGCGACCATCATCGCCGTGACAATCGAGACCGTCAGCGGGATCTTCACGATCATCGCGCTGCCAACGCCGGGCGTGCTCTGGATGTCGATGGTCCCCTTGAGCTTCTGGATGTTGGTTCGGACCACGTCCATCCCGACGCCGCGCCCCGAGACGTCAGAGAGCTTCTCGGCCGTGGTGAAGCCGGGGGCGAAGATCAGCGCACGCTTCTCGCGCTCGCTCATCGCGTCAACCTGGGCCCGCGTCGCGACGCCCTTCTCGACGGCTTTCTGACCGATGAACGCCGGGTCGATCCCGCGCCCGTCGTCTTGGATCACGATCTGCACGTGCGAGCCCTCGTGGCTGGCGGCAAGGCGGATCGTGCCCAGGCGCGGCTTGCCGGCGCGCTCGCGCACGTCCGGGGCCTCGACGCCGTGGTCGCAGCTGTTGCGCATCAAGTGGATCAGCGGATCGCCCAGCTGTTCCAGCACGCTCTTGTCCACCTCGGTGTTGCCGCCCTCGACTACGAGGTTAATGTCCTTGTTGAGCTTGCGGGCCAGGTCACGCACCAGGCGCGGGTACTTGCCAAAGAGCTTGTCCAGCGGCTGCATCCGCGTCTTCATCACCGCCACTTGCAAGTCGCCCGTCACGCGGTCAAGCGCGCCGGTAGCCTGCGTGACGGACTCGCGGAAATCCTGGTTCGCCCAGCCAGAGCCCGCGAGCTGACGGCCCAGCGCCGAGACGCGGTTCTTCTGCAGCACAAGCTCGCCAACAAGGTTCAGTAGCGACTCAAGCCGGCCAACCTCAACGCGGATCGTTTCTTCGAGGCCCTTCTCGCCGTGCTTTTCGGGGTGCTTATCCGCGCCGTGGTCCGCCCCGCCCGCGCCTGGCGCACCGCTGACACCCGGTGCCTGCGCGCCCTCGACCGGCACGGACGTTGCACCTCTGGAAGCCTCAGCGCTCACGTCAGCCGCGCTGTCACCATGCGCGCCGAGCGCGGGCACCGACGCCGAAGCAAGGCCCGCCTGCGCGGTCGAGGCCGAAGGTTCATCGTCAAGCAGCCCGAGCACCTCGGCGATCATCGCCTCGATCGGGCGCTGGATCAGCTTGCCCTCGGCGATGCCCTTGGACTGCAGGCGCAGCACGCCCAGCATCGCAGAGCACCGCTCGGCCAGCCTGCCCGCCGACGCCGCGGGCACGTCCGCCCCCTTGCCGCCCACGGTCTTGAGCACACCGGCGAGACGCGTCATCGGTGCCACGTCAAAGAAGTCCACACTGCGCTGCAGGGCGTCGGCAAGATCGCTGATGCTGGATGCCGCGCTGGCGCGCTGCGCATCGCTGGTCAGCGCCGAGATGCTGGTCTGAAGCTGATCGAGCGTCGCGTCCACGTCAGCGGCGAGGAACTCAACCAGCTCGGCCTTGCCCGGCGGAAGAATGAAGGGCGTCTCGCCGCTGATCTCGGCCGTAGTTTCAGGCAAGCCAGAGACGGGCGTCTGCACGGCCGCGGCTTGAGCAGCGACCACGACCTTCTGCTTGGCTTGCGCGGGCCGGACTTCGCCCAAGGCGGCAAGGCGCTCAACCAGCGTCGCGTCGGCCTCGACCAGTGCTTCCCCGGCGCGGATGTTGTCGAACTGACGTTTCACAGTGTCGACAGCGGCGAGCAGCAAATCCATCGCGCCGCGGTCGATGATGAACACGCCGTTGCGTGCGGCGTTCAGCGCCGTCTCGGCGGCGTGCGCAACCGCGACCAGGTTGGTCAACTGCAAGAAGCTGGCCGAGCCCTTGATGGTGTGCAACGCGCGGAAGACGCGGTTGACCAGCTCAAGATCGCTCGGGGCGGTCTCAAGCGTCACCAGGTCGCCGTCAAGCTGCTCGAGCAGCTCGCCCGACTCGGTGAGGAAGTCCTGCATCAGCTCTGGATCGAAGGCCATGCCTGCCACTGCTCTGCTCCTTGCCAAACGCGTACATCAGACACACCTCGTCAGGTCAGTTTCAGGCCCGTGGTCGCGGGCTTGGCACTGGGCGCGGTGCCCTTGAGAGCCGCCTGTACCGCCGCCAATGCCCCGCCCGCTACCGGCTTGACCCCGTGAGCGTGGGCGTGGACGTGCGCGGGCGCGATGCCAAGTGAGCTTCCATGTGAGCTTCCAAATGTACTTCCGGGCGTGCTTCCGGGAGTAGGCACGCCCTTTTGGTAGCAGAAGCCGTGGCTCACGGTGGTCTGAACAAACGGCGTGTTCAGCCCGCGAAGCGTCTCGCTGTGCCCGATGAACAGCCACCCGTCGCTCGCGAGCTGATCGCCAAAGCCGCCGACGACCAGCGCCTTCATGGTGTCGTCGAAGTAGATCATCACGTTGCGGCAGAAGATCACGTCCCAGGTCCCGTACCGCTTGGCGGCCATCCGGTCCTTGAGGTTGTGCAGATCAAAGTTGACCATGCTCTTGATGGTCGGATCAACGACCCAGTACGGCCCGTCCTGCTTGAAGTATCGCTGCTTGACCAAGGGGCTGGTCGTCCGCATCGAGTAGTCGGTGTACCGCCCGCCCTGCGCGTCGGTCAAGACCTTCTCGGAGATGTCCGTCGCCAGCACCTCGACGCGCCAGTCCATCAGCCGCACGCCCAGGCTGCGGTGGATGATCATCGCCAGCGTGTAGGGCTCCTCACCCGTGCTGCACGCCGCCGACCACACGCGCAGACGCTTGTTGCCCGCACGCGCCTCGATGAGCTTGGGCAGCACCTGCTTCTCGAAGACCTCAAGCTGCGGCTCGTTGCGGAAGAAGCTCGTCTCGTTGATCGTGATCTTGTTGAACATCTCCTGAAACTCATCGTCCTTGTACGGGCCGATGGTCAGGAACTGCACGTACTGGTCGTAGTCCTCGATCTCCAGCTCTTCAAGACGGCGACCCAGGCGCGACTCGAGCACGTACTTCTTCGCGTCGGGGAAGTGGATCCCCGCGCGCTCGTAGATGATCTTGCGGAGCTGATCGAACTGTCGGGCGCTCATCGTGATCGTCTTGGTTTCGCTCATGGTTCTTCCCACCGTCTGTCCCGCCGTCCGTCCCGCCGTCAGCTGCGTAACCCGCGCCGCGCGGACCGCCGCAAACCTAACCCTCAATCCTCAACTCAACACCCAACAACAGCCACCGCTCTTGAGTGCGCGCCCTGCGCCACACGCCGCCGTGAAGGCTTCAGGCCGCCTGGCGCGTCCGATCAACCACCTCGGCGCTGAAGAGCCGCTCAAGATCCAGCAGGATCAGCAGCCGGTCCTCCAGCTTCCCCACGCCCGCGATGAAGTCGCTGTCAACAGAGCAGACCATCGTCGGGGCCGGCTCGACAATCTTGCCGCTGATCCGCAGCACTTCGTTGACTCGGTCAACGATGAAACCGATCGTCCGCCCGTGCACCTCGACTACCACGATGCGGCTCTGCTCGCTCTTCTCCGCCTGCGCCATCCCGAACCGCTTGCGAAGGTCCACCACCGGAATGATCTTGCCACGCAGGTTGATCACGCCCTCCACCTCGGGCGGGCTCTGCGGCACGCGCGTCAGCGCCATCATCCGGTTGATCTCTTGCACCGAGAGAATGTCAACCGCGAACTCCTCGCTGCCGATCCCGAAGGTCACTAGCTGCAACTGCTCGCTCGCCGCGCCGTTCACGCCCCCATTTCCACCCACGCTCGTGCCGACCTTGCCGGCCACCACACCGCCGGACACACCTCCACCGACGTTGCTGCTGATACCCATGGGCTGGCTCCAGTTCTTCAGGGACGAACATCACGCGCGGCACCCGCGCGGAACACCGCTGCAGTGCGCAAACACCACCGCCGACCCCGAGTACATCGGACGCATCCACCCGCGACTTCATCCCCGCCCGCGCGCCACGCGCAAACCCCCACGTCGGTGGGGCAGCCCGACAAGCTGCCCCACAACCAGAGCTTTCGCCAGCGTTGAATCTACTCTCGATCCCCACCGCCGTGGACCTACCCGCGCTTACAGCCCCGCGAGGGCCCGCAGACGCCGATCGACCGCCGTCGGCACCGCCATCACGCTCAGCCGCGGCAAACGCACGAGGTCAAAGCCCGCGAGCGCCTTGTCAGCCTTGACCTGCGCCAGCGTCACCGCCTGCGCCGCGGCCTTCACCGCCGCGATCGTCACGACCGCAAACTTCACCTCGCCCGCCTCTGTAAGCCCAGGACGCTTCGGGTCCTCACGTGGGCCCGCCGTTACCCGCGCCAGCCCGACCACGGCCTTCTCACTTCCCGTGTGGTAGACCAGCACTTCATCACCCACCGCGCAGCGGCGCAGATGCTGCACCGCCGCCGGGTTGCTGACCCCGTCCCACACGCTCGCCCCGCGGGCCTGCAGATCAGCGAAGCTGAACTCGCCCGGCTCGGTCTTGAACAGCCATGTCGCCATCACGCCGTCTCCACCAGCAGCTCGTGCCAGAGCCGCAACGTCTGGCCCGGCGCGAGCACGACCACCCCGTGATCCGCCTCGCCGCGGGCCATCATGTTGAACCCATCCGCGGCAAGAGTCATCGGCTCAACCGCGATAAACGGGCTAGGCCCCGCGGGCTTCCCGGCCAGCGCCTCGTGCGGCCCAAAGTAGACCATCTGCCCGTGCTCGGGGCTGCTGGTCATCGTCACCGTGCACCCGGGCCAGCGCAAGTAACACGCGCCGCCATACCCGGCGTAGCTGTCCATCTGCGGCCCCGGTGCTGGCGGCATCAGCCGCTCAAGACGGCGCGAGAGCGCATCATGTCGCGCGGGGCCCGTGGGCATGCACCGATCGCTCGGAAACCGCCCGCCCACCGGTGCCGCCAGGCGAACCTGGCACGCCCCGCCGCCGGCCCGCTGCACGCGCGGAAAGTACGGGTGGATGCCCGCGCCAACCGGGAAGGCCTCGTCCGCACGGCTGGTCACGTTCAGCTCGATCCGCAAAGCCAGCCCGCGCGCCCGCGCCGCCAGCTCATACCGCGCCTCGCAGCCAAACGCCCAGGGGAAGTTCACCGGCCCGCCAAGTCCAGCGCCGCTAGCCGCGCCGCTCGCTGCGCTTTCAAAGGCCAGCCGCGCCGAGACCGGCGAGCGGTCCACGATCGACCACGCGCGCTTGCGGACGTCACCGTGCATCGCGTGCGGCTCGCGTCCGTCAGGCCGCAACGCAATCCGCCGACCCTGCCAGACAAACACCGCGTCACGCACGCGGTTGCACCACGGCACCATGAAGAAGCACGCCGGGTTGGCCCGCGCGTCCTCGCCCGGCACATCACGCGCAACAATCGGCCGCCACTGCCCTGACGAGTCCGTCACGTGCAGATCAATCAGCGCCGCGCCGCGGGTGTGATCAACGCGGGCCCGCGCGGATCGCCCCCCGTGGGTCAGCTCAAGCACGATCGCGTCCGCGCCGCCAATGGTGGTAGAGCTCATATGGCCCCAGCGTATCGACCCTCGCGCCGGGCCGCCCGCCGAGGGGTTATCGCGCGTCACGCCCGCGCGGGACTCTCCAGACCAGCAGGTCGCCGCGCGGCTCCGCACTCGTGCCGTCGCTCGCGGCGCGCTGCGCTCCGCTCGTGTCGATGCTGTCAGTCAGCGCCGGCCCCGCCGCCTCTGGATGTTCATGCCCGCACACGCCACACGCCCCACGCCACACGCGCACGACCCACGCGCCCCACAAAAACAGCGCCCAACGGACACGCCTATGAGCCAGACCAATCAGCCCCCCACGCCCAGCTCCGCCAACATCAGCCAGCCCGACACACGCCCGCTCGACTCGCGCCCCCCCGACGCGCACACGCTCGAGGCGCTCGCGGGCCAAACGCAGGCCTTGATGTCCGCCATGAGCGACCGTCTCGCGCATCTCACCGCCGGCGAGCAGTCGCTGCGAGCACGCGTCACACAGCTCGATACTCGCGAGCGCGAGCTGGTCGAACGCCTGACCATCCTTCAGGATGAGCACACCCAGCGCGGCACCGCCCTGGTAGCACAGCACGCCCAGGCACAGGCCCAGACCGCGGCCCGCGATCAGCAGCTTCGCGCCTTCGCCGATCAGCTCGAGCAGCGCCGAGGTGAGCTTGAGTCGCGCCGCGCTGAGCTTGACCAGTTCGCCGCGCAGGCCACCGCCGCCGTCGCCACCGCACAGGCCCAAGCCCAGGCCCAGGCCCAGCAGCAGGTTGAATCACAGGTCCGCTCGCGCCTAGAACCCGAGGTTCAGGCGCGCCTAACCGCCGCACGCCATGAGCTCGCGGCCCAGGCCAAGCTCGAGCTCGACGCCGCGCAGGCCCGCATCACCGAGCTAACGGCCGTCAGCGACGCACAATCACAGCGCGAGCGCGCCCTCGCCGAGCACGAGCAGCAGCTCGAAGGCGAGCTGACCGAGCTCGAGCGCCGTCGCGCGTTCATCGCACAGAGCGAGGCGAGCGCCGCACGCGAGCAGGCCGAGGCCCGCCACACACGCGAGCAGGCCGAGCAGCTCCGCTTTAGCAGTGAAAAGGAGAGCAGGCGCCTGCGGTCGCAGCTCGAGCAGCTTGCCGCCCAGCTTTCCTCCGCCCAAGCCGCGGCAACCGGGCCCGACGCCGCCAAGCTCACCGAACAGTTCGACCAGCGCCTCGCGCAACAGCGCTTCCAGCTTGAGGGTCGCTTCGCCGACGAGGCCCAGACCCTCAAGGCCGCCATCGACGCCCGCGAGCGTTCCATGCAGGACGCCGAGGCCAGGCTCGACCAAGCGCAGGCCCGCGCGGGAACCGCCGAGGTCACCCTCGCTCAGCTTCAGAAATCCACCACGACTGCCGACCAGCGTCTCGCCACCGCCCAGCAACGCATTGACTCGCTCTCCAAACGCCTCTTTGACGCTCAGAGCGAGCTTGCGACCATCCATCAGCAGCAGGCCGCCGCGCCCACGTCCACAGCGCCCACATCCGTATCGCTCACATCCGCGAGCAAAGCACAGACCGCGCACGCACTCGCCGAGGCCGAGGCCTTCAACACTCAGCGCGAGCAGGTCATCAGCGGCCTGCAGTCTCGCGTCCGCAGCCTCGAACAAATGCTCGAACGCAACGCCCAGGCCTCCGAGCAAGCCAGCGTGCAACCGACCGCAAACTTCGAGGTTACCCGCCTCAGCGAGCAGCTTCAGCAGCGCGAGGACGCCCTGGTCGCCCTGGCCGATCGCCTCAGCCGCGCGGAGATGCACGCGCGCGACGCCGACGCTCGACTGGCCAGCGCAAAGTCCGCCGCCGTTCAGCCCACCCCCAGCTTGCGCGGCCACACCAGCACGCTTGACCCTGAGCTTCGCCGCAAGCGCCTGGCCCTTTGTCGCACGCTGATGATCGAGCGCCGCAAGCAGCTCGCCGCTCAGGCTCGTTCGCTTAAGAGCAAGGAGTTCATGACCGAGCGCGTCATCGAGCAGCGCGTCCAGTCGGCCATGGCCGCCCAGGCCATGATCGTCCGCGCGCCCGAGCACCACGCCGCCGCGCTCACAAGTCCGGCGCTTCTCGCCACCACCAAGCCCGGCGGCATCCCCGGGGCCGCCGTCGCCGCCTCAGGACGCCCAGCGCGCAACCCCGCGATGATCGCCGCCGCTGCGCTCGCGGCCGGCGGCGGCGTCGCTTACGTGGGATACCTGGGCGTCGACCTCGTCGCGCCCTCGACCTACGCCGCACGCACCATGATCTCTGCCGATACCGGCGGTGTCACGCCCGTCGCCAGCGAGCTGGAGGTCTGGAAGTTCCGCCATATCAACATGCTCACCGACGACCTGGTCTTTGGCCTCGCCGCTGAGAGCTTCGCACGCCAAGGCATCCCAGACCTTGGCCGCATGGACCGCGTCCGCTCGTTTATCGGCGGCAACCTGACCTACAACGCCGACCGCGCCGGCGAGCTGACCCTCCAGCTCAGGGCCGAAAGCAAGCAGACCGCCGAGCTCGTGCTGCGAACCTTCGGCGAGGCCCTCCGCGCCCAGGCCAACACACGGCGCTTCAGCAACGCCGTCACGTACACCACCGCCATCGCCACACCCGCCGAGGCGCTCGCAGACCCGATCGCCGGGCCCGGCGGCTTCCGCGGAGCATTCGCGGTCATCAGCGGGCTGGTCTCCGCCGTCACCCTCGGTGTGCTGGCCATGACATGGCGACCACGCAAGAGCACCAAGGCTGCCGCGACCTCAAGCCCGGCCCTTACCGCCGGGCCGTTCCAAGCCAAGCGCGCCGCCTGACCGCGCCGCCTGATCGCGCCACCTGACCGCGCCACCTGACCGCGCCGCCTGACCGCGCCGCCTGACCGCGTTACCTAGTCGCGCTTCCTGAACGCGCGGCCAAACCGCAACCAATGATCGATCTCGCAATCACGTTCACAATCATCGCCTGCACGTGCAAGAGCCCCGGGGTTATCATGCCCCGGGGCCCCGTGGCGAAATGGCAGACGCAGCGGACTTAAAATCCGCAGGCCCGAAAGGGCCGTGTGGGTTCAAGTCCCACCGGGGCCACTTGGAAAACGCTTACCGCCCGGTCAAGCGACGGCGACGCGACAGCACCAACACTCCGGCCGCTAGCACGCCCGCCGAGCCCGGTGCCGGGATGACCGCCAGGTCACGCAGGCTCACGCCCGTCGGCACCATTCCAAGGCTCGTTGCCTGCCCAGTCGCAAGGTCAAGGGTGTAGAGGCCCGTGGGCGTGCCCGCCGGGCTGTTCTGCATATTGAGAGAGACGTACGCCACGCCCGTCGCGCCCGAGACGTCGAAGCCCGCGTTGTCGTCGAAGTCCAGCACGCTCGCGCCCAGCCGCACGCTAAAGGTCGTGCCGATCACGCCCACGTTGAATGAGGCGTTCCCGCCCGCCATCGTCCCAACCTCGCCCAAAATGTTGTTCAGCGAGTCCAAGATGTACTCGCGCGTCGAGCCCAGCGGCGCACCCGCCACGCTGTTGGTGTAGGCCACGCCCACCGCCCGCGGCGGCAGCCCAAAGCCGATCGGCGGGTTGAAGCTCAGGTTCGTGTCGGGCGTCACCGCGGCGCCCGTGTCGGGCACAAAC
>Ga0105046_10017150_pt1 | contig 11094 bp, 7 predicted proteins | sample MAT03_FD_78385 | JGI IMG/M metagenome (GOLD analysis project Ga0105046, IMG submission 78385) | Freshwater microbial communities from Lake Fryxell liftoff mats and glacier meltwater in Antarctica - MAT-03 (megahit assembly) | ecosystem: Environmental > Aquatic > Freshwater > Ice > Liftoff...
CACCGTGTTCCTGATCGTGGCCGACCACTGCGCTTCGAGCGCCGGCCGGGTCGACTTGCCGATCGAGCGCTACCACATCCCTGCGCTGATTTATTCGCCCAAATACGTAAGCCCAGAGCGCTATGAGCGCCTCGCCAGCCAAATCGATTTACTGCCGACCCTGCTTGGGCAAATGAACCTGTCCTACCAGAGCCAATTTTTCGGCTACGACCTGATGAAGCTGGCGCCTGAACGCAACCGCGCTTTCATCGCAACCTATCAATCGCTCGGCTATCTGAGCGGTAGCGTACTGACGGTGCTAAGCCCGCAGCGCACAGTGGTGCAGCAGCGTCCAGAGGCTGGCGGCATGAGCGCCACGCCACTGGCCGTCCCACGCGCAGACTTGATCGACGAGGCCCAAGTGTATTTTCAAAGCGTTACCAACATGTACCACGCGGGGCTGCTCGCAGAGCAAGCCGCACGCAGGCCCACTCGGGCAAAGGTGCTCGTCCCATGAACGAACTAAAGCGGGCCGTTTTGGGCGGCCTTTGGGCCATTGCGTTGGCGCTGCCAGCAGCGGCGTTCACAGCGCCGGCTGAGCTGCGGGTTGGCGTGATCAGCATCGACCCCCAGCCCATTTTTGCGGAACACGAACTGCATGGACCGATGGGCCTGTTTAGGCTGGCTAACAAGCTCCACATGCGCACGCGCGAACGCACCATCGAAGCCCAGCTGCTGTTTAAAACCGGCGAGGTGTTCGACCCCAAGCTGCTCAAAGAAACCGAGCGCAATCTGCGCAAGCTTAAGTTTTTGCGCGAGCCCAAGGTGACGGTGGTTCGCACCCACGACGGCGTGGTCGATATTGCGGTGGTCACCACCGACGTGTGGACGCTCTCGCCCACTTTTTCTTTTGGGCGCAGCGGCGGTACCAACCGAAGCACCATCGGCATTGAGGAAACGAATTTTATGGGGCTGGGCAAGCAAATTGCGGTCGGCTTTCAGACCGATCCCGTGCGCGACCGCAAGTTTGTTCGCTATTTTGATCCGAACGTTGGCTTTGGGCGCTGGCAAATGGACGCGGAATACAGCCAAAACAGCGACGGTCGCTTGGTCCGGTTTGACCTTGAGCGGCCCTTCTTCGCGCTCGATACCCAGCGGGCGGTTGGTTTGTCGCTGTTGCACGACGATGGCGAATACCGGCGCGATTCACTCGGCATCGAAACCGATCGCTACGGCCGCAAACACGAGCTGATCGACTTTTCCTACGGGTTTAGCAGCGGCCTGCAAAGCGATGGCGTTGTGCGCCGCTTAAGCTTTGGGGCGCGCTTCGAACGCTCCGATTTTTCGCCACTGCTGGCCACTGTGGACGCCCCCGGCACGCTCGGCGCTTTGCCCGTAGATCGCAGCTATGTCTATCCGTACGCGCGCTTTGAATGGCTCACCGATGGCTTTGGCACCGAACGCAACCTGCGCCAAATTGGCCGCACCGAAGACATCAACTTCGGCTTGGCCTACATGCTGGAACTCGGAATCGCCCCGCGCACGCTGAGCGGCTTTGATAACCCTTCTGCGCTGCTGGCGCAGGCCAGCGTCGGCGACGCGGCAGCGTGGCAGGACGGCAAGCAGTTGCTGGTGTGGAGCGCGACGTTTCGCGGCCGCGTGCAGGATGGCGGCGTCGAGAATGCGCTGCTCAGCGGTAAGGCGGATTATTTTTATCGCTGGAATGAGCGCAGCACCACGCTCTTGAGCGCCAGCGCCGACTACGGCAAGCGCCTGGATCTGGATCAGTTTCTGGACTTAGGCGGCGAGACCGGCCTTCGCGCGTATCCCAATCGCTACCAAAACGGCACGCGCCGCGCGCTGTTCAGCGCCGAGCAGCGCTATTACAGCAGCTGGCAGCCGCTGCATTTGTTTCATATAGGCGCCGCTGCTTTCGCCGATATCGGCCGAGTTTCCGGTGAATACGCGCTGCAAGAAGCGGACGCCGGCTGGGTGCGGGAAATCGGGATTGGCTTGCGCATCGTCAACAACCACACCGCGCGTGCGCCCGTATTGCACATCGACTTGGCCTATCCGCTCGATCGCTTGGACGGCAAGCGCGGGCTTGAACTCATCGTGGAAGTACGGAGCAGTTTTTGACGGCACTGAACAAAGTTCCCGCCGTCATCCTTGGCTTTTGGATCACCAAAATCTGCGCCACCACCTTGGGTGAAACCGGCGGCGACCTGCTGTCGATGACCTTGAACGTGGGCTATGCGTTGAGCTCCCTGATCTTGCTCGGATTATTCGCTGTTGCCCTACTGGTGCAGCTGCGCGTGAACCGCTACATCCCCGCTGTGTATTGGCTGGTGGTGCTAAGTACCAGCACCGTCGGCACCACGATGTCCGACTACATGGATCGCAGCCTGGGCCTTGGTTACGCAGCGGGATCGCTGATCTTGGCGGGTCTGCTGGTTGTGGTGCTCAGCGTATGGCGCTTAAGCGTCGGCAGCTTGTCGGTTAGCAATATCAGCAGCCTGCGCAGCGAGCTCTTCTACTGGACCGCAATCCTGGTTTCGAACACTTTGGGCACCGCCTTGGGCGACTATCTGGCCGACGACTCCGGGCTCGGCTTTTTGGGCGCCGCAGTGTTGATCGGCTGTGTGATTGCGTGCATCGCGCTCGCGTACAGGCTGAGCCGGATCAATAGGATTGCGCTGTTCTGGCTCGCCTTTGTGCTAACCCGCCCATTCGGCGCGACCTTCGGCGACTTGCTGACCAAACCGTTGAGCGGCGGCGGGCTCGGCTTCGGCACGGTGGGGGCGTCTGCGATTTTGGCCGTGCTGCTTGGGATTCTGGTGATTCGCGAAACGCCTCGCCCGGTCGCGCCGGCCTTGAAATAAAGGCCAAACTTCACCAACCTTTTTCACCCGCACAAGCGTCACCCTCGGCGCGGCAGTTGGCTTTGCGCGTCCAGCCACCTCTGCGAACATCTATCCACGCAAACCAAGCGGCCTTGGCATACTGCGCGGCCCGATTTAACCGTGTGTGAGCGTGTGCGTTGCTGAATTTAAGTGAGTTTGAAAGCTTGGCCCGGCAAGGCTTTACCCGCGTGCCGCTGGTGCGTGAGGTTTATTCCGATTTGGATACGCCTTTGTCGGTGTATTTGAAGCTGGCCACGGGCGCTTACACCTATTTGTTTGAATCGGTTGAAGGCGGCTCGCGCTGGGCGCGGCATTCGATCATCGGTTTGCCGGCGCGGCGGGTGCTTAAAGTAGACGGCCATCGGCTGCGCATTGAGCAAGATGGCGAGGTGATTGTCGATCGCCAAGTGAGCGATCCACTGGACGAAATCCAGCGCATTAAGGCGGCTTATCGGGTGCCGAAGCTTGAAGGCCTGCCGCGCTTTTTTGGCGGCTGGGTGGGCTACTTTGGCTACGACTGCGCACGCTACATTGAGCCTACGCTTGCGCCGGCCAAGGGCGCGGACCAATTGGGCATGCCGGATATTTGCCTGATGCTGGCCGATGAGCTGGCGGTGTTTGACAATCTCAAGGGCCGCTTGTTTTTGATTCACAACGCCGATCCAACCGTGCCGGGTGCGTATTCGCGCGGCGTGCGCCGGCTCGATGAGTTGACCCGGCAACTGCGCCGCGGGTCGTCTAGCTATCCGGAGTTGGTTGATCCGACGCCCATTGATGAGACCGATTTTGTTTCGAGTTTTCCCAAAGAGGAGTTCCTCAAGGCGGTCGCGCTGGGTAAAGCGCATGTTTTTGCGGGCGATGTGTTTCAGGTTCAGATCTCGCAGCGGTTAAGCGTGCCGTTTCGGGCGCGGCCGCTTGATGTTTATCGCGCGCTGCGCGGCCTTAATCCCTCGCCTTATATGTACTTCATGGATTTGGGCTCAGAGCAGATCGTGGGTTCGTCGCCTGAGATTTTGGTCCGCGCGCGCGACGGCGAAGTGGTGGTGCGGCCGATCGCCGGAACCAGACGGCGTGGCCATACGCCCGCTGAAGACCAAGCCATGGAGCAAGAGCTGCTGAGTGACCCCAAAGAACGCGCCGAGCACCTGATGCTGATCGATTTGGGCCGCAACGATGTGGGCCGGATTGCCAAGGTGGGCTCCGTTCGGCTGACCGAGCAGATGGTGGTTGAGCGCTACAGCCACGTGATGCACATCGTCTCTGAGGTGGTCGGCGCGATTCGCCCGGGTTTAAGCTTTCTCGACGTGCTCCGCGCGACCTTTCCGGCCGGCACGCTCACCGGTGCGCCCAAGGTCCGCGCGATGGCGCTGATCAATGAGCTTGAACCGGTCAAACGCGGCGTTTATGGCGGGGCCGTGGGCTATCTTAGCTGGCACGATGAGGCGGATCTGGCCATCGCGATCCGAACCGCGATTATTCAAAACGGCCAGCTGCATGTGCAGGCCGCCGGCGGCGTGGTTGCCGATTCGATTGCAGAGCTGGAGTGGAAGGAAACCATGAACAAGGCGCGCGCGCTGTTTCGTGCCGTGGACGCAGCCGCTCGCGGGCTCTAGCGCGGGGGCCTAAGCGGCTTTGGGGTTTTACTTGCGCCCCATCAATGTATCCTTTACGCCAATGTTGCGGTGCAAGGTGGGGCCGCGCGGCCAGATGCGCGCGGCGCGACAGCGCGCGCAGCACCCTTTAATCGCCTGAGTGCGAAGGCAAAAATCAATGAACGAAGACGTGAGTTTCCTGGAAGGGCTTGAGTTCCCGGAGCGCTTTCGCGCCGTGGCGAGCGGGCTTGACCGGCGTTTGTGCGTGGCCCCGATGATGGATTGGACGGATCGCCACTGCCGCTATTTCCACCGCTTGCTGACCCCCAACGCGCTGCTCTACACCGAAATGGTGACCGCGGGCGCCGTGCGTTTTGGCTCGCGTGAGCGCCTGCTCGGCTTCGATCCGTCAGAAATGCCGGTTGCGCTGCAGCTCGGTGGCGCCGATCCGGATCAGCTTGCCTACGCCGCCCGCGTGGGCGCGGAGATGGGCTATGCGGAAATCAATTTGAATGTCGGCTGCCCGTCTGATCGCGTGCAGTCCGGTCGTTTTGGTGCGTGCTTGATGCGCGAGCCGCAGCTGGTGGCCGAATGCGTCGGCGCGATGAAAGCCACCGTGTCGGTGCCGGTGACGGTTAAATGCAGGCTCGGGATTGACGAGCTCAGCATTGAGGAGCCGCTTAGCTTGTTCGTTGAAGGGCTCACTTTTGCCGGCGCTGATGCGCTGATCGTGCACGCGCGCAAGGCCTGGTTAGCGGGTTTGAGCCCGAAAGAAAATCGCGAGCTGCCGCCGCTTAACTACGACCGCGTTTATCGGCTCAAGCAGGAGTTTCCGGCGCTCCCGATCGTGCTGAACGGCGGCCTGACCAATGCAGCCCAGATCACCGAAGCGCTGGCTCATTTAGACGGCGTGATGCTCGGTCGGGTGGCCTACCACGAACCCTATTGCCTAGCCGAGTTCGAGCAGATGATTTACGGAACCGCGCCGGTTGAACGCGCAGCGGTGATCGAGCACATGGTGGGCTATGCCGAGCGCAGCCTTGAAAACGGCGGGCGTTTGAATGCGATCGTCAAGCATCTGCTCGGGCTGTATCACGGCTGTTACCAGGGCAAAGCGTGGCGCCGCTTTTTGTCTGAAGGCCCGCAGGACAAGAGCGCTTCCCCGCAGCTGCTGCGGGATTCTATGGCGCTGGTTGAAGGCTTAGAGCGCGCGGCATGAGTGCCATTTTTCCGGTGGTGCACAAGTTCGGCGGCACCTCAATGGCGAATGCCGGGTGCATCTCGCGGGTGCTTGATCTGGTCAGCCAATTTGACGCCAAACGCCAGGTCGTGGTGGTTTCGGCGATGAAGGGCACCACCGATGCGCTGATTGAGCTGGCTTGCAGCCACGGCAACGAAGAAGCCAAGATCGAGGCGATCAAAGCGCGCCATGTCGAGGCGGCAACCGAGCTGCTAAGCGGCAGCGAATACGCTAATCGATTGCGCGAGCGCTATATCGCCGAGCTTGATTCGGATCTGGACCTGGTCCGTTCGCTGCTGAAAACCCAGGCGCTGCTCAAACACAACATGCCGGCCGTGCTCGATTTTGTGCAAGGGTTGGGCGAGGTTTTTTCGGCGCGCCTGCTGTGTTCAGCCGCGGTTGCGCGGGGCCAGAAAGCGGCCTATATCGACGCGCGCGACGTGCTTGTGGTCGCGCCTGGCGAGCTCGGCGTGGTGGTGGATTTTGTCGCTTCGGCGAAAAATCTGGCTGCCTGCGAGATTGCGTTCGAATCCGATTTGGTGATCGTGACTGGCTTCATCGCCCGCGACGCCGAACGCCGCGCGACCACGCTCGGCCGCAACGGGTCGGATTTTTCAGGCGCTATCTTTGCGCAGCTCTTTCACGCCAAGTCGCTGCAGATTTGGACCGATGTGGATGGTGTCTTGAGCGCCGATCCGCGGCTGGTGCCAGAGGCGCAGCTGATCGATGAAATCAGCTACGCGGAAGCCTTTGAGCTGGCCTACTTCGGCGCCAAAGTCATCCACCCGCAAACGCTTAAACCCGCGATCGAAAAATCGATTCCGGTCACCATCCGCAACACCTTTAACCCAACCCATCCGGGCACCCGCATCATCGAGCGGCCGACCCGGCGCGACCATGTGCACGCGGTCAGCGGCCTGTCGGTGGTTGAGGGGCTTGCGCTGATCAACGTCGAAGGCGCCGGCATGATTGGCGTGCCGGGAACCGCGGAGCGGGTGTTCTCCGTGCTCAAGGCGAACGCGATCTCGGTGGTGATGATTTCGCAGGGGTCGAGCGAGCACTCGATCTGTTTTGCCCTGAAAGACAGCGATCGCAAGCGCGCAGTGGATGCGCTGAAACTCGATTTTTCACGCGAGTTGGCGAGTGGCCAAATCGAAGGGATCCGCGCTGATTCCGGCATCGGCATCTTGGCCGCAGTGGGCGACGGCATGGCCGGTCGACCGGGCGTGGCGGCGCGCTTGTTTCAGGCGCTGGCGCGGGCGCGCGTCAACGTGCGCGCGATCGCGCAGGGCGCCAGCGAGCGCAACATTTCGGTCGCAGTGGACGCAGCGCACCTGATCCGCGCCCTGCGCGCGGCGCATGCGGCTTTTTATCTGGCGCCGCAAACGCTGGGCCTGCTGGTGATTGGCGTCGGCACCGTCGGTGAGGCATTTTTGGGCGAACTGGCGAGCCACGCGGCGCGCCTGAAACAAAGCTATTCCATTGACCTCAAGCTGCTCGGCATTGCCAACTCTCGGCACATGCTGCGTCTTAAGGGCGGTGAGGACTTAAGCGCGCCCAAAGCCGCGCTGCATGAACATGGCGAGCCGCTCGATTTCACCGCCCTGGTCCAGCACGGGCAGGCGCCCGAATACCCGGCGCTGGTGGTGGTCGATCTGACCGCCAGCGAGGCCATGGCCGATCACTATGCAAGTTTGCTTGAGCAGGGCATCCATATCGTCAGCGCAAGCAAGCGCGCGGGTGCGGGCGCTGTTGAGCGCTATCGGCGGATCATGGCTGCCAGCGAGCGCACCAGCGCGCGCTTTTACTTTGAAGCCACCGTCGGCGCCGGCCTGCCGGTGATCCAGTCGCTCGATGATCTGCTCAAATCCGGCGATGAATTACTCGGCATTGAGGCCACGCTCTCGGGCACCTTGGCCTATTTATTTGCGGAGCTGAAGGCGGGTGATTCCTTCGCCGAATTGGTGGCCAAAGCGCAGGCGCTTAAATTGACCGAGCCCGATCCGCGCGATGACCTCTCGGGGTTAGACGTCGCGCGCAAGCTCGTGATCTTGGCGCGCTACGCCGGGATCGCCTGTGATTTAGACGACGTCGTGGTCGAATCACTGGTCCCGGCGGGGCTGGAAGGCGGCACCACGGCTGAATTCTTAAGCGGGCTCAAGGCACACGACGCGGCGATGGCCGCGCGCGTGGCCGCGGCAGATGCGCGCGGCCGGGTGTTGCGCTACGCCGCCAAACTCGGGCCCAACAACCAGCTGCGCGTGGGCTTGCAGGAGCTCGACCGCAACCACGCGTTTGCCCGCGCGCTGCCTTCGGACAATGTGATTGCATTCAGCACGCGCCGCTACCGCGCCAACCCGTTGATCATTCAGGGCCCCGGTGCCGGCCCTGAAGTCACCGCCGCCGGCGTGCTCGCTGACCTGCTGCGATTGGCGCAGCGCTACGCGCTTTAAAGTGACCGGAAGAGGTTTATGAAATCACGTGCGCAAGCCTTTTCGCCCGCCAGCGTCGGCAACGTCGGCGTGGGTTTTGATTGCCTTGGCCACGCCATTGGCGGCATCGGCGACCGCGTGTTGGTCGAGCGGATCGAGCAGCCAACCACCGAGATTCTGGCGATTGAAGGCGCCGATCACGCGCTGCCGATGGAAGCGGCGTTCAACACCGCGGGGCGCGCCTTACAGTCGATGCGCGCGCATTTGGGTTTGGACTTTGGCTTTCGCCTAACTATAAAAAAAGGCATTCCTTTTGCCTCGGGCTTGGGTGGCTCGGCGGCGTCGGCGAGTGCCGCTGTGATCGCCGCGAACGCGCTGCTCAAGTCACCGCTCAAGTTCAGGGATCTGTATCGCTTTGCGCTGGATGGCGAAGAAGCCGCCAGCAATTCGCGCCACGGCGATAACGTGGCGCCGCAGCTGCTGGGGGGGCTTGTGTTGATCGCGCCGGACGAGCGTCTGATTCGCATCCCGCTGCCGCCGGGCCTGTTCGCAACCGTGGTGCACCCGGAGTTCGCGCTTGAAACCAAACGCGCGCGCGAGCCGCTCAAAGTGCCGTTTGATCTCCATCCGATCGTCGAGCAGCTGGGCTTTCTGGCTGGCTTCATCAGCGCCTGCTACCAAGGCGATATTGAGCTGATGCGCGACACGCTCCGCGATCACCTGATTGAGCCGCGCCGCGCGGCGCTGATCCCGGGTTTCGAACAAGTCAAACAGGCGGCGCTCGATACCGGAGCGATTGGCAGCTCGATCTCGGGCGCGGGCCCAAGCGTGTTCGCGTGGTTCAGCGGCGAACAGGCGGCGCGATCGGGCGGTGAGGCGATGGTGCAGGCGTTTCGCTTGGCCGGACTGCGCGCCACCGCCTTCGTCACCGCGCTGCCGGCGCCTGGCGCGCACCTGGAGTGGGCGGAATAATGGAATTTGTTTCGACCCGAGGCGCCGCCCCTGCGATCGGCTTGAGCGCGGCGCTGCGCGCAGGTTTGGCGCCAGACGGTGGGCTCTATGTGCCGGCTCAATCGCCCCATTTTGTGCTGCAAGACTTCGCCTTGCTTAACGACTTGCCCGCGATCGCCAAGCGCCTGCTCACGCCGTTTTTTGCAGGCGATGAGCTGGCCCCGATGCTCGCCTCGATTTGCGCCAATGCGTTCAATTTTCCGATCAACCACAAGCGCTTGCGAGATTCATCGGTACTTGAGTTGTTCCACGGCCCGACCGCCGCATTCAAGGATTTTGGCGCACGTTTTCTGGCAGAAGCCTTAAGCCGATTGGAGAGTGCGCAAGTCTCAAGCCCGCTGACCATTTTGGTTGCGACCTCGGGCGATACCGGCGGCGCAGTGGCCGCCGCGTTTGCCGGCAGGCCGGCATTTCGCGTGGTGATTTTGTACCCCAAGGATTTGGTATCCAAGCGCCAGGAAACCCAGCTCACCTGCTGGCCGGATAACGTCACCGCGCTTCGCGTCGCGGGCACGTTCGATGATTGCCAGCGGATCGTCAAAGCGCTGCTGCAGGATCCGCAGGGCGCGCGTTTGTCGAGCGCCAATTCGATTTCGCTCGGGCGTTTGCTGCCGCAGATGGCCTACTACGCCTGGTTAGCGGTCAAACACGCGCGTGAATCTAACGCACCGCTTGACCTGATGATCCCAACCGGAAACCTAGGCAATGCGTTGGCTGCCATTTGGGTGCGCCACATGGGCCTGCCGATTGGGCAAATTGCGCTGGCGTGCAACGCCAATCAAACCTTAAGCGCGTTCTTCGCGGGCGAACCCTTTGCCGCGCGACTGAGCGTCGCCACGCTGGCATCCGCCATGGATGTGGGCGCGCCATCCAATTTTGAGCGGCTGCAGTGGTTGTTTAAAGATGACGACGCGCTCCGCGCCAGCGTGCGCGTGCGCTCGGTCAGCGATGCGCAAATCGAGGAGCAGATCGCTCGGGTGTATGCGCGCGACGGGGAAATCATCTGTCCGCACACCGCGACTGCATTTGCAGCGGCGGCGAGTTTGCCGGGCAACTGGACGCTGGTGGCAACAGCGGATCCGGCCAAGTTCGAGTCCATTGTCGAACCGCTGCTGGGCCGCAGCGTTCCAATTCCAGCCGCATTGGCCGCCCTGCTTGAGCAGCCCACCCGGGTGATCGACATCGCAGCAGACCTAACCGCCGCGCGTCGGCACCTCACGCCAACCGGCGTTTAGGCAAGGTTTAAATTAGCCGCCTAGCTCATTCAGCGAGATTTTCGCGCGGACGTCCGAACCCCCGTTTTCGCCTGCGCCCGATCCTTCGCTGTGGCTGTGGTGCTCGGTCACGATCAAGCGGTCGCCGACCCGTAAAAAGCTGTAGCGCTCTTTGTTTTCCTGCTCAAAGCTGATCACCAGCATCGCGCGTCCCTTCATCGAAAACGCTTGTTCGGCTGCCACTGGGTCGCCAGCTGCGTTCAGCCAAATCTTGGCGCTCGCATCGAGTTCCTTGATGTATTTTGCATCCTGCTTGCTCAGTGCGGGCTTGAGTTCAAGCGTGAGCAATCGGGCTGGCGCGCCGTTGAAGGTGTCGGTGGTCTCGGATTTAACCGTCGCGTTGGCGAGTGCGTTGAGCAGCTTCGGCGCGGCGTCCAAATAATTGTTGAGATCGCGCGAGGAAATCTGTTCGAGCGCGGCGGTTAGGGGCTTCTTGGCTTCAGGATCGGCGTTGAGGGTTTCTTGGGAAACGGCCTTTAGCGTCGCGCTCGGGATCTGCATCGAAAAGCCATCGCTGCCGGCTTCGACGTTAATGGTGATGCTCGCAGGCGGCAGGGTTGGGTCCGGTTTGCCGTCGCGCAAGCGCGTGCGTTCGACCGCAACGCTTGCGCTCACGGTATCGGTGGCAACCAGTGTGGCCAAGCGGGCTTTGAGTTCACCCAG
>Ga0105046_10017151_pt1 | contig 11094 bp, 9 predicted proteins | sample MAT03_FD_78385 | JGI IMG/M metagenome (GOLD analysis project Ga0105046, IMG submission 78385) | Freshwater microbial communities from Lake Fryxell liftoff mats and glacier meltwater in Antarctica - MAT-03 (megahit assembly) | ecosystem: Environmental > Aquatic > Freshwater > Ice > Liftoff...
GACGTCCCGGAGTTTGGTTTCGAGACCGAGGCCCCCCGCCACACCGCGGCGTACCTCCGTCCGGCGGTGATGGAGCTCTTGCCGCCGCTGCCGCAGGGCGCACGACTCCTCGACATCGGCTGCGGCAACGGCTACTGGGCGGGACAGTTTCTCACCAAGGGCTTCACGGTGGTGGGCATCGATCCTTCGGCGCAGGGCATTGCGATTGCACGGAGGGTGTACGCGAAGGCGGGGGCCGCGGCGCGATTCGAGGAGCGGCTGGTGACCCAGACGCTGCTGACGGACATCGGCGAGCGGCCGTTCGACCTCGTGATCTCGACGGAGGTGGTGGAGCACCTGTACGACCCGCGGACGTGGGCGCGGGCGGCGTTCGCCGCGCTCAAGCCCGGCGGGCGGCTGATCTGCTCGACGCCGTATCACGGGTATCTCAAGAACCTGGCGCTGTCGGTGGCGGGCAAGTGGGACTGGCACCTCAAGCCGCTGTGGGACGGCGGGCACATCAAGTTCTGGAGCCGCGACACGCTGACGCAACTGCTCGCGGAGGCTGGGTTCGTGAACATCCAGTTCAAGGGGGCGGGACGGGCGCCCTACATGTGGATGTCGATGGTGCTGTCGGGGGATCGGCCGGCCTGAACGGCCCGGCGGGACGAGTTCGTTGCACGACGGCACGACATTCCGCGGCCGCCCTGATTCATCGAAGATTTCTTACCCCCTTCCGTGCAGGCACTTGCGCGCCTTCTCGCGTGCGCACGGACCACTCGCAGCGCCAGGAGCGGTCATCGCCCCCCACGGGTGCGGTCGTGCGGCATTGGGTGCCGGCACGCCGCGAACCGGGGGGCTGCCATGCATCCGACGTCCGCGTCCGTTCCCGTGCCGCACCTTGAGGGGGGCGAGCCTGATCTCGCGCCCGGGTCGGCGCTTCGCGCCATGCTGCTCGATGAGCATGAGCGGGTCACGCGGCCGCGGCTCGAGCGGCTGTGGGCGTATTACCGCAATCCGATGACGCCCGCGTCGGTGACGTCGAGCGGGGGGCGGGCGTACCGGCTCGCGCAGGAGGCGGGGTTGCCGCCGCGGCTGACGGGGCGGCGGACCGCCGGGGGGTCGCCGCCGGATGATCGGGGGGCGTCGCGGCGAGAGATCGTGATCGAGAACGACATCGCGTGGCGTGTGCAGACGATGGTCGACTTCATGTTCGGCAAGCCGGTGCGGATCGAATCGACGATCGGGCCGGCGGGGGATGTGCCGCGGGGTATGTCCGGCGGCGAGCGGGGAGCGTCGCGGCGGGGGACGATCGAGGCGGCGCTCGACCGGGTGTGGGAGAAGTCGGGCGGGATCGCGCTGCTGCAGGACATGGCGCTGCTGGGGCACGTGTACGGGCACGTCGACCTGCTGCTGCGGGTGGACTGGCCCGCGCTCGTGACGGCCGTGGCCGCGGCGCCGGCGCTGGGGTCGACGCCCGGGGCGCTGGCGGACGCGGCGGCGGAGCACCTGCGGATCGAACTCGTCGAGCCGCGCCGGGGGGTGCCCGTGCCCGATCCGCACGACTATCGACGGCTGCGGGGGTATCTCATCCGCGCGGATGTGCCCGCGGACCACGCCGAGGCACCGACCGCGTTCGACCGGCTCGTCCCCGCGCTGCGGCCGCTCTTTGGCGGCGCGGAGGCGCCCGCCGCGCGGCGGGCGTCGACGGTGATCACCGAGACGATCACGCCCACATCGTGGCGGGTGGACGAGGACGATCGGCTCATCCGCGAGGAGGCCCTGCCCTGGACGGACGGCCGGCTGCCGGTGGTGCACGTGCAGAACATCGCCCAGCCCTTCGAGCACGCGGGGGCGTCGGAGGTCGAGCCGCTGATCCCGCTGCAGGACGAACTGAACACGCGGCTTTCGGATCGGGCCAGCCGCGTGACCATGCAGTCGTTCAAGATGTACCTCGCCAAGGGGCTTGACGGGTTCGAGGGGGCGGTGGTGGGGCCGGGGCAGATCTGGTCGACCGACAACCCCGACGCGAGCGTGCAGGCCTTTGGCGGGGATGGGCAGAGCCCGAGCGAGGAGTCGCACATCGCCGAGGTGCGGCAGGCCCTGGACAAGATCTCGGGCGTGCCGCCGCTGGCGAGCGGCGTGGTGCAGGCGAAGATCGGCAACCTGAGCAGCGCGAACGCGCTGCGGATCACGCTGATGGGGATCCTGAGCAAGACGGCCCGCAAGCGGGTGACGTATGGGCGGGGGATCGCGGAGATGTCGGCGCTGATCCTGACGGCGCTCGATGCCGCGGGGGCGCTGCGCACGACGCCGGCGGAGCGGGGCGTGCGGCTGCGCTGGCCCGACCCGCTGCCGGAGGATGAGCGCGAGCGTGCGTTCGTGGCGGAGGCGAAGGCGCGGCTGGGCGTGCCCAGGGCGGAGGTGCTCAGGACGCTCGGCGATGAGGGGGGCGACGCGGGGGTGACGTGAGGCGTTCAAGGCGCGGCGGGCCCGCTGCGGCCCGGCGCGCTCCGGCCGGGTCCGGTCCGATCCGGTCCGGCGGAGCCGCGACCGTCAGGGAGCGGTCCTGCCCCTGGCGCGATCGTGGAGGGCCATGGCGTGGATCGCGCACCGGGTGGGACCGCTCCCTCACGGTCGCGGCTCCGCCGGGCGTTGAGCGTCCGTTGCGTAGCGAGATCAGGTCCGTAGTGAAGTTGGTTCCATATTGAAAGGAGATTCCATGTCCGACACCGTTCTCAATCCCGAGGAGTCCGGCGCTGCGGCGACGCCCGCGCGTCCCGCCGTCCGGCCGCGTCGCGGGCACACGCCGTCCATCGGCGAGGGCGGCGGGGCGGCCCTCGCGTCGGCGTCCGATCCCGATGCGTCGTGGCGCGAGCGCCTCGCCGCGGTCGAGGCGCGGGCGGCGGAGTTGGAGCGCGACCTGGCGGAGGCCCGCGTCGCGCTGGATCGGGCGGCGGCGGAGACGCGCGAGCGGGAGGAGCGGTCGACGCGGGTCGACCTGGACGTGGCTGTTGATGCCGCGCTCGCCGCGGCGGGCGTGGTGGACGCCGAGACGGTCCGCGCCCTGCTGGGCACCGCGCTCGAGACGGGCGCCGACCTGGCGAACCTGCTCGGCGACCTGCGGCGGCGCAAGCCGTTCCTGTTCCGATCGCCCGCCCGCCCCGCAACGGCGGCGCAGGCGCCCGCCCGACCGGAGGCAGCGCCGACGACGCTGCCCGACCTCGCCCGCGATGCGCAGCGGCGCGGGGACCGGCCGTCGCTGCTGCGCTACCTGCGGGCGCGGCGCGAGCGATAGCCGTTCCGCCGACTCGCCGCGAGACGCGGCGAGTCGGCGCCCCATTCGCGCGAACATGCAACCGCACCGACGAGCCGCCGAGCTGGCGAGTCGGTGGCACGCGGACCCCTCCAAGCACACCTTTCCCGAAAGGATCCCATGAGTTTCTCAGGCAAGCCCACGTACGCCGCCGGCGCCGACCTCCCCGAGTTGGCGGAGGACGTCGCCGACATCATCGGCATCGTCAGCCCGTTCGAGACGCCGCTGCTCGCCCACCTGGGCGATCCGGCCCGCACCGCCCGCAGCACCGTCCACGAGTGGCTCGAGGACACGCTGCTCCCCAACACCGACGCGGTCAATCAGGCGAGTTTCACGCCCAACGCCACCGACGTGGCGAGCATCACCGTCGTCACCGGCACGCGATTCCAGGTGGGCGACCTGGTGCGGCCGGGCAACGCGCCCGAGGTGATGCTCGTCACCTCCGTCGTGGCGAACGTCATCACCGTCATCCGACGCTACGGCGCGACGCCCGGCAGCGCGCTGGCCAACGGCCTGCGCCTGAGCATCCTGGGCAACGCCGCGCTCGAGGGCGCCGACGCCGCGGCCGCCCGCTACACCAACCGCTCGCGCCGGCAGAACTACACGCAGATCTTCGCCGCGACCGTCGACGTGACGGGCACGATGCAGGCGGTGCGGGCCCGTGGCGTGCAGGACGAGATGGACTACCAGAAGCAGGAGCGCCTGCGCGAACTCCTCCGCGACCTCGAGAACTGCGTGGTCAACGGCACGGCGCCGGGATCGTCGCAGCAGGGCTCGGCGACGGTCCGTCGCAGCATGAACGGCATCGTCAAGCAGATCGCGACCAACCAGTTCGCCCCCGGCGTCAACGGCTTCCCCGCCGGCGGGGGCGGCGGGAGCGACCTCAGCGAGACGCTGCTCAACACGGCCATGCGCCTCTCGTGGGAAGCGAGCGCGGGCCGGATCGACACCATCGTCGTCAACGGCCTGCAGAAGCGCCGGCTCAACGGCCTCATCCCGTCCGCGGCCCGGGCCTATGACGCGACCGACCGGCGCCTCTCGGAGTTGCTGAGCGTCTACGAGTCGGACTTCGGCGTCTGCCGCGTCGTGCTGTCGCGCTGGGTGCCGGCCGACACCGTGCTGCTGCTGGATTCGAGCCGCGTCGAGGTCATGCCCCTGGCGGGCCGCTCGTTCCACTTCAAGCCCCTCGCCGCGACGGGGGACTCCACCAGCGGCCAGGTGCTGGGCGAGTACACGCTCGAGTTCAGGAATGAGAGCGCCCATGCGCTGATCCGCAACCTGTCGGTGGCCTAGCACCGCGCCCCGCAGCGCCCGGCGCGGCCTCGCGGCCGCGCCGGGCGATTCGCCCGCCACCACCCCATCCACCCCCGGAGACCCACCATGCTCGCCACCGACCGCGACCTCCTCGTCCTCGAGCCGACCCTCTTCCGCGACCTCGTCTTCCCCGGCCAGCGTCTGCTCAAGGGTCTGGGCACGATCGCCGACACCGCCTTCGAGCTGACCAGCGGTGATTCGGACCTCGAGCGGGCCGACATCGGCCCCGGCCACGTGCTCACGATCAACGGTGTCGCGTGCGAGGTGATCGAGCGGGCTGGGCCGTACGACGCCGTCGTCTCGCGCCTGCGCGCCGTCGAGACCGACCCCTTCCTCCCTCCCGCGCCGACCGTCGGCGGCGAGGTCGTGGCCGCCACCTTCCGTCCGCAACTGGCCGACGCCACACTCCGGGTCCTCCGCATGCTCGGCCTTCCCGACGCCCCGCCCACCGCCGCGGCCGCGGCAGAGGCGAGCATCACCAACCCTGCCGCCCTGCGCCGCCTGACGGCGCTGCTCGCCCTCGAGGCCGTCTTCGGCGCCGCGGGGTCGCTGCTGGCGGCGACGCACCCCGCGAACGAGCGGGCCGCGGCGTACGCCCGGCGCGCCCGCGCCGAGGCGGCGCACGCCGTCGCGACGATCGACACCAACGGCGATGCCCTTCCCGACGCCACGCGGCGTCCCACGCCCAACCCGCTGACGCGAGCCTGACGCCGGGGGTGCCCCGGCGCGATTCGGTTTACATGGAGGCCCCATGCTCACCCTGCACCCGACCACCGTCCGCTTCGACGCCACGCCGTGGCCCGACGTCGTCCGCATCGCCGTCGAGCGGTCGACGCCCCGCCTCGTGCTCGACCGCGCCGACGCCGGTCCGCACCCCACCTTCGCCGATGCCCCGGAGGTCACGACCACCATCACCGTCACCAGCGATGTGCCCCGGGGCGACCCCGCCGCGCCCATCCCCGGCGATCGCGGGCTGCTCGCGTTCGTCTCCGCCCCGGCCGCGACGAGCGCGGCCCGCCACCACGCGTGCACCGCCGTCGTCACGCGGGTGGCGTACGCGTCATCGCCCCGCTCGGGGGCCGTCCGGACCGTCGAACTGGTGGCGCTCTCGAGCGACGGCGCCGCCGATCCCATCAGCACCACCCCCGCGGAGCACGCCTGATGCCCAGCACCTTCAAGGGACTCTCCCTCTTCGCCGGCCCGCACCGCTTCGCCCGGGCGAAGCGCGGCCGGCTCGTCCTCCCCAACCTCTCACTGGGCAACGACGTCGCCGGCTCGGTCGACCTGGGCGCGATCGAGGTCGACATCGTCGTCACGGGCCGCCTCGTGGCGTCGAGCGAAGCGGGCCTGCGCGCCCTTCGCGACGCGATGACCGGCGCGATCGACGACCCGCCCGACGCCGACACGCCGGGCGAGCTGGTCGACTCCGCCGACCACGCCGAGCCCGACATGACCTTCATCACCTATGTCGAAGCCGATCGCACCGACCGCGGCCGCGACCGGTCGATCGCGTACGTCGCGACGTTCCGCCGGTTCCTGCCCGCGCCGTGACCTCCCCATTCCCGGAGACGCCCCATGCCCGACCCCGATCTCACCGCGTACCTGGCCCAGTTCGGCACCGCCGGGCTCGTCGGCTGGATGTGGCTGACCGAACGCCGCGCCGCTGCCGAGCGCGAGCGGCAACTCACCAGCGCCCACGAGCGCCTCACGCAGGAGCGGGCCTGCTTCGAGGCGGCCGTCGCGGCCATCACCGAGAACACGCGCGTCCTGGGCTCGCTCGAGTCCGGCCAACGCACGCTCCTGTCGCTCCTCCAACGCTGGGAACGGACGCCCACCTCACCCCCAGCACCGCCCGCACCCCGCGCGGGTGCCGCGGCCCCCGGCCCCGGGGCCGGGCGGTGAACTCCCGAGCCTCCGTCGCGCCCCACCCCGCGGCGCGCCCCTCGCCGTCGCGGCACGGTGTGGCGCGACCGCAACCGCCTCCCTCACCCCTCGGGGGACGTGGCGCCCCTCTCGATCACCGCACCCCGTCATCGCCGCGCCGCCCCGCCCTCCTCGTACACTCCCCCCATGACGCCCCTTCGCGCCATCCTCCCGGTCCTCCTGCTCCTCCCCGCGTGCGCCGCGCGGTCGACGACGGCGGAGTCGTCGATCCTCCCCGCCGCATGGGCCGGCGGCCCCTTCGCACCCGTCACGCTCCGCATCCACCCCCTGACGCACATCGACCCCGGCCCCATCCTGCCGCGGGGCGCGGTCGCCGACGATTGCACGATCGTCCTGCACTTCGAACTCAAGGACCGCTTCGGCGACGCGGTGAAGGGCCTGGGTCGCGTCAGCGTGCAGCTCTATCGCCCGGGCGAGGGCGTGACGCCGGGCATCGAGACGCAGGCCCTGGTCTGGGAGATCCCCGAGATGACCGACCCCGAGGCCAACTCCGCCCGCTTCGACCAGACCGTCCGCACCTACCGCGTCCCGCTCGTCGCCCCGCGCTGGGTCGCCGACCACGTCGCCCCCGCCCGCCCCGACGCCACGCCGTGGCTACGCCTCCGCGTGACCCTCGCCATCGACGCGGCCACCGGCCCCGACGCGAAGTTCCTGGATGACGAGTTCATCCTGCAGCGGTAGGGATGGAACCGAGCCTTCCGCTCCGACCCGCGCTCACCTGCGTTCGTCCGCGTCCTGGCCGCTCCGCGGCTTCGTGGCCGCCGCGTCTCGGTACCGCCCGCGATACTTCTCCGCCAGTTTCGTCTGCTTGTTGCTGAGGTCGATCGCCCGCCCGTCGATGTACGCCCGCTCGACCTTGGTCGTCACCGCGAGAGGGTCCCCGTCCGTCACCAGCAGCGTCGCGCTCTTTCCAACCTCAAGAGACCCCAGCCTGTCGGCCACGCCCAGGACCTCCGCCGCCGACAGCGTCACGGCCCGCAGCGCCCTCTCCCGGTCCAGCCCGTGCGCCGCGGCCATCGCCGCGGAGTAGGGCAGGTTCCGCTCGTGCGCCGTGTCGTCGTTATTCGCGATGGCGAAGGCGATCCCCGCCGCCTCCAGCCGCGCGGGCAGCGTGTACGGCTCGTCGTACCCCGCGTCGTCGCGCCGCGGCAGGACGTGCGTCCCCAGCACGATCACCGGAACCTCGTGCCGCTTCAGCAACTCCGCGCACATCGGCGCATCCCGCCCCCCGACGATCACGACCCGAATCCCCCGCGCCGTGGCGAACGCCACCGCCGACGTGATCTGATCCACATCCTGCGCCAGCACGTACAGCCGCCCCGCCGGGGCACCCCCGGCCGCCGCGTCCCGCGCCGGGAACACCGACCGCATCCCCTCCCACCGCAGGTCCGTCGGCGCCGCCGGGTCCGCAGCCTTCGCAGCGGCATACGCCGCGGCCGTGTCGAAGATCCGCTCCACCTCGTCCAGGTTCCGGCGGATCGCCTTGGCCTGCTCCTCGTCCGACTGTCCCTCGCCCCGCCCGAAGAAACGCGATTCGAACGGCCGCACGTTGGGCCAGCGCATCACGATCCCGATGCTCTCCTCGACCGTCATCTCCGGCGTCGTCCACCCGTCCAGCCGGATCACCGACGGCTGCCCCGACACCGTGCCTCCCGTCGGGAAGACCCCCGCCGTCAGCACCCCGTTGCTCCGCGTCACCGGCAGCAGGGTGGAGTCCGGGTTCACCGCCACGACCGCCCGCACCTCCGGCGACACGCCCCCCGCCTCGCTCGTGTCCACCGTCTGCTGGATCGACTGGATCTCGGTCAGCCCCAACTGCGAGTACGGCGCGATCAGCCCGGGATACACGTGCTTCCCGCCCGCGTCCACCCGCGTCAACGGCGCCCGCCACCGCACCCGCGTCTCGAGGTCGCGGAACTCCGCCGCCGTCGACACCCCCGCGATCACGCCGCCGTCGAACCACACCACTCCGTCCTCGATCGCCGGACCCGACACCGGGTGCACGGTCGCCCCGACGATCACGATCGGCCCCGCTTGCGCCGGCGCCTTGGGCGTCAGGTCTTGCGCGCCCGCGACGGTCGCGGCACCCGCGAGCACCGAAAGGACGACCCAGCGCAGCGGCCGCCGAGGCGACCGGGAGAGAGAGGAGAGGCATGGCAGCGTGCAACTCGGCATGACGACGACCCTTTCGCGTGCGGAGCGGCTTAGGCCGACTCCGCCATCACCTCGACTCCGAACCCCGTCCCCGCTCCGCAAACTCGGCGCTGAACGCCTTACTCCCCGTGCAGCATCCCGCACCCGCAATCGCCCCGAATGTCCGCCGCGTCGCGCCCCGTGTAGAACCGTTCGAGGTAGCGCCGGCGCGCCCACGCGTCCGCCGCGCTCGGCGGCGGCTTGGGGCTCTCCGGGGCCGCCTCCTTCGGCGTCGAATCGTCCTTCCCCTTGTCCGCCGTCTCTCCCTTGCCCTTCTTCTTGGGCTTCTCCGCCAGCAGCTTCTGGATCAGCCGCCCGCGCTCCTTCGCGATCCGCTCGCGGTGCACGGCATCATCTTCCCGCGAGAACAGCCGCCGCCCATCCACGTACGTCGCCTCGCACACCGAGTAGGGCGACATCGGGTCCCCCGACCACACCGCGACGTCCGCGTCCTTCCCGGCCTCCAGGCTCCCCGTCCGCGCGTCGATGCCCAGCTGCTTGGCGGGGTTGAGCGTCACGAACTTCAGCGCCTCTTGGGGCGACAGGCCGCCGTACTTTATCGCCTTGCCCGCCTCGACGTTCATCCGCCGGGCCAGCTCGTTGGAGTCGCTGTTGAAGCTCACGACCACGCCCTGATCGTGCATGATCGGCAGCCCCTCGGGGATCGCGTCCTGCACCTCGACCTTGTACGCCCACCAGTCGGTGAAGCCCGAGCCGCCTCCGGAATAGTCCCGCACGTAGTCCGCGACCTTGTACCCCTCGAGGATGTGCTGAAAGGTGCCGATGCGGAACCCGAAGTCCCTGGCCACCATGCAGAGCATCAGGATCTCGTCCTGGCGGTACGCGTGGCAGTGCACGAGCCGCTCTCCCCGCAGCACCTCGGCCAGGGCCTCGAGCTCGAGGTCGCGCCGCGCCCCGCGCCCGCCAGCGGTCGCCTCGTACTCCCGCGCCGCGGTGAAGCGGTCGCGGATCAGCGCCTCGACGCCCAGGCGCGTCGCCGGATACCGGCCCCCCGCCTCGTCGGATCCGCGGTTGACGCGCCGGGGATTCTCGCCGAGGGCGAACTTGATCCCCGGCGCGGCACCGTCCAGGTGCATGTCTTCCGGACGCGCGGCGCCCCAGCGGACCTTGACCGTCTGCGACTGGCCGCCGATGGCGTTCGCCGAGCCGTGCAGGCTGTTCACCGCCGTCACGCCCCCCGCGAGCTGGCGGTACCAGTTCACGTCGTCGGGGTCGGTCACGTCCGCGATCCGCACCTCGGCCGTGATCGCCTGGCCCCCCTCGTTCACGCCCTTGCTGATCCCGGTGTGCGAGTGGCAGTCGATGATCCCCGGCGTCACGTGCAGGCCGGTCCCGTCGATCTCCGTCGCGTCGGTCAGGCCGCCGACCTCGCCATCGGGCCCCATGACCGCCTTGATCCGCCCGCCCTCGATCACCAGCGTGCCGCGCTCGATCACGCCCGCGGAGCCTCCGGTCCACAGCGTGGCCCCGCGGATCACCACCGTCCCCTGCGCCGGCATCGCCTCCAAGGCGTACGGCCCGAACGGCAGCGCCAGCGTCTCGGGGATGTCGGTCGGCGCGGCGTCGTCCTCGTCCTCCTTCGCGTCGTCCTTGGCGATCCGCTGGGCCTCGTACGCGTGCTCGCTCCCGTCGGGGAGCGTCGAACTGCCCTTGAACGAGTCGCCGTCGACCGTGATCACGTCCGTCGACACGCCCGTGCCGCCGAGCTTGTCCAGGGGGTGCGTGAACGTGACCGTGTTCCCCTCGATCTTGACGTCGTTCGCCTCGATGACGAGGTCCTCGCCGGCCTTCTTGGCGAAGGTCAGCGTCAGTGCTTCCTTCTTGATCTCGATGGTCAGGCCGTCGGGGCCGTCCTTCTCCTTGAGTTCGCCGTCGGCGCGGGTGATGCGCCACCGGCCGATCGCCGCGGCGGGCGCGGGCGGGGCGACCTTCGTCGCCGTCCACTCGAAGCGTTCCCCCTCGGCCGTGACCATCGTGCCGACGAGTTCGTCCCCCTGCAGCACGGCGTTCGAGGTCCACACGCCCGCGGGCTCCGTCAGGTCGCCGTGGTCGAAGACGAGGCTGAGGCGCGTCTCCTCGACGCGGACGCTGCGGGCCTTGGCCTTCTTCTCCTTGCCGTCCACGGTCTGCTTCACGGTGATGGCGTTCTTGTCGTCGATCTCGAGCGTGACTCCGGTCGCCCCGTTCAGGTCGATCGCCCACGTCCCCTCGAGCTTGGTGGGGGCCTCGTACAACTCGTGGCGCTGGCCGTCGACGACGATCGCCGTCAGTTTGGTCTTCTTCGCGAAGAGCGGGCCGTCGGCCAGGAGCAGGTTGGCCCGCTTGCC
>Ga0105046_10017153_pt1 | contig 11093 bp, 8 predicted proteins | sample MAT03_FD_78385 | JGI IMG/M metagenome (GOLD analysis project Ga0105046, IMG submission 78385) | Freshwater microbial communities from Lake Fryxell liftoff mats and glacier meltwater in Antarctica - MAT-03 (megahit assembly) | ecosystem: Environmental > Aquatic > Freshwater > Ice > Liftoff...
CGGGCTCGCCTTGTTCCTCAATTCGACCCGGGTCGATGATTGCTTTCGCGTCTTCAGTGGTCACACGCAGGTTAACGCCACCGACCTCCGTACCCTCCGCTACCCTCCGCATGCTTTTCTCCTTCGCCTGGGACGATGGGCGCGCGCGCAGCCTTCGCTGTCGCAGGCGGAGATTGACGGTCATATGGAGAAGCACACATGACCAGGCCCGAGCTTGGCCCCTATGATGTGCACGTCACCGATGGCCTGGCTTCGCGGTCACAGCGTGGCGGTGCCCGGCCCAGGTTTCATACTCGGACGGGCGCAGACCCAGGCGGCCGAAATTACCCTCGTTTAGGCCGCGCAATTCGGCCTCGATGACGGCATGAAAGCGCGGGCGGTCACGGGCCGGGAGCCGGGCGGTGAACGGTGCGATGGCATCGTCGATGTCCTCGGCGCCGTGGCCCGCGCGGACCAGCGCGGCGACGGTCTCCTTGATGAGCACGCGGTGGGCGAGGCGGAAGGGGTCGGGCTCCCCGAGGCTCTGCTGGACGGCGGTGTAGCGGGCACACGAACGCTCGTAGCTCCACGTGAAGACGTCGCGGAGGAGCTCGACCCGACGCAGCTCGTATACGCCGAGGACCGCCTCGACGAAGGCCCGTTCGGGGACGTCCGCGAAGGTCAGCGGGCGCAGGTTGTCACGGATGATCGGGAGGTTGGCGGCGAGTCGAGCGGTGGGCTTGTTGCCGTCGATGAATGGCTGCAGGTAGGGGAGGTGGACCAGGAGGAAGAATGACTGCTCGAAGGGGTCGGTGATGGCATCGGCCACCAGCGCCACCTGGGTCAGGCATTCCTCGATCTGCTGCGGGATGGCCAGTGGGATGAAGGTGGAGCCGCCGATCAGGACGGGTCGCGTCCGAACGCGTCCCTCGTCGGCCCGGTCGCCGACCTGATTCTCCATCACGAGTGCGTGGAGATTGCGCAGCAGGGACGAGCGGATGCGCAGAGGTTCGACACCGGCCACCTCGACCATCCACTCGATCGCAGCCTTGTGGTTCAAGATCATCTGCTTCTCGACGTGATCCTTGCCGGAGGCGGCCTCGTCCTCGATCAAGAGGCGTTCGGTGTCGAGCAGCGAGTAGGTGTTGCCCTCGAGGCGGCTCGAATTCCAGGACAGATCAATGAGCAGGCGCTGGAAGATCTGGCGGGCATAGGTCCCGCCGGGTCGAGGAGTCGGCGTGGTCTGACCGAGGTCCATCAGGTGCCGGCGCGTCGCGGCCGGGAGGTAATAGGTCTCGTTGGGGTGATAGCTGTCGAGAAACCCCCGCACGTACGAGGCCGGCGGCCGATGGGTGATGGGCCGTGTCACTTGCCGGCGAATGGCTTCCCCGTCGACAGAGACGGGCAGCGATCCGTCGGCCGCCGCGTCGACAGGGGCCGCGGCACCAGCCGTACGAGTAGCGACATACCGGCGAGCTTTCGTCTCGCCCTGCGCTCGCACCAGACCGCTGTCGATGAGCCCGTTGAGCGCGCGGAGTGCCTGGGCCGGGCGCAACTCGCTCAGGCCAGCCCGACGCTGGACCTCTGCGCGCGTGAGACCCTCGGGTGCGTTTGCGAGCGCGGCCAGCAGCGCTGTGCCCGCGGTTTTCTGCGGTTTTTCGCTCCTTGACACGGGGGGAATCTAGCTCGAATCATGGTTTTCTAGCTAAAAATTGGGTGAATTATTAGGGGAATTACCGGCTGGAACCGGCTCAGGAGTGACTTTGCATCTGTTTTTCACGGCGCAATGATTGAATTATAATTCAATCTTTTCTAAGTGTCCGGCGCTCATCGCGGAGCGGGAACGCCGCCAAACAGGGCCGGGGCGGGCCCGCCCGGGCCGTCACAGGCCGGGGCGGCGAGGGTGAGCAGCCAGAGGGCGCGAGCCTCACGGCGCGACGGACCGGAGGGTCACGCGGTGGTGCGCCGTGTTCTGAAGACCTGGCCCTGCTCGATGCGCAGCCGCGAACCATCGCTCTCGAAGCGGGCGAGCACCCGGCCCATGTCGAGGCAGTCGAGCAACCACGCGACCCCCGGCGCGATCTCCGGCTCGATCATCGCCCGCAGGTAGGCCTCGATGGAGACGAAGTCACCGAGGTACTCGGAGACCTCGAGCCGCGTGGCAGGGACATCGTCGGGATCGACGTCGATGTCGACCTCATCAGGGTCAGGCGGGGGCATGGGGGGTCGCTCGCTCGGGGACATGGCAGGCCTTCCTTGGATTCGTCGTGGACAAATCTTATTGAATCATGGATTCTTCAAGCACGCAACAGCCCTGTCCCGGGGTGCCCGGCCTGGATAGACTCCGGCCCGGTGCCCGGGGACGGATACGTATCAACAGCGCAGGTCTGCGAGGCCGCTGGCATCTCCAGCGCCACCGCCCTGCGCTGGTCGAAAGCCGGCCTGCTCCCGCCCTACGAGCGCATCCACGGCGGCAAGCGCGGCCAGTACGCGCGCTGGCCGGCCCACACGCCCGGGCAGGCGAAGTGGGTCAAGACGCAGCTGGCGAAGCTGTTTAGCCGGGAGGAGATCGTGGCGCAGTTGGCCGCGGCGGAGTTCATGCCGGTCCAACCAAAAGGCGGGCAATAGGTATCGTATGACAATTGAATACTAGTACATGGACATGAGCGGTGACGAGTCGTCGCGCTCCTTGGGCATGCGAGGCTCTCATAAGCGACTCTCGGTGCCTGCCTGCTACCTGGCCTGCTCTGGACTTAGTAAAGACCACCCTCAGTATCCTCCTCTGGAGCCCTACTCAATTCGCTCTCACAATATGTGACGTTATTTTGGGCCCAGCGACGGACGGCCGCCGACTTGTGCAACAGCAGTGCTTGATAAGCATGGAGGTCATTTTGAACAAGTGGCCTGCTGGAGCCAATCCAGGAGTGACAAGACCTCGCCGATGAAATGCGAGAAAGCACGTTCTCGTTCTCACCGAAAGTCTCCAAGAGAAAGTGAGCAACCGGATTCCATTTCGGACCATTTCCAACGGCGCACTGCTCGGCCAAGACTAGGCCCCGTGCCTCATTTCCAACCGAGTGTTGGCAAACTTCGTCAGCATAAAAATCGAACAATGATCCCTCTTCCAGCCGAACATCTACCAAGGCGCTAACCATTCTGCCCCAGACATCATTGGCTCCATTCTCGACCACCTTGATCAGATAGCCCCACGTCACGTCACGATCAAACCCAAAGATTACGGATAAGAACTCGCTTCCCGCCCGATCCGCACTATCTTGCCGGGCCCAGCCTGTCCACAGTTGAGAAACAACACGACCGATCAGGTTGTCCGTAAGCGTCTCTTCACTGCGCATAGACCTACGAAGTAGACCTGCCGCGGTTTCAATCCAGTGTTGTTCCTCGGCTAAGACCTCCACGATAAAGTTTGTAGAAAGCATCAGGTGTCGGTAGAAGCTTAAGAACGGTGCTAGATCGCGATTGTTCACATGAAATCCGTAAAGAATTTTCAGAATCGACACAGATCCTGATACTTCAGTTAGAGTCTCAAAAAACGGCAGCACATCAACTTCGGCGCACCTGATCAGAAACAACATGACAATGTAGCTGTTGCTTTCAGAGACCGTGATATCTCCTTTTGCAAAGGCGTCCTTCAGTAATTCAACGCGATATGGGGTGGGGCCTGCTGCCTGAGCGATCCAGGGAAGACGCGAAATCAGGTGGCCCGTATGCCGAACACGTCGCAGCAGCGCATCCGCTTCGTCGCTGTATCGCGAAACCCGGAGCATTCCTTCTAGAAAGGTAGTATTCGGATCCGGCAACTCCAGAAAACGACCCAAGCAGTGGTCAATTAAAAATGAGATTTCGGACGAAGCTGAAGCCACACCACGCCCAAACTCGTATGCATCCTGTTGACGGCCACTCAAGACCGAATCAAGCAGAGGCATTAACATCTCAAAATTAGCCGCACATTGTTCACCCAAGCGAAACGCTTGCTCTCCGTTCAGCGATGAAAACTCGCCATTTGTGCTTGGCTGTGAGAGGCCGGAAGTTCCAGCCGTAACAATTTCGTAGACGGTCTGGGAAAAATCGGTAGGAGCTAAAAGTGCACGAAGACTCTCAAGCTTAGGGCGAATCTCAGAGTATACAGGAACCCGCAGCAAAACGCCAAGTTCTTTCCTGAGTCCGACCCACACGCCAGCGATTTTTCCTCTATGCAACCGAACTGCATGATCTATTATCTCGATAGCGTGATGGTGAATTAGGCCGCGTAGGCGAGCCTCAAATTCAATCTGAACCAGTGAATATAGACGAGGGGTTCCGAGTAAACCCAGCATCAGATTCAAGCACCGCTGCCAGTACTCATGCACTTCGGCCCAAGTCTTGGGGATCCAGTCATGTGGCGGACTGAGGCGCCAGCCATCCAAAATCTCCCGCGGGCTTGTATCCCACTTCAAAGCACAACTGAGTGCCTTTACGACCACCTCGGAGGCCCGGTCATCCTCGCTCATTAGCGCTTCCTCGAGGACCCCGACGCGCTCCATAGCAGCAACGCCTGTACCACTGCCGATGATGCAGAATAGGCGACAGAACCCATCGGCGGAGGCCGCATTGCCAGAGGCGGCAAAATCAAGAAGCCTTAGCGCCGAGGTTCGGAAAAAGGATCTATTCCGAGCGAGGCGACGCACATGAAACGGCAAAGCCCCTAGAGTACCATCACTGATGGTAGACCTGCGAAAATCATCGACCCGAGCATTGATCAACTGATCCATGCCCCGGGGGTCGATCTCCACGAAACATGTCGCAAGGCTCGAGTTTCTCTGCGTCAGCCATAGCTCACGGAGGTTTGAGTTATGAGACATGACCAGATTTGTAACGACCGCCCTAACCTTATCGTGCTTGGATAGGTGCAACATTCTCTCTGCGAGAAATGGCCAGATCTCGGAACATCCTGGGTCCTCAAAGATCTCTTGAGCTCTTGCGTGGTATAGGTCCCACCACTTTGCGGCTAGCCTAAGTGCCAATGGAAAGGGCGTGACCATTAGCAGGTGCTCCCGCCGTCGATGCACGAGCTTGCAAGTCTCTAGAACGGCCAAGGCGTCGCGACACTGTTGCTCTCGCATATGACAGACCTTGGCGGCAAACAGAGCGAGTTGCGTTGAACCCTCCCATGTTGGCAATTGCGAAAGCGCAGAGAGTCCGAGCAGGCACTCTGTCGCCCGCGAGGAAAGCTGTTTTCCTCGCGGCGCCGTAAGCTTCGATACGAGCTCCTCGTCGCCGAGTTCCCAAACTTCAACACCCTCACGAACGGCAGAAAGTAATAATCTGGCCATCTCCGGGAAGCCTTCTGCCCATTCTGTGATCATCTCCAGTTGGCGACCACCCAGTTTCGGAGCCGCCCCGAGCAGAAGGGTCCTGAGTGCGTCGTTCGGCAACGGAAACAGTGGGAAAAAATGCCCATTGCGCGGCTGCGACGACGGGTCGTGGTCGAGGGTAAGCAGGGAAAGTTTGGAGAGCTTACCAGTGACGATAGGCTCAAGCTTATTGTGGAGTTCTAGGGGGCAATCATCAACGACAATTAGACCAGAGACGCCGCCGCGAACAAATGAGGTAAATAGGCCGTCTGGATCAGGCAACTTGTCCCCCGACGAAATGTATGCGACTCTACTGTACAAGTGATCGGCGTCGGCGTCTTCTCGCAACAATTCCATGGCGAAGCGGCTCTTCCCCACACCAGAGAATCCAACTACCCGTGCACAGACCTGCGGTTTGGCCAAGATTCTGCGAAGGTTCTCCCTAATTCCTGCCCTTTCCGCATCATCGCCGAAGGGCATACTCGTATCCGTTACATGCTCCCATTCTCTCCACGTCTTAATGTTTGAGAGGTTTGCGCTCCCGGTGCGACTATGCACAAATATGATTGCAGGAATGTGCGAATTCGCCCATCTGGCGATCTCGGCGGCCCCCATTATCTTGATAACGGCCTTGGTGGCTTTAGGAAACTTGGCTGCGATGAGCTGTTCCCGGATCGCCTCCTCGCGTCGTCGGATTTGCTGCTCGTTGAGCGATTCACTGGAGAATCCGATATACGCCCCACCTTTAGTTAAGACCCGGCTGACCTCTGATTTGACTCTCTTGGTGTTCTTGCCGACCTTTTGTTTCTCCAGGATGTCTTTCGCCCATCCTGATGGTGTTAAGCTGCCCGCCTTAACCTGGAATCCATTTAGGATCTTTGGTAGCCACACCGGGAGCGGCGCTGGGAAGCCGCCCTCCGTGGGCGCCCATTCGATGCTACAATCAATCCCTCCATCGGGAGCGTTAATGTTCACTGATCCAGTGACGGTTCGCCGTGACATGTGCGCGAGATCAATTTCTGTTAATAGGAGGGTGTGTAGCAGCTCGGTCAACGCCGACGGGTCGAGGGATGCAACCTGCTCTTCTTTAACGCTGAATGGAAATGACATTCGCCTTCGAACCTCAAACGGAGGTTAGGCTTTTGACGGGACCTTGTCGAGATGCCCTCGAAACTCGTACGACGGCGCAAGGTCGAACCCGCCGCCAAGTGAATGCGGCGGGATGTGCGCGCGGATGATCGCCAGAGCCCCGGGGCGGCGAAGTGCCCGGCCATCCCGAAATGCGTTGGCAGTTTGCATCGGATCAGCGTGCGCCGACGGCCATGCGCATGGATTGCGAGGCGCCGGGGCCGGTCTCGAGGTCGACCTCGTCGGCTTCGCCGGGGATGACCTGGGGGTGGCCGCAGAGGGCGCGGGAGGCCTGGAAGCCGGCGAGGACGGCGGATTCGGCGACGCCGAGGTCGAGGCCGCCGGTCAGCCAGTCGCCGGCGAGGTAGAGGTTCTTCAGGCCGCTGGCGTCGGGGCGGAGGCGGTGGAGGCTGTGGGCCGGGGGGGTGAGGGTGTGGCGGTCGGTGGGGGCGGTGAGCAGCCAGGTGTGCTGGGCGGCGAGGCGGTGGTCGCCGGTGCGGCCGTGGGTGTCGATGAGCAGCTCCCAGTTGAGCTCGCGGGTGGCGGACAGGGAGCATTCGGGCCACAGGCGGCGGGGATGGCTCTTGAGCCAGTTCCAGACGGTGTCCCGCAGTTGCTCACGGCCGGGCGCGGGCTGGCCGGGTGGTGGGTCGCGCAGGGGGCCGTCGAGGGTACATAGGGTGGCGGGTGTGAACTCGCGGGGCCATTGTTCGTGGCGGATCGTGGGCGAGCGGTTGGCCCAGCGCGGGAGGCCGGAGCCTGGCAGCGCGCCGGCGTGGATCGGCGCGGCGTGGCCGGTCAACTGGGCCCAGGTGGGCGAGAGCCACAATTGGGTGCCCTGCACGGCGACGCTGTCGGCGTGGGCGAGGGCTTGCTGCCAGGCCGGGAGTTTTTTGGTGAGGTCGGAGCAGATCTTCGGGAGCGCGGGGGCGGGGATGCCGAGGATGACGTCGTCGAAGTCGGCGCCGCGGCGCAGCGTGAACTCCTCGATCTCCGGTGACTCCGCGGACTCGAAGTCGAGGGCCTGGATCATCGGGCTGTCGCCGAGCACGATCTGCGGATAGAGCGGCCGGCTGGGCCAACATTGCAGGCCCTTGATGTTGAGGAGCGGCTCGTAGTCGTCGATGCCGGGGTCGAGCTCGACCTGCCGACCGATGCGGATGCTAGCGATGCGGTCGTCCTCGACGCGCAGCTCCTTGATCTTGTGGAAGAAGCGGAAGCGGACGCCGCGGCGGCGCAGGAGCTGGAAGAGCGGGGCGAACACGACCTCGCCGAGGTCGGCCTGCGGGGTGTAGTAAAGGGCTCCCTTGTGGGCGAGCAGGATCCGCAGCAGCAGGCGCAGGCCGGCGCCAGCGGCGAGGGCGGGGCGCGTGGGGTCGCCCCCGGCGTAGGCGTGGAGCAGGTCGTAGAAGCCGGCGACGAACGGGGTCTGGAGAGATGTCGCGCTGGCACCGTGGTGGCGCAGCCAGTCCCGCAAGTCATGGTCGTCGGCCGCGGAGAAGCCCCGCGGGTTGCGGTCGAGGCCGTCGTGGATGATGCCGCGGACGACGGCGAGCGCGAGGTCGAGGAGGCCGAGGAAGTTGGGGTGGTGGTCGCGGGCGCCGGCGGCCTCGAGGGCGCGCAGGCTCTGCTCGGCGCCGACGACCAGCGGCTGGGCCCAGGCGCGGCGCTGGCGGGAGCTCTGCGGGCCCTCGGGCGCGGGGGCGTGGCGCAGGAGGGCGTCGTAGTCGGGGTTTTGCGGGTCGAAGCCGGCGAAGGCGACGACGCCCTGGTTTTGCGCGCGGCGCAGCAGCGCGGGCAGCAGGGCGCGCGACTGGTCCTGCCACAGCGGGGCGAGGGCGGCGTAGCTGGTGAGGTCGGGGTGGATGCTCGGCAGACAGTCGAGCACCCAGGGCAGGAGGATCTGCACGTAGTCCCACACGGAGGGCGGCGGGTCGCCCTCGCCGGGGGTGGCCTCGTTGCGCGCGAGCGTCAGCGGCCACAGGCGGTCGCGGTCCTCCAGACCTGTCCCAAAGTACAGGGTCTCGACGGGCTTCCAGGCCTCTTTAAACGTCGCCAGCGGGGCGCCGGCGGGGCGGCCGAGCTCCTTGTAGCAGCGGCGCAGCATCGCGAACGCGTTGTCGTAGCAGCCCCACCACAACTGGTGACCGAAGGCCTCGCTGCGGCTGTTGGCCTTGAGGTTGCGGCCGCTGCGGGCCTTGCCGCCGAGCCGCCAGCCGATCTGGTAGATCGTGACCTCGAAGCGATCGTGCCAGTCGGGCGCCTCGGTCAGGGCGAACACGGCGGAGAGCGAGCCGAGGCCGCCGCCCAGCACGGCGATCCGGCGCTTCTTCGGCGACGTTGAAGGCGGTGAGGGGGATCCTGGTCGGTCGGTCATGAGCTGTCGTCCCGGGGGCGGCGGGAGTGTAGCTCGTTTTCGAGCGATGACGCAAAGCGCCGTCGCTCGAGCCAAAAAACAGACGATGGACCGGCGCTCCTGCTCAGGGCAGCGGGAGGGTCGGGCGGATGTCGATGAAGTTGTGGATGAAGCCGCAGCTCGAGCAGGCGAGCGAGTGGACGGGGGCGGCGTGGGTGAAGCCGCCGTCGGGGGAGGTGAAGCGCAGGGTGCTCATGCTCAGCGGCAAGGGCTGGCGGGTGTCGTGGCCGGCGAAGATCGCGACCGGGAGCAGGGTGCCGCCGCACATGACACAGGCCTTGTGGGCGCTGCGGCGCTGCTCGTGGCGCTGCTCCTGGACGACGCGCGCGCGACCCTCGGCGGAGTCGAGGGCTTCGCGCAGGCGAGTGTTGTCTCGCTCGAGATCGGCGATCTGCATGACCATGGCGTCGCGGTCGTCGCGATAACCCATGCCCGGACGATACCAGGAAGTGCTAACCCTCGCGCACCGTGTCCAAGTTCGTCACCCGGCAATGTACCCGCGCCGACTGCCGCCTGCGCTTCCCGGTCGCGGCCGACTCCACGCTGGGCGACCGCTGCCCCCACTGCGGCGCCGATACGGCGGTCGACCTCGGCTACGACTCGCTCGATGCCCGCGTGCGGGCGGTGTCGGGACCGGCGGGACCGGTGGGACCGGTGGGACCGACGGGGCCGACGGGGCCCGCGGTGGCAGCGCTGCTCGACAACGTCCGCAGCCTGCGCAACGTCGGCTCGATGTTTCGCACGGCCGACGGCGCGGGCCTGCAGCACATGCACCTCGGCGGCTTCACGCCGACGCCGGCCCACCCGCAACTGGCCAAGACGTCGCTCGGCGCCGAGCTGACGGTGCCGTGGTCCTTGCACCGCGACGGCGCGGCGGCGGCGTCATTGTTGCAGAGCACGGGGCACCGACTGTGGGCGCTCGAGGGCGGCCCGGACGCGGAGGATTTTTATGGAGTGAGCATGTCCGAGAGGACAGGTCCACCGATCGTGCTGGTGCTCGGCCACGAGGTCTCGGGGGTGGACCCGAGGATCCTGGCGTGCTGCGAAAAAGTGTTACGATTGCCGATGCTCGGCAGCAAGGGGTCGCTCAACGTCAGCGTGGCGTTCGGGGTCGCGGCGTATGGGCTGCGCTTCGCGCGGGCGTAGAGATCACCGCAACCGGAGGCGGCTGTCCTGGCTTGCGTGGGGCCTGGTCCCGGCCCAAGGACTGGGCCATGTCTCTTCAGACGGCAGGCGAGGCGATCGGGCGCGTGATCGGTGGGGTGCTGGCACCGGTGGCGGCGGCGGTCGCCCGGGCGCGCGGCGGACGGGCGCTGCACCCGAAGGGGACTGTGTGCGCGGCGGAGGTGGTGGCGGCGGCCGAGGACCCGGAGCTGGTCCCGCTGGCGCGGCGACTCGCGGGTGGGGCGGTCGTCCGCATGTCGGGCTCGCTGTGGCGTCGCGCCGATCTGCCCGAGATGCTCGGCTGCGCGGTGCGCTTTCGCGGGCCGCGCACGCTGACACCGGAGGTCGATCCGGAGGACCAGGATCTTTTGTTCGCGACCGCGAGGACGCCGTGGGCGATCCCCCTGGCGATGCTGACGACGGCGCAGCACGACTATCTAGATAATGTTTATTACACGATCGGTCGGCTCGAGGTCGCGGAGATCGGACAGGTCGAGCTGCGCCTGGTGCCGCTGCCGATCTCCGCGCCAGAGCAGGCGAGACGCGGGGCCCGGCTGCGCTCGGCGATGGCGTCAGGGCACGCACGGATGCGGCTCGAGCTGCGCGGGGTCGGCGGTGTGCACCGATCGTGGCGTCCGCTGTGCGACCTGCGGCTGCGTGGTCCGCTGAAGATCGATGCGCGCGCGCTGTGCTTCTCGCCGTTTCAGACCGGCCAGGCGCTGGTGCCTCGCGGGTTCTTGCACGCGATCCGCGGGCCGAGCTACGCGGCCGCGCAGGCGCCACGCGTCGCCGAGGGCTGAGCGGGCAGGCGGGCCGCGGGTGACAGACAAAGGATACGCAGCCTAACCCCCCGGTCAGGCCGCGCGCCGTGGGGTGTACTTCGCCGAGGCGTGTCGATCTGGCTTGTGACCTCGCCGGGCTGGTCTGGTTCCTGGACCGGATGGTCGAGCGCGAGCCCGACGAGTGACGCCGGCTGGGCCGGGGTCAGGTGCCCGCGACCCAGCGCGCGTGCCATGTACCGTGCATTCGCCCGAGCATCGGCGGCTTGGGGTCGA
>Ga0105046_10017154_pt1 | contig 11092 bp, 9 predicted proteins | sample MAT03_FD_78385 | JGI IMG/M metagenome (GOLD analysis project Ga0105046, IMG submission 78385) | Freshwater microbial communities from Lake Fryxell liftoff mats and glacier meltwater in Antarctica - MAT-03 (megahit assembly) | ecosystem: Environmental > Aquatic > Freshwater > Ice > Liftoff...
CCTTAATCTTGCCGCAACGTTTGTCCGTTGATGGCATGCAGATATCCGCAGCGATGGTGCCCGCAGATGACGTTGGCGGTGACTACTACGATGTGATTCCGATGCAAAACGGCGCCTGGATCGGCGTTGGCGACGTCGCAGGGCACGGTCTAAAAGCCGGGCTCATCATGTTGATGGTTCAAAGCGTTGTAGCCGCTTTGACACGACAGCGCGCCCGGATGAGTCCCCGTGAAGTCTTGGAGATTCTAAACCGGGTGTTGTTCGACAACATTCGCGAACGTCTGCGCAGCGACGAGCACGTGACGTTCACGCTGATGCGCTATGAATCTGATGGCAACATCACCTTCGCTGGCGCGCACGAAGAGATCCTCATTTACCGTGCCAGCACAAAGAAAGTTGAAATCGTTGCGACTCCTGGCACTTGGATGGGCGCTGTCGCGAACGTTAGCCGTTCGATCACAGATTCAACCATGAAGCTTGAACGCGGCGATCTTATGGTGCTGTACACCGACGGGCTCATTGAAGCCAAGAATGCAGAAGGCAAAGAATACGGACTCGACAAGGTGATCGAGTTTGTTGAGGCCAACGGCAACGAGGCTCCGGAACTAGTGGTTCAGAAGATCGTTCAATCGTGCATTGCTTGGGCGCCCGTACAGGACGACGACATCACGTTATTGGCGCTTCGCTATCAAGGCGTTTGAGGCGCGCCCAGCGCGGGCAGGGTGACTTTGGCTGTGGTCCCTTGTCCTGGCTTTGACGCAAGTTGCAAGGTGCCGTGTGATTCTGCGATAATGCGTTCAGCCACCGGCAACCCCAAACCTGATCCACCCGTGTTTCGTTTGGTGGAAAAGAACGGTGTCTTTACCTTTGCCAGCGTCTCTGCGGTCATGCCCGGTCCGCCGTCACTCACAACCAACACGACGCTTTGGCGATCTTCCGTTGCGTAGGTGCTTATCTGCACGAGTTGCTCGCGTTCGGTGATAGCTTCAAGCGCGTTGAGAAGAAGATTCACCACCACTTGCACCATGCGGCGACCGTCAGCAAGCACCATTGGCAAGTCGCCCGCAAGTGCCTGTTTGAAATTGTCAGTGCTGCGTCGGATGCGGCCTTCTAGCAAGGTAACCGCGGAAGCTACTGCGTCGTTGAGAGCCACGGGACGCAACGGCCCTGGCATGTCGTTGTTCACGTAGGCTCGCAATTCGCCCACGATGTGGCGTATGCGATCTGCCCCCGTTAGGATCTGATCCAGCATTCGCGGCAATTCGCTACGCATTTCAAGATAAGGCAAACCGGAAAGAGTCATATCGGGATGCTGCATAAGCCGTTCGTCCAACATGACCACCGCGTCAGAAAAAGACTTTCGCAGTAGGGGGACGTTTAGGGTAATGAAGTGGTTTGGGTTGTTGATTTCATGAATCACACCACCCACCAAAGCGGTTAGTGACATCAACTTGTCCAGCCTCACAAGTTCAAGTTCGCGTTGCTTTTGTTCGTCGGCGTCTTTCCGGCTGGCCGTTTCGTCCGACACCATCGCCACGGCGCCAATGAATCCACCCGCAGCGTCGTTCAATGGAACCGTGGACATCAGTGTCCAGATCTCGGGTCCTCGCTTGTGCTTGAATCGAAAATTTTGACGGTCTCGTTTCCCTTCACGTTTGCGCTCTATTTGCTTTTTAGCTTCTAGTTGTGCGTTTTCGTCCATGAACAGGAAGATACTTTTGCCAAGCATTTCGTGTCGCTCATAGCCAAGCATGTCGGCCATTGCCTGGTTGACGAAAGTTGTGACGCCCTGTGGATCAATCGACCAAACGCCTTCCAAGGCACCTTCCACGATGGCGCGGTAACGAGCCTCGCTTTCGAATAGTTCTCGTTCAAGCCGTTGAACTCGGTTTGCCGAACCTATCTCCTGTTTCCGTTCGCTTGCTTTTGGGTCGGTCATGATTGGTGGATCGATGATAGTTAAGTGTTGCGAGGATCAAAGGCATCAAGGCGGCGAAGCAAGCTGAACAACGTGGACCGCAATCGATCGAATCCCTCGTTTTGTGTGTCGAATGTGCGTTCGTTCATATAGAGATCGCGACGCATTTCAATCTGAATGGCGTGGATCTGGTTTTCGGGGTGCCCGTGGTGCGTTGTAATAAAGCCACCTTGATAGGGATCGTTAAACCTCACGCTGTACCCTTCATTGGCAAAGTGGTTGCCCACCAGTTTCGACAAAGCGGGTGCGCACGTGGTACCGACTCTATCACCTGGCACAATGTCTGCTCGATCACGACCCGCATCGGCGTGAGTGGATTTTCCGCGCGATGGCATCGAATGTCCATCAACCAAAATGGCGAAGCCAAATTTTTCGTGCGCCCGTTCTAGGGCGGTGCGAATGGCGACGTAAAACGCGGCGTGTATCTGCTTTCGCTGCTCCCATTCGGCAAGCGACAAAGGTCTGGCCATGGCTGGCAATTCATCAGTTGTGATTTCCCAAACGAAACCGCGGCCATGGTTGTTTGCAGGGGAGGGATGAGCAGGCACAGCTCGCTGGGAAACATCGTCCGGATGCCGGTTTAGGTCGCAAACAAAGCGCGAGTAGCACGCCTTGAGAAACGCTCCCTTGGGGGCGCCTTCGTATAGCTTATCAACCAACAGATCGGCATCCGCCCGAACTTCAAGTCCATGAGCCAAGGCCATCTCGAAACCCGCGATGGCTAAGCCCGCATGTGGAACTGACACCACCACCGGTGTTAGTGGATCATTGGGAAGGTGCGCTACGAAGCTGCCCCAAGGGCCCGTTAGATCTTCCATTGTGTGGTTCCCATTGTCGCACGTTTCCTTGTGTCCGTTCACCAACGACGTCGTCCACCGATACCAGCTTCCCACCCTCCAAGATTGCCCTTAAGACTGTCTTGGGAAGAAAGTTGAGCTCCGGATAACTGCAAATGGCTAAGGCCAATCACCAATTGAAACGGCCCTTGACCTAAGGCTACGTCCGCCGAAACGCGCAGGGCCGGCACCCACGCTGTCCCCGAACTTACATCGCCCAGAGTTGTGGTCGTTGTGTCGATGCGCGCGGCTCCCGCGGCGGCACCCACAAGTACGGAAATGCCACGGGCGGGAGACGTTCGCCATCGAGCGCCCAAAACCAGCGGCACGACGTGAATAGTGAGGCGCTCAAGACTATCAGCGGACAAAAATATTTTACTTCTTTGTACGTATCCCGCGCTGGCTGAAACGAATAGGTTCCGTGGCCAATAGGCTAACTTTCGGAGCGCCAGTTCACCGTCCATCCACACTCCGATCCCCATGGCCGCTTCTGGATTCCAAACCACGGCCGTCTTGAGATTCAATGCGCTGTGGTGTTCAAGTCCGACATAGATTTCGCGTGGAGCTGGTGGCCTCGCGGTTCCATTGAGGACAATTTCGTGAACCGCGTAGGTGCCAATACCTACGGCCTCGATAAGCATTCTATCTGGACGCACCGATTCGCGTGGCGCGGCCACGACAATACGCACGGGGCCTCCCAGTTGTTCGACGTTGCCCGCGGCCTTGCCGTCCACGTATAGTTTTGCTTGTTCTGCCGAGGTTGGGTTGCCGAAGGCATCCTCAGCCCGAACCACTACGACCGTCCTTTGCGTGCTTCCCACTGTCATGTGAATTCGGTTGGGGAGCATGACGAAGCGGGTCGGGGAACCTGCAACCAGCGGTAGTTCAGTTTCTGCTCGCGCTATTGGTACTTCTTCTAGTTTTGTTGGCGTTTTTGCAGCTTGATCGAATGCCTTGAGAACGAGCGTGTCACCCGGTCCTTTGTTCGGCGGAATGACGAGAAACTGAGTCCATCCTGGACCTTCGCTAATTGGCTGGGCCCATACCTCGCCAGCTTGCGCTTCAGTCTTGCTTTGCCATTTCAGGCTTATCATGCCGGGCGCCAGTGGTCTTGCCGCGTCGTCGATACCAAAGGCCCATACCTCCGTTGGCATTCCGAATCTCGCGGACATCGGGGCCCAGATCGTCATCCTTTGAAATGGCGGGTGACCGAGGTTCAGGGTTTCTTCGGCCGTCTTTCCGTGCTCATTTCTCGATAGCGCTACGGCTAGGTCTACGCCGGGTGGGACAACGACAGGAACACGAATGTCGCCGGCAGCGTTCGCGCGCTTTGGTCCAAACATTCGACCTGCGACGCGCACTGAAACTTCAGCGCCGGGATCGGTGTGGAACGCTGGCGATGCTACCGCAGCCAAAGGCACGCACATTACTGCCATGTGCGGTGTTGGATCATCGGATGTGGCCATCACAATGGCACCTTGCGGAAATCGCCTGGCAGGCAACACCCACCGGGCGCTCATGGTGCGGCTGTTGTCGCGCGCGACGTCAATGATTTCTCCTACAGTCGTCCTCAGCGTGACCTTGCCCATTTCACCAACCGCGTCGTCCGGCAGAGAAACGCGGAGCATGACCTCTTGGTCGATACCGAGAACCAGAGGCGATCGTTCAAGAGTCAGCACCAAACCGAGGTTGAGGTTGTTGTAGGTAGCGACCGGAGCTGGAGGGTCAGCCGCTGCCAACGTGCCCGCCGACAGGAGCAAGAAGAAAAAAGCGCTCATGGCGCCCAAAGATCCTCTTTCGCGGATTCCAGCGCTGGTGCTTTGGCTTGACGCTTGACTGTCTGGTCGGCCACCTTCTTTCTGCCCTGTAGATCTTGCGCTTGCACGTGCAGAGCGTTGTTTCCAACCTTCAGCGGAACCTCGGCCTTGAACGTGCCATTGTCATTCACTGGCACCTCACGTCCGTTGATCAAAACAGTGGATGAAGGAGACGTTTTGCCTTCTATCTGGGCGACTTCACGCGCTTGCGTTTCTTCGGGCCATACGACATCAAGTAGCAGATCTTCAGGAGTACGAACCGGATCTGTTGGTGGTGCGTTGGCGGCGGCAACGCTTTCGCTGCCGGCATTCACCATGACGCTGCGACCACGGCCTGCGAATTGAACATTTCCTTCGCTGACGGCTACGGCAACTTTGCCCTCCTCACCGCGTGCCACGACCCACCGAGACGGACCCACGTTAACCGCATGGGTTGCGTCCGAGGTGATTCTGACCGTGGAATCGATGTCTTGCACGGTGGCGCTCATCGCGCCCTTTCCTCCAATGATGCTGAATTCAGCCTGTTTGTCTGCAATGAATTGCAGTTGAATTTCGAGATTCTCGCGAACTTCAAGTTCACTGGATTTGCGGCGAAGCAAAACCCGAGCGCCTTTGCCGGTACGAATCACGTCCTGCAAAGACAGCAGATCGCCTGCTTGAAGAACGTACACCTTTCCCTCTTGGACGAACCCAACGGAACCCTGCACAGCCGCCACGTGGAATCGATCTTCATCGGCAAGGGCTTTTAAGGGACGATCAGCGCGTGGGTGAACCGAGTTTCGATCCGAGGTATGCCGTTCGAATAGACGTCGAGATCCGATGCCTGCCATCACAAGCACAGCAGCGATAAGCCCAGCGCCTATCAGCATAAGAACACCCATCCGAAACTTGAGAACCGCCATGTGAACCTACGTCAACACTTTGTCGCCGGTGTCCAAGGGAAAAGTTAGAAAGAAACTTGTGCCGATGTCCACTTGGCTTTCTGCTCGAATCTGTCCACCGTGATCTTCGATGATCTTGTGAACCACAGCCAACCCCATTCCTGTTTCATCCCAGCGTGCTTTTGTGGTGAAAAATGGATCGAAGATCTTTGGCAGATGCTCAGGCTTGATGCCTTTGCCAGTGTCAGTAATGCGAAGCTGCAGAACCTTTGCGGTGGGCAACGATGTTTCAAGGGTCAACACGCCGCCGGATTGTTCCATCGCCGATCGCGCGTTGTTCATGATGTGTATGATCGCGGCTTGCAGCTGGAAGGCGCTGCCCCAAATAGGTGGGCTTGGACTCACAATGCGTTTGTCGATGCGTATGCTTGCCCCAGCGATTCCAGACGGGTTGGAAAGCTCTAGGGCGTCGTCAACAACCTGCGCTAGGTCCACTACTTGAAAGTCTTCGCTTGCTTGGCGTTGAGACAGTCGCAGGAGGTTGGATACGATTCCTCGAATCCTTAGTGCCTGGCCTTCGATGTCCTTGACCATAGGCTGCCAAGGGTGATCCGTTGTCATGTCGGACAAGATCAGCTGCGACAAGCCGAGCACGCCCGCCAACGGGTTGTTGATCTCGTGGGCAACGCCAGAGCCCAACACACCAATGGCTGCCAGTGAACGGGAGCGCAACAGTAGATCTTGAGCTTGTTGCAATTGCTCGGTTTTCTCGTCTACACGACGTTCAAGATTTCGGTTCCAATTCTTGATCTCTCGTGTCTGGCGCAAGATCTCGTGTCGGGCAGCATCAAGTGAGGTGGTCATGGCGTTGAAGGCCTTTGCCAGATCGCCAAGTTCGTCTTTCGTTCGAACCTTAAGTTGTGTGTCGAGGTTTCCTTGAGATACGTTGCGCGCCGCCGCTGCTAAATCGCTGATACGACGGGAAAGGTTGCGCCCTAGCCACGCGGCCACAACGGCCGCCAAGAAACCGGAGATCGACACCCAATACAATGTGGCGAAGCCCATGCGGCTTACAGGCTCAAGGGCCTGCGCCAAGGGGCGTTCTGTGGAGATGCCAAGGTGGTACGGAGACGCAGGCGCAAATGCGCCAACCACTCTCTTCGCAGTATCAGAACGAAACTCTGCCACGAATGGATTGTCGGGCAGGGTCCCTGGTAAACCATTGGGGATGCTCTTTGGTCGAAGGCCTGGCTTGTCGTCAGAAGTTGACGTGGCTACCACGCGTGAAGCGCGGTCAAGCAACGTCAAAGTTCGGTCCTCGCCCTCCATCGAACGCAAATACCTCGCCATAGGCCGCAACGAGATCTGGGCAAGAATCACCTGCAGCGGTTCGTCAGGCAACGTTTCAAAGGGCATCGCTATGATCATTTGCGGGTTGCCTTCAGGTCCTGCCAAAAACACTTCACTTGTAGAAACGCGCTCGTTGCGCACTTCCAACATCGGCGCCCGTTTAGGCAAAGATGCCGCATCGTCGGCGGTCATAGCGTCGTGTTTTCCTAATGCTGCGTTCGCGCGGGGGCGCTCTTGAAACGCTGGGGGAGCGAGGGCAACGCCGTCCATCGAATAGATGCCTACGATGCTGAAGACTTCTTTCTGGTGGTATAGGAACTGCAGGAATTTCAAAAGACGCTGCTCAGATGGAGCTTCAGTGCCTCGGTGGGTCAGATCAAGCACGCGCGATTGCACGCGGAGCAAGTCTTCGATTTGCCCCAGTTCTCCTGCAACGTAATCTGCCGCTTGGGTTGCAACCGCTTGTTCTTGCGCTTCGATGGAGTCGCGGATCGCTGACTGTCCGATGCGCGCCGCGAAGTAGCCTGCGATTGCCACCGGAATGGTGCAGACGCTGACCGCAAGGATGATGAATTTTGCTTGAAGCTTCACGGGACGTCCTTGGTTATCTCGGGTAACCAAGTAAACGTTCCCATCCAACGCGTCTTGCCCAATATCGGATCTACCGCCCAAACGGACGTACTTCCGACGCCTGGAGGAACGTTGCCTTCGATCACTTTTTGGCCCGCCTGTTGTGGCGTTCCAGGCACCGCACCAATCAACGGGGTTCCCGTGGTTGCATGATCTCCAAAAATGATCACCGTATCAACCGTGAAACCCTTGCCGGTAACTCGGACACCTATGCCACCGGTGGTGGGGCTTGAAGAAGGTTCAACTTTTTCGAGCACTATGTCTTCTAGGTAAGAAAAATCCTGTGCACTTGATAAAGTAGAGGTCCCCGTTGCAGCGCGGATCTCCACCCTGAAGCGACCGACTTTTCCGGGAGGAGAACGTCCCAAAATGGTTTCGACATCAAGCCATTTGCCTCCATTTGGTTCCAATGGAACGCCGCCGATAAATGCCTTTGCGTCAGGCGGAAGGTTGACACCTTTGATGACGATGTCCGTACCGCCGGTTGCGGGGCCTTGCGCGGGGTTGCGACTGAGCAGGATTGGTGCCGGAACAATCTTGAAGGGGATTGTTTTTGCAACGGCGTTGCCATTGGCTGAGGCATCCGCTGCGCTTAAACGAATCTCAAAGAGTTGGCCCGCAGCAGCCGCGGCTGGCACTTGGGCCTCGAAGCGGCAGCGCGTGGGACCACCAAGTGGAGCAAGTGCGCATCGGCCGTTGGCATTGGCGGAGCCTTCAAGCAATACGCTATACGTAACGTTCTGCAGGCTGCCTGCGCCTTTGTCTGCGACGGTGAAATCAACCGGAACGATGTTGCCAGCCGCAACCACGCGAAGCGGATCAGGTTGCAGCACCGTTATCACAGGCGGATCCGTATCTGTGCCAAGTGAGATGAATCCGTTGAACAACGTGGCGGATTGGCCTCGCGGATCAAAGATCGTTACGTTGTAAACCTCCGCTGGTCCGGGCAAACCTTTGTCGAGAACCGCTTCAAGCAGATTTGGACTACGCCATACAATGTCCGTCAGTTTCGCTTTGCCGCCCGCACCAGTGACTTCTCCAAGAAAAACGTTCTGCTTCACCGAGGCTTGATTCTCTTCTAGATCGAATAGATAAGCAGGAACGAAGTTGCTGCCTGTGATGCGTACCAACGTAACTTGATCGGTGTACCCTTGCTGTGGTGAGATCGAAACCAGCCGAGGCTGTGGTTGATCAGATGTACAGCTGGCAAGGCCACTGCCACCGATGGCCACGGCAAACCATGCCAACAAGCTGGTTGTTGGCGCGAAGCGGTTCGGCAGGGCTTTGGGCGGGCGGTTCGAGGTACCCATTCGCCAGGGGATTGTAAGCCTAATCGAAGAAGGCTTCTGTGCGGATCTGCTTTTTGCGGTTGATTCCCAGATCGATCAACTGTTGCTTGAGCTCGCGAATCATGGCGCCATTTCCAACCATATAGAACGTGGGGGCGTTGAGGCTGGGCAGCTGTGCCAAGATCGGGGCCGTGATGCGCCCCCGGTGGCCGGTCCAACCTTCACGAGGTGCAGAAAGATAGATTCTCAATTCGGCGCCCGAGGCATGGCACAGTTGCGAAACTTCTTCCTGCAAGAACAGGTCGTCTTCACTGCGTAGACCCCAAAAGAGGTACCTTTTGCCCGTCTCGGGGCGTTGGGCCAAGTCGGCAAGCATGGGCAAAACGGGCGCCAGTCCCGTTCCGGTAACCGCAAACACCACATCGCCTTCGTGGGCAGCGTCCAACACGAAAAAGCCGTGCGGGCCCGTCATGTCCAAGGTGTCATCGCTGTTTAAACCACTAAAAAAAGCGCCCGCGGCCCCATCGGGCAACAGTTTGACCAGCATGCGCAACTCGTGTCCTTGCGAGGCGAGAGATGCGAGAGAATAGCTGCGCCGAACCGGCTGCCCTTGGTCGTCCTTGCCTACTTGCAACGTAACGAATTGCCCAGGGGCAAAATGCAAAGTTGAGGGATCTTGCAAGGAGAAGCGCAAGTCGGTGACATCGCGGGAAACCTTGGCCATGGATGATAGGCGGGCGCGGATGGGGCCTGAGGGCATGATTTGCCCCGAGGTATAGCAGGCTACGACTGACAAACGCGCGCAACTGCTGTAGTTTGCTGCCATGCGCGCTCCTTGGATGTTGTCCATTGCCTTCGTCAGTCTTACTGCCGTGGCCTGCAAAACTGAGCCAGCTGGCGAAAAGCCTGCAGCCTTGCCTCCCGCTCCTGCGGAACTGGCGGCAAAACCGCCGGAACCTCCGAAGCCAGAAGCCCCACCCGCCGCAGCCGCCGCCGACGCCGTGCCTGAGGAAGCGAAGCCTGAAGAATCGATCACCGGCACCATTGTGTTGCCGAAAGCCCGCAAGAAAGACGTTAAAAAGGGCGAAATTATGTTTCTTATTGCTCGCCGCGCCGGTGGTCCCGCAGGACCTGGCTCGATGTTGGCCGTGCAGAAACTGGTGGTGGATGAGTTCCCGATGCCGTTTGCTGTTAGCAGCCGCGACGCGATGATCCCGGGCATGAAGTTTGAGGGCGAAGTGAATCTCTCCATTCGTCTCGACAAAGACGGCGATCCTATGACCCGCCGCAAAGGCGACGTCTTTGGCGAAGTGTTGGGAGTGAAGGTTGGTTCAAAAGACGTGGCTTTGCCGCTGGAAAACCTTCAAGCCGAGGACAAGGTTTTGGGCGGTCCTATGCAGGGCGGCCCAGGCGGAATGCCTCCGCACGGCGGGGCGCCTCCGCACGGCGGGATGGCCCCTCATGGTGGCATGCCAGCAGGCCATCCTTAACAACCGAGTCGGCCCACCAAAGAACCCATGCCTGATTATCGACAACTGCGAGATATGGTCAGCCAGCGGGTGACCTTTGAATACGACACAGGCGTCCGCTTGGTTGGCTACCTTGCGGCCGTTGAGCCCGCCGAAGGTCCCGTGTATTACGCTGTTCTATCGAACGCAGAATTGCAGGACCAGACCTTTCGGGTGGTGGCTCGTTTCGCTGAGTTGCCGTTTGTGCCCAACAACTTGGTTAGTATGCGCGTCTTGGAAGGAGCCTCACAGTGAAGCGAGATCCGCGTGGTGGGATGAGTGTTGTTCTTGGGTTATCGCTGGGATTGGTAGGGGCCTGCGCGCACGCGCCCGCGGGCGAAATCGTTGAAGCCCGCGATTTGGACGAGGCGGAATCTGCTCCCGCTATCACCCATATTGCAGAACTCGGCGGCTCCGACGTTGTGGTGCCTGGTCGCGTTGGTGCTGGTGTTGGTGATCAAATTGCCGTGGTGGGCGAGGGATTGTGGATCCAAGGCCGTGCCTTTGGTCGGCAACCCACCGTGTTGATAGCCGGGCTTCCCGCGTATGTGCAAGCACGTACGGCGGATGCAGGCATTGTCGTGCGTGTGCCAACGGGTGTACCGATCGGAAAGCAGACTTTGCAAGTGCGCACGCGTGCTGGTCTGGCTGAAGCGGTTTTGAATGTTCGTCGATACGCGGCTGCATGGAACAACGAAGGTGCACTGCATTGGGTTGCTGCACCTTCCCCCACGTCCGCAGCGGCGGTTGTTGCTTCAAAAAACGCAGCGCCGCCAGTTGCAAAGTTGGCGTTTTCTTCAGAC
>Ga0105046_10017155_pt1 | contig 11092 bp, 5 predicted proteins | sample MAT03_FD_78385 | JGI IMG/M metagenome (GOLD analysis project Ga0105046, IMG submission 78385) | Freshwater microbial communities from Lake Fryxell liftoff mats and glacier meltwater in Antarctica - MAT-03 (megahit assembly) | ecosystem: Environmental > Aquatic > Freshwater > Ice > Liftoff...
CTCAACGGGCCGCAAATCAAGGTTGGCGAAGATGGCAGCGCCGTCACCAACCAGACCCAGGTTGACGATTTGCTCGAGAGCCTCGGGTTTTAGCCCGCGCCGCTCGCTACGCGACAGCATGGGGCCGGCCAGGTTTGGCCTCAGCGTCTGAAAACGGGGGATCTGACCGAAGCGCGACTGGCCGCGCAGCGCTTGCATCTTCGGCATTTCCCATCATTTTGCTTCCAGAATCCTGCCTATAACCGCCACCAGTTCTTCCGCGGAGTTCGGCTTGTAGACCACTTCGAGCACCCCGGCGGCGCGCGCGCCTTCGCGCAGGGCCTCGGTGATGAAGCCGGAAGTGATCACCACAGGCAACCCGGACCGGATCCCGCCCACCGCCAGAGCCACATCGAGCCCGGATGCTTCAGGCATGTTGAAGTCGCTCACCACCAGATCGAAGTCGGCCGGGTTCCCACGCACCGCCGCAAGCGCTTCGGCAACGCGTTCAAATCCGCTGACCCGAAAGCCGCGTGCGCGCAGCAGCCTGCAAATAATGAACACCATGGCCTCGTCATCGTCCACGTAGAGCACATGCTTGCCTTGCACCTTGGCTGACGGCGGCGCGGCAAAAGTAGGCGTGGCAGCCTCTGCCGGTTCCACTGTGGCAGGCAGGTAGATCTCGAACACGCTGCCCTCGCCCGGGGTGCTTGTGAGCATGATGGCTCCCTGGTGCGCCTTGACGATGCCGTGCACCACGGCGAGCCCGAGGCCGGTGCCGCTACCCTTTGGTTTGGTGGTGAAAAACGGTTCGAACACGCGCGCCTGCGTCGCCTCATCCATGCCCGTGCCGTCATCGCTCACACTTGTGCGCATGTAAAGCCCGGCGGGAAGCCCGCCGATCCTTGCGGCCGACGGCTCGTCCAGTTGCACCACATCGAGCTTAAGCCCGATGCTACCCGACGCGGAACGCAACGCATGCCAGGCATTGGTCACCAGGTTGATCAGCACCTGCAGGTACTGCGAGGCGTCCACCCGCGCATGGATGGGCGTATCGGGCAGTTCCACCTTCAGGCGCACTGACGCGGGCAGCGTCGCGCGCAACAGTCGGGCTGCCTCTTCGAGAATCGGCCGCATCGGCTGCGCCACCAGCGACTGCGCCTCCCTGCGACTGAAAATCAGGATCTGGTTGACCAGCAGTTTGGCGCGCTGGCCCGCCTTGGCGATCTCAACCAGGCTCTCTTCGAGCAACGCCGGGTTGCGCGCTTGCTCGCGTGCCAGTGCGACATTGCCGATGATCACGCCCAAGATGTTGTTGAAGTCGTGCGCGACGCCCCCAGCCAGCGTGCCGAGCGCCTCCATTTTCTGTACTTCGCGCACCTGCGCTTCCAGGGCGTCTCGCCGCAGGTCGGCGGCCACGCGCTTGCTGATGTCGCGCAGGATCACCGAGTACAACTGCCGACCCTGGAGGGGCACATGCGAAATGGACGCCTCCATTGGAAACTCCGCGCCGTCGGCACGCAGCCCGCTCGTATGCCCGAACCTGCCCATTGCGCGCGTGCTCTCGCGACCCGCGCCGAAAGCGCGCATCTGCCCGGCATGGGCGGCCCTGAATCTTTCCGGTACAAATCGGTTTAGCGGCCCGCCAATGGCCGCTGCCGCCGTACAGCCGAACATGGCGCACGCAGCCGCGTTGAAAACCACAATGTTCTGCGCGTCGTCTACCGTGATGATGGCATCCATCGCCGAATCGACAATCACGGCCAAACGATCCTTGGCTTCCCGCAGGTCCGCTTCAGCCGCCTTTCTGTCGCTGATGTTTTCGTGGGCCACCACCGCATTGCCGCTGTCGTCACGAAATCGCGTCACCCTGGCGATGAACCAGTGCCGTCCGCCGCGGCTGTGGCAAGGGTATTCGAGTACGAATTTGTCCGTTTCATGGCGCAATACGGCGCGGATTCCCTCGGCCATGGTGTCGGCCCCGGACGCGTCGTCCCCCGTTGCTTCGGCGCATACCTTCAGATAATTCGCGCCAACGGCAAAACTGCGGGATTCCGGGTTCCCGCCATCACCGACGTGGAAGTCGCGCCACGCCTTGTTGACCGCCAATATCGTGCCGTGCGGGTCCAATACGCACATATGCGCGGAAGCGGCGTCGATTGTGGCCTCGGCAAACTGTTCCGAAGCGCGTAATGCACGCTCGGCGCGCTTGCGCTCGGTGATGTCGCGGATGTTGCACTGGATCACCCGCAAGTCTTCAACCAGGTAGACATTGCTCACGAATTCGACCGCGACGCGCTTGCCCTGACGGGTTTCGAGCGGCAGGTCTTCGTACCTGATATAGCCTTTCTCCTGGAGTTCGGCGAACGCCTCGCGGTTGAGCGCGTTGTCCTTGAAGGCACCGATCTCCCAGAGCTTCTTGCCGAGAAATTCCTCGCGTGAATATCCCAGCAACTCGACCAGGAACGGATTGACGTCCTCGATCTGCGCGGTTTCCGCGTTCAGCAGCAAGATGCCGTCTTGTGCCGTCTCGAAGAGGCGCCGGTAGCTCAGTTCCGAGATGCGAAGCGCGCGGTCGGCCTGCGCTAACGTGGCTTCGTGGGTTACGGGAGGCATATCCAATAGTTGCACACCGCGATATTCGCGGTATGTGCGTTGCCCCACATCGCACATGCGGCCAACACCCGGCACTTCGATGCCCCGGCGCACCGACTCGCGAAACCCCCGCCGAGCAGGGAAGCTTCAGACCGCTTCGCCCGTACGCATCCTGGCAATCGCCGCACGCAGCGCATCAGGCGTGACCGGTTTCTGCAGGAAGGCCACACCTTCGGGGATAACGCCGAACATGCGACGGATTTCCTCGTCGTGATAACTTGAGACTGCGATGATCGGCACCTGGGCGGTGGCGCTGTTTTCACGCAAGGAACGGATCATTTCGAATCCGTCGAAACCCGGCATGGCGATGTCGGTGACGAGCAAATCGGGCGCTTCGCGGCCGATCGCCATGAGCGCGGCGAAACCGTTGGGAAGGCTTGTCAACTGCGCATTTGGCGCCACGAACTGGGTGATTGCCACAAGAAGTTCCAAGTCGGCGGGAGAATCATCGACCAGGTAAATTCGTGTCACGGCACCGGCGGCGCGGCCGGCGCCTGACTGTCCCGCCGCGACCCCGCCGCTCTCCGCCTGACGGGCGGTGGTCAGCAGTTCGTGCACGCTGGCGATCTCCACGCGGCGGTGCCCCCCGGGCGTGCGCCAGCCACGCAGATGCCCCCCGTCCATCCAGCGTTGCACCGTTTGCAGGGAAATTCCCAGCATTTCGGCGGCTTCATTCGTAGTGCAGGACTTGCCGCCGTCGCCCGACGAATCCTGTCTGTCAATCGGACTACTCAAGATTTTTCTTCCCCGAAATGCCGAAAGTGCCGGCGACCCCTGTCTTTAATACTACTTGAATGTCGGCCACAGGGAAGTTTGAGAGGTGCATGATCCGGCAAGGCTTCAACTGCGCATCGCCCGAATTGGCCGCGTTTTTCGGGATGGTTTTCGGGAGTTGGTGTTGCAGCCGATAAGTAGCAGTCGAGGTCAATGACCACCATGATCCGCTTCTGCGCCGGCCACCCACTCAAGACGGCGAACGGTCAAAACATCGGCACGCATTGCCTGAGCGGCCGCAGATCCCGCGCCCGACTAATGGGAGAAACAGCACCTGAAAGATATTGCCAAAGTTGTTGCTCTGGCGTTTCAGGGCCTGGACGCATCCGCCGGGTTCCTTGCAATTCCCAGGGCGTCACGCTCAACCCCGTCGCGTTCCTGAAAACTTGGCCGGGGCGCGACGCGCGCTTTTTACACACTGCGCCGATCGGCGTCGTGCATGGCCAGCAGCAGCCTGCGTCCGAGCGACATCTTTTCGGACAGGCGTATCGAGGCAACGCCACCGTCGAGGAAACCTGCGGGAAGGAGCGCGCCCACCGTGTCCATTTCCCGCATTTGCACAAACCCCATCGACCAGTCCGAAAAACTGCGGGATTCGATGGACCCCTCCAGGCTCACATCGATACCCGCATGTCGAGGATCCACCGAGACCACGTCGTAGAACAAATGCCGCACGGCGTCGCGCTCACCTTCCATCAGCTGCAAGAACTGTCCGTTTTCATGAAGCAGCACGCCTGTGATGTTCGCACGGTGATTGTTTCTCCTTGAGCGGGCCAGAATGTCCTCGAGAGCCGGTTTCGGCAAATCCTGAGGAACGGAAAGACTCACATAAACCAATTCGTAGAGCAAGGACTTCTCCGGATCTCGGAACGCAGCGCGCCGGGCGCGAGCCTATTTGGTGGAAGTGGCGATTCCGCCCACTTGGAATGGCCAGGTGCTTATGCGCCGGATGCGACGGATGCGACGGATGGGGTGGATGGGGTGGATGGAATGGTAAAGCTGAACTTCGCGCCTTCGCCCACCCGGCCCTCCGCCCTGATCTGCCCGCCGTGTCGATCGACAATACGCTTGACAATGGCAAGCCCCATGCCGGTGCCTTCGAAATCGTGTGCGGTATGCAGTCGGGAGAACGTTCTGAACAGCCGATCGGCGAACGCCATGTCGAACCCGGCGCCGTTGTCCCGCACAAAATAAGTGCCTCGTTCGAAGCCGATCTGAATCACTGGCTCGACCACTTTGGCACTGTACTTCACCGCATTCGAAATCAAGTTGAACCACACTTGTTTCATCAGCCGCTCGTCACCCTTGCAGGGCGGCAGTTCCCCGATTTCGAACCGGAACTTGGCTTTGCCGGCGTCCAGATTTTCGATGATTTCATCTACGCATGCCCTGCAATCGAGCAACTTGGATTGCATCTCCACCCGCGACGTTCGCGCTAATTCGAGCAGATCGTCGATGAGCATGTTCATGTGCCTGGCGCGAGACTGTATGCGATCGATGAAGTGCTTCCCCTCCGCAGCGTTTGAGGTCTCCCAGGACTCCGCGAGAAGCGCGGAAAAGCCGTCGATGGTGCGCAACGGTGCGCGCAAATCATGTGCGACCGTGTAGGAAAAGGCTTCCAGGTCGCTGTTCGCGTTGGTGAGTTCACGATTGGTTTTGTCCAACCGCTTGGTCATCGTTTCCAGTTCCGCGACCCGCAGTTGCCTTTCCGCGTAGAGACCTGCGATTTCTTTCGTCCGTTCCCGAACCCGGTCTTCCAGCGACTGATTCAATGCCTGGATTTCGGCCTCACGGTGCTTCTCGGCCGTGATGTCCAGCATGACCGTCAGGTAACACTGCCGGCCCTCGACCTCGATGATTTGCATGTACCGGCGCACATCGAAAATCCGGCCGGACTTGCCGCGGCCTTGCGCCTCCACGCCAAAAGCGCGCCCCCCGCTTAGCAAATGCTCGATGCCGTGTTGTCGAGCGGCCGGATCCAGCCACAAACCGAGTTCGAGTGTGGTCCGACCGATCATTTCCTCGCGCGTGTAGCCGAACATGGCCGCTACGGCAGCATTGGCGTCCAGCAAACGTCCGTCATCGAGAGTGACGACGCACATGCCGACGGCGCCCAGATTGAACGCTTTTTCGAATCTATCCTGACTGGCCACGAGGGCGTGTTGCGCCCGCTCGCGGACAGTCAGGTCGCGGAGAATCACAGTCAAGATGTGGATACCGTTCGAGGACGCCTTCGATATGGAGGCTTCGATGGGAAATTCCTCGCCATCGGACCGAAGCCCGAAGATGTCGCGTGCCTTGTCCGCGCACCTGCTCCTGATGTTCTCGGCAGAAAATTCCGCCATCAGATGGTCATGTCCGGCGCGATAGCGGCCGGGCAGGAGATCATTGAGCGTCCGGCCCATGATTTCCCCCTTCTTGTAGATGAACATGGTTTCGGCGGCCCGGTTGAAAACCACGATTCGATGCTGCTCATCGACACAAATGACCGCATCGATGGCCGAATCGATCACGCTGGCAAGCCGCTCCCGGCCCTCCGTCGCTGTGGCTTCCGATTGTTGCAAATGCATTAAGGGCAGACGGATGTTATGCACGAAGAGGGCGTGATAGATCAACAGGTAGGCGACCGCCTTGTAGACATGCGCCAGGTGGATGAAGTGATCGTTGGTGTTCGAAAAAAGCGTCAAGAAGAAGTCGGAGAGCGCCATCACGGCGGAAGCCGCCATCAGATACACGACCGGATAGAACTTCAACCTCGCTCGATTTCGGAACAGCATGGCGCCCGTCACGAGATTCACGGCGACGATTACGTATTCGGTCAGCACTTTCGTCGTCGTCAGGCCCGAGTCCTGAAAAAAATAGAGCGGCAACCAGTCCGACCTGAAAAATCCGATCCAGATGATGACGCCGGCGAACACGATAGCGCCTAACGTGACGATATTTCTGGTGGCGCTGGAAAACTCCCTTTGAGGCGGAACGACCGCAATGGCGGCAAGCGCGAATGCCGCGAGCAGTCGCGCCGTCAAAAAGAAGAAAATTGACTGATCCAGCTTGTATGGGGGCGCGAATACCGGCATCCCCTCATAGGTCAGCATGTGTACGAAGTCGAGCAGCGCAACGCCGATAAAGACCAAGGGCGCAAGGCCGAAAATGTTGCGTTGAGTCCGACCGGACCCATACCAACTCGATACGAATACCAGGACGGAGACCCCGATCGCGAAGGTTTCGAGCAGGATGTGGAGTGCGAGCGTCTGTGGTGTCGGGATCTCGAAATGCACCGCCGGCAATTGCGCCGCGAGAGCCAGCAACGCGATCAGCGCGACTGCCGCGCAAGCCGCATATCTCAGTCCGGTCGAGCCGGTGCGATTTGCGCTTTCGGGGGACTCCAGCAAGGCAATCACTCCATTTCTTCGGGGCGCGCGCGACCAGTCGAAATCAGGACCCCACTCGCACCAGAACAAATAAAAATAGCTAAGAAAAATAGCCAGTGCCGCGACGGCGTTTACCAGCGGGCGCAATTCCTACCCCGCGATGAACGGCCATCCTACACCTTGTACAGGAAGTGGCAATGATCGAAAGCTCCCTCGGCGCAGCAGCGAGGTTCCACTTCGTCATGCCGCTGACCCGCATTGTGTCCGGTTCAGTGTAGGGATTGGCGGCACCAATCGGGCTAACCCCTTCGGGCTTTCCGCACCGACTGCGCAGCTTCACTTGCCGCTTTGACAGCCAGTGCAAAGGCCTATGCCGCGAGGCTCGACGCATTGGCCGCTTCTGTGGCCGCCTGAAGCGTCGCCTCATCGGCTTGATGCACGACGGCGGCCTCCGCCCCCGCAATATGTGCCGATTGGGCAGCAGGCAGTCCTGGCAGCCTTAGATGGTCGCCTCCGCGCGAAATGGGGGGGTTTTTGGCCCCTCCTTGCATGATCAGCCGCAGCGCAAAATGCGAAAAATGCCGTAACTGAACAAACTGCTCAATTTAAACATTTCTCGATCCAGCAATGAATCATTTCCAGAGCATCAAGGTCAAGACCGCATGCGCCATCACTCTCGGGGTGATGGCTCTGCTCGTCGCGATTCTTGGTTACCAGTCGCACAGGTTGCACGAAAACCTGCGCGATGAGATCGGCGCGCGACAGCTTTCGTTCATGCAGCTCATCATCGACGACCTCGACTACAAACTTGCGGCGGCGCAGGGCGCGTTGGTGCGAAATGCCGCCGATTTTCCGATCGAACTTGTAACCCGGCAAAGTGAAGCAGAGGCGTTTCTCAAAGCGCGTGCGGTGTCGCTCGACACTTTTAACAGCCTCAGCATCGCCGCGGTCGATGGCCGCATCGTGGCTGCCTGGCCCAAGACGGATTTGCACGGGGTTACGATGGCCGATCGCGCGTATTTCAAGCAAACCCTGGAGAAAGGCGAGTCGCTGATCTCCGACCCCCTCATGGCCCGCCTGAGCAACGAGCCGGCGATCGTCATTACCGCGCCGCTGTTCGATAGCGAGCGTCGGATCGTGGGCGTGATGCGCGGCGAGTTGCATTTGCTCAAGCCCAATTTCCTCGGGCGCATCGCCAATGCCAGCATCGGAAAATCCGGAAGCTTCAGCCTGATCGGCCGCGACCGCAGCGTCATCATTACGCGCAACGTTGCAAACATGCTCAAGCCCGGGCCCCTGCCCGGCATGACGCTCTATTTCGACCGCGCGGTCAGCGGCGAACGGGGTTGGCAGGAGGACACCGATCGCCTCGGCCTGCACGCGCTGTTCACTTTCGCCCCACTTTCGAAGGTTCCGTGGGTTCTTACTGCGGCCTTACCCGTGGAAGAGGCCTTTACGCCAATTGCGAAAGTGGACCAGAGCTCATTGCAGACGCTGCTGGCACTGGCATGCCTGTTGCCGATCATGGTCTGGCTGGGCGTCGCGCGTGTCATGGCGCCGCTCACCCGGCTACGCAATGGCGTCCGCGCTTTACGGCGCGTGCCTGCATCGGCGACGCCGTTGGCGCTCGGGCGCCACGACGAGATCGGCGATCTGGCGCAAGACTTCAACGGTCTCATAGAGGACCGCGCGCGCAGCGCCGAGGAAACGCGCATCCAGTCGGAGCAATTGCGGCTGATCATCCAGAACCTGCCGATGGGGATCATGGTCCTGGATCGGGAACTTGTCGTCACCGCCTTCAACGAGCGGCTTCTGGCCCTGCTCGACCTTCCCTACGATCGAATCGCCTGCGGCTCGCGCATGGAGGATTTTCTGCGTTTCTCCGCGCAGCGCGGCGAATACGGGCCCGGCGACGCCGAACAGCATGTACGCGAGAGGATCGCGCTGGTGCGCAAGGGCGAGGCGTATCAATTTGAGCGCCACCGGCCAGACGGCACGGTGCTCGAAGTGCGGGGCAGGCCGATGCCGGACGGGGGCATGGTCACCACCTATACCGATGTCACCGAGCAGCGCAGGGCCGAAGCGGAGGTGCGCAGCAACGCCGGCCTGCTGCGTGGCGCAATCGACACCATCGATGAAGCATTCGTTCTCTTCGATGCCGATGACCGCCTGGTGTTTTGCAACGACAAGTACCGCCGGATTTACGCCGATACGGCGGATGCGATCGTTCCCGGAGCGCGTTTCAAGGACATCATCCGCACAGGCGCGCAACGCGGGCAATTCCGCGACGCGATCGGCCGCGTGGACGAGTGGGTGGCCGAGCGTCTGGTGGCATACCGATCGGGTAACACGGTCCTGGTGCAGAAACTGGACGACGGACGCACCCTGCGCATCATCGAGCGCAAGATGCCCGATGGCCATACGGTCGGCTTTCGCGTCGACATCACGGAACTGGTTCGCGCCGCTGAGGCGGCCCAGGAGGCATCGCGCGCGAAAAGCGCGTTTCTGGCGACCATGAGCCACGAGGTGCGAACGCCGATGAACGGAGTGCTGGGCATCGCCGAACTTCTGCTCGACACCCCGTTGACGCCGGAACAACGCGACTATGCCGAAACGATCCTGCGCTCCGGCCAGTCGCTGCTGCAGATCCTCAACGACATACTCGACTTCTCGAAGATCGAGGCCGGGAAACTGCAACTCGAGCGCATCGCATTCGACCCGGCGCAGGTCGTTGACGACGCACAAGCACTCTATGGAACGCCCGCATCGGCCAAGGGCCTGCTTCTGCGATCCGCGGTCGCGCCGGAGGTTCCGCGCGCCGTGTTGGGCGACCCCGGCCGCTTGCGCCAGGTGCTTTTGAACCTGATCGGCAATGCACTCAAGTTCACCGAAGCCGGCCAGATCACGATCGAATGCCGTCTCATCGAAACCGATGGCACGCGGGTCGTCCTCGGCTTCTCGATCGTGGACACCGGCATCGGCATGACGCAGGAGCAGCAATCAAGGCTTTTTCAAGCCTTCGCGCAAGCCGATGCTTCCACCACGCGGCGCTACGGCGGCACCGGCCTGGGTCTGTCGATCTGCCGGCCTCTGGTGGACCTGATGGGCGGGCGCTTCGAGGTTCGCAGCGAGCCCGGCGCAGGGTCGACCTTCAGCTTCACGATGGACGCAACGCTGGCACCGATCGCTGCCTTGCCGGTGGCGACGCCGGCGGCGCTGGTGCAGGCGCGCTTCAATGGACGGGTTCTGGTGGTCGAAGACAACGTGGTCAATCGCAAGGTCGCGCGCGCAACCCTCAAGGGCTTCGGCCTGGACGTGCTGGAAGCCGAAGACGGCAGCGTCGCGCTGGACGTAGTCGCCATTGAGCCGGTTGACCTGATCCTGATGGACATGCACATGCCGGTCATGGATGGGCTGGAGGCCACCCGGCGCATCCGCGCCGCCGAAGCAGCCGGCACACTGGCGGGACGGCGACCGATCGTTGCCATGACGGCCAACGTTTTCGCCGATGCCATGGAGGCCTGCAAGGAGGCGGGCATGGACGACTTCCTGCCCAAACCCTTTGAGCGCCGGCAGATCGCGCTGGTCCTGGCGCGCTGGCTGCGCGCCGCCGCGGCAACTGCGGACCCGACGCCGCCTGAAAGCATGGATCGAGGCGCAACAACAGGTGAGCGGGCGGAGCCGGAATCCGCTGCGGCGATCGACGCTACGATCTATGCCCAGTTGGCACAAACCATGGAAGATGAAATGCCGGCCCTGATCGAGGATTTCGTCGACAGCACGCGGACGATGATCGCGGCCCTGGGCGCCGCACCGGATTGCACCGACGCGAAGCTGGTCACGCGCCTGGCGCACACCCTCAAATCGAGTGCGGCCATGATCGGCGCCGGCGCCTTGTCGGCGCGCGCCAAGGCGCTCGAAGCCGAAACGAAGGGCGGGGATTTACGCCAACTCGATCGATCCCGCGAGGGCATTCGAGTCGAGTTCGAGCGTGTTTGTGGCGCGCTCGAACATCTGGAATGCCACGCTGTGGAGAACGCGGATGCCTGAAATCGCTCAACCTGGGGCCCATGCGGTGGACGCCGCCGCCGCTGGAAAGGCAGCCAATAAGCCGTGGATCGGCAGCAGATGCGTGGCAGATCAACAAAGAAAGAGGCAGTGATGGACAGCATCGGAGCAGTGGCCTCGCCCTTGGGTGAGTTGCAGCGGGCGGGCACCAGTACGCCGCTGGTTCGAAGCGGGTCGGGCTGCCGGGTCCGGCGGCTTGGCCGACGCCCTGGCCAAAGCGCTCGGATCAAGCGACGGCGCACAAG
>Ga0105046_10017156_pt1 | contig 11092 bp, 4 predicted proteins | sample MAT03_FD_78385 | JGI IMG/M metagenome (GOLD analysis project Ga0105046, IMG submission 78385) | Freshwater microbial communities from Lake Fryxell liftoff mats and glacier meltwater in Antarctica - MAT-03 (megahit assembly) | ecosystem: Environmental > Aquatic > Freshwater > Ice > Liftoff...
GAACAGTTGGTAAGATTGCGGGAATATTGGAGGCGAAACAGAGATTTTTTGATCATCATTTCAGCATTAACTTATCTGTTAAATATTGCCGACGCAGCGGTTGATGCCCATTTTAGTTCATTTGATGTGAGTGACGATCTTAGTTTGAACTGGAAACCAGAAATATATGTAGCGGGTCGTCAACCTGTATTTGGTCTTGGCCTTGTTTTAAACTTTAAATAAATGAAAGAAAAACTCAAAATACTACTCATTGGATATGGAAAAATGGGTAAAGCGATTGAATCCCTTGCTTTAAAAAATGGGCATAGTATTGTAGCCATCATCAGCGACAAACAAATGGATCTGGCGCATATATGCAAAGCTTACCAACCAAATGTCGCTTTTGAATTTACTTCGCCAGTCTCAGCTGTTCGAAACCTCGAAGCATTGATTGAATCTGGAATTCCAATAGTTTGTGGATCAACGGGTTGGCTGGAAAATTGGGATTCTATTTCTGCGAAAGTTAAAGCTGCCAAAGGTTCTTTTTTTTATGCATCTAATTTTTCTCTGGGTATGAATCTGATGTTTCATCTTACTGAAATTGCTGCAAAGTTTATAAATGAACTGCCTGACTATGACGTAGATATTGAAGAAATTCACCATTTGCAAAAGCAGGATAAACCGAGTGGAACTGCTATAACCCTGGCTCAAAAACTGATTGCGGGTATGGAGAGAAAAAAATCCTGGGTATTGGATAAAAGGACAAATTCTGAAGAAATTGAAATTACATCAATTCGCACACCTGATGTGCCGGGAACGCACACTGTTTCGTTTAGTTCGTCAGTAGATACCATTCAACTTAGTCATACTGCACACTCCAGAATGGGTTTTGCAAGCGGAGCCGTAAAAGCTGGAGAATGGATCTTAGGTAAAAAGGGTGTTTTTACAATGGAGGATTTATTGGCAGATCGTTTCAGGTAAAACTGATTCAAATTATTCATGAGAGTAGCTACAGATAGCTACTAAAATATATCCTTAAGATCAGAATCTAAGGTTTTTTAGCATTTTTTTTATTTCGAGTTGAAATGAAATTCTTTTATCAAGAAACGATTGCTTTAAACAAATAAAATTTTGGATATCTAGGCTATAAATATTGCTTTTAATTCGTTTTTCTTTAACTCAATGCATTTAATTGATATTTTTTTAAAAGTTACTTCTGGATATCTTCTACAAAATAAAACCAATAAAACATCTAAATGTCTTACTGCTCTTGCCAAATGTTTGTCATAGGTTAAAAAAGCCCGCCCCTGATCAATAACGCCTTCACTTTCAGATACCAGGTATCTGGCTCTTCTAGATAATTGAAATAATTTGATATATGATTTAAACTCTTCGGGGCTCCATTTAGTAGTAGATAGGGCAACTTCTGGATTTAATGCATGATTAACGTCGTTGTGCCTACGAAAAGCAAGATTTTTTTTGGCCTGTATTATGTGGTCGTCAAAAAGAGCCATTTAAAACGACTAAATTAAATTCTTATAATGATTTGGGATTTTAAGGCAATCGGATTTTTCAACTATTGTCGAAATCATATCAAAACCCATCAAATGAAACTCTGCATTCACCTTAGCTTCTGCCATAATAAGTACGTCCTCCATGGCCTCATCATCATCATTTATTTCCGCCCAAAGCAATACCTCGGAATCATTATAATCTACTGCCAATTTGATCGGCCTATTATTTTGTAGTTGTTTTAGATACAAGTATATCATTTGGGGCACTACCAGCTTCCTTGTTACATCTTTGGTGATTTTTACCACTTCAGATATAGTTCCATCTATCATGGATTTATAAAATTCAGCTGTTTCTGGTGTAGCTGTCCCCGTCTCAAGCATTATTTGATGAGTACGAATTTGCGCTACAATTTCATCAAACCAAGCTTCTCTCTTTTTTGCATTTTCGAATTCAGGCGTGCTTGTAGAATTTTTTTCCTGAGTTTCCATTATTAGAGTGTTTATTTTTATCTAATTGTAAGGAGTTGAAAAAGCTCCTTCGTTTTCTTTTGTTGTCCAAATATATGATACAAATGTCAATTTTGTTTAACATTTAGAAAACAAAATCATACATCTTATAATTGACGAATTTTCACGAACATTATTTAGCGACTTGTATATCAATTCTTTATGTACAATAATCAAATAAGATTTGTTTCAGGCATTTTTTATTTCCAAAAATTAATTTTAAAACTAAAATGTTTATTGTCAATACAACTTTGTTTTTATGACCTTCCAGGTTTTTGTCATTCACAATAATAGTTTCTGGCTAAGGTCTTTACTTAATTTAGGTACTACAATTTTATTATGTAAACAACCTTTTCAATCCTTCTTAATTCATATTTTTCACTGCTTTTTCTCTTTCGCTTTTTGCATCGGATTTGTGCTTCCTGTGCTGCGGTTTCTTCCTGCTCTTCCACCGTTGAAAAGCTGAAATCTGGTAGGTAGTTCTCGTACTGGCCACAGTCCATTTTCTTCATTTATATCTGCGGTTTCCTTAAAAGGGTCCAGTTTTATACTCTCTACTTCTTTGTCTTTCATAAAGGTTTTCTTCACCTTTTCTTCATTTTTCCGCCAGATGTAGGCAGGGATTCTATCTACTTCTTTGCTGCCATCTTTGAAAGTAAACTCCACGATGATGGGCATCACCAATCCTCCGGCATTGCTAAAACTCAGCTCATAAAAGTTCTTGTTTACCCATTTTGCTTTTAAGCTATCTGTTTGTTTATCAACGACAACTGGAACTGAGCTTGCTTCTCTATTTCTTCTGAACATCGCTTCATCATCATCGCCACTTCTATTGAAATAATAAAAATCTCTCAGGCTTGTGTCCTGGTCCACAGCATATTTCATGTCTTTATTTTCTGCATTTCGGGTTTGCCCCAAATGTTTAAAAGGCTGTTTTTTGAAAGCTATTTCATTGGCCGGAGCATCCAGTTTATACCATTTCACAGTGTCCAGACTTATATCAACAGGGTCTATTCCAAAGAACCAGCCTCGCCAAAACCAATCCAAATCTACAGCTGAGGCATCTTCCATAGTCCTGAAAAAATCGCCTGGAGTCGGATGCTTGAAAGCCCATCTTTTTGAATATGTCTTAAAAGCGAAATCAAAAAGCTCACGACCCATAACCGTTTCCCTAAGAATATTGAGCGCAGTTGCAGGCTTTCCATACGCATTTGCACCAAAGTTTGCAATGTTTTCAGAGTTGGTCATGATAGGTTCCAATTGATCTTTTGAGAGCCGCATATAGCCTGTCATTTTATGCGCTGGTCCACGGCTACTTGGGTAATTATTGTCAAATTCCTGCTCAGTCAGATATTGAAGAAAGGTGTTTAAACCCTCATCCATCCAACTCCATTGTCGCTCATCACTATTCACAATCATTGGAAAGAAGTTGTGCCCCACTTCATGAATGATAACGCCGATCATGCCGTACTTTATTGCTTCTGAATAAGTTCCATCCTTTTCTGCACGACCATAATTGAAACATATCATTGGATATTCCATTCCACTGCTGGCCTCTATGCTTTGAGCTACCGGATAAGGATAATCGATGGTATATTTACTATACGTTTTGATCGTGTGTGCTACCACTTTGGTTGAATATTTTCTGTAGAGTGGATATGCTTCTTTTCCATAAAAGCTCATGCACATTACCTTTCGACCTGCCTGAGTAATGCCCATAGCATCCCAGACGAATTTGCGGCTACTTCCCCATGCGAAATCACGCACGTTTTCTGCTTTAAATTCCCATGTTTTGGTTGCTTTCGATTTACTGCCGCCTTTGTTGCTTTCTTCCGCTTTTTTTGCTTCTTCCAGCGTAATTATTTCAACGGGTTCTTTTGCCGTTTGTGCTTTCTGCCATCTCTCCATTTGTGCTTTGGTTAAAAGAGAGCCGTAGTTCTGACCTTCTCCGGTGGCACAAACCTGATGATCTGCCGGGACGGTCATTCTCACTTTATAATTTCCAAAAGCAAGGGCAAACTCCCCACGGCCAGTGAACTGATGATTTTGCCAGCCTTGAAAATCTGAAAAGACACAAAGCCTTGGAAACCACTGCGACATGGTAAAAATGTGGTTTCCATCTTCTGGAAAAAACTCCAAACCGCCACGACCGCCGAGTTTCATCCGGTCTATGATGTTGTAATACCACTCTACTTTAAAAACAAATCTGGCGCCTGGCATTAAGTCTTTTGGCATATCTATCCGCATCATGGTTTGGTTGATGGTGTAAGGTAATTTTTTACCTGAAGCATCTGTAACTGAGACAATTTTATCCCCATATTCCGCAAGTGTGCTCTTATAGTTGAAATTATTTAAATCTCCATCCGACATTTGGCCATTCATTTTACTACCATCAAAACGGTGGTTGTCGGAATTTGGATCGTGTTCATTTTCATCCAGTTGCAACCAAATATATTCCAAAGGACTTGGGCTATTGTTGAAATAAGTTACTGTTTCTTTTCCTCTGAGCTGTAGTTTTTGCTCATCCAGTGTACACTCAATGTCATAATCTGCTCTTTGCTGCCAATATCTTGGACCTGGAGCTCCGCTTGCAGATCTATATTCATTTGGCGTAGGAATCAGATAATCAAGCTGTTCAAATTTGTTTCCATGGTTAGAACCCGTTTGACGATATGCCTGGGCAAAAGAGAAGTTTTGGATAAAGATGATTGAGAAAACTGCAATGCAGTAGAATATTCGCATGGGGCAAATATAATTGAGATTATTACCTTTAAAATAGGTCTTAGGTTCAAAGGTCTGATTTTAGGATAAAAAGTCAATCCATACATTTAGGAATTAGAATTATCTCAATTTGAAAAGCCCCTGTAATTTGAACTTTTATAAATTCGCGTTTTTTGTTCGGGAATAAAAAAAAAGCCACCCATAAATGAAGTGGCTTTTAGATTTGCCCATTGTTTCTTATCGTAGAATTACTTTGCGTAAGTGCTTTTGTTTGCCTTCAGATAGTTGCAACCAATAGGCACCGGCAGGTAGTTTTGGCAGCCTGATTTCCTTTTGAAAATCAGCATCAGAATTGCTGTTCAGGTTATCGTTCCAAACTGTTTTTCCAAGAACATCCATCATTTTAGCTTCAATATTTTTATCAGCTAATCCGTTGACTTCCAGATTAAAAATTCCCTCATTAGGATTTGGATATATTTTTATTTCAAACGAAATTCGTTCAAAATCTTTTGCATCTGTAAAGGTGAAAGGTGTTGCCGCTGAAAGATCTGAGCTACAGGTTCCAATATTGATTACCACGGTGTATAATCCGGATTGAATCGGGGTATATTGTTGATTGCTTGCTCCGGAAATATCCTGACCGTTAAGTTTCCACTGGTTGCCTGTGGCTGAAGAAGATGAAAGAGAATTTCCATTTACACTTATTACGGGTGTAGCAGGCACCGGATTAAAAGTCAAAGTCTTTGATTCTGAATTGATTATGCAGGATCCTGATTTTACTTCTGCAAAATAAGTTCCGGATGCAGAAGCCTGGAGTTCTACACTTGTAGCTGAAGATACATTATTGTTATTTCGTTTCCATTGAATGGCAAAGTTTCCTGGATTGTTAAGGGTAAGTGTTAATGGTAAAGCTTGTCCTTCGCAGGTAGTTAATAATAAAGCAGTTACCGGAATACTTGAAGGAATATTTACAACCACAATTGATTTTGATGAATCTGTCGTGCATCCATTTTGAGTTACGGAGTAGTTCACTGTTAAGGTGTTACCTAAATTACTAGTTGTCGGTGTAAAGTTTCCTGTTGCATCTATTCCAGATCCAGACCAAACGCCTCCAGCTGGAGAAAAAACATTCATTAATACTGGTCCTGACATGCCGCAAATGGTTTGACTTGGACCTGTACTTACTATAGGAGCTGCTTTTATAGTCAAGATTCTGGTATCGGTATCTACGCAACCGTTTTGAGTAATTGAATATATAATATTTCGAATGCCCACATTTGATGTACCCGGACTTACTAAACCAGACGCTGAAACTCCTGTACCTGACCATGTTCCACCTGCAGGCGAAAATCCTGAGATTTGAATAGGAGAGGCGTTGCTACAAAGCGTTAAGGCACTTCCTGCAATTGCATTTGGCGCCTCATTTATAGTAATATTTTTAGTGCCAACCACTGTGCAGTTGCCTTGAATTACCCGATAATTTAATGAAACTTGTCCAGCAGTCAGGCCAGTTGGATTGAAATTTCCAGATGCAGAAACATTTGTTCCAGACCAGGTTCCACCAGAAGGGGAAACACCTGTAAGATTAAAAGCAGATACATTGTTGCATACAGTTTGATTGGTTCCTGCATTTATATTTACGGCATTGGTTATAGAAACAATCACCTGGTCGGAACCTGTACAGCCATCTTCATTTATTGAGTATGAGAGTGTTATATTTCCAGACATGTTAGTAGTAGGTGTAAAAATTCCGGTAGAACTTACGCCAGTACCAGACCATGTTCCACCAAATGGAGCACCCGTCAAAGTAACTGGAATCGAGTTTTTGCAGATATTTCTATCGTTACCAGCTGTTACAGCAGGCGATGCACTCACATTTACATTTAAGTTATCTGTTCCTGTACAACCATTAATCGAATATGAATACGCTAGTGCTGTTATTCCAGCTGAAACCTGCCCAGGATCAAAAGTTCCGCCAGCATTAACTCCTGTTCCAGCCCAGGTACCACCATTTGGAATGGCATTGCTTAATATAACAGCAGAACCCGTAGCACATACTGAAATATCTGAACCTGCATTTACTACTGGTACTGTATTTATCTGACTTTGTATCTGAATAGAATCACGGCAACCATTCAGATTTAACTTATATGTATATGATTGTAAACCAGTGATGCTGTTGTTAGGTGAAAGTGTACCTGATGAAGATATGCCTGGACCTTTCCAAACGCCACCTGCTGGTAAAAAGCCTGTAAAATTTGTTGGGGCACCATTGCTGCAAATCTGAGCCGGAAAAGTTCCTTGAGTTATGGCATTTCCAACAGAAACTATAACTGTTTTTTGAGCGGTGTTTGTACAGCCATTTTTGGTAATCGAATAAGTTAAAGTTTGAGCACCAACCAAAGAATTGGAAGGCTGATACAGTGAATCCTGAAATACACCAGGACCAGACCAGGTTCCTCCTCTTGGAGAGTATCCATTAATTTTAAATGAAACGCCTGACTCACAAGTAGTTTCGTTTGCCCCAGTTGTAATAGAAGGAATCGATTTTACCGTTACTGTAATCTGTTTGCTTCCTACGCAACCATTTTGAGTAACCGAATATGTTAGATTTTGATTTCCTACCAATGCAGTAGAAGGCGAAAAAACACCCGAAGCAGAAACACCACTACCAGACCAAACGCCACCTGCCGGTGAAAAACCAGTGAGGTTTAAGCTATTGCTGTTTGCACAGGTTGATCGATTTATTCCCGCATTTATGGTTGGTATTGCAGAAACAGCCACAGAAATTTGTGCCGAAGCAGAGCATCCGTTTTGAACTGCAGTATAGGTTAAATTATATGCGCCAGATGTAAAGGGTGCAGTACATTGTCCGGCAGCATTTACGAAGGAAGCACCAGTCCAAGTTCCTCCTGATGGATTTACGCCTGATAAAGCAAATGAGGCTGCATTAGTACAGATATTAAGATTAGATCCTGCACTTACATTTGGAACGGAATTGACGGTAACATTTGTAACAGAACTATTTGAACATCCATTTTGTGTGGCAGTATAAGTTAGTGATTGAATTCCGGTTAAACCTACATTTGGGGTAAATAAACCTGCAGCAATAACCCCATTTCCAGACCATGAACCGCCTGATGGCGTACCACTTAAGCTAAAAGATGTTGAATTTGAACATGTTGTTCTGTTTACGCCTGCACTTACAGTTGGAATATTATTTACCGTAATTATGGTTTGGTTAGAACCAAAACAACCAGACAAAGATCCTTCAACAGTATAGGTCACAGTTTTTGCTCCATTGGAAACAGAGCCAGGATCAAATATACCAGAAGTGTTAACTCCTGAGCCTGACCATATTCCACCAGTTGGCGTTCCAATTAATTGTAAAGGGTTGGCGTTTTTGCAAACATTTTGATTAACACCTGCGATTACAACCGGAGGATTGACTTTGACGGCCACAACCTGACTACCTGCCGTGCAACCATTTTGTGAAATGCTGTAATTATAAGTATTGCCAGAAGTTGACAGCAGACTTACTGTTATTACGCCGGATTCTGAAATTCCCGGGCCTGACCAGGTTCCTCCTCCCACACTTGGTCCCGCCATGGTGTATTCCGTCAAACTTCCACAAACACTTACAGGCCCTGAAAATGAAACTGTTGGAGCGGATGTTACCGTTATAATTACTTCATCGCTTCCGTTTCCAGAAACGGTATAAGTCAAAGTCTGTGATCCAATTAGGGAATTATTTGGGGTGAAAATACCAGCCGTGGTAACACCATTTCCAGACCATGTACCACCTGCAGGATTTCCAACAAGAGAAATTGACTGAGCTGATTCACAAATACTTACGTCTGCACCAGCCGTTACTACAGCTGAAGGTAGCACTATAAAAATTAGCGAGTTAGCATTGGTACAACCATTTTCTGTATAAGAATATGTAAGCGAATAATTGCCAATACCTGCACCAGATGGTGAAAACAGACCTGAATTTGATACTCCGGTTCCAGACCATGTGCCACCAGTCGGGCTTCCTGTTAATTGTATATTTCCAGATGAAACTGTTGCTGATTGATCGACACCAGCTTGGGCCGTTGGTGTGTTTTTAATTGTTATTATAAAATTGGAAGAAGCATTACATCCATTTTGACTTACGCTATAAGTCAATGTGTTGGCGCCAATACTTGCTGTTGATGGGTTGAAATTACCAGAGGTGCCAACTCCATTTCCAGACCAGGTTCCACCTGAAGGTGAAGCAGTTAAATTGTAAGCTGCAGCACTTGAACAAGGATTTTGATTGCCACCAAGAACGGGAACTGGTGAAGGATTTACGGTAAAATCTATTACTGAAGAAACCGTACAACCGTTTTGTGCAACTGTGTATGTTAATGTAGCTGTTCCAATTCCTGCTGTGGAAGGATTAAAGAAGCCTCCTGAAATGCCTGATCCTGACCATGTTCCACCAGCTGGACTTCCTTGATTAACAGTGATAGGACTGTCAGAATTGCAAAAACTAAGTGGAGTTCCCGGGTCAACCAAAGGTGCAGCGGCAATGGTTATCGTTTTTTGGCTTGTTCCTCCACAAGTTCCTGTTACACTATAGGTTAGTATATTATTTCCTATGTTTCCATTTGAAGGTGTAAATACGCCTGTTGTGGTAACGCCTGATCCTGACCAGGTTCCACCGCCTGGACTGCCCGTTAAATTAATTGCATTGGCGTTTGAACAAATATTTTGATTGCTACCTGCTGATACTGATGCAGAAGCACTAACCGTGATACTTCGAATAGCTGAACTGGTGCACCCATTAGAAGTTACCGAATAAGTAAGAGATTGTGAGCCAACAAGTCCTGCCGTTGGTGTAAATAAACCTGCTGTACTAACTCCATTCCCTGTCCATGTGCCTCCAGCTGGCGAAAAACCAGTTAATGAAAAAGGTGATGAAGCTGAACACGTGCTGCTATTGGTTCCTGCTGAAACAGAAGGACTTGCATTGACAGTTACAATTCTTTGATCGCTTCCTGTACAACCTCCAGAGCTGACAGAATATGTTAAAGTTTGGGCACCAACTAAAAGTGCAGTAGGTGTAAAAACACCAGCTGATGTAACGCCATTTCCTGTCCATGTTCCGCCTGAAGGTGTTCCGGTAAGATTACCCGGACTAGCGCCAACACAAATGTTGAAATCGGATCCTGCCGCAACGCTTAAAGGACTAATATTCAGACCTGAACTGGAGGTAGAATTGATTACAGGATTACTTGAAACAACTCTAAGTAAATAACCTGTTCCTGAGCTGGTTCCGGCTGGAATACTTACTGAAATTGGACTCGATGAGCCAGCGCCTACCGAAATCGGACTTGCAAAGCTTCCACTTGAATTGCTTAATTGAACTGTATAAGAATTACCGGTATTAAATGTTCCGGAAGGTGTAAAACCCAGGCTGAAATTGGCACCAGGACAAAATGTAGATTGTGTCAATGCATTTAAAGAAATTGCCGGACCTGCGCCACCAGAGGTTGTTATGTTAATATTATCAAGAAATAATACGTTACTACTACCTGAAATATTGATAAAACAAATCTGAACGCCGGATAAACCATTATAAGCAGAAAGATTTATTGTTTCCTTTCTCCATTGCGTACTCGTTGGTGAAAATGCATTTACATTGTTTGGTGCTGTGGCCAGTATATTTCTTGTTTTTGAAAATAGACGTGTAAAAGATTTGCCACAATTTGAACTTACTGCAACCACTAAAGTATCATTAGTTACACCATTCCAGGCATACGCGACATCAAAACTTAAACTAGTGCCTGAAAGACCACTTAAATCTACAACTGGTGCATATAAAGTGTCAATTCTGCCGTTAATAAATGGCAAAGTATAGTTGTCAAAAGAAACTGAACCCGAACTTGTTCCGAATCCGCCAATGGTTGAGTTTTTAACAAAAGTCCTATCATTGTTTCGGTTGGAAATTCTCCAGTTTGCAGGTAAAAATGTACCTCCAAATGTTTCTGTGATTGGTGGCGCATTTAAACCATTTACAACTATTGGAAGCGTTTTAGCATCCGAAGTACACCCGGATTTACTTAAAGTAGCCGTATAAGATCCTGATGCCAAAGGGGTAACAGTTGGAATGGTTGGATTTTGGCTGGATGAAGTAAATCCATTAGGACCAGCCCAGGAATAGGTTCCTCCAGTAACTGCGGTAGTTAAATTTAGATTAATACTTTCTCCTTCGCAAGCAATTCTTGTTCCTTTAATAGCAAATTGAGGCACAGGCGCTCCACTAAGACAAGAGGCATTGTTAAAACTATTCCTCATTACATTGCCAGGAAGTGGCCCAAATCCGAGATTCAGATTGATGGCAC
>Ga0105046_10017157_pt1 | contig 11091 bp, 9 predicted proteins | sample MAT03_FD_78385 | JGI IMG/M metagenome (GOLD analysis project Ga0105046, IMG submission 78385) | Freshwater microbial communities from Lake Fryxell liftoff mats and glacier meltwater in Antarctica - MAT-03 (megahit assembly) | ecosystem: Environmental > Aquatic > Freshwater > Ice > Liftoff...
AGAGTATAAAAATCGCGAGACATCGGCGGCTGACTTTCCAAAATTTATTGTGTTGAATCTGAACTGGTTTTCGTCGCAGGATCAAAGGCGGCATTATGTAGTTCACGATTCTTCAGGAAGTATGAAGAATGGGTTGATGATGACGCTGCCTGGTTTAGAGCACCCGCAGGCGTATGTTTCGCAAGATCGGCGATCATGTCACGAGTTGCGGCGGCGATTGCGTCTTGCCACCGACCTTCGCCAAATTCCTCTGAATAGGGATTACGCAGCCATGCGAAATTTATCCCGCGTGAGCTATTGATGACGGCTCCATGGCCATCTGGATTGAAGGCACCTGCGGCATCAGATGATGTGCCACCCTGCGCGCCGTAGCCTGGGATTAACAGAGGAACAGCAGGCATGTCACGGCGCAGGTGTTGCAATTGAGTTGGCCATGTGGCGCCGACGACCGCGCCCACACATCCGAATGTTGAATTCGCTGTTCGAGTCTTCTCGCTGAGTCGCTGAACCGTCTGTGCAACTACTTCGAAAAGTGGGAGTCCATCTGATATCCGATCTTGAAATTCTGCTGCACCAGGATTGCTCGTGCGGACAAGAACATAAAGGCCAGCTCCGCGACGCTGGGCAAGATCCACAAATGGTTGCAGTGAATCGGTGCCAAGATAGGGATTAATAGTCAGTGCGTCAGCGGGCCATGCGGCAGCATTTGGGTCTTCGCCAGCCAGCCACGCATCAGCGTAAGCTTCAGCGGTTGAGCCAATATCGCCGCGTTTGGCATCGGCGATGACAATCAAGCCCGCCTGTCGCGCGTATTTCATCACCGAATGCAGTGCGGAAAACCCAGGAACGCCAAGTTGTTCAAAGAATGCAACTTGAGGCTTGATCGCTGGCACAAGGGGCGAAACGATATCGATCAGTTGTTTCGCAAACGCCTCAAATGCCCATGCATCTCGCTCAATTCGATCTGTGGTTCTTTTTTCAGCAGCGGTTCTGATGGATGCAGGCAAAAGTTCCCATCGTGGATCGATTCCGACCAAGGCTGGGGTTTTGAGTTGTGAGATTCGGCAGTCAAGGCGGGTGGGGTAGTCCGACATTAAGATTCTGGTATTCGTAGAAGAAGGCTGAATGTTGAGCAGAAAACGGTAACGATTTTAACCGTCCTGCAGATTGTATGTATTCAAGAGTGAGTTGAATTGTCGATTGGGCTTTGAAAATTCATGATTTTGGGGAGCAGTGCAAACGCGTGGCGTAGCCTTGATAAGTGCCATTTTCCGTGAACTTCCTCTTGGATCAAGATCCCATGAGATTCCTCTCAGCGATCAAGAGATTTCTCAACTCAGACGACGCAACAACCGCAGTCGAATACGCCGTATTGCTGGCAATGATTCTTATTGCTCTGGTAATTGGTGTAACGTCTGCTGGAGGCGGAGTGAGCAGCTGGTGGACAAACATTAAGGATAAAGTGACGAGTTATTGATCAGCCACCACTTGAGTTTCATCAAGTCCCACAGGATTTAATGCGTTGCCTGACTGGAATCGTTTCATTTTTCAACAATCCGTTACAATGCAGCCCTCTTGAATTCTATTTGGAGCGGCTCTTGAACAAATGTCTGATTGCCCTTGGAGGCAACATCAACATTTCCGAAGTGGTTTTTGCTGATTCGCTCGCCCAGTTGAAGCGACGAGGTTGCACGGACATCCGAATGAGTCGTATTTTCACGACTCGCCCTGTCGGTGCCGATGCGGGCCCTGAGTTTCTGAATGCAGCTGCAGTCCTGCGCACAAATCTCAGTGCCGCCGAAATGCTGCGCGCGTTGCACGAAGTTGAAGGTATGTTTCACAGAATTCGCACGAGCCACTGGGGACCGCGAACGCTCGATCTGGATCTCGTGCTGCATGGTAATCAAGTTTCCAATTCGCCAGGTCTCGTGCTTCCGCATCCGGCCATGTGGTATCGTAGATTTGTCCTCGAACCGGCCAGCGAAGTTGCGGCTGACATGTTGCATCCCATTTTGAATGAATCGGTGCAGTGTCTTTTTGAGCGGCTGCATCATCGACCATTGCAACTGGAGATTTGCGGAACCGCCATACCGCATTTGGTTGAACTGCCAGAATCGGCAGCCTGTTCAGCCGAATCTGTATTCACGAAAGTTGTAGATCCAGCGGCGGAGATCGAGTCAGCTACATTCGCCCGCGTTAATGTTCGGTATGGGAAACGGTTCACGAATTCGCAACCTTACAATTCGAATCGTCGAGAAATCGAAGTTGTTGGCGAGACGCATGCAGATATTCTGTCCACGTTCGAACATTTGAAAATCGCAATGCTTGGTTAGCGTGGAGGTTCTGCTTTTTATGACCGGAATGCCACTGCGCAATTTTTGTAGATTCGTTGTCATTGTGGGCGGATACTTCAGATACTGCTTTGCCTGTAATTTTCAACTACTGAATGCGAATCGATAATCAAACATGCAATCACGCACGATCCAAGTCCCAGCGATGCGGCGATATCTGGTGCCATTCGATCCTAAACGCGTGCCGCATTTGTACACAGATATTCTTATCATTGGCGGCGGGATTGCTGGCATTCGCGCGGCACTGGCAATTGATCCGTCACTGCGCACTGTTGTCATAACGAAAGATTCACTTCAGCAGTCGAACAGTGCGTATGCTCAAGGAGGCATTGCTGGCGTGCTTGATCCGCTGGATGATTTTTCCAACCATGTGGCGGATACGATGTCTGCCGGAAAAGGACTTTGTGATCGGGACATCGTGGAGTTAGTTATTCGTGAAGCCCCGCAGCGTATTCGTGATCTGATTCGGTATGGTGCTGAGTTCGACAAAGTGGACGGGGAATTGGCGTTAACGCTGGAAGGTGGCCACAGTCATCCACGAGTCGCTCATGCGTTGGGCGATGCGACTGGTCAGGAAGTGATGCGTGCCATGAATCGTCGCGCCAGTGAGGCTGAGCATATCGACATCTGGCCGACGACCTTTACAATTGATCTGTTGACTCACGAAGGAAATTGTCGCGGTGCGTTGGTCTGGAATCCCAATCACGGCCGAACATTTGTCTGGGCGAAGCAGACAATTCTCTGCACTGGCGGGGCGGGGGCGTTGTATCGTGAAACGACGAATCCTCAAATCGCAACCGCCGACGGTCATGCCGCTGCGTTGCGAGCTGGCTGCGAATTACGCGACATGGAATTCATGCAATTCCATCCCACGGTGCTGTATATCGCCGGCAGTTCCCGGTATCTGATTTCAGAAGCTGTCCGCGGCGAAGGCGCGCATCTGGTGGACTGCAACGGTTATCGATTCATGCCGGACTACGATCCCGCGCTCGAACTAGCTCCGCGTGATGTTGTCAGCCAGGCGATCACGAAACAGATGTCAAAGACGTCACATCCGTGTGTCTATCTGGATTTATCGATGATCCCGGCCGACCATATTCGCCATCGCTTTCCACACATCGGGCAGGTGTGTGCGGACTTTGGTTTGGATCTCACCAAAGACAAAGTTCCCGTACGCCCCGGAGCGCACTACATGGTTGGCGGCGTCACAACGGATGCCGACGGGCGTACGTCGTTGCCGGGTTTGTGGGCGGCTGGTGAAGTCACATCGACGGGTCTTCACGGAGCCAATCGTCTGGCCAGTAACAGTTTGCTGGAAGGCGTTGTATTTGGATTGCGGTGTGGTCAGAATGCCTCGCAAGTGGCCTTGAGCCAGCCCGATAATTTCACGGCACCGCGATTGGAATCGCCAGCAATGACTCTAAAAACACGCTTGGACGAGCAGCTTGATCTCACGGACATTCGCAATTCACTGCGCAGTCTGATGTGGAGGAATGTTGGTATTAGTCGGAACGAGCATGACTTGGAGACGGCTCGGCAGCAACTTGATTTCTGGGCGAATTATGTGTGTCGCCGCGATCTGGTTGATCCGGCGGGATGGGAGCTTCAGAATATGATGCTGGTGGCTCGGTCGATGGCGGCCGCCGCTTTGGAACGCCGCGAAAGTCGTGGTGTACACGCTCGATCGGACTACCCTGAAACACTAGAATCGCAGCGACGCCATATTTGTATTCGCAACTGAAACCCCCGCAGCGTACCCTGAAAGATTGTTTCCTTGGCCGCCGATATCGTTCTTTCGACTCTGAATGCCAGATACAGCCACAGTTCATTTGGTCTGAGATATCTGTTCGCCAACATGGGTGAGTTAAAGTCGCGCACGACACTGCTGGAATTTACGATTAGCGACAGCACGGTCGATATGCTCGCGGCCATTTTAGAATGCTCTCCGAAGGTCGTGGGCTTCGGTGTCTATATTTGGAATGTCGAACAGACTGCGAAACTGGTTGCCGATTTGAAACGCATTCGGCCGGAAACGATTGTCATACTTGGCGGCCCTGAAGTCAGCTACGAAACCGATGGCCAGAACATTGTCGGCCTCGCAGATTATGTGATTACGGGAGAAGGTGATCATGCATTTCGCGAATTGTGCGAGCGACTGCTCTCGGGGACCGTCGCTGAATTGCGCGAGAGTGCCATTCCCAAAATCATCCATGCACCAGTGCCGCAACTGGATCAAATTTCGTTGCCGTATGAATCGTATTCTGACGAAGATATCGCCAATCGCGTGATTTACGTGGAAGTGTCGCGAGGATGTCCGTTTACGTGTGAATTTTGTCTGTCTGCTTTGGAGATCCCGGTTCGGCTGTTCGATGTTGATCAGTTTTTGACGGCGATGCAGGCTTTGTTTGATCGGGGTGCAAGGCAGTTCAAATTTGTCGATCGAACGTTCAATCTGAACCTTCGCGTGAGTCGCGCGATCCTGCAGTTTTTTCTCGATCGAATTGAACCGGGCTTGTTTCTTCATTTCGAAATGATTCCCGACCGGTTACCGGAATCATTGCGTGAACTTATCGTGCAGTTTCCTGCCGGAGTGTTGCAGTTTGAGATCGGCGTACAGTCGTTTAATGATGACGTGAGCCTGCTGATCAGTCGGCCTCAGGATAACGGGAAACTCGAAGAGAATTTTCGTTTCCTGCGTGATCATTCTGGTGTGCATATTCATGCAGATTTGATCATCGGACTGCCCGGTGAATCGCTGGAGAGTTTCGCAACGGGTTTCGATCGTCTTTATTTGCTGCGACCGCAGGAGATCCAGGTTGGCATCCTGAAGCGGTTGAAGGGCACTCCGATTGTGCGCCATGATGACGATTGGTTGATGGTTTACAGTTTGTCGTCACCTTATGAAATTCTCAGCAACCGCCTTTTGGATTTCGATACACTGCATCGCCTGCGCAGGTTTGCACGTTACTGGGATTTAATCGGTAACAGTGGGAATTTCGCAGCGACGCTGCGGCTGATGATCGATGAGCATTTCTCTGCATTCTACTGCCTGCTGAAGTTGTCGGACTGGCTATATGAACAAGAGCAGCGTCGGCATGGAATTTCGCTCATTCGATTGTTCGAGCGATTATTTGAATTTTTGACTCGCGTACATCACCATGTGGAGCAGATTGTCGCGGAGACACTGTGGAGCGATTACACTCGCGGAGGTCGCCGCGATCGACCGGCGTTCCTGAAACGCTTCGAGTTGCCGTCTCCGCCACCACGCGAGTCGGCCACTCAAACCATCCCCGCGCGACAAGGGCGGCATTTGGAATAGTTACCGTTGGCGAGCGGCATGCGTAAGCTTGCCGGTACGATGCGGTTCCGCTGTGAAAGGTAGATGCTTGTGCAAATCGCAATGTACCGGAGGGCTGACGCCGCTCCGCTCGCCACAAGGAATTGAACAATGACTAGCCATATTTTGATTTTTTTTGTTGCTTCTTTGATCCCGGTTGTGACGCTGGCCGACGAATTGGCGTCGCCCGCCAAACCAGTCTTCAAAGACGGCGAAGCTCAGGTTGTTCCGGAGTTCAACAAGGACTGGATTCGCCATGATCTGTGGGTCGAAACAGAATTCGATTCCGACGGAAACGGTAAACTTGATCGCATGCATGTCGATGTCACGCGACAGAAGCAAACTGATACCGAAGGACTTAAGGTGCCGGTCGTCTATGAATCAAGTCCATACTACTCAGGGACAGGCACGAATGACTCACAGTACTTCTGGAGCCCACGTCACGACATAGGTGCCGAGCCTCCGAAGCATGTCACTCCCAAGGCAATCGAGCAGCAGAGTCTGAGACCAATCATCTCAGAATCGCAGGTTGGTGACTGGGTTCCGCGTGGATTCGCGGTTGTGCATTCTTCGTCCCCGGGAACTGGTTTGTCGCAGGGATGCCCAACAGTCGGTGGCGACAACGAATCACTCGCGCCAAAAGCGGTCATTGATTGGCTCAACGGTCGCGCGAATGGTTATACGACGCCGGATGGTGATGCACGAGTTGCCGCGTTGTGGAGTACCGGCAAGGTAGGCATGACAGGCACTTCCTACAATGGAACGATTCCGCTCGCTGCCGCGACAACAGGCGTCGATGGCCTTGAAGCCATCATTCCGGTTGCGCCCAACACCTCATACTACCACTATTATCGATCCCATGGACTCGTTCGTCATCCTGGCGGCTACATGGGCGAGGACATCGACGTTCTGTACAACTACATCAACAGCGGTGATCCAAAGCTGCGAAATTACTGCGACTGTAATGTGCGCGATAAGGAGATGGCGGAAGGATTTGATCGCATTTCCGGAGACTACAATTCATTCTGGGCCGGGCGAGATTATCTCAATGATCTGCAACCCATGAAGGCTGCGTTGCTGATGTCTCATGCCTTCAACGACTGGAACGTGATGCCCGAACACAGTGTACGAATCTATGAGGCGGCAAAGGCAAAAGGTCTGCCGGTGCAGATCTACATGCATCAAGGCGGTCACGGTGGTCCGCCGCCGTTGAAACAAATGAATCGCTGGTTTACGCGGTATTTATACGGCGTAGCGAATGATGTGGAGAAAGATCCAAAGGCATGGATTGTACGGGAAGATAAAGAACGCACAGAACCAACTTCCTATGCGGAATATCCGCATCCGGAAGCGGCCGGTGTGACCCTGCATCCTCTTGCGGGTGGTTCACAGGTTGGCAGGCTGCAAATAGACTCCACGCCTGGGCAGGGAGTTGAGAAAATCATCGACAACTTTTCCTTTGGCGGCAGTGTACTTGCGAAAGCCGAATGGACCGACCATCGCTTGCTCTACGCGACGTCTGCGCTGACTGAACCGTTGCATCTTTCTGGAACGGCAAAGTTTTCGATTCGATTGGCAAGTAACAAGCCCGCAGTCAATCTTTCAGTGTGGCTGGTTTCACTGCCGTGGACTGACAGCAAACGCATCACAGACGACGTCATTACGCGTGGCTGGGCTGATCCGCAGAATCATCGTTCATTGACGGAAAGTGAGCCGCTGGTACCGGGCAAGTTTTATGATTTGACTTTTGATTTGCAGCCGGATGATCAAGTGATTCAAAAGGGCGAACAGATTGGACTCATGATCTTTTCCAGCGACCGCGATTTCACGCTGTGGCCAACACCAGGGACGGAGCTGACCGTTGATCTTGATTCGACATCAATCACTTTGCCAGTCGTTGGTGGTGAAGCAGCGTATCTGCGTGCGTTTGCTCCCGCGCCGTAGCTATAGGACCGGAGTCTCGTCCCGTCCTGATGTAGACTTGAATTTCGTGTCAGGACGGGTCTGGAGACACGTCCTACAGCAGAAATTGGAATCTCAGGCTCAACCAGCTTCAGGTCCGCACGAAGCCGATAAAGCGACTGAAACGATTCATCAGCAACTCTTCGCCAGTTTTCAGGCCAACGATATCGCCGGCTCAGAGTAATCTTGATCCGAAGATTGTTTGGTAGATGCTCTGATTGGAGTCTGTCAGAATGCGGCAATGTCTTCCGCATGCGGGAACTTATTTCCGTGCCTCTTGTAGAAGGCTGGTTGCTGCTGCTGTACGTCGTGAGTATTTCCACCTGAAAGTGTTGGAAAAACCAGCGTTTGAGGCATGATCAGTAGAATTACCCAGGAGCTTTTTTTCGTCTGCGGTATGCAATCTGCGATGCAGGGTAGAGCACAGTTTGTTTTGTCGACAGTGCTTCATGCAGGGATGCGCGATGCCGGTTGCGATTTCATTTCCAGATCCCGTGAATTCAGCGACTCAGTTTATCGACGGAGTGGCCAGGGCTGATGCTGCATCCAGTGCAAAGTCGCAGGCTGCCGACGCAAATCATTCAGATGCGTCTTTGGTTTCGAAAGATCGCATGTCGAGCGACGAAGATTTTGATGCCGTGTTGGCCATGTTGCTGAATGGAGGAATTCCTCCTTTACAAGCACCTGTTTTGCCTGTGGCTGTGAAAGAGGAAACGAACGCGGCAGAGTCGGATAGAGCCAGTGCATTGGATACGGATACGGCGATTTCCGGAACGGATGCAAACTCGGTCGGAGATGCGAGCATTGGCAGTGTTGGGCAATTGCTGCTTCAAGGGCGTGGTTCTGCTCCGCAACCGCTGACGGCATCTCAAGCGTCAGCAAAAGTGGCTGCGTCGTCTTCGGAAAATACGACAACTGCAGAGACCGCTGAAAGTGCAAATGCCAATGGCTTGCGTCTTGCAGGCACGACATCAACGACCTTCACGTCGGCAATGGAAACAGCGGCGGCAACTCAGAAAGGGCAGGGTGGCGTGTCTTCGCAAGTCACTGAAGACTTGCAAGCCTCGTCGATGCAGGTCCTGCCAGTTGTGGGTGCTGCCGCAAAGATCGATGCCTCTGCAACATCCTTCAACATCTCTGTTCTGTCTGAGGCTCCCGCCTTGGTCTCCGCAAAGCCTTTGTCGAAGGAGATCTTGCAAGCGCTGGAACGCATCGGCCGGCCTCCAGAATCGAAACTCGTCGCAGATGAAATCCCGAAACCGATCACAGCCGACGAAAAAGTTTCGACACCCACATCGCAGAATTTGGCTTTGACATCGGGTGAGACTCAAGCCTCGGCAGGTTTGATCGTCGCGTTGAACTCGATGTCCGCTGTTGTGTCAGCGACAGCAACAACGCCAGCATTGAAGACGGCAACTACAACGTCGTCTGAGCAAGCCATCAAAGGAACAACCGATCAGGAAGAGACTCAGTCTTCCGACCTGAAAACATTCGTCTCTGGTCTGGAAGACTCGCCCCTGTCGGCTGCAACATTGATTCGATCTTCGCCTTCCGAAACTGTGGAAGCAAGACCAGGCATTACGGCGATAATCGGATCTTCCAAATCGATACCGGACAACGCTATTTCAGATATCGACCTGATAATAACTGCGAACGAGCAGCTTCAGCGACCGATCGAGTCTGTAAAACAAGACGCCTTATCGAATGCTGATGCATTGGCGTCTGACAGACTGGAATCTCAGACAAGTTCTAATTCGGACCTCACTGCGGCTGCGATACAAAGTGGTCTGACATCGTCCGCCTCGCCCAATTCCGTGCCGGATCTGGCAGCTTCAATCTCAGCGGAAATAAGGCAGCCGCTCACCAGCCAGGTGTCTCAAGCAATCATGGATCACGTTGCACGCAACGGTGTTCGCCAAAGTGATTCACTTTCGGTTCGACTTGATCCGCCTGAATTGGGTGAAATGACGATTCAATTGTCAAAGACACATGAAGGCCTTGCCGTTCGAGTGACCGCTCGTGAAGCTGTCACAATGGATATGCTTTTCGCTCGTGGTCAGGAAATTGAATCACAGCTGCGTGGTCAGCAAATGAATCTGAAGTCACTTGAATTCCAACGCGCGGATATGTCCCACGGCGGATTCTCGCAAGGGCAGGGGCAACCGCAGCAACAGAACAATTCATCGCGTCGGTCCGAGAATCTATTGAACCAGATTCGAAGTGGCGCTGGAGGTCTTAGCCCAATCAGTAACAGCCACCCGCGAAGCGCGACATCAGATTCAAACTACGGATTAAGTTTTAGAGCATAAATTCGGTCAGGAGGATCACAATGCCAGTTTCATCATATTCTGCTGCAGTTGCTGCATTGCCAAATGTAGAACCGTCGAAATCCACATCGGCTTCAACGTCGAAAGCGACATTCGATCCAAAGGCGGCTAAGAATCAGTTCCTTCAATTGTTTGCAACTCAGCTGCAGCATCAGGATCCGCTCGACCCGGCGAAGCAGGAAGACTTTCTGTCACAACTGGCGCAGTTTTCTTCGGTGGAAACTCAGCTGGACATGAACACTCAGCTGACGGGCCTTGGCACAAAACTCGACACTTTAATTTCGAACACGAAAAGCGGTGGACTCGGATCGGGTAGCGGCGTTGGAGCTCTGCAAGCCCTTAGCGCCGGGGCCGGATTACTGGGCAAGAACGTACGTTATGGAACAGCCAGCGCCGATGTGGGCGTGGTCGATCAGATCAAACCGGAAAATGGATCGATTCTGGTACGTATTGGCGGACAGTTCGTGCCCATCGCCAATATTGTGAGTGTGGAAGACAATTCGGCCGCAGGCTATTTGTGAAGAGTAACTCGCTGGGCACGATGACTATTTAATATCGCTTGGTTCAAGAATGGAATCGAAACAATGGCTAATTCGCTTCTGACTGGTATCTCTGGCCTTCGCGGTCATCAGAAGATGCTGGAAGTTGTTGGTAACAATCTTGCAAACCTGAACACAACGTCGTTCAAGGCATCCCGCGTCTTGTTCTCCGACCTGATGTATGAACTGCAGCGTGGTGCATCATCGACATCAACCGGCCTATTGGGCAGCGTGAATGCCGTCCAGATCGGTACTGGCAGTCGTGTGTCTCAAGTTTCCAAAAACTTTCAACAAGGCAACCTGGAAGCGAGTGGTAAGCCGTTGGACCTTGCCGTTGATGGGTCTGGCTTCTTTGTAACGAAGTCCGGCAACAATACCTATTTCACTCGTGGCGGTGCGTTTTCGCTTGATCAGGATGGCTATTTGTCTGACCCGGCTTCAGGAAACCTGGTGCAGCGTTTCGGTACCAAAGGTGAGCCAGATGGCGTCAATCCATCGTTTCAAACGTCTGGAGACTCGCGAATTTTTATTCCTTTGGGTGCCAGTATTGCTGGTAAGGCAACGCAGAAAATCTC
>Ga0105046_10017158_pt1 | contig 11091 bp, 1 predicted proteins | sample MAT03_FD_78385 | JGI IMG/M metagenome (GOLD analysis project Ga0105046, IMG submission 78385) | Freshwater microbial communities from Lake Fryxell liftoff mats and glacier meltwater in Antarctica - MAT-03 (megahit assembly) | ecosystem: Environmental > Aquatic > Freshwater > Ice > Liftoff...
AACTGCCGCTACCACGCACATCAATGCGAATGGCAACAAAGCCGCGCTCGGCAAAATAATGATGGACACGCGTGCCACCAGCCGAAAGATCATCTTTGCGGTAGGGATAGTAATCGAAGAGGGTTGGGAATTTGCCCTCAGCGGCAGGCATATACAGGTCGGCGTCCAATTCGACACCGTCTGCCATGGGGATGCGCACATGTTTTACCGTACGAACGGGGTAGAGCGGAGCGGTCTGGGTTATCATTTTATACATCCTACTCGTTGATCAGAAAAGAAAAACTTGCTTCACTTGCCTATTATAACAAGCCTCCAGAGCTTAACGCAATCTACCTCTTTTGAACCTCCTTCGGAGGTATTCTACATGTAGCATCAATATTATTACTCATAAGCTTTGGTTAATCAAGAGACTCCTTCAAATGAAACTCTTGATTGATTGCAATATTAAATTGTCCTATTGAGCAAATTGCTTTTTGCTACTTCGTGTAAGAAGTCTGAAAGATAAGGAACGTGTTACGTACATGACCTGTAGGTTCAATAAAATCTAACCCAACGCCAATAATCACCCGCGCTTTGCTTCCATCCACATGAGTTACTTCAATATATCGATCATGATCTATCCGCCGATCAAGTTCAAATTTGATCCTCAAATGTGGAAAATGAGATTTTAGCTGTTGGATTGCTTGTTTCTGCTCATCATTCGATTGCTGTGTCTTCACTAAAACCCATTCTAAGCTCCCTTTTTGTTGAGCGAGGTCAATATGTGCCCCCAATCGGTTTAGAATTTTCTCCTTTTTGTCTAGATAGCGGTCATTGATAACCATGCTTCGTATAGGCTTTTTAGTATAAAACTCCGAAAAATACTCAGTCTCATTGTGCTTCTTACCATCAGGTTCAATTTCGTGTACAAAGGTATCAGCCGGCTCACGCAACTCTTCATCTTGCACAAGGCGACCAGTGTGCTGCAATATCACTTGTTCACTTTCTAAAACTGCATCTGCGTTATATGTCACGACAAGTCGGGAGGCAATATCACGCCCAAGTACAAAAGGCGTCCCTGCTATTGATTTAATGGCACTTGGCGTAGCAGTATCGGGGTCAATTAATGCTGTCCAAAGCGATTGCTGATTGGCCTGATGTAGATTTAATCCCTTACGTAATAACAAACGTAGATGAGTCGCAATTAAAATTGCTTCCCCGTTTCCTGATTTCTGATCCGGCAAGTGATTTAGATACAAGTTTACTTTTACGCCGCGTTGTAAAAGTTGTTGCAGTTGATCAAGCCATGTTTGCCCTTCAGATGTAGGGTTATCGAGCGTAATATTGTCAGCAAAAAGGAAAAGCTCCTGCTGAACATGTTGTATCCGCTCCCAAAGCCATACCACTGGATTTATAGCAGCAACGGGATGTAGATCCAAACCATTCCCTTGCGCACTATGTTGAAGATCGGCGTCCAAAGCAAAAAGAAATTCAGCCACTCGCCCGCGATCCAATAGATGGTGTTCCCATTGATTGCCATATTCACGCAAGCAGCGATAACAACTTTTCTCACAGTCACAATTAACTATTTTTAGCGATGCGGCGACTACTTGTACTATTTCATCGCGAATTTGCTTTACATGTCCTGCTCCACCAGGAACACTGTCATACAACACAATCGACTGTCGCCATTGCTGCCCTGATGGTTCTGGTGCTTCCGGAAACAGCACGCCATCAATGTCTTTGCGCTCAATTTGCAAAGCGTGGCTTGCACCTTGCAAGAGCGCATACTTTAGGGACAGCCAAAACGACATGTCATCTGGTTCTGGTAGCACAATGTGTGGTGTCGAGCTAAATTTGAGATGAAGTGTATCGGTCTCTTGCTTAAATCCCAATGTAAATGTGCTATTCATTTCTATTTTGCCAGGACAGGGCTGGCCATTCCATGTGCCATCACACTTATTGTTGCGTTTGCTGACATTTTTGCCACACTTGGGGCAGATCCTGAATCCACCACCCTGAAACCCCTCATTAACATAGAGTAATTCTCCCGCACGATCATAGCCTATCGCTAGTACTTGACTATGAGAGACTGTATCAATTGCGCGAGGTACCAAAGCTGACCGCATTAAATTAAATGGGCGATCTACGTATTGTCCTGCTGGTTGCCCGCTGTCATTCGATGTGCGGAAACCATCAGGTTGAATATAGTGATACTGTGTCCATTTCCCTTTTCGCGGTGCTTCATGACAAACCGGACAAGGTTGGTCAGTTTGTTCGAGTTCCTTGCCTGCTGTTTGTTCAAGTCGCAAATAATTACAGTTAGGGCAAATATGATATGCAAAGATTTGCGGTTCTTTTCCAAAGAAGTCTAAGGCTTCACTCTTCCAAATACGCTTATCGGCCACTACTTCCTGACCAGGCGCGTATTCTCGAATAGCTTGTTGTAAGTTACGTTGTAAGCGCAGTTGATGATCTGGTAGTAAATGAGGTGGTATTCGCAATTCTACAACGTGTAAAGGAAATGAATAACTTGGTAATACGCCACGATCACTTAGATAATTAATGCTGTCTTCACTCCGAATACGATCAAGTAATCTACCATAGCGCCTGATTTCCGTAGTTATTGAATCCATAGCTTGGTTGTTACTTCCTGCTTTGACCAACTTTAACTGTTCATTTGCTTTTTCCTCTAGTGCTTCTTGGTAATATCCTGCTACTTTTTGATAATGACTATATGCTTTCTCGCGCAGATCATGTTCGAACATATTTAAACATTGAGGTGGATCTATTGCTTGATTGACTGCGGTGGCGTAAATGCCTAACAAATCTAATAAATACTCTTCTTGTTCCATCAACCATTGCGGTAGTAGCTGATAATTCGACCCACCCGGCACCTGTTCATCAAAGAATGCTCCAATATTTCTGTCATGCTTGTTAAAGCTTGTACAATAGCGTAGGAATTCGCTGAGTAAAATTGCATTAACATGACGCTGAATAATAATATGATTTTGGACATCAAGAAATGGTATGCGTACATGTCCACCAATAATCTCCTCTGGAGTCTTGAAATATGTCTGATCATGAGGTCGATTAGATGCCCAAGCTAAAATGAATGCCGTACCACTGGATCGACGTCCAGCCCGCCCAGCTCGCTGTTTGTAATTGGCGACCGTTGGCGGAATGTTGCTCATTACTACGGCCTGCAGATCGCCTAGATCAATCCCCATTTCAAAGGTAGTAGAGCAACTGAGCATATTGATACTTCCACTTTTGAATTGATTCTGGTAATCGCGTCCTTTTTCTGGATCTAATTGAGCGGTATGTTCTTCGATACGCATAGGGATCTGTGTTTGGCGCAGATTATCATAAAAAAAGTTGCCCTGTTTAAGGTTTTCTATTTCAATAAGCTGCAATGTTCCCTGGCAGTGAGGATATGGACATGGAAGCGCATTGCCACGGCAGTTAAGACGTTGACATTGGTCACAGCGGTACCACAGCGCATCTGCTTGAAAAAATAGTCGGTCATGGCGTAGTTGGAATCCAACTTCTGGTCGGCTGGTATCGAGAACACCGCTTCGGTCGGTTAACCAATCAAAGATGAATTCCAATGCTCGAATAACACTTGCTTCATCATGCGCCAATCCCTTGTGACGAAAAATCTTATCGATTAATTGTCGTCTTCGGTGGCGAGTAGTTTTGCCAACCCATGCAATTTCATATTGATTAGCATCTTGTCCTCTTACCAATCTAGGGCTAAATCTATTGCGCCCAAAGATTGGGTCATCGCGCTGGACACCTTCAGGTAAGGTTACTACTTTCCCACGACGTAGATCATCAAGAAGATACTCTACCAATATACGCGTTTCTAGGTCAGTCAAATTAAGCTTCTGGGCTAGGTCACCGAAGTCAGGCACGCGCTCAATTTCAAAGTACTGGATTGCCATCAAACCTAAGGTTTCTAATGATTGGCGTGAGCGCAACTGCGTTGTGACCTCAGCAATGATTTGTTTGGACATGTGGCGCTTTATTCGTTGGCGCTGGCTTTGGTTGAGATACTGGGTATTACGTGGCAGATCCCCTTTGCTAATATCGGGATCGTTATGCGCTACACGATAATGTAACGCATACTCTAGGCAGATCTCACTCACTTGTTCTAGATCCGGCCAGTATGTGTTAGTAGAAGCAGCGGCAACTGCTTCTCGAATGATTCTTCTATACGCTTGTTGATTAACTACATCTTGCACGAACGCCGCAAATCGAGCTGCTCCTTGTCGGCTGTCGTAAAAACTTAGCAATTTACGCCCACCTCCTGCTTTATTTCTGATGTCAGGTTGGGGTGATTCAGGTAAGGAACGATATAAATCATCAGTCAGGATTGCAAGAGGTGTGAGCGCATTCATGGAAATCTCAGTGGCGATTTCAGTGCCTTTAAGCGCACGGCCGTGACAACGTCCGCACTCATTCATTGTGTCTACTGCCTTTGCCTCCACACCTGAATTTTTACCCTTCGTCACTTTTCGTTCTTCTTCCAACAAAAAGAACGTGACTGTATGCTTTGACTTGTCAGAGCAACCACATTTACCATTAGCTCTTACCTTTTCCTGACACCCTAAGCAAAGAACCAATTCGTCTTGTTTCAGTATGCTCTCTCCGGCTTGCTCAACAAGTGTATCTTCATCCTCGTCATTATCCGCTAGGGCACGATTCTCGTTCAGTAAACGCCATGTAACATAGTGTTTACTTGTCTCAAGTTCCATTGCCGCTTCAGGTAGATACTGTCTGCCCACCTTTTGAAGACGTACGTACACTTGTCCACAAGTCCGACACACGACTAAAGGATAAACCGATAAGTGGCAGGTATCACAGGTTTCACGCGGGGTTGCAAAAAGTTTGCTCCATTGATTGCCAGTCTGCTTGGCTTGGCAGGTTGGATTAAGGCAAGCCCAAATACCTTGTGGCGGGCGCACAAAAAGATGATACCGCGCGGGCAAAAGGGATGCTTCTTCTGCTGACGGGCGTGCCATGGCAGCTAGTTCAATTAAATGATAGAGCGCATTTTGTTGTTGCTCGGTAGGCAACCGATCTCTGAACAGTTCTTCAGCAACCATTGTTACTTCAACCGGTTGTCCCTTTTCCGCCATTATCTTTCGCAAGTGCGCTAGATCTTCATTGCTACGCAATACCTCCCATAGAAAACGCGGTGGATCATATTTGTCAGCCAGACTCAACTGTTCATCATTGATAAGACCAATTTCTTGCATTAGCAAAGCCAATTCATCTGTGCTTTCCCACTGTTCCTTACGTACACTATCAATCAACGCTTCAAATCGTTTATCTATGTACGCTGTAACGAGAGGTTGCTGAGATGCTACAGTAGAAACGTAATCATGGTTGAGTTGACCAAAAATAATATCATCCTGTGTAAACTCTTCGCCAAACAAAGCTTGGGCAAATTTACATGCATTACTGGCATCATCATTGGTTAGTGTGGCACTTGTTGCGATACAGCGCATTTGCCCTAGCTGTTTTTTTAGACGAAGCTTCAAGCGGCGTATCAATAGTCCAACTTCAATTCCTTGTGCTCCAGCATAGGTGTGTGCTTCATCCAGCACAATAAAGCGCCATTTTCCTTGTGCAAATAAAGGACTGTCTTTGGGTCGCAGAAGTAGATATTCTAGCATCGCATAATTAGTGATCAAGATTTGCGGTATTATTCCCTGTTCTTGAATTTGATCACGACCTATAATCTCATTTGGCAGTGGGTACTGATCAAAGAGTGCTTTACGGGCCGGTTCCATCTCTTGCCACTCTTTTTCCATCTGTTTACGGGCTCGATTCGCGCTTTCTTCCAACTCGCTAGTGTAACGACCGAACGTAATATTTGTACCACGCAGCAATACCCGCAGGCGATCTAGCTGATCGTTGACCAATGCATTGAGTGGATAAACCAGCACTGCTCGAACACCAGGTTCGGGGTCGATCAATAGGTCATTAAAAATTGGGAGAAGAAAGCATTCTGTTTTACCACTACCTGTACCGGATGAAACAACAATATTTCGATTTTCGGCGCAAAGTTTACGCAATGATGCTGCCTGATGTGTATACAGAGGTGCATCTATAGGCAAAGGTCGGCTTTGCTTAAAACATTCCATTTGTAACAATTCTGGCGAAACGACCCCTTCCTCGGCTAATTCCTCTAAAGTTTCGGCAGTTTTATGGGGTGGGGTCAGTTCCAGGTATGGTCCTGAAAATAGTGCCTGTGGCTGGTTGAAACTTTCCTTGATGAACGCTGCCAAAGCCGGTTCTTGCCCATCTCGATTAACATCAAAAGTTGTTGTAAGATAACTGATCAATGTATCTTGTAGTTGTTTTGATAATTTTATGGGATTCATTCGTTATCTTCCTTCTGTATCTTCCCAGGACTGTGCAAAATGAGCAGTTCGGCCCAGGTCATTCCCCACTGTAAGTGGGCGATAGATGCTTTATGTATCGCCGCCAGTAAATCTTTTACACTACTTTCTACCAAGTTAGCATGTGCAAGTAGTTTGTAAAATTGTTGATGATCATAAGCGGCTGTGCGAACGAGTATGCCTAACGCTAATGTGAGTTGCCCTAACTCGCTAACTGATTTGTCAGCTTGCCATTGACTAAGCAGTCGTACAGCACTCGCCCAAGGTGAAGCTTCCTCACGGTCTGAGCCGTATTGCATAATTTTACGGATTAGTGGGACAAGCATTTCGTGCATCAACGCCAGAGCAGGTAAATAATTTAGTGGTAGAGGTGGCTCTGGCAAGTAAGATGAAACCGAAGGGCAACCGATTTCAAACTTTTGATAAATATCTATCAGTAGGTGCTCTCCTCGATCAAAGAAGAATTCCGCTAATAGGTGGTAGCCATCATACTCTTCTGGCTGCGTTATGTCGTATAGCTCGGCTGAAATATGACCATGTAGATGCACACTAACTATGTCATCAGGCAATGAATAGTACTTTACTCCTGTCAGACGCCCACAACGTGAGCAGTAATGTAAACCGTATGTATCTAGCAAGTTAATATTTCCCCAGTCTATTGGGATGTGCTCAGGCAGGCCTGCTTCGACTTTTACTTCTGTGTCGGACACCGACCGCCATTCCACATACACTAGTTCCTTTGGACTACTCTCATCGGTAGATAAGCGCCATCGTCCATAACCTTTACCGGTTCGTCCGCCTTGTAGTACTTCTATGGGATAGACTCGCAATGGAAAACCATGTTCAACCATTTTGAGGATGATGGGCCGTGGCAGAAGAACCAATGCGGGCAGAAAGCCTTGTGATTCAATCCAACTCGACTGATTATGTACCGCTTTGAGTGCACTCAAAGCAGGCCACAAATGATCCAAGTGATTAGGTGAAATGTACTCAAGAGCGGTATGGGAAATAGTTGCCAGTTGATATAGGACCGTGGGTGTTAGGGCTGCCTCACCTGTTTCTGCCATTTCGGTCAGATTCAGCACAAAATCTTCTGCCAAATCGGGAGTAACCAGTTGCCCGTCACGAATTTCACGACTCAATCGTTTAGCTTGCAGTAGATCAGTAGATGATTCACCAACCTTAAAGCGTATAGGCTCTTTATTCAGAAATACCTGAGTGCCATTCATCTCTATCTGGAAATCATATATGCCATCAGCTAGTAAAATGGGGAAGAGATGTTCATCCTTTAACAAATTAATTTTCGCCAGTTCCAACACTGGCACAAAAGGATTGGTGAGATTCTCAATCAAAACACGATAATTACCGGCCCATTCTTCCTGTAACCCGGTATTAAATACGATAACCTGCTTTTGTGTATCATATTCGACTCTTACCCAAGGCAATTCTGGGCGCTGGCATACCTCAAACAGAGTCCATGTATCAGCTCCAACCTGGATTCTGACCTGGACATATGGATTGGAGTCTAGGCGCACCATATCATATAATGGACTCTGGCCAATCTTTATGCTGCTTCGCCCTTGTTTGAGCGAAAAGGTGCGATAATGTCCGGACACAAACAGAGTAAATGTACCCCTATCCGTATGAGAATCTACAACATGAATCGTACTCTGATAGACTTCGTCCAGCGTCAAAAATGTTTTGGTTGGTTTTGGATCCAGCCATGCCATGAAGCGAGGGACAGACCAAGCAAGCGGTATGTCTACAGTATCAAACCGAAGTACCAATCGCGGTTCATGACGCAAATCAGTCCAAACAATTTGCTGAAGGCGACCTGGCAGCATATCTATCGTCATACTTGCATTGCGCACAATAACTGATTCATCAAGTCCATCCAATACAAGTACAAAAGGTTCAACTGGGGTATATAGCTGCACATCCAATGGTATATTTACTGTTAAGTCAGGCGCAACGGCAAATTGAAGTGGAACAGGCAGGATGGACTGCAAGCTGGATCGTAGTTGAACCGTATAAAAATTGGGGTGCGAAGGAATAATCCTGCCCAAATCAATATGCAAGCTATCATCAACATGCGAAACATGGCCTTGTCGATATAATTCTGCCAGTGACTGCTGCCAACGCCATCCATCCTGTCCGTTCATCCATATTGATGTTTGTTTCAGAAGCCGCTCCCCACCAAATTCAATTCTCAAAAAGATTTCCGTGTTAGTAAAAGTGGGTTGAACTTGGCGTGATAGCCCAGGAAGGAGTTGTGTCCCGCGCAGTGAAACCTGTCCTAATAGTGATTGACTTCCCTTCGACTCTACTGTTATTGTTTCTTTCCCATCTCGTTGTATGGTTACAGGCAAGCTCAGAGTTAGCTGAGCTGCCCAACTGTACTTATTGGTCAATGGATAGGGTACACGGAAATCTCCGTCCGGTTCAATGACCTCATTGTCATCATCGCGAAAGCGCAGTGGCTGATCTGCACATACAAGCACTTCTCCATCATTTACCTGGCTCATGTCGATAGGGATACCGTAAGCGCCTTGTTGGATAATGCGATAGAATTGGAGTTCAGCCGTTGGATGAGGTGGTATATCCAGGCATATAGCGACCTCATCTCGGTCTGTCAATAATAGGAGGACTCCATTTAATGGACCATCTGGCTCCATCAGGAAGGCGTCTTGGATTATACGTTCTCCTGTTTTCATACGCCACGGTGTAATATCAACTTCAATGTCGGCACTCAATGGATCGCTATCGGCTGCTTCTAACCAGACGAGGCGGTCTGGCTCTCCTTCCAGCTTATTATTAGCAGTCAAAATTATATTTTGTACCCGTAAGCACAACTCATCTTCATCTATTAACCAGACCCAAGTCACACGCGGTCTGCTGAAGTGTGGTGATGACAATGAAGTATCACTTTGTTGGGAAAACTCTTTGACAATTTCATGCCATAACTCCTGTTCGATGGGCGTATCGGCTAATAGATCACCGACGCTCTCGATCGATTCTCCCTCATCAACGTGCAGACTGATGGCGGTGGCCATACTCGTAATGAGAGATGCTGCTGTTTCAGCAGTAGCTGTGTCTCTGATGAAATGCCTAAGACGATGTGAGTAATAAAGGTCTAGGGATTGATCTGTTTGGAGCTGCGTTGCAAGAATTGCAGGTGTTTCGGCAACTGCCAAAATATTCCGCCACTTCCCACATAACCATTTGGCAAAATCGCTTTGCATATAACGGGGAATCAAGGCATGCCGATATATCGGTGTAATTACATCGTGCTGTGCTTTACTTACGCGTGGAAATTCAAAGTCATAGGTTTCCTCTAAAAAAGGAATAACAGCGTTGAAGCGTTTCTTGCATCGCGCATAAAATGCCTGGGTGTATTCGATTCCCCATACCATGCGTAAATATGGATGCCAAAATTCGTCCACTGCGTCATCCGGGGCATGCTCAATGTAGCGAGCAGCCAGTACCATCGTCGTCACAAAAACAGCGGGTGGCACCAAGCGTGGTTGTCCTTCCACTACTTTTGAAAAGTAATTTGGCTCTAGGGCTTCTTGTTGAATTGCATGACATACAGCCCGGAAATCCTCTTCTGTAAGACTAGTTTGGCCAATCCAGGCAATTTTGCTGAACTGTTCCCGTAATTTCATTTCCCATTCGTGCAGACGTGTTCCCGGTTTGCCTGCCCAACCGGATCCAACTGTCGGATAATGAGCCTTCGCTTTCTTTTTTTTGTAGAAATAACGTCCATTTGTTGTTACTCCGACTCGTTCAAAGATATCTACTGCCTTCAAAATGAATGATGGCTCCTTGACATCTGATGGGAATTCAGCAGGAAGTTGACTCTCAGTTGCTGCGATTAATTCATCTGCTGATAACCCGACTTGACCATGTTGACGAAGGATTCGCTTGAGAATGTTATTTAGTTTGTCTAGATGGTCAGCAGTGATGTTTATCTTGGTCGCCACCTGAAAACGGTCGAGGTAATGAAGATCTCCAAATAGATCACATAACAATGGTAAGATTGCTGGTCTTGGTGTATCGCCCTCCCATGTTATGTTTTCATCTAACCATATTTCCCATTGACTCAACGTTAACAGATTACTTTCTTGCCTAATGCTATCGGTAAGCAAATTGTGTAATGATCGACAAATCGATGGATTCCCGTTTAACTTTCTTAGGGTTTTTGATAGGATTTGGCGTACACGTTCCCTCGTAAGATTCAATTCATTGCCTACCTCTTGGAGTGTCAGTGGACTTTCACCTTGAATGCCATAACATGAGAATAACACTTGCTGCTCTCGTTCACTTAGAGTTAAAAGCCATACTGACCATAATTGGGATAGTAAGATACTTTCTTGTTCTGACGCCACTTTTTCTATTGACGCATGAGAGGAAGAAAGAGGGTTAGATTTACCAATTAAAGCATCAATTAATAGTACCTCAAAGCTGTAGTAGCCACTTTCTATCTCCTCAATATACGGATGTTTAGCAGCCCCATTTGCGACTTCTGTTTCATTCCAACTAATGCGTTTATAACTATTGACCATTTGAGTAAGGTGAGAAAGTGACAATGGTCGATTTACTTTGGAAAAGACCATTATCAAACGTCGGGTTAATGTAACATATCTTTCATCGGCTGTTTCTACCAGGCTCCAACCTTGTTTCGCTAATACACTTATTA
>Ga0105046_10017161_pt1 | contig 11090 bp, 13 predicted proteins | sample MAT03_FD_78385 | JGI IMG/M metagenome (GOLD analysis project Ga0105046, IMG submission 78385) | Freshwater microbial communities from Lake Fryxell liftoff mats and glacier meltwater in Antarctica - MAT-03 (megahit assembly) | ecosystem: Environmental > Aquatic > Freshwater > Ice > Liftoff...
CCAGGCGACCTAATTTCAAGCATCTATTCTCGTGTTTTCGGGTAGTTAAGGAAATTACCGGACTTTCGAGAGGCTTTTTGCCACTAATCTACAGCGGAAATAAAAAAACATTCCGACGCCCTAGAGAACCTCCATGGCCCTTTCACGTGCGAAAAAGCTTGCAAAAAAAATCTCAGAGAGAAGCGAATAAATAATCCCAAATGGATGTTCATAAATGGTAAACGGCGGGGATAAAGCGCGCACGGACGGACGGACGATCGAGGGTCTTAGTGTTGATGAATTCATTGCGAGAAACGCTGATCCCATTTTGCTGCATGAGAATGGAATGTGGGAGTGTATTAAAGTCGAACTAGACGAGGCTTGGGTTGAAGAGCCTTTTTAGATGAGTATGCGCTGCTGGCTGCTCGGGTACACCCCAACATTTTTTCTAGCTGGCGGCGCTTCAAGTGCTGCGAATCTTAGGCTCCTTTGTCTGGCCCTCAATAAGCTTTCAGCGGAGCAATATTTTGGGCGTGCGTTTGTAAAAAATTGGTGGTTGATCTACCGTGAAACACCTTTAAATTTTTGGAAAAACTCATGCTCCTTAAGCTTATTGCGATCCTCCTGGCCCTCACTTCACTTTCCGCTCATCAAGCGATGCTAGAGTTCCGTTCCAATTTCGTCGAAGAAAATCAATAATTTCAAGCACCTCGCTCCCCTCGTAACGATTCAACTGCGCTTTCTAGGATAATCCAGAAGATAAATTTACCGAAGTATTCCGCAAACGCTTTGGTGAAGAGCCAGGTTTCACAGCAGACACCGCCTATGATGCTCTGCTCTCTATTGCTAAAGCGGCGGTGATCGCTGGTTCTTTTGAACCGTCTCCGCTCAAGTTAGCGATGAAAGCTGTTTCTTTCGATGGAGCCTCTGGTCACATTTCGTTTGATAAAGACGGCTGCGCGATTCGCAAACCAACCGCCTGGAAAGTGGTGGGTGAGAAGTTCGAATTTGTCATGCCGCTAAAGTAGTAAAATAACGCATCGCTTCAGCCGTAACGCTTAACTGCGATCTCTAGTTTTATTATAAAACCCAATATTTTGGCCGCTAAAATTTATCTGAAAATGTTTGATATCAAACCCGTGTCCCCTACCACGCGCTGTAAGCCACTCAAACCAATTAACACCGCGAGGTGGAGTTAAGGGCTCATCAATTACGCAGCACGGCAAAATCACGAATTGATTTTTATTTGCAGCAGCTGCATCGATAATATGAATGTTTGAACCATGAGCATGCAGTGCAACCATCAAATCAAAATCGCTAGCCATTTCAGGAATAAATGGCTTATTTAGATGAGGAACTCTATCGCTAGCTGTAAACCGCAATTGTTTGCCACTTCGTATATCTTTGATTTTTTCTGGTAATTCTTGAGGTACTGGGTCGATCACAACGGAATCAAATCCGTGTTTGCGGAGAAAATAAGAGAGTACCCCCTTGCCTCCGCCAATGTCAGCGACTCTGCAAGGCGCAAAAGTTAGCGCAATCCAATCCGCCAATAACTGAAAACGAAATTTACCCATCTTGGGAAGCTCGTCGCCAGATAAACGGCATCCTTCCTTTTTGAGATCTCGTAATCCAAGGGATTCTAGCGATGGTAAAGGAGGATGTTTGTGCTGGCCGCCGATATTATTTTCTGGCTCAACAGGCCGTTTGCTCTCTCCTTCATTTCCAGTTTTCATACCTCTCTTATGCAATCTCTGAGGTAACTGGTCACCATAGTTTAGCTGAGTACAGTCAAAACAGCAGAAACAAGACTGATATAATCCATATCGACTCTGTGTATATCTTTCTTGTCAGCCGCACTCTGTTTGCTAAGCACTTGGGCGGCCGCTATTTTTTGTGACCAGTTACTCTCTTAGTAAATTAATCTGTCGCTGCTTAGAGACTAATCGAATAGGTTGCACCACGACAATTGCGCGAGAAAGCGGAGGTCGACAATACGCCATTCTAAAGGCTAGTCTTGGTAACAATGAACTTAAATCCCCTGCAGCCTTCCCTAACCATTTTGGCAGGTCCCAATGGCGCCGGGAAATCCACCGTTGCTGAGTTTTTGCTGGATAATCGAAGTTTAATTTCTTTCATAAATGCCGACGACATCGAACGGTCCTTAATGCGCGCAAGTCCTGAAGTAGCGCCTATAGAAGCTGGCCGGCTTCTCTTAAGCCAACTTCATCAGGCGCTCGGTAACAGGGCAGACGTGTCTTTTGAGACGACGATGTCAGGGAAAACATGGGTATCGGTGATTAACAAAGCACGAAACGCGGGATACGAAGTTACTCTTTGTTATGTCGCTGTCTCCTCTAGCCAGATCTCTCAAGCTCGAGTATTGAGCCGTGTTGCTCGTGGAGGGCACAATATTCCCCCTGAAACTATTAATAGACGATACTCACGCTCTCTTCATAATTTCTTCTCGTTTTATTCAGCGCTTGCAGATAATTGGTATTTTTTTGATAATTCAGCCACGTCAGCAATCCTACTAGCATGTCGCGAGGGGATGACCGCCGAACCACATTATCTTTTAAGGGGGGAGTATGAGCAATTCAGATCCAAAGCCTTGGGATGAAGTAAAGAATCCTCATATCCGTGCGCTGTGCGAAGCGATGCAACATTTGCCTGAATGGTTAGCTGCGCGAGATCGAAAAGCGGCAGAAGACAAAGAATTTAGACGGCGCGTTTGGGAGCAAGCGTGCCTTGATGCTGGATTGATTAAACCTAGGCCATCGGAATAAACGATGTATTAGGTTTAATTTCCTTAACAAAGGCTGCAAGCAACTTTGCGCAAGCTTGAAGGTCAGCGTAACTGCATACTTCAACTTGGGTGTGCATGTAGCGATTGGGTACGCCGATTGAACCGGCTGCAACGCCTGAGCGCGAGACTTGAATTGAATTTGCATCGTTTCCGAGTAAACCAGCCGAAGGTGCGTTTTGGTATTTAATTTTCCCTTTCTTGGCGGCGCTAGTTAGCAGCCTTAAAACCTGAGGATTAATATTTGGTCCACTCACAATCGCTGGCCCTGCGGCTAGTTTGCACGGCACTGCGCGTGGGCTATCGCTGCCAGGATTATCAGAAGCGTGTGTTACATCAACAGCGATTCCAACTTCAGGATCAATTGAATATGCAGCGGTGCGTGCACCTCTTAAGCCCACTTCTTCCTGCACTGTGCTAACTGCATAGACACCAACTGTTAGTTTTTCGCGCTTTAATAGGCGCAGAGCTTCCATTACTATAAACAAGCCAACTTTATCGTCTAAGCCTGGTGCGGTTATAAAATCTTTTGAGAGCTCGCTTACTTCTAATCTAAATGTAGCAAAATCACCGACTTTAATGCGTTTCTCAGCATCTTTCTGACTAGTAGCGCCGATATCTATCCACATTTTATCCAAATCTATTTTTAAATTAGCGCGCTCATCAGCGAGCTGGGCATGAATTGGCTTGCGTCCAAAGATACCGGCTACAACACCTTTTTCAGCGTAAATAACAACGTGCGCCCCTGGGCACACTCCGGCGTCTATTCCACCAAGTGCTGCAAAGGTAACAAACCCTTCCTTTGAGATATGCTTCACCATAAAGCCAATTTGATCGCAGTGTCCGGCGAACATTATTTTGCGCTTAGCTGTTGGGTTTAAACACGCTATTACGTTGCCGTGCACATCTGTTTCTATTGTATCAGCTATTCCCTTCATGCGTGCGCGCACCACCGCCTGCACCCGCTCCTCAAAGCCCGTTGGCGAAGGAGTTAGTAGAATTGAACGAAGAAATTCCTTTGAGCTATTTTCCATAGGTTGGTCTTAATCTTTACTTTAGAAATCAATTGAACTGCCGGCGTTTAAAAAATATGCAGGCTAAGCTTAGCGCTGCACACGTATACGCAACGGCGTAAAATGCTGCCTGCGCCATAAAATTAAAAGATGGCAGGTGGCCGTAAACAATATCGTTAGCAACATAGATATCGTTTAGATGCGGAAGTATTCCGTAAAGGAGCGCTGCCGCAGAGCGTAAATACTGTGGCATCTCGTTATCTTGCGTAAAAGCCAACAGAAAAGGAGTAGAGCGGCCGGCCAAAAAAGCGCCAAATACAAACAGCCCATTTAATGCAGGAGTTACTACGATACTGGAGAAAAAGAGGACTAAAGAACACAAAATACTCAGTTCTAAAATCTGCATAGCGAAACCGTACCAGAGGATTGTCTGCCAGGTGCCAGATAGTAGGGAGACAAAAAGCCAGAGACTTAAGGAGAGTAAAAAAGCGATCGTTAAGGTTGTTGTTAAGAGGCCTAAAAACTTACCGACTACGAAAGTAGACCGACTAATCGGGCGCGATAAGAGATTAAAAATAGTGCGTTTAGTTAACTCCTGAGAAAGTAGTCTTGAACCTGAGATTACTAAAAATCCTACTGCAACAATTGAATTAAGTGCCAAGCCAAAATCTGACACTAACCTAGTTTCATCACCCACAGTGACGGTTGAGAAGGTGCTTGAAATGCCAAGTAAAACAAACGCTACGGCTAAGCAGCCGTAAAGAACTTTGCTGCGTACAGCTTCGCGGTGCGTGTTAAGTGCTAATGTAATAATGGCTCTCATGACTTAGCACCGCCTTCTTTGTAACTTACTAGGGATTCAAATAGTTGCTCTAAGTTGCCTCGTTCGCGGGCGTAGCGCACCACCGAGAAATTTGAATTAACAGCACGCTCCAATCCAAGTGCGGCTTCTTTTTCAGTGGCAAAACTGCAGCGCAGTCCCTCACGGTCCTCGCGAATTTGAGTTGTATTTGCCGAAAATGTCTCGCGAGCTAATTTTCTGTCACCCTCGATTGTTAGTTCAAAACTAGCATTAGCCGAGGACGGAAGATTATTAAGATCAAAAACCCCTTTTAGTTTTCCTTGCGCAAGAATAGAAACCCTGTCGCATAAAAACTCCACATCTGGCAATACGTGCGAACTCATAAAAAGTGTTGTGCCGCCGTTTTTTAATTCAGCGAAGATCTCACGAAATTCGCGCCTGCCAATCGGATCAAGGCCAGAAAACGGCTCATCTAAAATTAAAACCTTTGGTGAATGAATGAGCGCCTGCGCTAATCCCACTCGCTGCGTTAGCCCCTTTGATAATGTACGCATCGGCGAATCTAGCCTTGCAGACATCTGCACCTTTTCAGCGATGTAGTTAACACGCTCGTTAACGGCAGATGATGCTATATCGGAAAGCACCGCAAACATTTTAAGTGTTTCCCGCACCGTGAGGTAATCGTAAAAATACGGCTGCTCCGAAAGATAACCAACGCTCTTACGTGCGGCAGCGGTGCGATTATTTTCGCCCAAAATATTAATCTGCCCCGCAGTCGCTTGCAGAAATCCGAGTATGCATTTAATCGTGGTAGTTTTCCCGGCGCCGTTGTGTCCTAAAAATCCGAACGCTTCGCCTTGTGCGATGTTTAAACTAAACGGCGATAGTAATTCCTTAAGCCTGTAAGTCCACTGGTCACGGATGCAATATTTTAAGTCTATAATTTCAATTGCGTTCACGGTTTTCTTTGCACTCCTCTGTATTCTGATAGTCTTTTGTAGGCGGAAGTACTTTTGGCGATTCCTTCTAAGATTAAGTACTCTCCGCCGAATGGATCTTTGTTAGGCCCTTGATAAAGCCCTGCCTCGTAAAGCTCTTTTAGCGTTTTAGCTTCTGGCATCGATTTTAAAGCGCTAGCGATTGAGCTTAAATTATCTTCATAGACGAGCTCTTTTAGCCGGGCTTGCAAAGCGTTGCGCGCATTTTCGTCTTGCGTTGCATTGATAGCAGAGGTGAGAAATTCAATCGCTGACTCGGAGGATTCAAGCTCGGCCATAGATTTACTGGCTAGCCTGGCAGCGATGGGGTGAGCATCTGGGCGTTTTGATGCCGCGATGAAATCGCTCTTGGCGCCGTGATTATCATGATTAAAATACAACCTGTAAAAACCTCTAAAGTAAAAAAACAGCCAGGTATCTGGCTGTGCATTTACAGCTTCATCTAAAAGTTCAATTGCGCTAGCTGGATCGTTAGCCTCCCAAGCTAATAAGCTTGTACATAGATAAAACGGCTCAAAACTTTTCGGGTTAAGCTTTGTAACGAGTTTACATTGATGCGCTAACCAGTCGTATTTTTTATCAGACTGGTAGTGCTTGCCGAAGTAACTAATGGTCTGCATCCACAAGTAATCAGAAAGTGCGTTGCGATATCCAAAACTTAATAGTTCAATTGCTCGCCCGTTAGGAAGATAAAGAGGCTCGTCGACATGGCTTGCCGCGCGCTGCTCAGGCGAACCAACTACTATCGCAAAAATTGATAAAATTAAAAACAAGAACGGTTTCATAATTGAGTTTTCAGCAACAATTCTCTCGCGTTCCGAGCTTTTTCGGAACAGGTAAATTTTTCACAGAAACTCTTAGCCAGTTCTAGCCCCTCAGTTTTTTTCCCAGAGCGATAGATAAACTCGATACTGGGGAGAACTTTTTGCTCTCTAAAATTTTGTTCATCGGCGATAATTTCAGCGGCACTTACCCTGGAGCTAGATAGCCGCTTAAGTAATCGGTCTCCGCAATTATCCGCTATCGATTTTAGGAGCGGACGTTGAACGAACCAGCCGTGCTGGGCAGTGCAGTTAGCTATTTCGCCTAAAGTGCGGATGGTGAGCGGACTTGGTTCAAACGTTATGGGCAAATTTAACTGCGCTGAATTTAAATACTGGGCGAGATTTTGATACGGCGTTCCAGTTTGTGGGTTAATCTGCGGCGCAAAATAATCTGGCCATTCAACTGCTGGTTGATAAGCAATTTGTATGTCTGGCCTGAAATTTTCAATCGCTTGAATGTAGCTTGTAAGAAAATACGATTGCTCTATTAATGCATGGGCGCCGCTGGGAATCTCACTTAAGGTTCCAACTACTGTTGAGGCAGGCTCCTCGTATAGCCTTAAGTCGGTAGCAAGCTTGATACTTGAGCCAGAATTGCTAAGGCAGACTAGTGCAATCAATAGCGCTACGGCGATTGCTTTTGGTACTGAAGCCTTGAATAGCCTGCTAATTTTTTGAGTGGCAAAGCAACATGCGATCGCTAAGGGAGCTGCGATTATCGCAAAAGGTGCAAAATCCCAGCCAGCGAAGAGCGCGCAGATTAGAAAAACTATGCCCGTTAAACAGGCGCCGCTTAATGCGCGGGCTCTGGTAAGCAGGCAGAAACCAATAAGTGAGAGTGCCATTAGTGGGGCACCTGTATGGTTTGTAATGCGTAAGCCGTCCGCGAGTAGCTGCTTAGCACTGAGGTGAAATGATTCGAGGCCGGAATTCGGCCGCAAGTCTCTATCGCGCGCATTTGATAATTGCCCCCAAAAGCGAGCGGCCGTAACAGGTGAGCCTGTGTTCAAAGGCGGATTTTGCAAAGCGCGCGCCGGGAGATAAAACCAAACGAAAAGTCCGATTACGCCTGAGAGAAATATCGGAAGCGCTAAAGATGAAATTAATTTTCGAGCTGTTGTGGGGGCGCGTAAAATAATGAAACAAAGAGTGATACAGGAAAGTACTGCGCCAGCTATCGCTACGATCACATGTACACCACTTCCCAGGCCAGCCAAAAAAGCCACCGCAACTAGTGCCCGCACATCGCTTGAATTTTCGTAGTACACAATCAAGCGCACCATTAAAAAAATTACTACTGCGCTGAGTGTATAAACCTCAGCAGTTAGCGCTTGATGCATTACCCCTGGTAAAAACAGTAATGTAATCGCTGAAGCGATAGAGAAAAAAACGTTGCAGCTGAAATTTCGCGCCAAATCCATCGTGACGGCAGCTAGCCAAACCACAATCAGCGCACTACTTAAGTGTACTCGTGCCGCTATCGTTCCAATCGGAAGCCAGGTCAGCGGATGAATCAGCTGCGCATAAGCAGGAGATCCTGGTGGATGGGAAATATCGAGAAAAAAAGCGGATAAAATAAACTCAGGTCCATCGCGCCAATAAGTAGAGGGTTGCACAAACCAAGGCAACACCGCCGCAAACAGCAGGAGAGTAAAAAAATGCAGCTGCTGTTGCCGGGCCGCCGGATTAGTTACCATTTCTCTAGTACTAGACGTATTAGAAACTAATTTCGCAACTAGTTAGATGCGCCGGGTGGTAACTGGAATTTTTTAGGTTCAAGCCGCCACCAAAAAAAACGAGCCGGGTATTACTACCCGACTCGCTTATCATCCTAACCTAAGCGTTAGGATTATTATTGCATACCACCGTTATTACTGTTCCAAGTGAAGTCTACTGCAGTTCCCTTAGGATTGTTTGAAGTCCCAGTGAATCCGGTAGCTGAACCGACCATCGATAAAGTTGTACCAGAGGACAAACCTTTTAACCCGGGTAGGCCTGCTGCTCCGTTCTCTTTACATGCATCGTCAGCGCAGGTGCGGTACGAGTCACCGTCTACGAAGTAAGCTTCTTCAGCTACAGCGGCGTTACGTAAATCTGAACGCGCGCCAGCGTCAAAGCCTCTTTGTCTGTATGACTTAAACTGCGGAATCGCAATTGCAGCCAAGATGCCGATAATCGCGATAACGACTAAAAGCTCGATAAGTGTAAAACCTTTCTGATTCTTCTTCATATGATAATCTCCAAAAAAAACTAAGGCCAAACGCTTCACCCCTCAATGAGCGTCTGCGTCCCTCCCACTTAAGCAAGTCGGGTGCCACCCGTGAATTCTTTAGCCTTATTGAATATGGCAGCAAACAAAACGGCTATCTCAACAAGTTAGGATGCCTGATACCAAAATTTGGCATCACAAATTTAGGAAGAGTGACAAAATTTGGCCAAGATTTAGTAGTGAAAACTCATAGAATACGAGGTTTCTGCTGCGCAGAAACCTTATCTTCGCAGCGCTGTGTCGCCAAACACTGGCCCTGTGATCTATTGATGAAAAGTAAAGGCAAAGGCCTAGATATTCGAAATCGATTATTGATTGCGCTGACCTGTCTCGCCGTAGCCCGAAGGGCTAAGGCTGAAGGCGCATAATCTAATTAGCCTAGGTCGAGCGCGCAGCGCGGAACCCTGGGTTAGGGCCGTCCATGTTCAGAGTCCTGAAGGGACGAAACCGGCGATCAAAAGTTTGTGTTGTCCCTTCAGGACGTAAGATTTTAGAGATTCGATACCTAGCGTTCCGCTACGCTCCCTCCTTCGCCTGTCGGCTACGGCGGGGCAAGTCACGCTAGGGCTACTCAAATGTCGCCCCGTTGGGGCTTCTCGTCCAAAGCGCTGAAGTATTAACATTGTTAGCCTCTTACAACTCTCTTTTGCTGAGCATCGTACAAGATTTAACTTTTTCTTGTGACCGAGAGCGCTGTGTAGCCGGCATCTGCGATTAGTAGCTTTAGCGCCTCATCGGTTACTAAAGCGCCGTCCTTCAGCGCAATATCCACCAGGCCCTTCTTAACGTTAACTGCCACGCTCTCAACGTCAGAGTTACTTTTTAGCTTAGTGGTTACTGACTCTGCACATGACTCGCAAATCATGCCTTTGACGGCGATGGTGGCGGGTGTGCTGGCGAATGCGATAGAGGTGAAAAAAAATGAAGCGATTAATAGCTTTGCAGGGGTAGGTATTTTCATGAGGCCCACTTTACCGACATTTTTCTGAAAGCAACACAGCCTCTATTCTAAAGTCCAAGTTTCTCGGCCCGGTAGCGCAGTGAACGCAAGTTAATACCTAGCGCATCGGCTGCTTGTTTTTTAGTACCGCCGCAACGTTCTAGCGCTATTTTCACAAATTTGCGCTCGGTCTCTTCCAAAATTCGTTCTAGGTTTATCGGAAAAGATAAATCACTTTCAAATATTTCAGTTACGCCACCACTTTGTGCGCTCGTAATTGCGGGGGTCAATTCAGGTAAGTGTTCAGGCGCGATTACGTCACCGCCTAAAACAAGTGCACGTTCAATTATATTCTCTAGCTCGCGTACGTTGCCTGGAAACGAGTGGGTGTTTAATAAATCCATCGCAGCCGGTGTGATAGTCACAGCACCTTTTGCCTTACTACGAATAAACGCAGCGATTAATAGCTCTATATCCCCCACCCTATCGCGCAGCGGTGGTAAATGAATATTAATAACGTTGATACGAAAAAACAGATCTTCTCTGAAACGGCCCGCTGTAACTTCGGTGCGCAGATGGCGATTCGTAGCAGTTACTAATCTTACATCAACCGGGATGTCGGCATTGCCGCCAACCGGGCGTACTACTCGCTCCTGAAGCGTTCGTAGAATTTTTACCTGCATTACTAGTGGCAGTTCGCCCACTTCGTCCAGAAAAATCGTGCCGCCGTTTGCTTGCCGAAACATACCCAGGGTGTCGGCACTGGCGCCGGTGAAAGACCCTTTTTTATGACCAAAAAGCTCGCTTTCAAGAAGCTCTGCTGGAATAGCTCCGCAGTTAACCGCCACAAACGGAGCTGCATTACGCGGGCTCAAGCGATGCAACGCCTTGGCCACAAGTTCTTTGCCTGTTCCTGATTCGCCAGTCACCAAGACAGTTGCATCGCTTGGAGCGACCCGTTCTACCAGTGAAAAAATGCGTTTGATGCCTAAGCTGCTTCCAATAAATTCTGAGAGCTCACTAGGATTTGTTTGTGTTTGTGGGTTACTAATCAGGCGAGTTACGCGTTCATGCTCGGCTAGTCGTGTATGCACGCGAGCAAGTTCAGCTTTTAGTTCAAGCTCTTTAGTTTTTAGGCTTTCAGACTCAGCTGTTTTTGAGCGCGCCACGGAAGCATGTAGCTCAAGTTTTTGTAATACGATTGCTACCGCGATTGAGGCTGCCATTACTAAAATAAAGAAAGCTACACTAAGGGTGCGCTGATAAAAATCTGTGGCATATGCGGCCCAGCCCAGCGAAGCCATATCTGTGATGATATGAATCCAGCTCGATCGGAAAAAAGAACTTTTTGAAAGTGAGCCGAGTATTGCGCACCAAGCAAACCCGATCGAGATCGGAAGTAGATATAAACTGTAGGCATCCGATGAAATCGCATCGCCACGCATTACGTTTGAATCAAGCG
>Ga0105046_10017163_pt1 | contig 11090 bp, 10 predicted proteins | sample MAT03_FD_78385 | JGI IMG/M metagenome (GOLD analysis project Ga0105046, IMG submission 78385) | Freshwater microbial communities from Lake Fryxell liftoff mats and glacier meltwater in Antarctica - MAT-03 (megahit assembly) | ecosystem: Environmental > Aquatic > Freshwater > Ice > Liftoff...
CCATCTTTTTCGTTATCCGTCCCATCTTTTTCGTTAAATAGCGCAGCTATTCGCCTCAAAAGATAGTCGGCTGACGCCAAAATAATCGGCCTGAAATTGGAAACTTATTTTGACACCGTTCCTTAATATATTGATATAAAACAGTTTATGCCATTTATTTTGTTCAGTCCATGCGGTATTCAAACCCGCTTCTAAACAAGGAAAGCGACTGATTGTTTTCATGAATCCTTATCACGCATTTCTTCCCGCAAGGTCTCCGTATCCCAGCTGTCGTCTTGCGCGAGAAACGGGCTTTGCAAGTCGTTTTTCAACACGTTTTCCAGGTTCTGGATCATGTTTCCTGCGGCGATCACGTATTCCTGCGGGTTTTTTACACCGGCGAGTTCTTTCAGGACTTTTTCATCAAATTTGAAAAAAGTTCGCGCTGCGCGTTGGGCCGTGTAGGCGCGGTGCCCCAATAATTGCATAGCATCCATGCCGATCCGCACGGACGTGTCTATGGATTCCCGGTATACGTGCTGCATGCCCGCGTTTATCTGTTCGTATGCATCGAAACGGTTGCGGGCACGCACCAGCATCGTAATATGCGGGAAATGTTTCTGGATCGTGTGTACCATTTCCAGGCGTTTTTCGGTATCGTCGAGCGCAATGATGATAATCTTAGCTCGTTCCGCACCGGCGGCATGTAAAAGATCGTACCTGGAGGCATCGCCGTAATACACTTTAAAACCCATTTTTCGCATCAGATCGACCCGGTCGGAATCAATATCAAGGTAAGTAGCGTTGATGCCGTTTGCCCGCAGAAATCGGCCGATAGTGCTGCCGAAATGCCCGAATCCGGCGATAATGATCGGGTTTTCTTCGTTGATCACATCAACTTCCCGGGTATTTGAATCTCCGACGGAAACCCGCGGCATCAGGATTCGTTGATTGATGAGCATCACGATCGGCGTAAGCGCCATGCTGATCGCGACTACCGCCATCAGCAGGTTCACCAGCCCGGGCGGCAGGACGCCTTCCTGCCGGGAGAAAGAAAACAAGACGAATGCAAATTCTCCCACCTGGCATAGTCCGAAAGAAAACAACAGGTTCTGGCCAGCGCTGATTTTAAATACTTTTCCCAGCAAGAGCAGTATGAATGCTTTCAATAGCATGACGCCGACAACCAGGCCTAAAATCGTCCAGGGTTGCTGCATAATCAGAGAAAAATCGATGGATGCGCCTACCGCAATAAAAAACAATCCGAGGAGCAAGCCTTTAAACGGCTCGATGTCGCTTTGTAACTCGTGTCGGTACTCACTTTCCGCTAATACAACGCCGGCCAGAAAAGCTCCTAATGCAGGACTTAAACCGACATACGTCATCAAAACAGCAATACCAACGACTAAAAGCAGGGCAGAAGCGGTAAATACTTCCCGCATTCGGGTGGCGGCCACAAAACGTAGCAGCGGACGGATCACGTATTGCCCGGACAAAATGATCGCTACGACCGATCCCAGAACGATCCCGGTTTGCATCCACGCCGGCTGACCGCTTACCCAATTCAAATGCGCGCCATCGTCGCTTGCCGGAATCGGCAGGGTGGCCAGCAGCGGAAGCATCGCCAGCATGGGAATTACGGCAATGTCTTGGAATAAGAGCACCGAAAACGAACTTTGACCGGCAGCCGTTCGCATCAAATCTTTTTCCTGGAGGTTTTGCAATACGATTGCCGTGGAAGACATCGACAATATCATCCCCAGCGCAAGGGCTTGTTGCCAGGGCAGGCCCAGCGCCAGCGCCAGACCGCCAAGGATAATGGTGCTGAACAGAATCTGCATGCCCCCAAGCCCGGCGATCGGCCTGCGCATTTTCCAGAGTAAGGCCGGCTCCAATTCCAATCCGATCAGAAAAAGCATCATCACTACCCCAAACTCTGCAAAATGCATGATATCCTGCCCTTCATTGCCTATCAAAGCGAATACGGCCGGCCCGATCACGACACCGGCCAGCAAATAACCTAAAACGGACCCCAAGCCCAGTTTTTTGGCAATAGGTACGAACAAGACGGCGGCGCTTAAATAAACAAAGGCCTGGAAGAAAAATGAATTGGTATTCATCGGCTCAGGAAACGATCGTTTTGGAAATAGGTGTGAGTTCGTTCAAATACCGTACGCCTTGTATTTCTTCTGCGGATATACGGTCGTGCTGCAAGGCGATCAACAATTCCTCGTATTGAACTGCGTGCAGCTGAATATCGGCCGGTTCCATGCGATGAACGCCATGGACGACAAAAGGCGGCCAGTACCGCATTTTACAGAGTCGGGCGGTTTGTTCGAACGGGCGTAAAAAATCCTCCATCGTGTAGCGGTTGTACCCGTCCTGCCGGTAAGCTTCCTGGCGTCCGCCGGTCGAAATTGCATTGAATATGATTTTTCCTTGCAACTGATCGCCGCTGGCGCCGTACGCCCAGCCGTGTTGCAATACGAGGTCCATCCATTGTTTGAGAATGGCCGGCGCGCTGTACCAGTAGAACGGATGCTGCATCACGATGACGTCGTGGGCCAGCAGAAGTTCCTGCTCGTGGTCGACGTCGATGTCAAAATCGGGGTAACACTGGTACAGGTCGTTTACTGTGATACCCGGCATCTCCTGCACACGACGATGCATGGCCGACTGAACCCGGGATTTTTCCAGGACGGGATGGGCAAATAAGATCAGAATTTTTACCATATCGGGGCGCCGGGTTACAATCCGGCGAAGCACACTCATTTCCAGCGTAAGATAAAGAAAATTACAATTCCTCCTCCGTTATCATCCACTCCTGCAACTCCTTGAAAGCGTTGAGCATACGTTCCGTTTCTTCCGCATCGAGCCCCTGGCTTTCGCAGCGTTTCAGGAAAACAGCCTGCGGAGTGAGCGACTCCAGGGGGATGGATTCCACGGTTTCGTCGAGGGCGGTAACGTTGCGCTCGGTGCGAATTTTTAAGATTTCGAGGTTCATATCTTTGGCAAAATCGCGCAGGTGGCGCACCAATCCGGCCACCCCGGGATCGCCTTCCACCACAATTTCTACCCAGGCGGGTAAAGGCGCTGCCGGGTCGTGGACCTTTTGTAATTTTTCTTCCACTTCGCTTAAGGAGCCGCGCAAGGAACAAAGGCGTCGGAAGACCGGAACGGCAATTTCACGGATATTGCTTAGTCCTTTTCCTGTGTCAAAATCGCAGATCAACACGATTTTTTTATCGGCTATTTCACTGAAGCTCAAGGGAATGAGCGAGCCGCAATACCGGATATGGTTTTTCTTACCCACTTTTTGCGGGCGGTGAATATGTCCCAAGGCCACATAATCGAACAGCTCCGGGAATTGCTCGGCAGCGATGTTTTCCAAATTGCCGATGTAAATATTGTTTTGTTCGTCGGAAGCCGAAGCGCCTTTTGCGTACAGGTGGCCGGTACTGATAACCGGAAGCCGCCCGAGCCGTGTTTGTGCGATGTCTGCGCTCAAGTGGGCGATTGCCCGGTAATGCTCGTAAATGCCTTCTTTGATCCGGTTAATCCGCGCTTCGGTGCTTTCACCGGCGATGCTGATTTTGAAATCTTTGTCCCGTAGGAAGGGTACGGCGGCTACGATGATTTCAGGTTCCCCGGCGGCGTTTTTGAGCAGGATGATCTCGTCGGCCGGCTCCTCGGTAACGGCGCCAACCACATGGATCCCAAGAGCGTGAAGCAGTTTTTTAGGCGCCTCCAACTTGCTCGGGGAGTCGTGGTTGCCGCCTATGATGACTATATGCCGGCAGGAAGTTTGCATCAACCGTGCCAGGAAACGGTAGTACAAGGCTTCGGCGCTGACGGGCGGATTGTGTACGTCGAAAACGTCTCCGGCCACCAGCAAGGCGTCAATTTGCTCTTGTTCAATGGTTTGCAACAGCCAATCCAGCGCCCGCTCGTGTTCGGCGTCGCGGCTCTGGCCAATAAACTTTTGGCCCAGGTGCCAGTCGGAAGTATGGAGCAAACGCATTCGATGTATTAGATTTTACAGTTTGCCTGCTCAATATTGAACATTCATCTTCGAGCGTACGTACACGATAAAATCCGTAGTCGGCGGATCGGTGAGCCCGAGGTTGTGGGCAATGGTAACCATCTGCCCCCGGTGGTACGTGCTGTGCTGCAGACAATGCTGAATAATCTCCGCATGAAATTGCGTGTAGGGGTTGCCGTTTGTGTGGATGTAACTACAGGTTTCTTCAAAAAATTCGGAAGATTGGCGGGCCAGGAAATCCCGGAAAGTCGCTGAGTTGCGTACTAATCCCTCAAAAACCGTCTCCACCGTTCCGTTGAAGTTCGTGCTGAGGAATTGGGAAGGGGAGATGCCCTGTAATCGTTGCAGCCAGATATCTTCGGCGCCCCAGACGTGCAGCATGGTTAATTTCAGGGACGGAAAACTGGACGGCACTTCACGGTCCATCAATTCAAGCGGTTTAGAGCGAAACCAGTCGACTATACGCTTGTTGGCCCAGTGGTTGTACATGCCGTAGTCTTTTAGTAAGGTAGAGATATGCATAGTTGTTCAATTGTTTAGTTACTTGGTGCGGTAGGGTGGGAACACGGATGCGACAGGGATTAAAACCGATTTTAAAATCCGTGTCTCCTCCGTTTAATCCGTGTTCCCAACCTTCTCCAGCAGCGCCATATAAAATCCATCAAAGCCCTCATCCTGGGGCAAAATTCGTTTTTCTTCCAGCAATTTGAAAGATTTTCCTGCCTCGCTCGCCAAAAAACGCGCTACTTGTTGTTGATTTTCAGAGGGTAAAATGCTACAGGTTGCGTAAACCATTCGGCCGCTTGGTTTCAGGACAGGGGAATAGGCGCTTAGGATATCCTGCTGCAAGGTATGCAGGTTTTCGATGGCTTCCGGCCGGAGTTTCCACTTGGCATCGGGGTTGCGGCGCAACACGCCGAGGCCGCTGCAAGGCACATCGAGCAGCAAACGGTCGGCGCTGTTGTAGAGGCGTTTGATGATTTTTCGGCTATCGATCGGTCGGGTTTCGATGTTGGATGCCCCGGCCCGCCGGGCGCGGCGCTTGAGTTCGTCGAGTTTAAAACTGAAGGTGTCGAGGGCGATCAGGCTGCCTTTGCCTTGCATCAGGGCGGCTAAATGCAGGGTTTTTCCGCCGCCGCCGGCACAAGCGTCCACCACCCGCATGCCGGGCCCTGGCGCCAGCAGCGGCGCCACCAACTGGCTGCTGTAATCCTGCATTTCAAACAGCCCGTCTTTGAAGGCTTTGGTTTGAAATACGTTTTGCCGGCGTTGCAGGGCCAGGGCATCGCCTTCGCCCACCGGATATACATTAATGCCTTCTGCCTGTAACAACTGCCGGAGTGTCGCCCGGTCGGTCTTCAGGCGGTTGGCGCGCAGTACGACCGATGCAGGGCGGTTGAGGCTGGCGAGCGTGGCATCCCAACGGTCGCTTAATTCAACTGCCCCCAGATCGTCCAGCCAGTCCGGAATGCTCTCGCGGTATTTTCTGATTTGAATCAGATCAGTTGCCTTCTGCCGTATTTGCTTGGGATTCAGGCTTTTGAATTCGGACCAGTCGGGTAAGGCGGCAGGGATATTGGCGCTTGTTGGGTCGGTACTTCTTAAACCGGAGACGAGCAGATGGATGCCAATAATTTTCCAGTAATCCGCTTCGTTTTCGGGCGTTTTACCGAGTATTTCACTGTAAAGGCGGTAATAGCGGACGATTTCATAAGTGGTTTCGGCGATAAAGGCCCGGTCGCGGCTGCCAGCTTTGGGGTTGCTTTTAAGGGTTTGTTCGATCACCTTATCGGCATGGCGGTCTTCCTGAAAAATACTATACAAGGCCTGCGCAACGGCGCGGACGAGCAGGGGGTGCAATTTTTGCGGTGTGGATTCGGACATCGGGGCAAAGGTACAACGGTGTTACTCTTTTTTCAGGTGCAGGGTGGGGAATTCGCCTCCCTGTACGCTTCTTCAATTCCAGGTGATTTGCTCCGGCATATCCGAAATAATTTCATATAAATCGCCTTTGTTGTACATCACCTTGCTCCAGAGTTGCGTGGGTTTGGTTTGGAACAGGTAATTGGCGTCCATGTCCGCAGGTACCCAGGAACCAATCTCCATTTCATCTTCTAACTGGCCGCCCGACCAACCCGAATAACCGACAAAAAAACGGATGTTGTCACTGGTGATCAGCTGGGAGGACACGAGAAATTTAAGGGTTTCAAAATCGCCGCCCCACCAAACGCCTTCGGCAATCTTAACGCTGTCTTCGAGCAGATCACCAACATTGTGTACGTAATGAAGGGTATCGGTCTGAACAGGCCCGCCATAGAAAATTTCGGCATCGAAGTCTGGAAAATCGACCATCAAATCGTTTACGTTCATGTCAATTGTCTTGTTCAATATGAAGCCGGTGCTACCCTGATCGTGGTGTTCACACAGTAAAACAACTGCGCGCCGGAAATATGGATCGAGCATAAAGGGCTCAGCCAAAAGGACTTGCCCACCCTTAACTATAGATTTTGCTGCCATGTCAATTGAGCGGATTTATGGTATCAGGGACGAAAATAGGCTGGTAAAAGTTTAGGCGCAAGTGCCAGAGCGAAAAAATATTCGGACCTCATCTGTACGTGTTTTAATTTTTTCAATAAAAACGGTACCGGAAGGCAAACCAGGTGCAGGAACGCCGCTGCCAAGGTATTGTTCATTTTCTATGATACGTATTTCATCCCATAAACCGGCATCCAAAAATTGTTGCAGCAGATTGGCGCCTCCTTCCACTAACAGGGATGTCCGCCGGGCCTCCTGAAGTTTTTGCAACAGATCGGGAATTTTTATTTTTTCGTCCGCCTGAATGAACAAGGTGCGCTGCCAGGGTCCGCTGCGCTGCGGTCCGACAATCCAGGTCTCCGCAGTATCATCCAGTACATGGTGTTCCCTGGGCAGTCGGCGCTGCCGGTCGAGCACGATGCGCAGGGGTACGGATCCGGGATAAAAGCGCGTGTCGAGCCGGGGGTTGTCTACCAGGGCCGTAGTGGCGCCAACCAGGATAGCATCTGTTTCACTGCGCCATTTGTGTACCAGCCTTTGGGTTGCGGGGCCGGAAATGACGGTGCGCTCGCCTTGTTTACCGATAAAGCCATCGCTGCTTTGCGCCCATTTCAGGATCACATACGGCTTTTGTTCGCGGATACATTTAAAAAATATGCGGTTCAGTTGAGCACCTTCTGCTGCCAATACGCCGCTTGTGACCGTGATGCCGGCCTCCCGCATTTTTATGATACTCTGACCGGCCACCAACGGGTTCGGATCGGTGTTGCTGATAACCACTCGGGGTATTTTTTGCTGTAACACCAGGTCTACGCAGGGTGGCGTTTTTCCAAAATGAAAACAAGGCTCCAGGGAGCAGTATAAGGTCGACTGCTCAATAAAACGTTGATTTTCAGTGGATACAGCGCGCAGGCAATTCACTTCCGCATGGGCTTCGCCATAGCGTTGGTGCCAACCTTCTCCGATGATGCGCCCTTCGTGTACGAGTACCGCACCCACCATCGGGTTGGGCGATACGTGACCGGCTCCCAGGCGGGCAAGGTCGAAACAACGGCGCATGAAGGATTCGTGGACCATATCGGCGCGTAAAGAGGGTTTCACAGATGGTTTTACCTGGTATATTGGAGGAGTAACCCGGCCATGTCCATTTGCATTTTAGCGGCTTCTTCTTTTGCTTTTTCGGCAAAATCAACACCGCCGGACGCGTACAAGATGCTGCGTGAAGCATTTACCAGTAAGCCGCAGTCTTTGGTCAGCCCGAATCGGCAAATGGTGGCCAGATCGCCGCCCTGGGCGCCTACGCCAGGGACCAGCAGAAAATGGTCGGGCGCAATTTTTCGAATTCCGGCAAATGCCTCCGGGTGCGTGGCCCCTACCACGAACATCAGTTGCTCCGGAGAACCCCAATCCTGCGCCCGGTGCAGTACTTTTTCGAATAGTTTTTCCCCGGAATCCTCTTGAATGGTCTGTTGAAAATCGACACTGCCTGGGTTGGAGGTCAGCGCCAGTAAAATGACCCACTTTCCGGGAAAATCGAAAAACGGTTTTACGCTGTCTGCTCCCATATAAGGCGCAACGGTGAGCGCATCGCAGCCAAGTTGATTGAAAAAAGCCTCGGCATACAACCTGCTGGTGTTTCCGATGTCGCCTCGCTTGGCATCAGCAATGATAAAATGTTCATTTCCAATGTATTCGATGGTGCGGGCCAGGGTTTGCCAACCGTTTGGTCCGAGCGCTTCGTAAAAAGCCAGGTTAGGTTTGTAGGCCACGCACAGGTCCCGGGTCGCGTCGATGATCGCCCGGTTGAACTCGAACACCGGATCGGGCGCATCGAGCAGGTGTTTGGGGATCTTGCTGATTTCGGTGTCGAGACCGACGCAGAGAAAGGACTTTTTGCGAAAGATTTCGGCAATTAACAAAGAACGGTTCATGGCGCAAAGGTAAATGAAATCATGACCTGCCAGCGTCTTTAGACCTGGTAGTGTCAAGGCTTGGCAGGATTTTACATTAGACCTGGCAGTGTCAAGGCTTGGCAGGATTTTACATGTCAAACTAAAGATAATCGAGCGGGTCAGCGTCAAGGTTTGTACCGTACCCTGACACTGCCAGGTCTGAAAAGACACTGGCAGGTCGATACGGATTACCCCGGCAACGAAATTTTACCCATCGATACCAGAGGAATCCCGCCCAGGCGTTGTCCTGCTACCGCTTTGCCGGCCACGGTTTCATTGGCTAAGACGGCAAACAAAACCGCCTCTTTTGCATCGCCGTCTATGCCTAATTTCGACATGGGGCTGATCTGAATTCCCGGTAATTGTTGGCGTAAATAGGTTAATATCAATGGATTGTGTGCGCCTCCGCCACTCACATATATACGCCGCTGCGGACTGGTGGCCGGAATCCGGGATATGGCTTCCGCAATGGTGTCTGCGGTCAGTCTGCTTAGCGTGGCCATAAGATCATACCGGTTTGGCTGGCCTTTGGGCTCTTGGACAAAAACCTGCTCCGCCCAGGCCGCACTGAATTGTTCGGGACCTGTGGTTTTGGGGAAATTTTTGGCAAAAAACGGGTCGTTTTTCAACAAACCCAGCAAAAAATCGTCTAACCGCCCGGCCTTGGCGAGCAGGGCATCCCGGTCGTAAGGCGCCTCAAACAGGCTTCGCGCGAAGGCATCGAGCAGGGTATTCCCCGGTCCGGTATCTGTGGCTAACGCTTTGCCGACATCGCCGTCTCCGGGCAGAAAAGTGAAATTGGCGATCCCGCCTATGTTGAGCAAAAACCGGTCTTCACCTTTCTTTGCGAACAAATAATAATCGCCGTACAAGGCCAGCGGCGCGCCTTCCCCTCCTGCGGCGAGGTGTTTTTGCCGGAAATCGCTGATGGTGATGATGCCCGTACGCCGGGCTAAGTGATCACCATCCCCGATCTGTAATGTGGCATTTGGATAACCCGCCAGGCCGTGAAAAATGCGCGGGGCATGGAAAACGGTTTGGCCATGACTGGCGATCAGGTCGACTTCCGCGGGAGGGATTTTCCAGTCGGTCAAACATTGGTTTACAAGGACGGCATGCCGCTCGGCAATGACGACGTTTAACAAGGTAAGGTGTTGAAAATCAATGTCTTTTTTTGCAAAAACACGCCTGATTTCTACCTTGAACGGTTCATCGTACGGCATGGTTTTGAACTGCAATACGCGCAGCCTGGTCCGTAAACCGGCCCCGCTGATGGCGCACAATGCCACGTCCAGACCATCGAGTGAAGTACCCGACATCAGCCCGATGATATACCTGGTGCGTTTGCGGGCGATGGCGGCGAGTTGGAGAATATGGGTTTTCATGTTGCGTATTGGTTTAGTTCAAATGGTTTAAAATGGACTCAAAAACACAGGGCTCCCGCTCAATTCAATCTGCCGGGCGCTTATTCGGGTATGAACCCCCGTGCGGCTGAAATCCCAGTTTTTTTGATCCAGGACATTCAGGTGCAGGTTTTCGGGGAAATTATAAAGTGCGCGTACCGTTTCATCTTTGTCCAGCAGGGTTCTTGCCCAAAGCACATAGGTATACCGTCCCAAGTCGTCACAGAACGCCGCACCACAGATATTTTCTGGCAATTGTAACCGCTGCGTTTCCACCCGGCTGAACCTGGACTTGCCGAGCAGGGCCTGCGTGGTTTTTACTGCAAAGGCTACATCATTTGGGATTGCTTCCGGGGGCTTTACGTCGTGCAGGTTTTGGAACAAACCCATAAAAGAAAATTCATTGGTGGCTTCTTTCTCCTTTTTCTCGTCGGCTAAACTGTAGAGGTGCATCTGCGCCATGCCCTTCAATTGGGCCGTAACAAGGGCTTTGATCACAAAATTCAACTGCGCGGTGTCGGAACCGATATAGTCGCCGAAAGCCCGGCGAGGTATGTTGTATTCGGTACAAATCCACAATTTATCGGGGTAAATTGTATCGTTATAGCCATATTGCTGCAACACGGACGCAAAACGGTCGCGCAAACGCCAAAGCCCGTCTACGCCCGCATCGGAATGACGGAAGTACTGGAAGCCGCCGAGATGATTGTCCCAGGCCCGCATTGAATGGTCGAGATGCGGATAGCTGTGAAAACTCATACAGTCGAACCATGCGCCGCCTTTAAATGGGTACTCCTTCGTTTCGGCGCCTGCGGAAGGTTCATCGGTAAACCGGCAAATAGCATCCAAATATCCCGGCCAGCCCAGGCCACCGACGGCCACAAATGCGGAAGGGTCAATTGATTTTATGACTTCGTAGCTGATGCGCAGCGTCCGGATGTAATGAAAAACGGGTGCTTTGAGTTTAGTGTCGCAAGCAGCCGGCGCGTTTTCCCACCAGTTACCGGGCATACCGGGTGTTTTCCAGGCGTTTTCGTTGCCAAAATCGGGTTCGTTCCAGACTTCCCATATCCCGATCAGGCCTTTATAAGCCGTAGCAGCCTTCCAGACGTACAGGGCGTAGGCATTGTTGTCGTTCACCGGCGTGCCGTTTTCACCTTTATCCCAAATCGGTTCGTA
>Ga0105046_10017164_pt1 | contig 11089 bp, 12 predicted proteins | sample MAT03_FD_78385 | JGI IMG/M metagenome (GOLD analysis project Ga0105046, IMG submission 78385) | Freshwater microbial communities from Lake Fryxell liftoff mats and glacier meltwater in Antarctica - MAT-03 (megahit assembly) | ecosystem: Environmental > Aquatic > Freshwater > Ice > Liftoff...
CGGGTTGGTCGCCCAAGCCCTCGCGCAGTTCCGCCGCCCAACACGCATAACACGGCCCGTCATAGGGGTGGATGACGCACGTATCACCGCCCTCTCCGCGTGCATACACCCCGGCATAAATCGCAGGGAGATTGCGCGCTAGACACAGGTCGTTAATTTTGTACTTCGTGCCTTCGCCGTCCACGCCGACCACCACCAAGTCCACGCCGTCTAAGGCGTCCGGGTGTTTGGTGATGTCGTCCTCAATCGTGCGAATCTGCGCGTCTGAGTTGCGATGGCGAATCAGGTCGGCCATCACTTTGGCCTTGTTCCAACCCAGATAACGCGAGTCGGCGACGTGACGAGTCAGGTTGACGGCTTCGAGGTCTTCCATATCGACCAGTGTAAAACGCCCAACGCCCGACATGGCGAGGCTGAGGGCGACGAATCCGCCGCCACTGCCGAGGCCAATCACCGCAACATGCGCCCGCCCCAAACGGCTCAGGCTGTCATCGCCCATCAAACGGCGGACGCGCTCCCAATCGGTCATGAGGCTGCCTCCACATCATCATCGCCGACGGGGGAGTCATCATCCGGCGTGAGCGGGGTGTCATCCCCGGTCAGGGCGGCGATGTAATCGGTCAAATACGACTCTGGCGACCATGCCCAACCGTTGGGATTGCTAATCGGTTCAGCCTTGCGCCATGCGCGCTCGAACACATCATAAATGTCCTCGCCTTTTTCCAGCGGGGTGAATGGCGCTTGATAGGCGCGGGGCGGCGTCGCGGGATAATCCCAGCCGGTGGCAATCAGCCACAACTCGTCTTGACCCGGTTTGCCTAGCATGAAGCAGACCTCTAACGGCAGCGCCAAATCGGTGTCCCAAAACACGATGTCCGACACCAACCAACCGGCGTGTTCTAACTGACCGACCTCAATGCTAACGCGCCCCTCTTCGGTCAGCGTCCACGGCAGGGGTTGAAGCACGGGCAGCTTGGCGTCTGGATAAACCGTCGGGATGATGGGGCGGAAGGCGCGGGTCTGCTGGTCAATCAACCAAAAGTCGATGCGCGTCAGGCCGCCCTGACCGTCTGGCGTGGTCAGGTAATTGACGTTCGCCCCGCTGCTGAGGGTTATCGCGGCATGGTTGAGCGTGACAATCGGGGCGAGCCAGCGGTCAATTTGTGGGTTATCGCCCAACAGCATCAGCGCCGATTGCAGGTCGCCGCCGCTGGGGGCAATCATGTGTCCCGGCTGCTTGTGCCAGTCCCCAACATGCGCCAATTTCGCGTCTGCCGGTAAGTCAAACGTTTGGCGTTTTTCCGCATCAGCGTCCCAGTTCTCTAGTAGCCATGTGAAAGCCTCGAATTGGCTTTCACCGCCGTGGGCAAAGGCATAAGCGGCGCGTTCGACCTCAGACTCGTCGGCTGGGAGCGTGTCTAATACGATGATGGTCGGCGTCCCGTTGGGGTGGGCGGCGGGCAGCATCACGCCGACCATCGCCTCACCGGTTTCATCGTGGACAAATTTGGCCGCCGCGTTCGCCATCTTGTCGATGACGCGCTGGGCGAGGATGAGGTTAGGGAGCAGTGCGCTACTCATGACACATCATTCTCGATGGTTTCTTCGACGCCCGGCCAAGTGCCGGTGGCGCGCCACGTATAATAAGCGTACACCCATTGAATCGCCCAACTCGCCACGGTCACCGCCGTTGAACGCGCCGGATTCCAGCCGTAGCCCTCACCGTCTTTGGGGTTGAACAAGCACAACTGCCCATCGACGTATTGGTGTTTCTGGCTGTAAGTGCGCGGCGTCATCACATAGGCCTCGGCGGGCTGGCTGGGATAATCTTCTGGGTATTCGATTTTGATGGTATGGATACGCTCTTTGATGCGCGAAAGATTGATTTCGATTTGCCCTTGCCAGTACAGGCGTCCGCCGCGTTCTGGCACGATCAACTTAAAGGTACTGCCAAACATCGCTCGCATCCCCTCAACCTCAAGCCTAAGCCTCGGCGAAACTTGCGTGCGCGCTCCCCACCAATCCGGCATGGTTGATGCCGCCTTTCCTAGTGTGCTATGTCTTTCCCTAACTTTAGTCGCAAAGACGCTGGGTGTCCACTTTCAGGATATACGTGATTTTCGCGCATTGGGTTGTTGAAAGTTACCGCCTATCCCCTATAATCGCGCCTATGGATGGGTGATTTTTGGGCGCAGCACGTAAGCCCCCCACGCACATCCACATTCCTAGATAAGGATTCTCTCATTATGACTGTGAATCAACCGCCTCAACCCGTCAGTAAAGTCCAAGCGTGGTATCGTGCCACCCGCCCGCGTGTGTTCACGGCCTCGTTTGTGCCGATGGGCGTGGCGGCGGCTGCGGCATTGGGCGACGGGGTGTTTCAGCTTGGTTTTTTCGTGCTGGCGCTGATAGGCGTGATGTTGCTGCAAACTGCCGCGAATCTGGTCAATGAATACTACGACTATATACGCGGCTCAGATGAGTTAAAAGTCGCGGGACAAGGCATGGCGATCAAAAATTATGGCCTGACCCCGCGAGAGGTCGGCATCGGCGCATTGCTGGCACTGGTCGGCGGCGGCCTGATTGGGCTGTATCTGTTGACTCAAAGCGGCCCCGCGCTGTGGTGGATTGGGATAGGTGGCGCGTTGGTGGCTGTGACCTATACGGCGGGGCCATTCCCGCTGGCCTATAACGGATTGGGCGAAGTGGCGGCGGGCATTTTCATGGGGCCGATGGTGGTGGTCGGGGCTTATTACGTCATGGCGAAAACCATCCCGCCTTATCTGTGGCCGGTCTCACTGCCGATTGCGCTGATGGTGGCCGCGATTTTGCACGCCAATAACCTGCGTGACCTTGAGGCGGATCGCGCCGCCAACAAGCGCACCTTGGTCGTTTTATTGGGGCGCGACATCGCCCGTATTGAGTACAAAATCTTGGTGTTTGGGGCGTACATCAGCCTGTTAGCATTGGCCGCCTTCCAAGTTGTGCCGCCCACGGCTTTGGCCGCGCTGTTGACCGTTCCAGAAGCGCGTAAATTAGCCCATATCTTTGACACCGAAACCGACCCGCAGAAACTTCATCCCGCGCAAGGGCGCACCGCCAAGTTGCACGGGCAGTTTGGCCTGTTCATGGTCTTGGGCTGGCTGTTGTGGATTCTGATGAATCAGGTATTTTAATCGGATTTAGGGCGACCCATGCGTCGCCCCTACGAGGATTCTCACTTATGCCCATCACGATTTATCCCGTCCGCGCTCAAGTGCAATCGGACGCTTTTGACCTGATCGCCACCCTGAAAACCTCGCTGCGCGAGTCCGATGTGACGCTCCAAGACGGCGACATCTTGGCGATTAGCAGCAAATATACCGCCATCGCGCAAGGGCGCGTGGTCAATATGGCCGAGGTGATTGTCACGCCCTACGCCGCGACCATCGCCGAACGCTACCAGATGAAACCGCAGTTGGCGCAGTTGGTCATCGACAATGCCGACCATGTATTCGGCGGCATCCAATTGGGATTTTTGCTGACGCACGTCCACGGCATCATCTCGCCCAACGCGGGCTTAGACCGCAGCAATATCCCCAGCGGCAAAGTCGTGTTATTCCCACGTAACCCCTACGCAGTCGCCGCCGAAATCCGGCGTGATGTGCTTACCGTTACCGGCGCGGATGTTGGGGTGGTGTTGACCGATAGCTGGCTGATGCCGGGGCGCTGGGGGACAACCGGCGTCGCGCTGGCTTGTGCCGGATTCAAGCCGATAGAAGACGAGCGCGGCAAAATTGACCTGTTCGGCAACCCAATGCAAGTCACCCAGCGCGGCGTGGCCGATCAATTGTGCGTTGCGGCGCAACTGGTCATGGGTGAGCGCGATGAAGCCATGCCGTTCGCAGTTCTACGCGGGACAGGCGTGAAAATCATGACGATTGACTTGACCGAGGCCGATGTCGCCATTCCGTGGGAAACCTGTATTTACGTCGAATCACTGACCACTGGGGCGCTTCTGCCCAGCGACTCGGCAACCGAGAACCCGTATCGTTAACATATAATATGCGTCTTAACTAATTCTGCATCTAGACTCAATGCAACTTGAATGAAGTCTAGACGTATACTATTGTGCGTGTTGGGAAATATTTACTGCTCCCAACCTTTTGCACAAAAACTCACGGAGTGAGAAACACTATGATGCGTAAGATGATGGTTGGTCTGATGTTGGTGGCGATGCTGATGGTCTCTGGCCTAAGCTTTGCCCAAGAGCCGATGGTGATGTGCGGTGGGTTGGCGGAAGCCGACTGCGCTATCTTGACCCAATCGGCTGATGCGATGGCTGGCGTTAGCTCGGCCACCTTTACCCTAGATTTGTCGCTTGATGCTGGCGATCAGGGCAATATGGACGTGGTCGCCGAAGGCTCGTTTGAGGCCGATATGGCCGCGATGGGCTTGGATGCCACCGCTTTGGCCGGTCTGAACGCCTCTGACCCCACCGCCGCGATGGGCGTCCTCAAGACCCTGATTCAGGGTTTCAAGGGTACGATGAACGTGACCCTCACCGGCTCGTCCGAATTGGGTCTGCCCGGCGATGTCAACCTTGACTTGGTTTTGGTCGATGGCATTGGTTACATGAACTTTAAGAAGTTGGCGACCTTGGCTGGCCCGCAAGGCGACCAGATGTTGACCGGCTTTGGCATCACCGAGTGGGCTGGCCTCGACTTGGTGGGCGCAGTGGACATGCTCGGTGGTATGGCCGGTGAGATGGGCGATATGACCGCTGAACAACCGGACACCGCCGCAGTTACCGAAGCGGTTGTCAACTATATCAGCATCACCCGTGGCGCCGATGCGGACGGCGAAGCCGTCTTCACCACCACCATCGACCTCGCTGGCCTGATCAGCGACCCCGCCTTTGCCGACATCATGGCCGCGCAAGGCACCGAAATGACCGAGGATAATGCCGCGGAAGCGATGAAAGTCCTCGAAGGTGTTGTCATCACCAGCACCAGCACCATCGACCTCACCACCTTCTTCCAGACCTCGATTGCGTTCGATTTCGCCATCAGCGGCGAAGCTCTGGCGATGTCTGGCGGCACCGCCCCCAGCGCCTTGAACCTCAGCGGCAACATCGCGTTTGATAACTTCAACGCTGCCCCGGCTGTGGTTGCGCCGGAAGGCCCCGTGGCGACCATCATGGACTTAATGAACATGTTTGGCGGTATGGGCGGCATGTAAGCCACCCCGTCCGAATCAAAAGAGCCTTCCCGATTTGGGGAGGCTTTTTTGATTCAAATAGCGGCGACAGCGTGCTGCGCCCATTTGTATTCGCATCCACCCGCCATGTAAAATGTACTCATAATGGACTCCGCATCACTTTCCACCCAGCGCCCTGTTATGGTATGATTTGGGCTATGAGAGCAAATCCGCGAACCAACCACTTTTCAATCAGCACGCCCGCCAACGGGGGATGAGCAGTTTTGCTCATCCCCTTTTTTTCGCCCCATCTTTTGATCACCCATCGTAGACGGAGGATTTTCCCAGTATGACGACCTCACCGTCAGCATCCCACTTCAAGCGCATCCTGCTCAAACTCAGCGGCGAAGCCCTTAATGGCCCACAAGGTTTTGGGATTGACCCAGACCGTGCCAACTTGATTGCCCATAAAATCAAGGCTGTCCGAGAACTTAACGTAGAAGTCGGCATCGTGATCGGCGCTGGCAACCTGTGGCGGGGTCAAATCGGCATTGATCGCGGCATGGCGCAGCCCATCGCCGACCACATGGGCATGATCGCCACCGTCATGAACGGCCTCGCGCTACAAGACGCCTTAGAGCGCGTCGGCATCCCCACCCGCGTGCAGACCGCCGTCCAGATGAACAGCGTCGCCGAGCCGTACATCCGCCTGCGCGCCGTGCGTCACATGGAAAAAGAGCGTGTTGTGATCCTGACCGGCGGCACGGGCAATCCATACTTCACCACCGACACCGCCGCCGCCTTGCGTGCGATGGAAATCGGGGCTGACATCTTGATTAAGGCCACCAAAGTCAACGGGATTTACACCGCTGACCCCAAGAAAGACCCGACGGCCACGCGCTTGACCAACCTGACCTACCAACAAGTCCTCGCCAGTCGGTATGAGGTGATGGACATGACCGCCTTCACGCTCTGCCAAGAAAATAATCTGCCCATCCTCGTGCTGAATTTCGAGGCCGAAAACGACCTCATAAACGCCGTCAAGGGCGATACCAGCGTCGGCACACTGGTCAGCGCCACCGGAACACTATAGCCCGATTTAAAAAACATCGGCGGGCGCACACAGGGGTGCGCCCCTACGAACAACCGCGTATTCGTAGGGGCGGGGCCATGGCCCCGCCCGCCATGCAACAATCTGAAATGCACCCCCTTATATCCCCATACCTAAAGGTAGGGGCTTTACGGCGCTTTTCTAGTAAGCAATCGCCACTGCTTGACGATTGTAAGTGCTTGACTCAATTTGCTTCACCAAAAAATCAGCCACATCAGCCCGCGCAATAGTGCGACCATTGGGCAGGCTATACGCATTGGCAAGCCGATACTGACCTGTGCGCGCTTCATCAGTCAATTGAACCGGACGAGCCAGCGTCCAATCCGCCTGACTCGCCGCTAAAATCTCTTCCGCCTTTTTCTGATCGTCATAGATATTGTGGAACAACGGTTTAAACACATACTGAAACATAAAGGGCAGATTGGGGTCATGTTCGGGGTTCGTCCCGCCTGATGTGATCCCCAAAAATCGTTTTAGACCCAACGTCGCCATGAGGTTCAGCAATGTGCGCGTCGTGTAGGCCTGAATCTCGGTTGGTTGGCGATTGGTTGGCGACGCAACGGCAGAAATCACGACCTCTTGCCCCACCAAAGCCCGTTCAACTGAAGGCAAATCATACATATCGCTCTGAAGAACGGTCAACTGAGGGTGCTGGAGCGTCCATGTTTGAGGCCGACGCATGGCTGCCGTCACCTGATGCCCCGCCTCTAAAGCTTGCTGAACGATGAGCGACCCGGTTTGGCCGCTGGCCCCAAAGACAACAACTTTTTTCATGTTAGCCTTTCGTCACAGCGCGTACTAAACCCTGAACACCGGCGTTTTTAGGGATATTGCCAATGGTTTTGTAAATCAGACCATTCTGAACGTAGTAGGTAAACCATTCGGGGTTGAGTTTGACGGCTTTGCCTGTGGCTTGAACCACTGGAACCCCGCGCACGAGGCCACGATAATCAATCACACCAGTATGTGTTCCCGTTAAATTCACCTGAAATTTGACGTATTCGCTCGTCTCTTCTAGGTAAGTCTCGTTGAATTTGAAATCAGGGAGCGCTCGTTTACGCGCTTTATGCATGTTCAAGGACTGGGCTTTCCCAATACGAATGAATAAGTTGATAGGAAAGGGAATGACCCCCTCTAACCGATAATTCTCCCCGATAGAAGCCAGTGCTTTATCCCAATCACCCGCTTCAATTGCCCGCAAATGCTCAGACACAATATCCTTGTTTGACATTCAAGCCCTTTATGTTAGCTGGATAACAAAATATGCCGAAAAATGATCCCAAAACACTGTCTCAAGAGATAGATCAATACTTTGGGGAGTGCTGATGACTCAACAAGTTGTTATAGGCCTGCATCAGAAGGCGACGAAACAACAACCGTTCTTCAAGCGTCATCCCGGCTGTGGTTTGATCCTCAATCTCGATCCAAACCCGTTGTAAGTGTTGATGCAACTCTCGACCTTTTTCAGTCAGATAGACTCGCAACACACGTTTATCGTGAAGATCCCCACGCCGTTCAATCAGGCCTGTTTGTTCCAACCGCTGCAACATATTGGTCACAGTGGCTCGCTGCACATGCAGGCGCTCGGCAATTTCTGATTGAGTCACGCCCTCATCATGCAGCAGTGATACAAAAAGCATTTCCTGCCCTACATGTAGCCCAATTTCACTGAGCATCGAGTCAGACAGCGCACGGCGAATTTTGCAGACTTCCATCAAGATAAAGCTGATTGAGTCAGCCACTAAAAACCGATCCATGATGAATGTCCCTGATGAGTCGTTAATAGGGCATAGAAATGCCTCTTTGTTATCTGGCTAACAAAATATTAGACTCAAAAAAAGATTGTGTCAAGGAGATTTTTTCATCACAACATTGATGCACGATAAGAAGCTAAGGGGACGTAAAAACACAAGTTCCTACATGCGTGCGCCCGCCAAACACGCTCACGGCGTCACAAATTCCAGCGTATCAGTGGTCGCCTGCGACAGGTCGCTGTACACGCCGCGTAGCGCCGGGTCGGGCTGCGCCAGCGCCAGTTGATACATGGCCTCGCGAGTCATGTGCGCCAATTCCGGCCTACGGATGCGCCCCTCGCCCTCGGTCTTGAATCGGAACGGCTTGCCAAAATTAATGTGAATCGGGGTGCGCCGGAAATTCGCTTTGAAGTGCTGCGCGCCCGCGATAGCCGTCGGCAGAATCAGCGCGTCGGCTTTGGTCCCCAGATACGCGACGCCCTCTTTGGCCTCGGCCATGCCTTCCGGGTGGCGCGTGCCTTCCGGCGCAATCAAGATCATCGCGCCGCTTTTTAACAAGGCGATGGAGTTCATCAACGCCTCACGGTCAACCTCGCCGCGCCGGATTGAATATGCGCCGTACCACCACAAAAATGGCCCCATATTCCACGCCTTGAAATTCTCAATCTTGCTCATCGGCACGACATAACGGCCCTTGACCGCGCCCATGCACAGGCCGGGGTCGATGGCCGCGATGTGATTCATCATTAAAATAGTCGGGCCGCTGCGCGGGATGTTCTCTCGCCCGGTGACGGTGAAGCGGGTCAGGGCGCGCACGACGGTTCGCAGGATGAACAGGAATATCTCGCGCCGCCACGCCAGTGATGGCTGACGCTGGATATAGGCTTGGACTTCTGCTGAGATGGGGAGTTGGGGGGAGTTTTGTTCGCTCATAGTCCTCGGATTATACCACGCAACGCATCGCAGGCGGCTTGGGCAGCGGCCTCAAAACTCAGCGCGATTTCGCCGTTCGCTTCGCCGCCCGCCCGGTCAGACACGGCGCGGATAATCAGAAACGGCGTGTTGTTTTGGGCCGATACTTGCGCGACGGCTGCCGATTCCATATCGACCACTTGCGCGCCGGTACGGGCGAACAACGCATCGCGAAAGGCAGCATCATCGACGAATACATCTCCACTCGCGCCGAGTCCGCCCACCGATAGGCTGGGGATGAGCTGTGCGAGGGTTAACAAGTCGAGGTCAGCCGGAATAGTGTTTGTGACGGACATGAAGCCGCCCGCCTCGATTTTTCCTGCCTGATGATTGACCCACCCCGCCGGGATGACCACCGCGCCAAGCTCTAAATCCGGGTCTAGCGCGCCCGCCACCCCGACCATCAGCACCCGCGACGGGTTGAACGAATCAATCCCGCGCTGAGTCGCCGCCGCCGCATTGACCAAGCCTACGCCAGTGGTCATGATCGCGACATATTGATCGTCCAGCATCCCTGTTAGCGCCGTGCCGGAAGATAACGCGACCTCGCGCTGGTCGGTCAGATGGGGCAGCAGCGACAGAAGTTCTTGCGGCAGCGCGGCCACAATCAGGGTCGGGCGTGGCTGTGAACATCCGCATAACACCCATATCAATAAAACTACAAAACGCATTCCGCCGCCGCGAGTCCCGATAGTGCCGCGCCCTCCATCCGGGACAGCGCCCCGAACGCATCCCCAGCAAAGGCCAGCGGCGGCAATCCGTCCGCCAACAAGCTCGGCGCGGGGTGCATCACGGCGGGTTGACTGTAGCGCCAGCGTTTGACTTCTGAGCTAACAATCACAGCATCAGGGGCGTAGGCGCGCCAGACCGGTTCAAAATCGGCCAAAATATCGGCGTCGGGCGCGTCATAGCGTGCGGCAGAATAGGCGGGGTCGGCGTGTAGGGTGAGCAACGGTTGCGCGCTGATGCCCTTGCGCTGATTATCGGCCAGCCACGTCACCCAGAAATCGGGGCGTTGAACCGCGCCGGGGCTTGGGATACTACTGGGACGATCTAGCAAAATCAGACCGCACAGGCACGAGTGATAGCGCACGGCGGACAGCGCGGCGCGGTCTGGCTCGCTCAGGACGGTCTGACCGGCGTCCAAAAGCGCCAACGACTGTGGCACGGGCGCGGTCAGAATCAGCGAATCGGCAGTGAAAGTTTGCCCGGTTTCGTCGGTGATGCGCCAGCCGCCGCCCTCCGATGAAAGCGCGGTGACTTTGACGTTGACGAGGACGTTGGCGAGGTCGTCCGGCAAGCTGTTTTTGAGGTGGACGGCCAGCGCATTTAGGCCGCCCTTGACGGCATAGCGCGGGAATCCGTCGGTTTTGGCGGGGGATGTCCCGTCGCTCCAACCCCGCGCCCACTCGTAAATCAGCCCATCAGCTTGCCAGCGTTGAACATAAGCGTTGAACGAGTCCTCACGCACGGTGAAAAACTGTGCGCCGTGGTCAGCGTGACCGCCGCCAACGCGCCGAGTCGCCAACCTACCGCCAACGCTGCGGCCTTTTTCCAAGACGGTCACGGTTTGACCGCGTTCGGTCAGGCGATGGGCGGCCATCAATCCGGTCAGCCCCGCGCCAATGATGAGGGTATGGGACATGGGTTTCTGCTCCAATTTAAGTCTGTGTGCTGCTCTCCAAGCGAATGAACCCACCTGAAACCAGAACGTACATTATTGAGTCAAGATGCCGCCGGGACAATCCGGGTGGCTTGCAACTGGGGACGGGGTTCTCACCCTGCTCCCGTCGCATACGGTGGCAAAAAGCGCTGAGGGTCAAGGCTGGTGGGGGGAGATTGTCTTAAACATAGTCAAATCATGGGATGGTTTATGGAAAACGTCAAGTAAAAAACACTAGGGCGCTCTCATCCACAGGCAAAAGGCAGGTGGTGTTCCCGCCCCACTTCATAACTGTTTTACCGAAAAATTGTAACTACTCAGCCCCACATGCACCAAGTTAAGGATTTTAGGGGTTGATTTTGCCTCGTTGGACGCCAGAACGGGCGGACAAGTCTCGCCCCTACAGCGTCC
>Ga0105046_10017167_pt1 | contig 11088 bp, 10 predicted proteins | sample MAT03_FD_78385 | JGI IMG/M metagenome (GOLD analysis project Ga0105046, IMG submission 78385) | Freshwater microbial communities from Lake Fryxell liftoff mats and glacier meltwater in Antarctica - MAT-03 (megahit assembly) | ecosystem: Environmental > Aquatic > Freshwater > Ice > Liftoff...
CGCAATTCGCCGTGGAAGTGCTGTGCGGCCACTACGCCTGCCAGCTGTTGCACTTCCTTGTCCACTTCTTCAAAAAAGCCCGGGCGGAGTTCCCCTTTGCCCCGCAACAAGATGCCAGTGACGATTTTTTCGTCGTCTGGCCCACAAAGTCTGGTTTTGCGCTCGTTGGCCATAAACCCGTGTTCGCAAATGATTTGACGCAGGGTCAGCGCTTCGTCCGCGCTGAACGGGCGCGAAGAAGAGAAGGAGAGATCGTCGGCATAGCGGGTGTAAGTCCAGAGTTTGGCTGTCGCCAGTGCGGCGAGGGTGTTGTCCAAGGCACGGCAGGCCAGGTTGGAAAGCACTGGAGAGGTGGGTGCTCCCATGGGCAACCTGCCCAAATAGGTGGTTACGGCCGTGAGCAAGTCGGCGGATTCTTCCTTCATGCATAAAGGGGGCGAATCAAAGACTTCGCGCACTTTTTCATCGGTGACAAAGTGAAAGAAGTCGCGCAGATCCAATTGGAGCAACCAGGGGCGGCCCAGGTGTTTGCGGGCGTTGGTGAGGATGTTCCGCCGGTCATCGTCGGTGGCGGCGTTGACCACGAATCCATACCCTGCGCTCGATTTTTCAAAGTAATAGGCACTTTGGAGGTAATAGTTGAGGGCGCCTTGCAGCTTTTTTAGCACGGGTGCGGGATCTTCGATGAGCCGAAGCTCGCCTGCCGCACTTTTAGGCAGGTGGAATACCTTGTAGCGTGGCTGCATTCCGAGCCGCTTCAGGGTGTGTTTATCTGTACCCAACAAGGCACAGAGGGTGGTCGTGCTGCGTGCTGCTTTTCGCAGTGCGGCGAAACGTTCGCGTAGTTCGGAAGTAGTATTTGTACTCATAAACAAGAAAGTAAGCATGGTAATCCCTGAATTGGCCCGGGCACTCCGAGCTTTTACATCTTTTGAGTGCCCGGGTACGGCTTAGCTGGCGCATGTTCAGGTCTGCCCAGTTAGAAGGAATCAACAACATGCCCTATTTCTATCCGCTAAAAAAAGTGCCATACCAGCGCAGCCAACAATGCAACAGTAAAGAGGGATGCCCAGATACCGCTTGTCTCAAAGCGGCGTACTTTTTTGATACTAATCAGATTGCCGTTGCGGTCGTACTTCATTCTGATTTCATGATCCTCGTCCAGGTTGTTCAGATCAAGGATGGTGGGAGGCTGGTGGTAGTTACGATTTTCCATAAATCCTGCTTTTGGTTGGTGAAAAGTTGTTTAGCGAGCATAGCCAGGAACTTTTTAAAGCGCCAAAGCATTTGCTTTGCATTACAAAGGTCGAACAACCAATAGCGACCGCCACATGCAAGTGAGATCGGAACAGGGTGCCGTCAGGAGATGGGTAGGAGATGGAAAATACGAGTCATACAAACTCCGTTATTCCGGGTGCCACATACGTGCCAATACCTCTTCGTGTAGCCATTTTTCATGCGCCGGATCTTCGATCCAGCCTAAGAAGCTTACCTCGTCTGAGGCATTGCGAATAAAGGCTCGAAGGCTATCTTGCTCGCAGGTAGAAAGGTGGGTGAAAATGCGCTGTTTGCACTGGCGCTGCTCGGGTTTGACTGGATTTCGAGGTTCATCGCGTTTCAGATCGCGAATAAAAAAACCACGGGAGAGGTAGGAGAGAGCGGTGTCTTTGCTCGCCTCATTGGGAGTAAAGTCAAATCGGCCGCGGGTGAGTAAGGCATGAATCCATTCTATGCGCAAATCGAGTACTAAATAACAGCCGAGCGTGATATATCTGCCGATCAATTTGTCCAGAAAACGGTCGAACGCAGGTTCCGAGCTGGTATCAGCCATTTCAGCATTGTATTGACGGGCGTAATGATGCTGATCAAGTTCTGTCAGGTATTGGGCTTTTTTGGCAGCATAATAGCCCGTTTTGAATTGTTTTTCCAAGCGATTACAATAACAAATGCGTCCGAGCAGCCCCATGACCAATTCCGCAATTTTCCAGTGCATTTGAAAACGCTCGTGCCTGCGTACTGCTTTCTCAAAGGCAAAGAAATTTCGGTACATTTCTTCCATTGGAAAATCGTGGCCACTGCTTTCGCTTGGTGCATTCATCCGGTTGCCCAGAATGTCTTGGGGCAAATAATACTCCAACTGGTGGATGGAATTATCCATACGGGGGTAGAAATCATACCCATCCCCAATGATGTTGTAAGGGTTGTGGAAGCCCCCGTAGGTATGCTGTTCAAGCAATAAATTGTCCATGGTAGAATGGATCAACAGGTAATCCGTAGCGGGTAAGGGCTGGTACCTTCGATAATTGTAGGTAGCTGGAGGGTTAAAAACTTGTCGAAGCAGCCCCGAGTGGTTGGCTGGTCTTGCGTATCCTATCAATCCCAGGTTATAATATTGCCGCAAAAGATCCTGATCAAAGAGTCTGAAATCTTCTTTAGCGATCACATTACTTCGTACACTTGAAATGAAATGCTGTAACCTGACTTCATCCCAATACGGGATAACTTCCTGCTTATATTGCTGCAAAAGTTCATTACTGACGCGGTTTACTAATACACGAACCTCGCTATAACGTGTTTCCTCATTCAATCCACGATACATTAAAGTTGAGACCAGCACATTTAATTCATAACCTATGAGCACAATTTCACGTGGCCGGCCATAAGTATGGCGGTAAATAAAATTGAAGGCTTCTTCTACCCGCCGTTTATCATCAGGACCTACGGCAAACCGGTGCGGGAATTCATCAAAGCCTAAAAATCGACCGATTGGTGCATTTGCAAATCGATCCTGTAGGTCAGCAGGTTCAATCAGTTGAATGTTTTTTTCAAAAATTTCCTTGATTTCCCCTTTGGTGTATTGCAACGTGCAAATGTGCTGCCTGTAATTGATTCTCATTTGGCCTTGATATGCTTCAAATGCCTCTTTCCTGATGGTCGCATAAATTTTGATGTGGGCATTCTGGCGGCTCAGGTTATATACTGCACCCACCAGTCCCATTTGAGCGTTTACCCATACTTCCACAGAAGGACTTTGCTCATCTTCAAAGTAAGTATCGGTATGATGAGGGGCATTTAAAAGCGCATGAAGTGCCTGGTCTACATCGTCGATAAATAGTGCTACGGCACTCTGTATTTTGCTTTTTTGCTCTTGAAACTCCCCAACAAAAGCATGATACTGGTCAATTTTATTGCGATGATTAAGCAAGTGGCTCAAGATATTGGACAATTCCTTAGACGAATGGATCATCTTGTCCAGACGGGGATTAATGGGCGCATCTTTGAGGCGGAAAACCATGATCCATAGTGCCAGCTCCCATATTAGTCGCCAAATCTTTTCATCTCTGAACCGCAACAAGTCCTCTTTTGAGAACGCAAACGCGTGAATATTGAGGTTCTCGGTGAGCTCTGTTTGCGAAACATTGAACTGAAAAGAGCTGCCGTAACGGTTGTGGTAAAGATTACTTTTATAACGAAGAAACAAGGTTTTGCCCAAGCCTTTGGCGCCAACCAAAAAAAACTTGTCCTCACTATCGAGAAATTCCCGGATAGGTTGGTTGAGCAACAATTGATCCTCCTTAAAATCGCTGTCAAAGCCGCGATAGATTTCCAGATTCCAGGGTTTATGTTTCGACATAGCGGAAATAGGGTGTTAGATGAGCAGCAAATGTAACACTGACACCTTAATCCCAAATACTTCCTTGAGTTTATTTGAATCTTTCACATATTATTTTGCAAAACAGGCAGGCGTTTCCTTTCCGGCCTGCAAACACCAAAGCCATGGCTCACGCCTTTGCCCAGTCCAATATGTGTGGGCAGCATAATATTGGATCGAAATTCAAGATCAAAAGCGACCAAATCATTGCCCAGCAGGCGGGTTCGGTAAGTAGAGCCAATGGATACAATGGAAGCTTCCAGGCGTTCAGGAAGCCGCCAGTTTACGGCCCGGCAGAAGGTAAGGATATGCGCCACCAAAATGCGGTCGAGTGCCGCTGCGCGGGCAGTCAGGTCAGGCAAGGTCTCCCATTCGCGGTAATGTTGTTGGTTGAGCGCCAGCCATTGGTGGAGGCGGTACAAACGCGGGGTTTCATGGTATTGTATGGCGTATTCGCGCACATCCAGGCGGTGAATGCTCAAAGGGTGCTCGGCTTCGTTCCAGCGCAACTTGCCTTCGGATTTGACATACCAGTTGTAGATGGCATCGGCGCCCTCGTCTATGCCGATAATAGCCGCATTGCCCCGTTCGGCACGATATTGCACCAATGGGTATCGGTACTGCACGGAACCGTCGTCGCGGTGGTTGTGAAAAAGGTCCTGCTCCAGCCCTGCTGCTCGAGCCACGGATGCGCGGAAGCCCGCGATGTTGCGGCGTTCGAGGGGGAGGTTGAAGGATATGTGTAACAGGCGCATTGAGAGGGCTTAGATTTCCTTGTAGTGGTAGAGGTAGTCTATTAGTTCGCGGATGCGGGAGGGGCAATAGTTGGAGGAATTGGCAACTCAACCCATTCATCATTCATCCCATTCTGTCGCGACCAAACCAGCATTTGGTTTGCGCTGATTTTTGCACGAATTTTATCATGAAGTGTTGGCAATCCCTCTTCATCCGAATCCAGGAGGATGGTTACAAGGAATGGCTTGAAAAAACATTGCTCTGCTTCATCCCAAGCTGGTTCTCCTTCTCGTTGAATGGGTATCGGGTTGAAGTCCAGGTTTTTTTGTTCATTCATTTGTCTGCCTATTTGCTGACTCCATGCCCGAATATCTGCCTCCCCCGACAAATAAGCACCCATGCATTTCATCGCAGATTGGACTTCTCCTGCTACATTTATAAAATTAAAATAGACAAAAAGTCGTTTTTCTAAGGAGTCTTTCCAGTCTCTTGAAAGGTCGTTAAACCATAGTGAAATGGCGATAAAGAAGGTGGCGATACTTGAAATGGTACCGACAGACTTTTCCCAAAAATCACCCAGGTTAGGTTGAAGTAAAAATGCTACGATAACGACTAGGACGATAATGGTATTAAACATTAACTGAAACAGTCTCCGTTCTCTGGCAAATTGGATTTGCGCCCACAGTTTTTTACCGAAATTCATACTTCAAATTTGATAAGGGATCACTTTGCCTAAAACTCCAGCGCCTTGCTTTTGCTCATAAACCCCGATAAATGAATCGGATGGCTTATTAAAAACAAAAACATCCCGTTTATTGAAAAAAGGAATAACCAAGTGTGCAACTAACCACCCTGGCTTGACCCCTGAAATAGCTACCACCATGTCTGGCTTAATAGGCTGCGAATCGGTTTTGCTGTCTGCCAACAGTTTTTTTGCCTCAAAGTGCCATTTTGTTAAAAAGTCGTCAGGCAACCTGTAATGATCAAATTTAAGATGATAGGCCTGCCGACCGTCCAAATAGATGACTTCCTCCATCAGTTGAATTTGCACAACGGCGCGAACCTTTTCCCAAGTTCTAACTCGATTGTAGACATCTACCTCTGCAAATAGATTTGAAGAGGCAATTGAGTTAACCAAGGTGTCTCCCATTGCTCTGACTTCAGATGCGGGATCTTCAAAAATAGGGATAATCTTTTTGCCGAGCGATTCTGCGTACCTCAATTCTTTCATACACCAAGTAGATTTGAGGTACAATTTTGAAAATTGAGCGACAAAAAACTTGCACTCCTCCACTTTTTTCAAAATAGTTTCGGTCAAGGCATCTGAAACCTGTAGGTTTTCTTCGTCGAGCCAAACATCAATCAGGTTGTCTTCTAGATATTTCTTGATAGCTTTAGCTGCCGTCTTTTCCTCCCATTTGTGTGAAATAAATACCATGGTTTTTCAATTTTGAATTAACAATTTAACAAATCCTAATGGAACGCCTTCCCCTGAGAAGCGCACCGTTTTCGGAAACATCAATCCCTCGTACTTTCGAGACCGGAGCGAATTGACCAAAGCATCATAATCATCATCTTCCATTTCACCTTGCCAGTCGCCCGTCATGGAGCGGAAGCCGCTGCCCCAACCGATTCGTAGAACACATTCAGTCTCCGCTGCGCTTTTAGTAATGTCAAGCAGGCGTTTGAGTTCAGGCACATATTCATCGAAGCCTTCCGGCGGATCGGCTTTTGTTGTCCAATAAGTGATCTCATCATTAAGCAGCCTTTCCGTGAAAGCATTGGCTAGCTTAAATAGCGAGGGAAGTTTCAGTTTCGTAGCATTGGAGTTAAAGGTATTGAATTTATCCGCCTGGGTTTTCAGGGTTTCGTTGAAGCGGATTTCTGCTATTGCTTCTGCATTAGGCGGCAATGCTTCTACCCAGGCTTCAGCACTGATGCCGTTGCCCTTGTCGCCTTTGTCAATAATCCACGCCTTCCCTTTCATATTGACGATTTGGGTTTTAAAAATTTCGGTCTGTTCGAAATGTGCGTCACCGACTTGCAGCAGCCGGAAGATGTCATGGTTAGGGTCTTGTCCGAAGATAGTTTTTTGCAGCGGAGAGTCCGACCAACGGAAGCCACCACGAAAATCCACCTTGCCAAGGTTGCCTTTGTCTTTAACGAGTTTTGGATTTGCTACGAGCGTTTCGCCAAATACCACCGTCCGCAGCGCACCTTTCAGGGATGAGCCGGGGAGTAGCGCATGCTCACCGCCTGTGCGCAATTGCTCACGTACGGGCTTGTTGCAAGAGCCATGCGACAGGATACTGCGTTGAGCAACATCATCGCTCCGAAGTTTAGGGGCGCGATTTTTTAGTTGTGGCAAATCGAGCAAAGGCTGGCTTTTTTCGATGCATGAAATCCAGGCCCCAATTTGGTCTTCGCCAATTAGTTTGATGATTTTTTCGGAATCGAGTAGTGCCACTTTTTGCTCATCGCGAAAGTAGGCATATTCGTAACCGCTTTGAATTTCCCGGCCTGAGCCGATGTGGACGGGAGTGAGGGTTTGGATTTTAATTTTCATCTTCTTGCGTATCCTCTAAAATTTTGATTGTTTCGAGACAAGTCATCTCTTCTTCTGTTTCGAACGTCAGTTCGTCGCTCATCTTCTTCTTTGTCAAAGTATAGTAACCTGAAAATTTCTTCTAAAATTTCAAGACCTGATTTAATTTCTTCTGGACTTGGGTCTGTCCCCCCATGAACCACGCCATGTCCCCAAAACATCATTAGTTTGATATTTGCCAATTCTTGAGCATCAAAAGTTCCCGGAGCAATACTTTGAATTTCTGGAATCAGCAAATCCATTTGTGGTTCAAGCCCAATTCTTCTTTTTATTGCATCCAATCTTTCAGGAGGAAGTGTTCTGTCACCAACTTCATTTTCCAATTTGGCGTCAAAATGCCCTCGAATCTTGCAGATAATTTCTAAAACGGAACGAGTAGCTACCCCTGCACAATAATTCAAATCCATATTATAAGCCATAACTGCTTCGACATAACGATTAAAGGCTTTTTCAAAAGCCTCATTTTCGGACTCGTTATTAATTGGGATTTTGTCTTTCCGAATTGGGATTATCCTCGGCTCATCTTCGGGTTGATTACGATCTTCAAAAATCGAATACGTCCGAAAAAACAATTCTCTACATTTTTCATGGTTGCATTGCAAAATCTCACAGTATTTGTAAACGACTGCTGGTTTTGATTTCCTCGGGATTTTTCGCCCGAGTTCGTCTTTTGAAAAGGTAGTAATAAATATCTCCGACTTCTCGATAATGAGTTTATCAAAAATTAAAGGGTAAGTGTTGCCACCACAATTTAAACAAAATATCTCCGAAGCAACCCAATAGTCGCCCTTCTCAAACAAATGAAAAGGATTTTCGAGTTTGCGTCGAAACTCGATTTCCTCTGGACTGTCATAATCTTCAACAATAAGATTGTTGATCAAGTATTCCTCTGTCCCAATGTCTTGAATGTTTTCAGTTTCCATTTTTGAAAATCATCGGTAAAAAAATCCCTCGGCCATCCCGATAAACAGGATGCGAAACATCCTCACGCGGATCAAGGTCTTCCATTTTCCCTCGTACAAAACCGCCTGCTTCACCATCACCGAATACTAATACAGAGCCTTCAGAAAACATCAGCACCGATTTTTTTCGTAGGCTCATGTGCCGCGTATCATCAGGCGAGGATAGCCAGCCGCCGCGTTTTAGCAATTGGTACTGGCTGTCTTGAAACTGTATTTTGCCTACTTCTGTCTCGTCTTCTGGGCGATAAAGTGAAAGATTGACCCATGCCGAAGGAGTATCAGGCAGATTGAACGAACAATCCTCGATTTCAAGTTTTTCGATATCGAAAGTGCCATTTCCCAGACTTCGTTGCAACCCGATGCCATTGTCGCCAAGCAATCGGAACAGGTTTTTTAGTTTTGCGAATCCATTGTTTTGAATCAGAACATACAATCCTCGATCCTCATGGCGATTAACGGGGTACAGTTTTTCCAAATAAAAAGGTGTAGAGCCTGCATTTACACGGTCAATCAAGACGCGCTGAGTCACGTCTTCTTTCCAAATTTTTGGCTGAATAGCAATGCCATTATCGTCGAGCAACTCTGCTGCAGTCGGTTTTACACCACGCAATACTTTTTCAAAATGCGTTTTTTTCAGGTAGCGCACTTTTTTCAATTCTTTACGTGTATCAGGGTCATCATCGAGCCGTAAATGAAGCGGTCGTGGTAGCCATTCGCCCTCTTCATCAAACGGGAAAGCACTTGAAATGATCACCTTTTTTTGAAAATCAAGCGCTGTTGTCTCATTGTAGAGTTGTAGTGCGCATACAAAAAGCGCAGCCTGCAAAGTGTCGCTGTGCAGGGTATGCTCACTACTTTCATAAGTATTGAGCTTGCCGCGTGAGAGGTGCAGCGGCTGCCGGAACCTCAATCTGACGAGTTGGAAGTTCATCTTGGAAAATATTGTTCGTAATGAGCGGTTACATTATTTTTTTGTTCATCCATAGCATCTGCATCCATCTCATAAAATGCTCTCGTGCGCTCAACTACCTTAATAGTATCTGTTTCAAATTTGATTTGGCCAGACCCTCGCGAACCGGCCGCGCCGATATAATCGTTTTGCAGCAATTGCATGGCTGAAAACAGGTCTTTGACCAATTGATCTGCAATCGTTGCATCTGTCAAATTGATATCTTTAGTTAGTTCGGTATCGTCTTCATAGAAATTGAGGACTAGTTCAAAATCAAACTTTGCACCTGCTGGCACTCGTTCGATTTGGCGCGGCATAGCTCTGGAAGTAATGCGATCAATCACCACTTCAGTTTTCACTTCGGTATATGGCAGGTCGGCATTTTTGAAAAAATTGCCGCTGATTTGATCGCGGTCAAGATATGAATCTCGAACTACAACCCTTGAAGGACGTTGGATTTCACCTTCACCTTTAACCGCATTTCCAAAGAGCCTGGCTGCGCGGTGACGCTGATTGGTAGTGGGACCATGTTTCACGGCGGCCCCCATTTCTTTCGTGCCCAAATCGCCATCGCGTAATTCGAGCAGAGAGCGCATTTTACCTTTGAGTGAAGAGCCCGGAATGTAGGGCTCGTTGTTTAAGGGGTTGCGAATCACCCCTTTATCCACACCGCCAATGCTCATGGCGGCGTTGGTACCACCGATGGCAAGGCCGGTCAGGGCCGTTATCTTACCTGATATGATGAGTTTCTTATTCAGTTGCATGATGCAGAATTTTTGAGATGATAAAATCAGTCGCGACCGCCGTAGAATTTGTGATAAGCGAGCGTGGCTTCTAGGAAGTCCACGAAATTTTGAAAATGATCTTTGTCTTTAACTTCTGAATGCGCGTCATCAATAATTTCACGAAAAACAGTGATTCGAGAACGTCCTACTTTAGCAATCACTCTTGCCTGTGCATAGGCCAACTTGGGACGCAAGAGTAAAAAAGGAGTCTTATTGTTATCAAAACCATCCACCTGTACCTTCGCTTGTATGCGCCGCACCTCACCAAAAAAGTTGCGGATTTGTGATGTTGTCATGGCTTCGCGCCCTGGACGGTCTTGCTGTAAATCGCAGAGGTGTGCGCCAAATTCATCAGCGAACTTTACTGCGTTTTCGTCAATGGACTTGGCTATCCATTCTGGCTTGAAATCATTTTTATTGAATGCCATATCGTATTAGATTTATGTGTTTTTGTCCTTTTTAATGGTTCTGGTTTCGAGTTCAACCCAGCGGGCAGCCGTTTGTAAAAGGTAGAGAAAAGGGACGGCTCGTTTTTTTTCATTGAACTGAAAGTCTTCAAAGGTGGCCTTTTTAGCTACGTCTCGGATTTCGTGTGCGATAGACTCTATTCCTCTTTTTTGTGCAACTCGTCCGAAATCATACACCATGTTCCAAATCCAGCGCGGGCTTCCGCCATGCTTTTCTTGTTCTTTCCGGCTTACGGCATGTTGGTCTATTTTTTTCAGAATAGAATTGTCCAAGCCCACTTTCAACCATCTTTCCAACGTTTTTTTCAACTCCTCAACGACCTTCATTTCCTTTTCCCAATGAATAGCATTATCAAAAAAGCACACCGCGTTTTTTAGTTTCTGTTCACAAAGCAAATATCTCTTAGCAGTTTTTTCTTTTTCACCTGCGAGTTTCGCGCCCTGCATCACTGGAAATTTATCAGGTAAAATCGCTAAACCACCAGAAATCGTCAAGTTTCCGCCTGACCATTTCTCAAAATTCGTTTGAATACTACGAGCCACCTCCAACACTTCAAGCCAGCGTCCAACAATAAAAAGGTCATCGCCCCCAGAATAAATAATAATCGTTCTTTCTGAAAATCGCTCTCCACTTGACGGACATATTTCGGCGTGAATCGTATTCAAATAGCCTTTAAAAAACCAGTCAAGCGAGCGGCTAACTGCGGCATATCGCGCAAATGAAGGGCGTGAGCCGATGTCATCGCTGAAAATCTTGCCAAGATTATCAACGTCCATTCGCAGGATGCCGAGGCGATTCAGTGTTTTCCCTTCATCGGCATGAGCAATTGCATCAAAAGTTATTGGATGACCTACTTCTGTTTCTATGCTGTCAGAGAATTTGATATTTTCTTCGTTGAAACGTGGCGTTTCATTTCCTCCGTAAAAAACAAA
>Ga0105046_10017169_pt1 | contig 11087 bp, 11 predicted proteins | sample MAT03_FD_78385 | JGI IMG/M metagenome (GOLD analysis project Ga0105046, IMG submission 78385) | Freshwater microbial communities from Lake Fryxell liftoff mats and glacier meltwater in Antarctica - MAT-03 (megahit assembly) | ecosystem: Environmental > Aquatic > Freshwater > Ice > Liftoff...
GGCCGAGATGACCTCGGGGTAGGGATTCCCGGGTCCGGGACCGAGGAGGAGACGTTCACTGAAAGACACGTCGCCAGCTTAGGCAACCTCGGCCGAGGTTTGGCTGGCGATCAACCCGTCGAGAATGTCGGCCTCGCTCACCAGGCAGTCGGTGAAGCCGAAGCTCCGCATGATGGAGACCAGCACGCACATCCCGCCGACGATGACATCGGCTCGGTGCTCCTCCAGCCCGGGGTTGTGCAAACGATCGGCCAGGGACTCGGTGACCAGGGTGCGAAAGACGTCCTCGACCGCGGCCTTCGTCAACGTGAAGTGGTGCACCGCGTCGCGGTCGTACTCGGCCAGTCCCTGCTCCACCGACGCCGCGGTGGACACGGTGCCGGCCAGCCCTACGAAGGTCCGGGCTGAACTCACCGCCGGCAGCAGCGCTCGCACATCGTCCCAGTGCAGCCCGAGCACGCCGAGACAGTCGGAGAGCTCCTCGGCCTTCGGTGGGTCGCTGTGCAGGAACTGCTCGGTCATCCGGACGCATCCGACGTCAACCGAGACAGCCCCCTCGAAGCCCGAGTGGCCCACCGAGAACTCGGTCGAGCCGCCGCCGATGTCCACCACCACGAACGGACCGAGGTCGGCGTCCAGTTCGGCCGTGGCCCCGAGGAAAGACAGCCGACCTTCCTCCTCCCCGGCCAGCAGCTCGACCGGAACACCGATGATCTCCTCGGCCGGCGCGAAGAAGTCATCCCGGTTCGAGGCGTCACGGGCCGCGCTGGTGGCCGTGATCCGACAGCCCGACAACTGGTAGCGGTCCATGACCGAGCGGTACTCCGTCAGGCAGTCGAGCACCCGCTCGATGGACTCGGGAGCCAGACGCCCCGACGAGCCGACGCCAGCCCCCAGCCGGGTGATGCGCATGAGCCGTTCGAAGGAGGTCACGCCGTCCGAGATCAGCAGGCGCGTCGAGTTCGTGCCGCAGTCGATGGCGGCGTACACCGGCGCCGCAGCTGTCGATGGCGTGGGTGTGGCCGATGGCGCCGCTGTCGTCGAGGGAGTCGATGCCGTCGATGGGATCGGTGTCGTCACGGGGCGAAGCTACCGAGGTGCCGCATCGGGGCGCCGGTCGAGGTGCTCCAGCGCAGCAACCGTCCATCGGCCCACTGGGTCGTCGACCCCGGCCAAGTGCCGGGCCAGGTGGGCGTGGAGGCACTTCAGCCCGACCCTCGTTCCGCCCACCCCGCCGGTGGGTCGCGGGCCGACGTGGTCGGCGGCGATCAAGGCATCTCGTGCGGCGGCAGCGGCCTGATGGATCCCTGCGATGACCTCGAGTCCGATCTCGGCCTCGGCCCGATTCACCGCTCCCGACGCCTCGAGTGTCCCCACCCGGCGAAGGAGCTCGGGATCGACCAACCAGTGTCGGGTCGGCATGGGCGTGCCGTCGTCGAGGAACGGGGGGTTCTCGATGACGCTCGGCTGGCCGGTGGCGGAACGCGCGGCCACGGTCCAGGCACTGCGGGTCCGCCGACCGAGCACCGTTTCGACGAACTCCGCGTCGTCGACCGAAGGGGCATCGCGCCGGGTGGGCTGGCCGTCGCCGCTCACTTCTGGCTGCGGAGCATCCTCAGGATGAGGATGATCAGCGCCAGGAGTCCCACCGCCGGCAGCGCCCGCTTCATCACCGACGAGCCGGCGGCATCCATCAGATCGATGGGCTCGGGATCGGGCAGGTCGAGTTTGCGGACCCCAGGGGTAGCCGCCGCGGGTGTCGTCGCCTGCTCATTGGTCGGCCCGGAGCCATTGCCGGAGTGCACCGGGGCGCTCGGCGTGACCGCGGCCTGACCCGGAGACTCGACCGCAGCGGCCGGAGACTCGGCCGGCGTCTCGACAGCTGCCGAGCCGGCGGGCTGCAACACCAGCGCGGCGAGATTGTCGGCGAACTGGTTCATCAGCTTGCCGGACACATCGGCCATCACGCCCCGGCCGAACTGCGCGACCTTGCCGGTGACCGTCAGGTCGGTGGTGACCGTGACCTTGGTCTGTTCCGGGGTCACGGCGATGAGCTGCGCGGTGATGAGCGCAGAGGCGTTGCCCTGACCCTTGGTGTCGCGGCCCTCGCCCCGGAGCACGACCCGGCCGGCGGCCTCGTCCTGTTCCACGAACGTGGCCTGGCCCTTGTACTGAGCGGTGATCGGGCCCACCTTGACCTTCACGATGCCGCGGAACTCCTCACCCTCGATCTCCTGGAGCTGGGCACCCGGCAGGCAGGGAGCAATGGTCTCGACATCGGTGAGCACCGCCCACGCCCGCTCGATCGGCACATCCACCGTGAACTCGTTGTTCAGCTCCATCTCGCCAGGTCCTCCGTGGTGTCGATGTCGGCCGGATCGCCCTCGCAGTCAACATCGACGACGAGGTCCGGTCGGTTACGGATGAGCGTTCGTGCCCCGCCGTCTCCGACACTTGGTAGCAGTGGCCACACGCTGCGGTCCAACCGAACCGGCGGGCATCGGACATCGCCGAAGCGGGCGACGGCGATCGGGGCCTCCGGCCCGGCAGCGACCGTCCGCCACGCAGCGGGGCCGACCCGCGGCTGATCACCGAGGCCCACCACCAGTTGCGTGGCCCCCAGCTCCTCGGCCCAGGCCACGGCGACCTGCACCGATCCGGCCTGGCCATCGGCCCACGACGGATTGCTCAGCACCACCACGCCCGGCGGGATCACGTCCCACAGGGGCACCGCTCCGGTGACCACCGCCAGCGGCCCGATGTCCGCCTCGAGCGCCGCGGCGATCGCCGTCCCCACCACCGTCGACTCGTCGAAGGGCGCCAAGAGCTTGTGGGACGGGCCGTCGAATCGGGATCCCTCTCCGGCGGCCAGTACCACCGCCACCAACGAACCCTGTGCGCCCACCTGACCAGTCTCCCATCCCGAGCGGCCGGATCGGCCGGGTAGCTTCGCGGGCATGGACCTCGGGATCTCCCATCGCCGAGCTGCCGTGGCCGCCGGCTCCGCCGGTCTCGGGCTGGCCACGGCCCGAGCGCTCGCCGCCGAGGGAGTCAGCGTCGCCATCTGCGGCCGTGACCGCGATCGCCTGATGACCGCGGCTGCTTCCATCGGAGCAGTGGGCATCGTCTGCGATGTGAGCGAGCCCACCGCCGCAGCTGACTGGATCGAACAGACCGCCGTCGCGCTGGGCGGACCGGTCGACATCGTGGTGGCCAACGCCGGAGGGCCGCCGCCCGGGACGGCCTCGCGCACCGACCTGGACGGCTACCGCCAAGCGTTGGACCTGAACTGCCTGGCCACCATTGCCATGTGCACCGCCGCAGTAGGCCCCATGCGGAGCCAGGGCTGGGGTCGCCTCCTGGCCATCACGTCCATCGGTGCCCGCCAACCCATCCCGTACCTGGCGGCGTCTACCGTGGCGCGAGCCGCCACCACGGCATTCATGAAGACGCTGGCCTCCGAAGTGGCGGCCGACGGGGTGACGGTCAACACCATCCAACCGGGAAGTCACGATACCGATCGCATCCGGTCGCTGGCCGGGGAGCAGGCGAGCGGCCTGCTGGCCGAGATCCCCGTGGGCCACCTGGGCGACCCCGATGACTTCGGATCGGTGGCTGCGTTCCTGTGCGGTCAACAAGCCGGATTCATCACCGGCGCCTCGCTCATCATCGACGGTGGTGCCTCACGCGGGTTGCAGTGACCGCCAGGAAGTGGCCGCAGCTTCCGCATCTCGGCGCGTTTGTGCTCCTCGGGGTGCTGCTCAGCATGATCGGTCCACTCATCCCGTCCTGGGCCGATGACCTGGGGCGCAGGCCGGGCTCGCTCGGCCTGTTGTTCTCGGCCCAAGCCATCGGTTACTCGCTCGGCGCTCTGGCCACCGGTCCCGTGGTCGACGCCCGCCGAGGCGATCGAGTGCTGGCCGCAGGCGTCGGACTGGGGGCCGTCGGGTGTGCGCTGCTCCCGTTCCTGGAGAGCTGGGATCAGCTGCTGGCGGTGGTGGCGTTGCTCGGTTGGGCGGCCGGGATGATCGACGTGTCGGCCAACACCCTGGTCAGTCGGGAATCCACCGACGAGGGCCGACCGAGGAACATGAACACGCTGCACATGACGTTCGGCCTCGGCGCCGTGGTCACACCCTTCGCGGTGGCGGCCACCAGTTCGTGGTTCGGGCGCTCGGCGTCCATCGGATTCGTGGTCGCCGCGCCGGCTGCGGCCCTGGCCGCCTTCCTGGTGGCCCGGTCTTCCGGCCAGCCGGTCCGCCCGAGGCCCGTCGCCGTGTCCGTGTCCGTGCCCATCGCCGCTGGAGTGGACGCTCCCCCACCCGAGACCAAGGCGCACACGTCGCCTCACCCGTGGATCCTGGCCGCCATCGGGTTGTTCTACGTGCTGTACGTCGGGATCGAGCTGGGCTTCGCCGGATGGATCACCAGCTTCGGCGTCCTGCGGGGCTTCGACGATGCCGGCGCAGCCGCACTGACCACCACGTTCTGGGCCTCGTTCGTGCTCGGCCGGGTGCTGGCCATCCCCCTGTCCGACCGGGTCCGCCCCTTCACCCTCATCATCGGCGGTTGCGTCACCGGCATCCTGGCGGCAGTGATCATGGCCATCGGTGCCGAGGTCACCGCCGTGGTGTGGATCACCACGGCGATCTTCGGCCTGAGCATGGCCCCGTTGTTCGCCTCGATGCTGACCCACGTCCAGGCTCGCGCCCCGTTCGCCGGAGCCTCGACGTCGTGGCTCATCGCCGCGGCAGGTCTGGGGAGCCTGGTGCTCCCCTATCTGCTCGGCCGGATCATCGACGCCTCGGGAGCGTCGGGCATGCCATGGGCGGTGGCGGCCCTTACCGGCATGACCCTGGCGTGGGCGCTGGTTCTGGACCGGTTGGTCCTCAGCCCTCGAGCTTCGGATCGGTCCCCGCGGGCAGGTTGATGGTCTTGGACTCGAGGTAGGCGCCCAGGCCTTCGGGGCCGAGCTCGCGACCGACGCCGGAGTTCTTGAAACCACCGAAGGGGGCGCTCCACTCCATGGCGAACCCGTTGACCGTGAAGGTGCCCGTCCGGACGCGGCGAGCCACATCGAGTCCCTTGTCCACGTCCGCGGTCCACACCGTGCCCGACAGTCCGTAGTCGCTGTCGTTGGCCACGCGGAGCGCGTCGACCTCGTCGTCGTAGGGGATCACCACGGCCACCGGGCCGAAGATCTCCTCCTGGGCGATGCGCATGGACGAGGCGACGCCGGAGAAGATCGTGGGCTCGACGTACCAACCCCGATCCAGCCCGGCCGGTCGGCCGCCGCCGATGGTGATGGTGGCGCCCTCGTCCCGTCCGATCTGCAGGTAGCCCTCGACCCGCTCACGCTGACGCTCGGCCACCAGCGGACCCACCGCGGTCTCCATGTCCGTCGGGTCCCCCACCTTCAGCTCACGGGTGGCCTCGGTCAGGGCTTCGACCACCTCGTCGTACCGGCCACGGCTGGCCAATACCCGGGTCTGCGCAACGCAGGCCTGGCCGTTGTTCATCATGATGCTGGGCAACAACTCCGGGATGACCGAGGAGAGATCGGCATCGTCGAGGACGATGGCCGCCGACTTGCCGCCCAGTTCGAGCGTGCACCGCTTCAGCTGCTCGCCACAGATGGCGCCGATCTTGCGGCCGGCCGCGGTCGACCCCGTGAAGCTCACCTTGTCGACGTCGGGATGGCTGACCAACGCCTGGCCGGCCTCCCGGTCGGCTGGCACCACATTGAAGACACCGGCGGGGATACCCGCCTCGTGGGCCAACTCGGCCAGAACGAAGGCGTCGAGCGGGGTTTCGGGGGCAGGCTTCAACACCATGGTCGAGCCCGAGGCCAGCGACGGGCCCAGCTTCAACATGGTGATGAACAACGGAACGTTCCACGGGATGATGCCGGCGCAGACGCCTACGCCTTCGCGTCGGACCAGGGCCGGACCCATGAACCCGGCCCGCACCTCCTCGAAGGCGTAGGTCCGGGTGAGGTTGACGAAGTAGTCGAGCACCATGCCTGCGGCGCCGACCTGCCCCAGGTGGCTGAACAGGATGGGGCTGCCGTTCTCGGCGGTGATCAGGTCGGCCAGGTCACCGGACTTGGCCAGGAACAACTCGTAGAACTTGGCCATCACCTCGGCCCGGTCGGTCGGGCTCATCCGCGGCCAGGGACCCGAGTCGAACGCCGTGCGCGCCGCGGCGACGGCAGCATCCACATCGGCGGGCATGGCCTCGGGGGCGTGCCCGATCACCTCTTCGGTGGCCGGGTTGACCACGGTGAACTTCCGGTCGGTGCAGGGGGCGACCCACTCGCCACCGATGTAGAAGCGATCAAAACTCGGTACGTCGGCCATCTGGCACCCCCTGGGATCGAACACCCGAATACTAGAACGCGTTCTAGATCTGTGCGACGCGCCCAGCCGACTTTCGGCTGCTGGCCCGAGTCAGGGACGAATCAACTCGACGTGCCGACCAGCCGACGCAGCGAGCGTCTCGAGGTCATCGAGGTCGAGGGTGATGATCTCGTTGCCATCGGCGGCGAGAACGACGACCGCAGCGTCCACGACATCGGACATCCGGGTCGACCCCAACAGTTCCCCAGCGGCGATCAGCGCCGCACTGACCCAAGCGCTCACCGAGTCGGCTGCGCCGCTGGTCACCGCTCGGTTGGCGGCGTCAACGAGTTCCGGATCGAGAGACACCGTGAGGCGACTCTTGCGCTGCGTCATCAGATCGTCTTTCCCACGTCGTACGATACGAGCGCCACAAGCGAGTCCGAACGGTCCACAGCGCACACGCATTCCGTCACGACACAACGATCGGTCCTCCAGGCGCGCGTGCGTCTGCGCCAGGGAGTCAGGACGTCGAGCCCGCTGAGCGCCGGAAGTCCTTGCGGTCTCGGGTCACGACGGTCAGGTCCTGGACCAAGGCTGTCGCGCCGATGAGGACGTCGCTGTCGCGCCGATGAGGACGTCGGTGGGCGAGGAAACCTTCAAGGCGGAACCCGAACGCGACGTTAGGAGCACTACCGAAACAGAAGGAAGCGTCTGATGTCACCTCGCTCGAACCGGCCTGCGCTCGTGCGGGTGGCCACGTTGCTCACTGCTGCCGTGCTCGCAGCGTTGACGGTGACGGCGGATCCCGTCAGCGCCGACGCCGACGTCCGCTTCGACCGGTCGTATGTCGACGACTCACTGTTTGCCGGCACTCCGGCGGCGCGTCCTTCGGTCTCGGCCAGTCGACCCGGGGGTGGTGAGGTCTGGATGGCCGACAGCGCCACTCGCGTGTTGCGGCGTTTCGCTGCCGACGGAACAGAAACACAGCTGTGGTACGGCGGGCTCACCACCGGGCTGATCGCAGGAATCGATGTCGACACAACGGGCAACGCCTGGATCTCCACGGCGACCGACGGGTACGTCTTCCGCATCCCCCCGACCGCTGCGGGGACCCTCACCCCGTCCGACGTGGCCACGATCGACATGGGTGTGTCCACCCTGCTCGGTCGGATCACGGTGGCATCTCCCGACGAGGCGTGGGTCGCCAACGCCACCAGCGGAGCGGTCTACCGGGTGTCCTCGGCGAGCCGCTCGATCACCGGCTCGCAAATGGTCGCCGCGGGCCACGTCCTCGGCGGCATCGAGTTGGCGGAAAGTGAGGTGCTCCTCGTCGCAGACACCACGTCGAACCTCATCCGAGGCTTCGCCCTCCCCGGCCCAGGCGTCAACTCCTCTGCTCCACAACTGGGGAGCTGGGCGACGTACAACGCTCCGAGGAACCTCACCAGGCAGATCGTCGGTGGCAACTCCTACTGGTGGGTGACCACGAGCACCGGGGTGCAACGCTTCGACGGGTTCGGGAGCTCCCTGTTCTGGCTCCTGCCCAGCGGGGCATCGCCGTCGGCGTTGACCATTGATCTGGACGGGACGGTGTGGGTGGGCGACTCCGTTACGGAGACGCTGTCGCGGGTCCCCCCGGGCAGAGCGCCGTCCGACGGCACCGACGACATCTCGATGGGTTCACTGGCAACGGCGGACGGCTTGGCCGTGACCGGCGATGGACGAGTCGCCGTGGCCAGCGACGGCACCGGCCGATACATCCGAGTCGAGACCGACCTGGCCGCGAACCCCGTCGCTCCGCCGGTCCTCACCGGTTCGGCCACCGTGGGGTCGGTCCTGTCGGTCACCAACGGCGCCTGGTTCGGCAGCCGGGTCAACGTTGAGATCGCCTGGTCTCGGTGCCGTTCGAACAGCGACTGCGATCAGCTCCTCGATGGCGTGGCTCCTCGTACGACCTCGACGGTTCCCGTGACATCAGCGGAGGTCGGGACCTTCATCCGCGCTCGCGTCACCGCAACGAACAACACGGGAGGCCGCTTGGTCTCGGTACAGAGCGCGGTCGTTCCTGCGCCACCGATTCCCCCGCCCCCCGCCGCCGACCCGCCCCCCGCCGCTGGCCCGACCCCCGGGTCCGGCGCACCCCCGGCTACCGGTCCGACGCCCGAACAGTGGGCGCAGTTCGTGGCGTTCGTCCGAGCCAGTCAGTTCGCCCAGTTCGTGCGAGCCGTGCAGGAGTCCCAGCTCAAGCAACGATGCCGCAGAGTCGGCACCGGCATCCGTGCACGCACGGTCTGTACCCGTCGGCCGCCAGCCCGGTCCACCCGCCGCCGCTGAAGGTTGGGGACCGCTGGTCAGAAGCCGGTCGAACAGAAGGGCCCGGGCACGCAACGGGCCAGCGAATCGAAGTCGGCGGCGGCTCCCGGCCGCAGTTCGGCGGCGCGGCCGGCCCGCACCAGATCCCGAGCCGATCCCCCGCCCAACCACAGCGACGACGCGTCGGCGTCGCTCATGACCAGCTCATCCGGGGGCTGAAGTCCCCGAATCGCCCAGGCCGCCTCGGGGTCGAGCAGACGGACCCAGAGCCAGTCCCACACCGCCGTGGTCCGCACCGCCCGGGCGTTGTCCAGCAACAGCGGCAACGGGTCATCGAGGGCCAGGACGTCGGTTCGGATCTCCATCACCAGGTCCAGTGAACAGATCGTCCGCCAGAGCTCGGCGTGGGCCACGGGCGTCTCCGCGATCAGTTCGGTCGCCTCGCACGTGTGCAACGGTCGGCCTCCCGTCCAGTTGTCCGCCAGGGTGAAACAGGCATACCCGTCGGGGTCGCCGCTCGCATCGCGGTGCACGAGCGTGTGTCGCGGCTGCGCCGTCCGCCACTCCGGCTCGGTGCCAAGTAACCGTTCCCAGAACTGCGGGCTCCGGGAGAGCTCACCCACGTGCCCCCACGCATACCGGCCGTGGATCTCACGGCGGAGCTGTGACTCGGCCTCGAAGTCCTGCACGAAATGGACCGACCCGCCGGACGGGGCACTCGGGCGGAACCGGACCATTTGCGGATCGATGACGACGTCGCGCTGTTGACTGGCCGCGCCGAACCCGAATCGCTCGTAGATGCCGCCTTCGGACGCCCCCAACACCAGCGCCAGTTCACCCCGGTCACGGGCGTCACCCTCGAGGGCCTCCATGAACCTGCGCAGGATCCCCTGACGTCGATGGGTGACCTGAACCGACGCCCAAGTCACCCCGGAGCACGGAACCCGTGCGACGCCCCCTCCGGCCACGGCGACGGTGATGTCGAAGCTGAACGCCCCGGCATGTCCGACCAGCTCGCCGTCATCCTCGGCCACCCAGAACCGGTCCCACTCCAGGGCGCGGGTCCACTCACGAGCCGCTTCTTCGACGGGGGTCTTGGCTGCGAAGGAACGAACATCGTTGCGCACCACCGCGTCCCGGTCGGCCGTCACGAACCGCCGGATGGATATGGTCATGGACGCAGCTTCGCGAACCCCCGCATGCACCACAGCGTCAATATCGCCCCGGTCCCGACGATCGACACCAGGCCGGGCCACACCTCGGCCCACTCGACCCCGCCGGCGCCGATGAAACCGGCGCGGGCCAGACCCATGATCGGTGTCAACGGGTTGTACGGCGAGACGTGCCGGAGCCACCCCTGCTGGATGTCCGTCGGGCTGGTTCCCACCGACAGGAACATGGCCATGAAGATGACGACCTGGGCCAAGCCGGCCGACGCCTGGGTCCGCAGCCGGAAGGTCACGCCCATGGCCCACAGCGCAGCCAATGCCGCCACCGCCAGCGTTGCTCCGGCCAGGCACACCACGGCCCACGGCCCGGCCGGAAACGACAGGCCGCCGATGGTGGCCAACAGCAACACGATGGAGAACGGGATGAGGGACCGGACGGTGCAGTAGGTCACGCTCGCCGCCCCCAGGGACCAACGGGGCGCCGGGGACATCAGCAGTCGGTCATAGAAGCCGGTTTCGAGGTCCCGCCCGGTGGAGAACGCGGCGGCCACACCAGCGAACGCCGCACCCTGCAAGCAGGCGTAGGGCGCCATGAAGTTCAAGATGTTGTCGGTCGGGAAGCCGGGCACCAACACCAGGGCCGAGAACGCCCCGGAGAAGGCGACGGTGAAGAACACCGGCATGGCAATGGCCGGGATGATCGACACCGGGATGCGGGCCATGGCGGTGAAACCGCGGCGGACCAGCGCAGCGATGACGCCCGAGCCGTTGACCAGGCCGCCGCGACCCGATCCCTCGCTGAACTCGACCGGAGCCGGCCGGCTCGTCCCGGCGGAGGGAATCGTCGTCATCCTGCCACGCTCCAACGGTGGCGGATCTGCGCGGTGGCGAACCAGATGCCGAGCACACAGAGGACCAGGCAGATCCCCAGCGACTTCGCGGCCTGACCCAGATCGAATCCCACGATCACCTGGTGGCGGATCCCGTCGACCATCCAGGTCAGCGGGTTGTTCTCGGCCACCGTCCGGTACCAGCCGGACATCAGATCCGTCGGGAAGAAACAGGACGAGAGGAACAACAGGATGAACAGCAACGGGAAGAACCCTTGAACGGCCTCGGGTTCTCCGGTCCGGGCGCCGAGGCCCGCGGCGAACGAGCCGAGGCCCAACGCCAACATGGCGCCCATCAGCCAGATGACCGCCACCCCGGCGACGCCGCCCTTCACCGTTGCGCCGAACGGCCACAGGATCAGGGTGAACAGGAC
>Ga0105046_10017174_pt1 | contig 11085 bp, 9 predicted proteins | sample MAT03_FD_78385 | JGI IMG/M metagenome (GOLD analysis project Ga0105046, IMG submission 78385) | Freshwater microbial communities from Lake Fryxell liftoff mats and glacier meltwater in Antarctica - MAT-03 (megahit assembly) | ecosystem: Environmental > Aquatic > Freshwater > Ice > Liftoff...
CCATTTATTTTACAGACAACAATCCTTTAAGTGGATTAGAACAAAATAGTTTTCTGTTTCGACAAACCGCTCTGCTTGGCATGAGTCATACACAAGCATTACTGTTTATGATTACACAAAGTTGCCGCCGCCAAAACATTGTTCCTCCGCAATTTTCTAGGCATTCTTTAAAAAAACGACAACCTGTTTATGTCTTATTTGGTGGACATAATGCGGAACGTCAAGTCTCTTTAATGAGTGGGACAAATGTATGGCTAAAATTACGTCAATCAAAACTTTATGATCCCATTCCTTATTTTTTAGATATGAAGAATCAAGTGTGGCAACTCCCTTATAGTGATTATTTAAATCACACGGTCGAAGAAATTTATGCCAATTGCCTCACAAAGAAAACATCTGAATTTCATGCACTGATCCAAAAAATTCAAAAAGAATTAAAGATTGATGATCCTTTTGAAATAGCTTCACACTCACAATCCTTGGATGCCTTTCTTGATGACGCAAAACAGCAACAAGCTTTTGTGTTTCTTGCTCTTCATGGAGGGGAAGGAGAAAATGGGACCTTTCAAGCCAAATTAGAAGAAAGACAAATTTGTTTTAATGGCTCCTCTTCTCAAAGTTCAGCTTTATGTATGGATAAATATACAACAGGAGAATGGATTCAAGCGTTAAATGATCCAGATTTACAAACATTACCTAAAAAAACTCTCAATTTTCTCTCCTGTGCCCCTTATAAAGAGGAAGATTGGACAGCTAAATGGAATGAAATCTCTCAAGCCCTTAAATCAGATCAGATCATTATTAAACCGCGCGCAGATGGCTGTTCAGCCGGTATTGTTCTTTTACAATCCGCAACAGATTTAATTTGTTATGCCCATTTTCAAAAGCAACAAGTGACCTCGATTCCTGCCCATACATTTACTCATCAACATGCACCTGTTGAAATGCCTAGTGAAAAACATAAAGATTACCTTTTAGAACCGTATCTTGAAGTAGACGTGATCCATGTCGAGCAACAAGCTCTTCGCCATGTCTTAAAAAAAGGGTGGATTGAACTCACAGTTGGAGTTTTAGAGCAAGCAGGTCGCTATCATGCCTTAAATCCTAGCTTAACAGTGGCAGAAGGGGCTGTGTTAAGTTTAGAAGAGAAGTTTCAAGGGGGGACAGGAGTGAATTTGACTCCGCCTCCTTCTCATATTTTACCCGAACAATGGCTACCTGTTATCAAAAAATTGATTGAAAAAGGGGCTCATGCTTTAAATCTTCAAAATTACGCCCGTTTTGATGTGTTTTTTAATCGATTATCAGGAAAAATGATTTTAATTGAGGTCAATACTCTACCTGCATTAACGGCTTCCACTGTGCTTTATCATCAAGCCTTAGCGGAATCGCCTCCAATGACACCTTTAAATTTTTTAGAACAAATCATTACTTCAAAATTAAATGCTTCTACGTTAAAATTTAAAGACTTAAAGCCTGTTGAATGGCCAACAGCGGTGTCATTAATTTCCTAAAGTGATGAGTATGAATCTATCATTAGCTGCCTGGCAAAAATATCTTCTTTTTTTTATTTCATTTTGTTTAGTTGCGTTTGGACAACCTTTATGGAGTGTATTTCTTTCTTTAGTCACAGCAGGAATAGGCTTTGCCCTTTTTTGGCGTGGATTGCTTAGCGTTGAGTCTGCAAAAGAACGTTTTTGCATTGCCATGGGATGGTATGCAGGCGTTCAAGTGGTTCAATTAAGCTGGTTTATTTCTCACCCCTATAGTTATATTTACGCTGTCCTCTTTTTTTGTATTTGGCTCATGGGACTACAATGGGGGATTTTGGCCATCTGGATTCGTCCTAGCACTTTTCGATCAGGAATCGCTTTAGTCGGTTTAGCAGGTTTATGGGTCTGTTTAGAGTGGTCACGCTTATTTGTGTTAACAGGATTGCCTTTTAATCCCGTTGGATTAACCTTATCAGCCGGTTTATACCCTTTACAGCTTGCAACAATTGGAGGGGTATATGGACTATCTTTTTGGGTCATTTTAACCAATTTACTTGGATTGCGCGCTTGGCTTCATCGTTCTACAATCAACAGATGGAGTGTATGGGGAGCAGTTTTAATATTTCCTTATGTTTTTGGCTGGCTCCATTTTCACGGACAACAAGGAGCTTTGGCTAAACAAAAAGAGACGATTCAAGTAGCCTTAGTGCAATCTGCTTTACCGATCGAAGAATCCATGCAATTTCAAAGTGCAGAGGAAGCACGAGCATTTGTGTTAGCAGAATGGAGTCAAATTTTAGGCACATTGACAAAACAACAAGTAAAGTTAATCGATCTCATTGTTTTTCCTGAATATGTTGTTCCTTATGGAACTTATTACGCTGTTTTTCCCGTTCAAGAAGTCAATCAATTATTCACCCATTTATTTCCTCAAATGACGATTCATTTTCCTCCACTCATCGCTCCTTATGCAGAATGGATCGAGACAAATCATGGCTTTGAATGGTTGGTCACAAATGCTTATTTGGCTCAAACAGTGGCGAATTCATTTCAAGCCCATGTTGTGATTGGATTAGAAGACAATTTAATGCATCCTGAATCAGATTTAAAAAAAGAAATTTATAGTGCAGCTCTTCATTTTGCACCGAATAATTTGCCAGCTAAGCGGTATGAAAAACGTGTACTTGTTCCAATGGGAGAGTACATTCCTTTTAATTGGTGTCGTCAGTTAGCTGCCCGTTATGGGATTACAGGCTCATTTACATGTGGACAGCAAGCGCAACTTTTTGAGGGACCTGTCCCATTTGGAGCGTCTATTTGTTACGAAGAAATTTACGGCGATTTAATGCGTGAAAATCGTTTAAAAGGGGCAGAACTTTTAGTAAATGTCACAAATGACGGGTGGTATCCACATTCCACTTTACCGCAACAGCACTTTGATCATGTCCGTTTACGGACAGTAGAAAATGGAATTCCTCTTGTGCGTGCATGCAATACAGGCATCACAGGAGCCATCGATAGTTCTGGTCAAATTCTTGCGGTCCTAGGGGATGGATCAAAGAAAGCACAAGAGATTCCTGATTCCTTGCTTGTGACTGTTCCAACTTACCATTATCGGACATTTTACAGTCAGTATGGGGACTTTCCTATCCTTTCTTTTTCTTTCTTTTGCTGGATTGGAAGTTTAGTTGTTTCTTTTTACCGAAAATTATAAACTTGCCTAAAATTTTGATTCTTAATTAAGATAGCACTCTTTTAGAAGTGGTTGTGACCAAGAAATAAATATTATTTTTTTAATTAAGGCCTTAGTGATTACCGTTAATCCTACATTAAAAACAGTCAGTCGACATCAGAGAACTTTAGCTCGAGAAGTTTATTTCTCTGGGATTGGCATTCATACAGGCCATGAAGTAGGTTTACGCTTTTGTCCAGCTAAAGAGGGCACAGGAATTATTTTTAAACGGATAGATTTGCCCGGTCAACCGATTATTCCTGCCACAGTGGAGTATGTGCAAGACACTTCCCGCAGCACAATCATTGGCATTAAAGATGTGCGTGTTCACACGGTTGAGCATGTGTTATCTGCTGTTAAAGCGTTTAAAATTGATAACTTATGCATTGAATTGACAACGATTGAGCCTCCAGTTGGCAACGGAAGTGCAGACGTTTTTGTGAAGATGATTGAGGATGCAGGCATTCAGGAGCAGACACAAACAGTGCCTATTATTCAACTTCAACATCCTGTCTATTATGCAGATGAAAACATTCAGATCGTGGCCCTTCCTTATGAAGGCTATCGAGTGAGTTACACGTTAAGCTATCCTGATCAAAAATTTTTGAAAGAACAATTTCATACATTGACTGTCAATGAAAAAAATTTTAAAGAAGAAATTGCGTCTTGTCGCACTTTTTCTCTGTTTAAAGAAATTTCTACTTTGATGGACCGTGGGTTAATCAAGGGAGGAAGTTTAGATAATGCGGTAATTATCACAGATGAGGCGATCTTAAGCAAAGAAGGGTTATTTTTTGATAATGAAATGGCGCGGCATAAAATTTTAGATTTAATTGGAGATTTATCTTTAGTAGGATTTGATTTTTATGCGCATATTATTTCTATTCGCTCAGGCCATGCCTCTAATTTTGCTTTTGCTAAAAAATTATTAGCTCATATTACGATGGAGAATCATTAATGACTGATCAAGAACAAAATATCATTTCTTTAGATATTAAACAGATCATGGATACCATTCCTCATCGCTATCCTTTTTTATTAGTTGATCGTGTATTAGAGATGAATTTGGTAAAAAAATCGATTATCGCTCAAAAAAATGTCTCGATTAACGAAGCATTTTTTCAAGGACATTTTCCTAATGCCCCCATTATGCCAGGCGTTCTCATTCTTGAAGCTTTAGCTCAAGCAGGGGGAATTTTAGCCCATTACGAAAGAACAGACAATAAAGTTGCGATTTTTTTAAGCGCAACAAACGTCAAATTTCGGCAACCTGTCCGTCCCGGAGATGTTTTAACTCTTAAAGTAGAGTTTATTCACCTGGGAAGTAAAGCCGGACGAGTCCAAGCCTGGGCATTGGTCAATGAAAAAGTTGTCGTAGAAGGTGAACTCGGTGTGGTTTTTGTTGATAAAGATCAAATTTAAAGCCATATATAAATTAGAACATTTAGCTGGTTAATTCCTCATGAATCAATCTCATTCTATTCATCCGAGTGCAATCATTGCACCAGGTGTTAAAATTGGTCGCCAGGTGACAATTGAAGCCTATGCTGTGATCAATTCCCCCCATGTTGTCATCGAAGACCATGTCACCATTAAATCCCATGTTTATCTTGATGGGCATACGACGATTGGCGAAGGCACGACCATTTATCCTTTCGCAAGTATTGGAACAAAAACTCAAGATCTTAAGTATAAAGGAGAAAAAACTTTTGTACGGATCGGCAAGCACTGTGATATTCGTGAGTTCGTCACGATTAATTCATCATGCCAAGAAAATTCTGTTGTTGAAATTGGAAACCATTGTCTCATTATGGCTTATTGCCATGTTGCCCATAATTGTGTTATCGGCAATCGTGTCATTATGAGTAATGGGGCGGCGCTTGCGGGTCATGTCACAGTGGAAGATTATGCAATTATTGGGGGAATGACCCCTGTTCATCAATTTGTACGCATTGGTGGCTATGCCATGGTGGGTGCAATGAGTCGTATTACCCATGACATTCCTCCTTATACAATTGGAGCAGGGATTCCTTATAAAATGGGGGGGCTCAACATCGTCGGACTAAAAAGACATAATTTTCCTCTAGAAACACGTAGAGAGTTAAGTCAAGCTTATAAACTTGTCTATCGTTCTCATTTGCATGTGAATGAAGCCATCGAACGGATTGAGCAAGATCTCAAGCAGATTCCAGAAATTCAACATTTTGTCCAGTTTTGTCGCCAGACAAAACGAGGCTTAATTGCCTTACAAGGAGCAATGGATGAATTTCCAGTTGAAGAAGAAGAGGCCACAGTTCCTTCGTTGATTGCTTCTTTAGGTGCTTAATGCGTGTGATTTTTTTTGGAACACCTCTATTTGCTGCGCATGTGCTTGAGGATTTATTTCGTCAATGCATCAATATTGTCGCTGTGGTATCCAAACCTGACCGTCCTCAAGGGCGTTCTCTGGAACCTATCCCAACGCCAGTCAAGTTAGTTGCCCAAGCATTTGATCCACAACTCCCCATTTATCAACCGGAAGTTGCATCGGATTTAGCTTTTGCTGATACGTTACAAAAACACCAGGCAGATCTTTTTGTAGTTGTTGCGTATGGTGAAATTATTAAAGAACACTTACTGAAAATGCCTCGCCAAGCTTGTATTAATTTACATGCCAGCTTACTTCCTAAATACCGCGGTGCCGCTCCTATTCAACGCTGTCTCATCAACGGAGAAAAAGAAACAGGGGTGACAATCATCCACATGGTCAAAAAAATGGATGCAGGGGAGATGATCAAAAAAGCAAGTATTCCTGTTGGAGAAGAGACAACCTTTGCAGAATTAGAACAGCAACTTTGCGAAGTCGGTAAACAAGTCTTAAAAGAAGCCATTCTTGAATTTGCCATCAAAACTCCTTTAAGTACACCACAAGATATCACACAAGTGACATTTGCTCCCAAAATCGAGTTAGAAGATTGTGAAATTCATTGGGAACTTCCTGCCCAACAGCTACATAATTTGATCAGAGGGGTGAATCCTTACCCAGGTGCTTGGTGCTTCATCACTTTTAAAGGAGAAAAAAAACGACTAAAAATTTATCATTCAAAAATTTATTTAACAAAAAATGCAGTTCCTGCCACTTGTCTTTCAATTTCGCCCCATCAACTTGTCATTGCAACTGGAGATCAAGCACTAGAATTAGTGGAAATTCAATTAGAAGGTAAAAAAAGAATGACTGGAGAAGAGTTTCTTCGTGGCCATTCTCTTCACCATTTTTCATTTCAATCCCCTATCACTCTAAAATAGCTGTTTAATTCATAAAAATTTCAATTATATTAATTGAAATTAATAATTATTTATAATAAATTACCTTTATTTTTTTATTAAATTAATTTAATATTTAAAAAATATAAATAAACTTAATTTATTTTTACTTACTTTAATAATCTAGTAATAATTTTAGTTAATAAATTCGTGGGAGGTTATGAATGGCTAATTTACAAAGCCTTGGGAAGACATTTAATCAAACGACATCTGTTTTTTTAATGAGACAACGCGTCTGATGAAAACTCCTGATGCGGTAAAAAAAGTTTTTAATATTTTAGAAAAAAGTATTGATTTATGGAGTTTAAATGGAGGTCATCAGTCACATAAAGAAGTTTCTAGAAGTTTAAGTGGGACTATTGGCTTTATTGGATTTTACAGCACCTTTAAAAACATTATTTTTTGGGTAGATCCGTTTAATAACCAGTCTTTAGATAAAAAAACATTAGCAATTACTTTAAAAAAAGAATTAAACAAGCAGAATTTGATGAATGACTTGCCTGACGCGGATCAGGATGAAATAGTTCAAAAAGTCATGACTCGTGTATTGAGGTCTAAAGAGCATTATTCACAAAAAGATGTTAAAAAATCGCTTCATGATGTGCTTCTAAAAAGAGTGAAAAAACATGCAAATCTAGATGCTGATTATAGCTCGGAAATTGAACAGGTTGTTAACAATGTCATCATTAAAAAAAGATCTTGTCGTTCTGTAGATTATTTAACAGCTACTTTTTTCACAGTTTCAGATTTTGGAACTAATTTAATCACTTTGAATAAATGGAATGTCATTAACTATGCCAATTTTGCAAATAAAGTGGGTCAACAATCAAAAATCTTCTCAGCTGTTGTTTCTGTTGGAATAACAAATATTGTTGGAGGCTTTGCTGCTGTTGGTTTAACTCTAACGATTAGCGTAGGAATTTATGATAGTATAAAGGCCTATCAAAAATGGAAAAATGATTCTTTAGACCCTGCAGAATGTTTACAAGGGCGTAAAGACCTGATTAAAAATATCATTAAAGTGGCTATTTCCGCCTTAGAATTAACAGGAATTGTAGGGGCAGTTGCTTTACCTGGAGTCGGAACAGTTCCATTCCTTGCGATTGCAATCACTGCAAAAAGTATTGGACTTGTGCAATTCTTTGCTTTTCCATAAATGAATTGATAGTTTTGTATTTAATTAATTAGATACAAAACTATTTCTTTTTAATTCTCTATTTCAAATCTTGATTTTTTTTATTTAATTTGCAAATATTATACTCCGCTAAATCACCGTTAGGAGTATTCAAATGAAAGTTTCCTTTCCTCAGCAATTTAAAAATTTTATTGGTGAGTCTTCACATAAACTGGCCAAATGGTCTAAAGATCATCATTTACTTTATCATGTTTCTATTGCGACATTTGCTGCTTTGCATTTAGTTTTTAAAAATGCTCCTTTAACTTTCACAAAGCTTATCTTCACTTTGAATTCTGTCAATGCTCAGGTGGTTTATAGTTTATTTAAACAGCCACATGACTGGTTTTATCCTGTGACAGCTCATAAAATTCAGGAAGAAGAATTTATGAATCGCGTCAGTCATGCGGTTAATAATGCTTTTAAATTGAACCAGCCAGACCATCAACTGTTAGCATTTGGAAGAAAGGTCGCAGCAAAACAACTCGAGTTGATGAAAACGACTGACGATGCTTATCAAAATGAAAAAGAACTCTGCCAAGCTCTTGAAAAATTAGCTATTAATTTATCTGCTAAAGAGAATGAGGGAAAGGGAGTGACCAGCTCTTTGCAGACGAATGTCTATTATGATTTTTTTCAAGTACGTAATCAACTATTTAAGGATTTAAAAGTCCCTTTTCGTCGTCAAACTTATTTAGGTGAAAAATTAACCACCATTGTATTTGCAATTGTTGATTTGCAAGCTACATTATTTACTTTCAAATATTGGAATGTAGTGGATACAGCCAAGTGGGCGGCTAAAATTGGCCAATTTAAAGGCTTTGGCTGGGTACAAAACAGAGACTTAGAGTATGTTCTTCGGGCCACATTATGTGTAGGCTTTGCACTTAAACTCTATGAAGCGACTCGTCAACTTGTTGATCCATTAATGAATCGCGAGATTCTCCGAGAAAAAGAAGAGCGAACCAAAGTAATTTGGGACATCGTAACGGCAGGAGCTGACTTAGTAAGTAATGGAATTGGTTTCCTTAATCATGCCCATGTTTTAAGATTTAGTCCGACAATTATTTATGGAAGTTTATTTGCTGCTAGAATGATCAGCGTAATTAGAGTAATAACTGACCATTAATTCAGTGACATTAAAACGAATACTTAAATGAAAAATTAATAATTTAATTAAAGGATTACAATGAACGGAATTACTGGTTCGGTTAAAACTTGCATTCATCACTTTCATACGCATACCAAACATGGACTACTTAAATGGGGTCAAAAAACTAGCCAAATCATGAGAGATGCCTACATCATCGATGGCATGGAAAAAATAAACTTATTTACTTCTGCACTTTTAAAAACGATTGCGTTAAATAGTCAGCAGTGTGAAAAGAGTTTTGATCCATTATTAGAAACGCTTAAAGCTCAAAAAAATATCATTTATGTCATCAAAATCTTTTCTTCACCAGCTAATTACTTTACAAAAGTCAATTCTAACTATGTCTTTGGGCTTCCCCAACGTAAAGAATACGATCAGATCAAGCCGCAGGTAAGAAGTTTTAAGACGATTGATTTTGGTAAAATTTTAATGGATATTGGAAATGTTTTTGATGTGGGGAAATTTGCACAGAATATGCAAATTTATTCCTTTCCGCAGCTTCAACGGCTTGCAACATCTATTGGAAATACCCGTATTGCCTATCTCAATATCCGTTTTGAACAAATTCCAATTTTGAATTCAATTTGCGACCGTCCTAAAGAATTATTTGCTTTCACAGCTGCGGTCATTGATTTGGGAATATGGATAACTGCTGCTATTAAGAGCATCAAACATAAAAATAACGTCAATGTTAAAAATCCTTCATTAAGTTTGACCAATTACCTAAAAGCCTTGAGCTGTGTGGGTAGAATGGCTTTAATTATTGGAGGACGTTACTGTAAAAATATCAGGGTCTTGACGACAGTGATTGAATTACCTACACGAACAATTGGTTTAGTTAAATTCTTTATGGATCGAGAAATGGGAAGACAGCAACGTTATCTTTATCCAGGTCTTTAACAAAGTTTGTGATGAGTCTAGCTGGTCTAGGGCTATTATCAATTGATGACAAGCCTTAGACTCATTTCTTTTTCTATATTTTAGGTAACGAATATCTTATGTCAATTTCCTTACAGTCTGTCAAAAATCATTGGGTTCAATCAGTCATCACTTTTAATGAGCTAAAACAGAATCCAGAAGCCTTTCAAAAGATTTTTCTTGCTGCATTAGCAGCCATTCAAGGAACACGTTATCTTTTGCATTTGCCTTCATCTTTAGTCATGGATCATTTATTTACTGTAATCAATTCGTTTGATTGTTATGAATGGTGGACTGTTCCTCATCAATATTTGTGCCCTTACCAACCCTCATGCATTAAAATTGATGTGCTTGTTAAAAGTTTTGATCATTTAGACTATAAAGTCGCTGCAAAAGCACGTTTACACTTGAAAGACTTTTTAGATTGGATGGAACAAGAAGGTTTAGGCTATGCCACAAAGTTACAATTTAAAAATGCTTTTAAAACCTATTTTAATGATCATTGTATAGTTAAAGATCTTCAAATTTTTAATCCGAACCAGCTGGAGATTCAGTTAAAACCGCTATCAATTTTTAAGTGTCTTTCTCAGTTATCAGCGACATTTGCAAGCGTAGTCTGCTTACCTGTGTTTTTAAATGATTGGAAGTTGATTGACTTGTCACACTATGCCAATCAAATAGGACGCATCCGACTGTTTGCTTGGGTACCTTCTCATACTTTAGATCATTGGGTACGAGGAGCATTATGTTTAGGATTTTTGTTTAAATTTTTAGAAGCTTGTCGATTACTCATTCAGAAGCCAACTTCCTCTCAACAAAGAAAAGCGCTTCATTGGCAATTAGTGACAGCAGCAGCCGAATGTCTTTTTAATACATCTATTTTAACACGTTGTCATCCTCATTTGATTATTGCTTTGACCTTTGTAGCAAAGTCTTTAGGAGTTTTGTCCATTCTTTACGCACCCATTATTGATGATGACTCAAATCATGAACGAGACTAAACAACTTCCTGCTCATGAATGGTTAATTGTTGTACTTTTTTGTCTAGTGTTCATCCTCCTTGCAGGTTTGGCTTATAGACAACGTGTCGAGCCTGCTTCATCCTTAAAGGCGCACTTGCAGCACACGATTCCTCTAATTACTATTCAAATTGAAGGGGCAGTCACGCAGCCAGGTCCCTATCGTGTTCCTTTAGGAAGTCTATTACGAGATGTTATTGAACTTGCTCATCCATCAGAAAATGCAGATTTAAATTTTTTAAAGTCAAATGGACGATTAGAGACAGATCAACTCATTCAAGTGCCTCAGAAAA
>Ga0105046_10017175_pt1 | contig 11085 bp, 9 predicted proteins | sample MAT03_FD_78385 | JGI IMG/M metagenome (GOLD analysis project Ga0105046, IMG submission 78385) | Freshwater microbial communities from Lake Fryxell liftoff mats and glacier meltwater in Antarctica - MAT-03 (megahit assembly) | ecosystem: Environmental > Aquatic > Freshwater > Ice > Liftoff...
AAAGTCTACGCAATGATTGGTCAAGAAGGTGGATCATTGGTTATTTACGATTTTGGATTTACGATTGACGATGCCATGTGCCGCACATTGACGGGTGAATTCATTCACCCTCTGGTACAGGAAATACGTTTCAACGTGTTGATCTGTCAGTGCCTTTCAACGCACTTTGTGTATCAGGCAGGGATTCGGAAATCCGCTAGGTGCCTTGCCCTCTGTGACGGTTCATGACTTACAATGCCCGAATAGAGTCTACCGATGGGCGGTTAACTATTTTCCGCCAGCTCATCTTCTTCAGGCATTTCTTGCATTTGCGCTACGTCCTCTTCCTCTTCGGGCAGCTCTTGCATCTGGACCGCTTCATCCTCTTCTACTTCCTGACGTTGCAGCCGCATGGTCTGGACTTCATCTTCGGGCAATGCTTGCCGCTGAAAGCGTTGAGTCTGGACCTCCTCTTCAGGCAATTCTTGTCGCTGCGCCGGAGGAACGGACGCACCAGTGGCCACCATCTTAGCGACTGAGTCAGCCTCTTGTTCAAATTGAGCGCCTGGTGCGTTGACCGTCGTGATGTCCAGGTTTTTGAGCATAGATCAGTTGCGGATGGTGAGCCTTTCAGCATACCAACTTGTCATCAGTCTTTTACTCTGCAAACCAGTCCCAAATTTCTCCAGCAGTATTTTGGATTGACTTGCCCGCCCCCTTGATACCGCCTTTGCCGCTGGCTCCTGTCCAGATAAAGTCGCCCATTTCTTGAAAGCTTGCGCCAAGTCCACCAGGGCGATTGGCCATTTCTCCCCAATCTTCCCCGATTTTATCCCCAAGCTTGGGCAACGCTCCGAGGTCGCCGCTATGCGCCTTGTCACTAATGTGATTCATTTCTGTGTCATCACCAGTGACGGCACTCCCTACAGCGTTTGCAATCATGGAATACCCTTGCGTAACCGGCCCTGTTTCTCCCTTTAGATTTTTGTCATTTAATCCAATAAAAGGATCAGTGCTACCCTCTGCAATAGATTTTCCTCCTGCCTGTGCCAAATTGTAGATGCCCATGAAACCTTCCGAGATTCCCTGTTTTGCAAGTTCAGTGGGACTGGCTGCCTTTGAAAGCAAATCAACATATTCGCCAGCGTCATTTAAACCGAATTCTGAGCTAGATTTCTCACCCGTAACCGTACCTAGAAACTTTAAAGCACTACCCATTAGTCCCGCGCCTCCACTTAGTCGGTCGCTTCCTGTTACGGTTTTGAGTGCTTGCTTCGGACCTGCCATCTGCAGAAGTCCAGAAGTTAGAGCACTGGTCAAACCGCCGCCGACTGACTCGTAGACGCTTTCGCCTCTTCCTCCTCGACTCAGTGCTTCACCGATCGCTCCATATCCAACTCCGATCCCAGGGGTATCGTCCATGATGCTATTTTCACCCTGACTCAGAATACTACTAGCTAGACCAATTGTGCTGCTCGCACTCGAAAGAGTATCTTGCATTTGTTTTTCTTCGTCTTCTTGACGCTGAATTGAGGTTACTGTAGTCCCAACAATTGTGCTGGCAATTGCATCAGCTTCTTGCTCAAATTGATCGCCCGGTGCATTGACACGCATTGTGCTACCGCCGCCCACCGCGCCGACTGACTGCTGCACCACATGAGTCAACTCGTGGGCAAGCAATTCTTGTCCGCTACCGCTCTGCGGGCTGTAGGCACCGCCGCGGAAGAAGATGTCCTGGCCTGTGGTGAAGGCTTTGGCGTTGAGTTGTTTGCTCAGTTGATGCGCCTCGCCATCCGTATGCACGCGCACCCCGCTAAAATCAGCACCCATCGATTCACTCATTTGCGCTTGTACCGCGCTGTCTAGCGGCTGACCGCCGATACGAGCACCGTTGATACGGCTGGCGGTTTCGTCGTCCAAGTCAAAGGCACCGTCGCCGCTACGCTGGGCGAGAAGGCGTTGGACAGCACGGTTGCCAATGTGGTTTTGTAGCTCGAGCAAGTTACTCGCTGAGCTTTTCTCAGGCGGTAGATGATGTGTGCTTTGTGGTTTAGCCCGCATAGGTTGGCTTTGATTTTGAGAAAGATATTGCTTTGTCATAGATGTACTCCACTGAGCAAAAGGTAATCCTTATCTCCGTCGTTTCCGTGGTCGGGCAGCCATATCTTCGAGTTCTTTAAACCTTCCCGTGATCTCATCGCCACGCGCCCATCCATCACGCTCTTCAGGTAGCGCTCGATACTCCTCGTACCGGTTTTCAGTGTCACCTAACACCTGTTCACGGTGTTGGGCACCACTACCGTAAACACTCTCGTACCATTGCTCTACCTGATAGGTTTGTTCATTAGATTCTAAGATGGGGTTTAATGTAGCCATTCCTGCCACATCGTCCGGAATTCGGTTAAGTGGACCTTTGGGTCGTTGTAGACCTGCCTGCAAACGCGCCATTTCGTACCACTGGCGTAGATGTTCTCCTTCATGTCCTACGGTGTCAGCAACATCGGCGCGTCCTGCTGGCGTGCTGGTATTCATTGCAGATGTATTTAAATCTAACTCCCAATCTTTAGAGTCTCCCTCACCAAGATTTTTACTATCTTTTACCTTGCCAAGTCCAACAGGAGGAACACCTTGTTTTGCAAGTCTACGGTTCTGGGCTTTGACCAGTAACTGTAGACGCAATTGAGGATCCATACTACTATTCATAATCCCATACGCTTCATCTGCATATTCATCATTCTCTTGGCGTTGGACAAGCAAATGCTGTACCGCTCGATTACCAATGGAGTTTTGAAGTGTTACAATTGTTGATTGTTTCGACAGGCTATCAGCTGCTACAGATTTCGGCGCTCGATTTTTTGCTAATTCCTGATTTATAGATTGTTTTGCCATGGAATACGCCCCTTACTGTAACCAGGACGGCAGCAACTCTGCTAACTGCCAACCCAGGGTTTGCGTGTATGCAGGTTTAGATTTATCTAACACTCCAATGCTGCGCAACATTTCTGTTCGTTCCTGGTCATCTAATACGGCGAGTTCCGCACCTACGCCGCTGATGCTATAGTCGCCATGCTGACCTTCAGGACGGCTAATCCCTCTCAAACGATCAATCCCATCACTTGCTCCTGTCGCATTCATCAATCCACCGGCTGCCTTATCCATTATCTTACCTAAAGCGTATCCTCCTGCCCCTGCACCAGCAACAGCAGCAGCAGGGGCTAGTGCTGTTGCACCTCCCGATATCGCTGCCGCCGCACCTGTTGCCCCTAAGGTGTTTAAGCCTGCGCCAGTAAAGGCCGCTGTACCGACTGAGGAGGAGAATAACCCAAGAGCGCTTTCTGTTCCCGTCTCGATCCTTTCAAAATCTGAAGGAACGGGTTTACCCGTGGCTGGAAAAATTGCTTTTTCAAGATTCATAGCATTGCTATATACTCCCAAAGGAGCGAGAACAGCGCTGGCTCTGCTCATGTCCATGGGAAGACGACTACCAACGATTGAGCCGGACTGACCAAATACTCCTGGCAACTTGGATGCTGGCAAGGACAGAGCATCCTCCATCTTCAATGCCGCATTCCATCCTCTCACTCCTCCTAATCTCGTAAGAGTGTTGCTAAAGTTTGGCATATTGATCGTATTTAGATTCACAGCCTGGAATAGTCCTGTCGCGCCGCTTACAGCGTTATTAGTGACGGTCTTATAGATTGGGTTATCATCGAGAGCACGCCAGTTGCTCTGCGCTGATGGCGGTGTCGCTCGCTCGGCTAAGCTCGGCTGCGGATTGGAAATTGGGATGGAAGGAGATGTTTGGTCGAATCCGCTCGATGTATCAACAGTTGGCGCATATGACATGTTTGGTTCTGAGGCAGGTGTAAAAGTGTCATCTTCGGACCAACAGATCTCAGGATTGTCAGGGTCGCACACCACCTGACGCTGAATCACGTTGTTGTTGGCTGTTGCGCCAATAAGCCGTTGCACCGAATTGTTGCCATGCGAATGAGCGATTTGCGCCACCAGCTCTGTTCGCTGCATAGAGGGCATACGATTGCTATGCAGCTGAGATAGGCGACTCACAATGCTATGATTATCAAGTTGACTGGGAATCTGTCTAAGCGCTGGTTGATTGCTCTGCTGGCTCAACTTCGCTTTCTGTTGCTTCACGCCATCAGCCGGACGTTGTAAATTAACGTTGTGTTGTCGCATAATCAGGCCCCCGTGAAGATATTCCTACGCCAGATTCATATCCACTATCAGATGCAAACTCGCCATCCCCTACCCAGCGCCCCATCTTCTGCAACTCACGCTTCGCCCCGTGTAACAGATGCGCCATCCCCACCACCTGCCCATTGTCCGCGGCCAGATAGGCCGCACTGACAATAATGTTGCGAATGTTGCCGCCTGCCAATTCAAAGCGGCGGGCGAGGATGGTAAAGTCTACGGCTGCATCCCTGGGCAGGGTGCTTGGGAAAAGCGTCTTCCAGATGTGCAGCCGATCTTCCATGCGCGGGAAGGGAAAATCTACGACAAAGTGAATGCGCCGGGTAAAGGCCTCATCCAGGTTGGCGCGTAGGTTGGTCGCCAGGATGGTCACGCCCTCATAGGATTCCATGCGCTGTAGCAAGTAGCTCACCTCGACATTGGCGTAGCGGTCATGCGCATCCTTTACTTCGGACCGTTTACCAAAGATCGCGTCGGCCTCGTCAAAAAAAAGGATGGCGTTGCTGCTGGCTGCCTCGGTAAAGATCCGCTCCAGATTCTTCTCCGTCTCCCCGATATATTTACTCACCACCGCCGCGAGATCAATCTTATATAGATCCAACCGCAAAGCGTGGGCGAGCACCACCGCCGCCATCGTCTTGCCTGTTCCTGGCGGCCCGGCAAAGAGTACAGCCACGCCTGCACTAGCCGCCAACTTTTTACCCACACCCCATTCTTCTAACACCTTGGGCCGCTGCCGTATCGTGGCGACCAATTCGCGCAAGATCAGCGCCTGATCAGTGGGCAGTACAATGTCATCCCAGTTGTAGCGTGGTTCAATCTTGCGCGCCAGCGTGCTCAAACGCGGGTTCGAGTAGCTGCGCGCCGCACTAAAAAGATCGTCCACCTGCCACGCGCGGTCATGGGCTGCTGCCACTGCATCACGGATCTGTCCGCTGGTTAGGGCAAATTGACCAGCTAAATCAGCGAGCCGCTCGGCTTCTAACTGATCGGCACTTGCAGAAGGGTCAGTCACGTTTTGTACAAAGTTCCGCCACAACGCCAGCCGTTGTTGATAACTCGGCAGGCCAAACTCTTGCGTAACGATGGTTCGCTGCCGGATAATACCACCCGCTTGCCACTGCTTCTGCCCTGCCATAATCACCGGGCCTGGGTGGTCACATACGGCCGCCAGCACATCGGGTGCGACCCGCTTATCCTCATCCAAACAGGCATCCCATCCATTGAACAAAGCCACCGCGCCAGTCAACCGCGCATCGCGCAGGGCAAACTGCACAGCCTGTCGCGGCAGACAATTCTCACCGATCACCCGATCCACGTGAACAATCAACAAGGGCAACTCCACCTCTGCCGCTAAACAACGCGCCGCCGCATCTTGTGCCGTCTGATCAACCCCATAAAAAACAAGGAGCGGGGTCTCACCCCACGATGGGTTGGGCCGGGCTGTATTCGTTGCTTTCCGAATTCGCTGTCGTGTTCCCCCTGCCAACAGGCGATCCGTTTCACAATCCCCGGCTGCGTCAAACTCGCCTGCCCCTTTAACGCTGCCTGCGGCTGATACTGCCCTCGCAGCCACGCTGCGACTGTTTCATCCACCTGTAACGTTTGGTTGATCCAATGTGCATTAGCCGGCGGCGCCTCGACGATGTACTCCAGTAATTCATTTTTAAAGAGCGGGGCATCCATGTGCAGATAGGGTGCCAGTGCGAATTGCGCCATACCCGGCTCGCCTAGCAGATCCAATACCAGCCGCACCGATGGCCGGCGGCGGGTCACGTTGTCTTGCAAGTAGCCGTAGATGCGCTCGTAGCGCGTATCAAAGGCTGGGGCCAAGCAGAGCAGCAGAATGTCCAGCGCCGTGCGGTCCAGGCCGAAAGCCCCCGCAATCTGGTGTAGGCAGGGGGTCTGATCCTGCTCGATCATTTGTGTGACCAGATATTCCGCGTGTTGCGTCGCCTGGGCTAATGCCTGGGCAAAGAGAGCTTCCTCTGCGGGCGGCAGTTCGATCAACTGGCCCCAACTGACGCCGAAAGGACGATCCAGCAGTTGCCCTACTTCCACTTGCGTCACATACAGGCCCCGGTAATCATCGTTCGGATCTTGCCCGGCCAGTACCCACCGCCGCACCTCGCGCCGGATCAGCACGTCGATGCGGGCAAACTCGGCTTGCAAATGGGCTAAATTGAAGGTAACCTCCTTAGATGACACAGGGTGACTCCGTTTTTGTTCGACCCATTACTGATTGAGCAAAACCAGCGGCGCAGAGTACGTATAGGCTGCGGCCATACCGGACGTCAGCGCCGTACCATCAATTACCAGTGCGTTGTAATCCTCTGCCACTTCACCGGCGCCGATCTTGGAAGTTATGCGTGCAATGGCAATTAGTTGGCTGCCAGCCGGCCCTTCGATCACGACGCTACCGCCAAAGCCGCTACCAGCAGGATTTCCTTCCGGCGTTCCAAATTCCAATAGGGAAGCGCTGTTGCCGCTTGCGTCGATCGCTTTCGAGTTTGCCTTTGCGTTCGGTGCAATGGTGGCAATGGTGTGTGTACCCACCACAGTGCCATTTGTGTCCAAATACTTTACCTGCACATTACTCACAGCTGTAGCACCAATGTTCTGAATCGCAATAAAGGCGCGTTGGCGCGCGCCAGTGTTGTAATTGGCATCACTGGTGTAGCGAATATAGGGTAAGGCAAGTTTGCTTGCCCCCGCTGTTTCCGCCATGAAAGCGGTAAAGTAACCCAGTCCACTCACTTTGGCAATCGCGATAATATCCGTCGCACTACTCGTGATCGTGGCGGCGCCACTAAAGCCGGTCGGCATACCGCTGGCAGCACAGCCGCTAAAACTCACCTTAGCCCCGGGCTGGGCTGTCTTGGTTTCGTTCGTGCCATTGCTGTAATGGACGGTGACTTCCGTAGCTGTACTCAAATTTGTATTCTGCACTGCATAAGCGGTCGTTTGTCCACCAAAGGCATTGCAAAGCGCCGTGGCCACGTAGAGTGTCTTCGCCGCTTGGCTAATCGCTTCCACTGCACGTGCGCCTACATCATTAGTTTGGAGTTCGAGTGTTGTCGCTACGATATTGGCCGGCGTCGTCGTGTCGTTCTCGACCCCCGTTACCACCGCAGAGCCATTAAACCCATCGGCCAGTCCAGGCAGTGTGCCAGCATCATAGTAGGCCATGCCGCCGGGGGGCAGATTGTCTTTCTGAATTTCGATTGGTGCCGCCGCTGGATCATCAGCGTTATAGAATTTCAGGGTAAGATCAGCATTCGTTGTATGCACATTTTGCACCGCCAGTTTCGTCATGGCATTGAACTTGTTTTTCAAGACAGTGGCGACATAGATCGGCGAACTGCCGCTGGGAAAGACAATCGACAGCGGCCGATTTTTGACTGTGGTCGATTGCGGGATTTGAACTTGAATAATAGCCAGCGGCTGGTTGGATTGCATAACGGCCGAACCAATAAATGCGGATGGTAAAGCTTCTGACCCTAACAGCGCGCCCATGAAAATTGAACTGCCAGCCCCAGCAGGTAATGTGCGTGATACGGTTGTAACACGGTTCCCAGAGGCTTGCGAGTAAAAGGAAAAAGAGACAGTTGCTGTACCTGATCCGATATTTTGATAAGTGAACGATGTAATAAAAGGCGTTTGATTGGCCGGGTTCTCGGCCATAGCAACACCCGATAAAACAAACAGCAACATGCAACCAAGTAGAACAGCGTTTTTGATTCTTTGCATGGCATAATCCTTTCAAGTCTTCAACGGGCAATAGATCGACCTATGATCTTGATTGCTGAGTTTCAATCTGAGTGTGGATTGCGGTCAATTGGCTTTCTTTGGACCATTTGCCTTGTAACTGGCGGTCAGCATCCGGCAACATCGCCCGGATCAACCCGCCCACTGCCGCCCACTCGCGGAAGTAGTGCTCGTCGCCGTTGGCCACGTTCTTCACCTGGCCGCGCCATTCGGCTTGGCCATTGCCCAATTCTTCCAGCCAAAGCTGCACGGTAAACAGGTGGGCCTGCGACGGTCTGGACGGCTTTTCCATGCCAATGCACCTTTCCAGCCGCAAGCTGGTACTCAAATGGCGCGTGGGTAGCTTTGGGCGCGCAACAATGCGGCTGCATAGAGCAGGCCAGCAAGGGGTGACTGGCTGTTTTAAATTTTGTTGTAATGCGAATGCGATGGAAACCGCGAATTATTTTCAGCGATGCGGCAGGTTGCCGATGTCGACGTCGGGTCCGAAAATAAACCACGAACGACAGGGAGAAATTTCAACCGTCGCGGGATGCGGCTAAAATTCCGTATATTGATTCAAACAAAGGTAGGGCTGGGTAGTTTATGCGTATGGAACATTAGCATACCATACCAGGCGCTTCAATCGCGCTTCATATTTTTGCCAAATTGACAAAAAATACGTGATTTTATGGCCAAATCGATCCACAAACTTACAATTAAATTACGTTATTTCTGTGAATAGCCGCCACACAGACTGAAACTCGACTTCGGTATATTGATCACGAAAAAAAGGATACAGGTTTCTTACTTGGTGTTGTAGGCTTGCCAACTCTGCTTCACCTTGATAAAGCCGACATAAATTTGCCAATGCACACAATTCTAGGAATTTTGCGTTCTGGTGCCGGGCAACTGCGATTGCTTTACGAAAAGATGTTTCAATTTCCACCTTTGGCCGATCCTGTTGCCACAACAGTTTGCCATGTAGACAGTGTAATTCTGCTTCCCAGGCCGTCTCACCGGTGGCGGTGAGGATGATGAAGCTGCGTTCGAGCAAACGTAATGCGTCGTCGCGCGCACCTTGTGCCGCCAATAAGGTGGCTAAACGGGCCAGAAAGTGAGTTGCACCGGTGAAAAGGCGCGGGTTGTCATTGTGCAGCCAGGTTGCGGCCAGGCGTTGTAATTCTTGCCGGGCATCGCTGGGCAAAGACGGCTTTGTGGGTGGGTTGGCGGATATGTCCACTAGAACAGTGACGGGTGGGTCAACAATGCGCTGGTGGATGGCTTCGGTCGCCGCGCTAGGCGCAACTTGTAACGCCCGTTGTAACATCTCTTTACAGGTTGTATAGACACGCAAGGCGCTGGCCGGCTCCCCGTTCAATAGATGGAGTTCCATAAGCTGGCGATAGGCAGCTTCACTCAGCGGATTTTCTTGCAACAACCGTTGTGCATAATGAATGGCGGTTGTGTAATCCGCCTGTGTTTGACGCAACACAATCAGCTCTGAAAGCGCGGCTAAAAACTGGTTGCGCAGGCGGTGGCGCGCCGCCAATACCCAGTCATCGTGTAGATGCGGCAGTAGATCGCCGGTGTAGAGCTTTACCGCCTGCTCTAGCGCTGCTATCATCCCCGCCTGCTCCTGCCGATGTTTGGCCTGTTCCGCCTGCTGGAGGGCAAACTCAAATTCGGCAACATCCAGGCTAAAGGCGGCATCTGTGCGCCATTGCAAGATCTCCTCATCATCGTAGAGAAAATCCCGGCTGGCGGGGAATTTTTTGCGCAGGGCGGTTAATTTATTGCGCAGATTGCTGGGTGCCTGGCCTTCGGTGCGTGCTGGCCAGTCTCTTCTGGCCAGCCGCCGCCGCGGATGGGCGCGATCGCGGTGCAGCAGTAAATAGGCCAATAATGCTTGTAGGCGTGCCCCTTTGATCGTGGTGAGTGGGGTTTCATCATATATAAGTTGAAAATGACCGAACAGACGAATTTGGAGGATTGGCATAAACAGCCTTTCGTCATCGAAATCAAAGCGTCATCATGGCACGTAGTTTTATTCTAGTCGAACATGACTCCTAAACGTGGTTGTATTTACTCCTAAAAATAGGAGTGTAGTGTGAATGATTTTTTGCGGTCAAGTTACGGGATTTGGCCGATTGACAGCGATTGGGTAGAAGCCTATACTAGATTGCAAGCCAGCAATTGTAAGGTTTAAACGGGTGTGAGGATGTTTTGAATCTTTCGTGCGCGATCAGTACTTCATGCCTAACGGCATGGTTTGGGTAAAACAGGGAGCTTAACAATTTCGATTGAGATTAGTATACTAGCCTACGAACTGTCAATGTGCAAATTTATGGGTTTAAAAATTTGTTGGGCATGGCCAGGTGATTGCGCCCGTCGTAACGGCGATGTATAATAAAGCCAGCAAAATAGATGGAGAGATAGCGCAATTAGAGAGGCGCCGCCCAGTTTTGAGCGCGGCGCTTTGTTTTATGAAGCTGGCATGGCTCCATCTGCTTTTGTGTTCAAACTGGGCTGGGTTTAGAGATGGCGATGACGCATGATTAGATCCGAATTGGCCGAGAAATCATTAGAACTTTCCTGGCAGCAAAGGCTGTCGACGGCAAGCTGGTTCGGCTGGTCCATGGCGCTGGCGTCGACCTTTGCTAGCAGTATTGTCACCCCGCTGGTGCGCGGTGCGGTGGTCGGCGGTATGGATCCGATCAGCCTACTGTTGATGCGGCTGCTGATCGCCACGCTCTTGTTAGTCGGGACGATGGCGGTGCTGGAGCCGGCACGTTTGAAAATTGACCGGCGTGGACTGTGGCTGGTCACAGTTATTGGCCTGATCGCCGGCATTGAGATCTGCTGTTTCTTCTGGTCGTTGGCCTTTGTCGACGCGTCGATGACGGCGATGATTAAGTCGGCGCAGCCGCTGGTGGTGTTACTGATGCTGGGGATGGGCGGCGAGCGCCTGACGCGCAGCCACTGGCTGCGGCTGGGGTTGGCGATGGGTGGCGTCTATTTGCTCATCGGCGGACCTGGTGGCCATGTGGCGCCCTTTGGGCTGTGGCTGTTGTCGATCTCGCTGATCCTCTACGCGCTGCAACTGGTGTTGACCCAATGGTGGCTGCAAACGTATAACACACGCAC
>Ga0105046_10017177_pt1 | contig 11085 bp, 11 predicted proteins | sample MAT03_FD_78385 | JGI IMG/M metagenome (GOLD analysis project Ga0105046, IMG submission 78385) | Freshwater microbial communities from Lake Fryxell liftoff mats and glacier meltwater in Antarctica - MAT-03 (megahit assembly) | ecosystem: Environmental > Aquatic > Freshwater > Ice > Liftoff...
CCAATTCGCTTCGGCCCACACTGCAAGCTGTTTCCATCCACCCGACCCCACCCGATTTCAACCATGCCTACCCTCTTCGACCCTACCCAAGCAGGTGACCTGCAACTTGCCAACCGCATCGTCATGGCACCGCTCACACGCAACCGTTCACCCAACGCCATTCCGCCGGACATCGCCCAGACCTATTACGCGCAGCGCGCCAGCGCCGGGCTGCTGATCACCGAGGCCACGGCCATCAGCCACCAGGCCCAAGGCTACTCGGACGTACCCGGCCTTTACGGTACCGAACAACTCGACAGCTGGAAAGAGGTCACCCAGGCCGTGCATGACAAGGGCGGCAAGATCGTGGTGCAGCTCTGGCATGTGGGTCGTGTCTCGCACAAGGCCCTTCAGCCCGACGGCGGCAAGCCGGTGGCGCCCTCGGCCATCACCGCCAAGACCAAGACCGTGCTGATCAAGGACGGCACGCCCGCTTTCGTGGAGACATCCGAGCCGCGCGCGCTCAAGGCCGAAGAGCTGCCCGGCATCGTGCACAGCTACCAGGCCGCCGCGCGCAACGCAGTGGACACCGCCGGTTTTGACGGTGTCGAAATCCACGGTGCCAACGGCTACCTGCTCGACCAGTTCCTGAAAGACGGTTCCAACAAACGTACCGACGACTACGGCGGCAGCATCGAAAACCGTGCCCGACTGCTGCTTGAGGTCACGCGCGCCGTCACCGCTGCGGTTGGCGGCGGCCGCACCGGCATGCGCCTGTCCCCCGTGACACCCGCCAACGACGCCTACGACGCCGACCCGCAACCGCTGTTCGAGTATGTGGTCAAGCAGCTGGCCAGCCTCAACCTGGCCTACATCCACATCATCGAAGGCGCCACCGGTGGCCCGCGCGTCATCGACGACCGGCCCTTCGACTACGCCGCGCTGAAAGCCGCCTACCGCACGGCCGGTGGCAAAGGCGCCTGGATGGTCAACAACGGCTACGACAAGGCCATGGCGGACAAAGCCGTGGCCGACGGCGCCGACCTGGTCGCTTTCGGCCGGCCCTACATTGCCAACCCGGACCTGGTCGAGCGCCTGCGCAGCAACGCCACGCTCAACAAGCCAGACAAGACCACGTTTTACGGTGGCCGCGAAAAAGGCTACACCGACTACCCGGCGCTGGCCTGAGCCGGCAGAGCCGTGCCAACACCCGGACGGTGGCCCCGGCGTACGCACCCATCGATGGCCTGGAGCTGGGCGCATTGGTCGCGCGCGACCGCACGGCGGACAGCGCCTGGCCAAGCCCACCTTCCAGATTGGCGCACGCAAAGACCCGGGCCCCAGCCTGCGCCGGTCGCCACGCTGGGCCGCAACAACCACCAGAAGCTGTTCAGCGTCGGGCTCAAGCAGTCGTTCTGAGGCGTGCCAGGTCTGCGGTGCTATTAAATATATAGCTGACTGCGCCCATCCAGCAAGGGCACAGGCCGTTATTGCATGAAGCGCTCAGGCAGCACCGACGCCGATGGGCGCAGGCGCGGTCAATACGATGCGCGTGAACAGCCGGTCGTAACACGGGTCGCGCGCACCGCCTGCCAGCGGATCGCGGCCCTTCTGGAAAGCGGCATCGAGCTCGGCCCAATCGTCCGCACTCAGGGCTTGCTGCGCGGCCGGCAGCAGCACGGTTTCTTCGGTCCGCATGTGTTCGAGGTAAAAACCGGTGTAGGCCTTTGCTGCCTCGGTGAAGGTCGCACGCCGCGATTCACCGATCAGCTCCCAGGCCAGCAGCAAATGCTGCAGTTCGCGTACCCGCGCCTCACCCAGCATGTGGTCGGCTTCGAGCTGGCGAATCACCGGCATCAGCTCGGGCGCGGCGCGTGCCAGCCGGGGAAACAACAAGTCCGACTCCTTGGGGTGGTGCAGGCGTTCGGGAAACTCGTCGATGTAGAACAGCATGGCGCGCAGCACGTCGAAAAACCGCTCCGGCGCATCGCCCGGTCCGCGCGTGACCATCATTGACAGCGAACGCAAGACTGCGGCCAGGGCGGCGTGTTCGTCACGGATGATCTGCAGCGTGGAATGAGGCATGTGCGAAGCTTGGCACGGCCGCTCGCACTGCATTTTGATGTAGGTCAATCCCGGCGCAGCTTCCAGCGCTTGAGCAGCAACGCGTTGGAGATCACACTGACGCTGGACAGCGCCATCGCCGCGCCCGCCACCACCGGGCTCAAAAATCCCAGCGCCGCCAGCGGGATGCCGGCCACGTTGTAAGCAAAGGCCCAGAACAGGTTCTGCCGGATCTTCATGACGGTACGGTGCGAGATGTCCAGCGCCCCGGCCACCAGCGCCACATCGCCGCGCATCAGCGTGATGCCGGCCGCATGCATGGCCACGTCGGTGCCGGTGCCCATGGCCATGCCGACATCCGCCGCCGCCAGTGCCGGTGCGTCATTCACGCCGTCGCCGACCATGACCACAACATGGCCCCCACGCTCGGCACTGACGTGTCCTCCCTGCCCCCCGAGGGGGTCGTTTTTTCCTTGGGGCGGCCCGGCGGAAAAATGATGCCCGCCGGCCTTCAGCGCAGCCACTTTCGCCGCCTTGTCGCCCGGCAACACCTCGGCCATCACCTCGTCGGCGCCCAGTCCGAGTCGCGCGCCCATGGCCAGCGCAGCGCCCTGGTTGTCGCCCGAGATCATCACGATGCGGATGCCGCGCGCACGCAGCGCCGCCAGCGCCTGCTTCGCTTCGGGTTTGGGTTCGTCGGCAAAAGCCATCAGGGCGCGCGGTGTATACCGTTCGCCCTGAACTTGTCGAAGGGTTTCTTCACGCTGCCCAGACACGGCTTCGACAGGCTCAGCCCGAACGGCTACCCGTTCCACCAGCACAGCCAGCGTCGCGCCTTCGCCCTGCAGCCGCTGCGCCTCCAGAGAGAACACGCCGAGGTCCACCCCCAACTCGTCCATCCAGCGCAGGCTGCCGATCAGGTAGCTGCGCGCGCCGACTTCACCCTCGCTGCCGCGGCCCGGCACGGCGCGCAGGCCGTCGGGCTGCGCCACCGTCATGCCGCGCTCGTGCGCGGCGGCCACCACCGCCCGCGCCAGCGGGTGCTCGCTGCCGCTTTGCAGGCTGGCGGCGACCGCCAGCTGCACAGCCTCGTCTGTGTCGGCTGCTGCAACAAATGCCACCAGCCGCGGCCGACCGACCGTCAGCGTGCCGGTCTTGTCAAACGCCACCGTATCTACTTTGTGCGCCAGCTCCAGCGCCTGCGCGTCCTTGATCAAAATGCCGTTTTTCGCCGCCACCCCGGTGCCCGCCATGATGGCGGCCGGCGTGGCCAGCCCCAGCGCACACGGGCAGGCAATCACCAGCACCGCCACCGCGTGGATCAGCGCCGTCTCCATGCTGGCCCCCACCCACCACCAGCCGAGCAAAGTTGCCAGCGCAATCACCAGCACCACCGGCACAAACACGCTAGATACCTGGTCCACCAGCCGCTGGATGGGTGCCTTGGCCGCCTGCGCGTCCTCCACCAGGCGGATGATGTGCGCCAGCACACTTTCGCTGCCCACAGCCGTGACCTGCAGCACCACCCGGCCGTCGCCGTTGATGCTGCCGCCGGTGAGTTTGTCGCCTTCTTGTTTGACCACCGGCAACGGCTCGCCAGTCAACATCGATTCGTCCACCTGCGTCTGCCCCTCCTGCAGCAGTCCATCCATGGGGATGCGCTCGCCGGGCCGCACCAGCAGGCGGTCGCCCAGCAGCACCTCGGCCACCGGCAGATCGACTTCATCGCCGCTGGCTTGCAACACATGCGCGACTTCGGGCCGCAAGGCATGCAGCGCGCGAATCGCCGCCGTGGTCTGGCGCTTGGCACGCGCTTCCAGCCATTTGCCCAGCAGCACCAGCGTCACCACCACAGCCGATGCCTCGAAGTACAGGTGCGGCATGCTGCCGGCCTCTGCGCTGAGCCACAGCCACACCGACAGGCCCCAGCCGGCGCTGGTGCCGATGGCCACCAGCAGGTCCATGTTGCCCGTCAAGGCCTTGAGCGCATGCCAGCTCGCCTTGTAAAAACGCGCACCCAGAATGAACTGCACCGGCGTTGCCAGCAAAAACTGTTGCCAGGCCGGCAACATCCAGTGTTTGCCGAACAGGTCACCGATCATCGGAAACACCAGCGGTGCCGACAGCAGCAGGCCAATGGCCACGGGCAGGAAACCGGCCCAGGGCGACAGGTCTTCGGGCAGCGCGGCCTCGGCAGCGCGCGGCTCATACCCGGCGTTGCGCACCGCGCGGCGCAACTGTGCGTCGATCTGCGCGGAGGGGGCAAACATTACCCGCGCCGACTCGGTCGCCAGGTTGACAGTGGCGTCCTGCACGCCAGGCACTTTTTTCAGGGCCTTTTCAACACGCGACACACACGACGCACAGGTCATGCCGCCAATGCCGAGGTCCAGGGTAGAGGGGGAGGTCAAGGTAGTCATGTGGAGATGATCCACCTTGCCATCATGGCAAGGTCAAGCCTTGATGCAGATCAACCCTAACCAAAGCAGGGCTTTAAGCCAAGGCTGGTTGACCTTACCATGATGGCAAGGTTCAAACTGCAAGCCTCGATTCACAAACCACAAGGAAACCCCATGAACCAGACCTTCAACGTACAAGGCATGACCTGCGGCCACTGCGAGCGCGCGGTAACCCAGGCGGTCAAAACCGTCGATCCGCAGGCCGAGGTGCACATTGACCGCGCATCCGGCAAGGTGGATGTGCAGTCCGACAAGCCACGCGAGGCCATCATGACCGCGATCTCCGAAGAGGGCTACGCCACCACATGAGCACCCCCATGAACATCGGCGAGGCGGCGCGCCAGTCCGGGGTGTCGGCCAAGATGGTGCGGCATTACGAGTCGCTGGGGCTGTTGCCGCAAGTGCAGCGCAGTGACAGCGGTTACCGCCAGTACAGCCAGCCCGAAGTGCACACGCTGCGCTTCATCAAGCGTGCGCGCGATCTCGGCTTTTCCATGGCCGAGATCGCCGAGCTGGTCAGCCTTTGGCAAAACCGCCGCCGCGCCAGCGCCAGCGTGCGGCGCATTGCGCAAAAACATGCGGATGAGCTGGCCCAGCGTATCGCCGCGATGCAGGCCATGCAACACACCCTGATTCATCTGATGAATGGCTGCCACGGCGATAGCCGGCCCGACTGCCCTATCCTGGACGACCTCGCCGGCGCGGCGGCGTGTCCCTGAGGCTTGGCGCCAAAAAACTTTACGAAGTCCTCACGCCCGCGTCATCGCATCCTTACACAGGCCGCGCAAACTTGCCTCCAACCTGAAGCCATTTTCGGCACAGGCCTGTCTGCAACGAAAGGGCCCTCCTGATGACTTCCCTGCTCAAACCCCTGAAATCCTTCAACACGCTGATCCTGGTCGGCATCATGGCCGCCGCCGGCCTCGCGGCCACCGTGCAAACCGTGGCGCTCGCCGCGCCTGCCACGACCTCGGCAAACGCCACAGTCGGCCCACACGCTGGCAAGCACCACCACGACCCTGCCGCCATGCAGGCGCGTAGGGCCAAGCACCAGGCCGAGCTCAAGGCCAGGTTGGCGCTCACGCCTGCGCAGGAAGGCGCGTGGTCCGCTTACACCACAGCCCTGCAGTCGCAAGCGCACAGCGGCACACCTCGCCCCGACCGTGCGACCATGCGCGCCGAGTTGGAGAAGCTGACCACGCCGCAACGCATTGACAAAATGAATGGGCTACGCACCCAGCGCATGGCTGAAATGAACGCCGCCATGACCCAACGCGGCGCTGCAACCAAAACCTTTTACGCCGCACTGAACGCCGACCAGCAAAAAGTCTTCGACGCGCAACGCATGGAACGTGGCGGCAAAGGCCGTAGCGGACACCACGGCCACCAGAAAGGCTGAAGTTTGAGCTGCCGTCCGGTTGCCGCGAGCGCGGCACCGGGCCGGGCCTGCGCCCTGTAATGATCGACAGGCGCAGGCCTTTTTGTTTATCCGGCCAGCAAACTTCGCAACTCGCCGCTGGCAATCAGCTTGTCCAGGTCGCTGGCGCCGCCCACCAGCATGCCACGGACAAACACCATGGGAAAACTGGGCCAACCCGTCCACATCTTGAGCGCGTTGCGCTCGCGCCAGGTGTTGAAGTAATTGCCGTACTCCAGGTAGTGATAGTCCACGCCAGCCGCGTCAAGCGCGCGGCGCGCCCTCTTCGGGAACGGGTTGATGCCCATACCGACCACCAGGACCGCATGCGCGGCCAGCGCGGCCTGCACCTCATGGACGATGCCCTGTCCGTGACAGGCAACTTTGTCCCGGATCGCGGGGTGAATGCGTGACGCATCAAGAATAGCTCGTGGCATGGGGTGTCTTTCGTAGGTTCACCAAGACGGCAGCTTAAAGCACAGCCCACCAGCGCGGCTATGACAGGCAAAAAAGGAAAGCCCGCCTTCTTGCGAAGCGGGCGTTCCTGTCAAGCCCATCGCAGGGCCTGCGCGGCTAGCTTACTGCGGTGCGGTTCTGGCTGGGCTGCTCGGGCCGGAGTTCATGCCTTTGCCCGATACATTAACAGCGGAATCGCGCTTGGCTGCGCGGGCGGCCTTGCGTTCTGCACGCGCGGCCTTGCGTTCCGCCGATGTGGACGAGGCAGCTTTTGCGCCGGCGGTAGCGGTTTGCGCGCCGGCAGCCCCGGACACGCTGGAGTCTCCCTGTGCACTTGCGCCAGCCTTGCTGCCGCCGGGAACTTGCGCTTTTACCTCAGCGCGCGTGGTGTTGGACATGCCGCCGCTGCCAGCCGCCCTGGCCGCACCGGAGGGGGTGCCGCCGCCCTGGGCGGGAGCTGCCACTTTGGCACCCGACTTGGTATCGATCTCGCTCTTGACTTCAGCGCGCGTGGCGGGCATGGTGCCTGCGTCTGCAGGCCGCTGCACGGTGGGGGTGCCTTGGGCAGGTGTCGGGTTGGAGACCGTCTGCGCGACGGCAAAGCCGGAAGTAGCCAGCATCGCGGCCAGCAGAATTGAGAGGGTTGGCTTATTCATCAGTTATTTCCTTAGGTTATGGGGGAGGCTCTTTGAGAGGTCTCAAAACGCGACCCCGCATTTAAAAATTTATCGAGATGCATCAAGCCGGGACATCGGTTTACAGGCTGGCCTGATGTAGGACTCAAGCGCACCGCATGAGAGCGAAAGTCCCTTAACCCCGACCCAAGACGCACGCTTACAGGCCTGCTTACTGCGGCGGACGGCCGATCTGGCCGCTGACGTTGCCCGATCCCTGCACACCCACCTCTGCGGCGGGGCCGGCGTTCCTGCTGCCAGGCAAGTTGTTCTGGATGCCGCGATCCGCACGTGCAGCCGTATTGCTGACCGCATTTTTAGCGCGATAAGCGCCACTGCGGGTTGCGCCGGCAGCCTTGTCCGCAGCCACGCCCACCCGGTTGCCCGTGCGCTGAACCGCGTTGCCGGTCCGTTTGGCCGCGCGTGTCACGGCACCGTCATTGGCTTGCACGCGTGTCGGCGTATTGCTGCTGACCGACGCACCGGTACCGATGCCTGCAGTCACGCTGGTATTCGCATTGGTGCGAACATCGTTGCCGATGTTGCTGTTCACGCCGGTGCGTACTCCCGCGCTGGCCGCCCCACTCACCTGGGCGTGGGCTACAAAAGCCATTGCGGCGGTCAGGGCCACCGCGGCCGGAATGCACCGCATGGAAAACTTGTTCATGATTGCCTCCTCTTGAAACCCGGCTAAAACGAGTTTGCAAAGAACACTGGTAAAAAGACACATTGCAAACGCCAGATCCAACCGGGTTCGACTGATTCAAAGTTAGCTGCGCTGTGGTGCCCGGCTTATCGGCTGGGTCCCCTGGCTGGCGTAGGACGCCATCCTTTACAAATCTTCATGCATTGCAAAAGTAAAAGCGCATAAAAATCAATACGCACAGTGAGCTTGCTGTCCTACAGTCGATTCACACCGCGCGTAGAACAATCCGCTGTTGCCTCCTTGCGTTTTTGCCCTTTGCCCTTCGCCCTTCGCTCTTTGAATCTCTTTCCTGCCGCCTCATGCTCCCACCCCAATCACTCATCCAGGTCAGCCAGCCGTCCTCTGTGACCACCTTGCCCGTGCCCGACGCAGACGCAGACGCCGTGGCCGCAACGCGGGAAGCCATCGCCACGGCATCGCTGAGCTTTTCCCTCAAGGTGCTGACGGTCAACATCCACAAGGGCTTCACTTTTTTCAACCGCAAGTTCATCCTGCATGAGCTGCGCGAAGCGGTGCGCAGCGTGGGCGCCGATGTGGTGTTTTTGCAGGAGGTGACCGGTACCCACGCTCGCCACGAAAGCCGGGTCGCCAATTACCCCACCGCGCCGCACTACGAATTTCTGGCCGACACCATCTGGCCGCAGTTTGCCTATGGCCGCAACGCTGTCTACACCAACGGCCACCACGGCAATGCCGTGTTGTCGAAGTTTCCCATCGTGAGTTTTGAAAACCGCGATGTGTCCATCAGCGGCCCCGAGCGTCGCGGCCTGCTGCATTGCGTGCTGCAGATCCCCGGCCGCGAAACCAATGTCCATGCCATCTGCGTGCACCTGGGCCTGGCCGAGACACACCGCGTCAAGCAGCTCAACGTCCTCTGCGACATGGTGCGCGATGAGATCCCGGCGAGCGCGCCGGTGATCGCCGCTGGCGACTTCAACGACTGGCGCCGCCGCGCGCACAAGCTCCTCAAAGAAGGCGCCGGCATGCACGAGGTGTTTGTCCAGGCCACCGGCAAGGCGGCACGCACCTTTCCGGCACGTTTTCCGCTGCTGCAACTGGACCGCATCTATGTGCGCAACGCCATTGGCCATGCGCCGGTGGTGCTGCCGCTCAAGCCCTGGTCGCATCTGTCGGACCATGCGCCGCTGGCCGCCGAGATCGAACTCTGACCAGCAGCCAGACAGGACATACCACTATGCACGCTCGCTGGGTGCCAGGCAACAAGTTCACCCTGCTGGAAAACGGCGAAGGCTTTTTCCCGCGCGTATTCGAATGCATCGCCGCCGCCCAGCGGGAGGTGCTGCTTGAAACCTTCATCCTGTTTGAAGACAAGGTCGGCAAAGACCTGCAGGCCGCGCTGCTCGGCGCCGTCAGCCGCGGCGTGCAGGTCGACATCACCATCGACGGCTACGGCTCGCCCGACCTTTCGCCCGAATTCATCTCTGCGCTGACCGGCGCCGGCGTGCGGGTTCACGTGTTCGACCCCAGCCCCCGCCTGTGGGGCTACCGCACCAACCTGTTTCGCCGCATGCACCGCAAAATCGTGGTGGTCGACGGCCAGCGCGCCTTCGTCGGCGGCATCAACTACTCGGCCGACCACCTGGCCGACTTCGGACCCGAGGCCAAGCAGGACTATGCGGTCGAAATCGAAGGCCCGCTGGTCGCCGAAATCCAGCAATTTGTCCGCGCGCAACTCCAGCTCGGCCAGCAGCCGCCTGGCAACCGCCTCAAGCAGCTTCTCAAGGGCAAGCCGGCCCCGCCGGCCCGCAGCACGCTGCCCTCCGCTGGCAATGCGCAGGCCATGCTGGTGACACGCGACAACCTGGACCACCAGAACGACATCGAGCGCCACTACCGCATCGCCATACGCGGTGCGCGGCAGCGCATCATCATTGCCAACGCCTACTTTTTCCCGGGCTACCGGTTGCTACGGCAACTGCGCAAGGCGGCCAAACGCGGCGTCGATGTGCGGCTGATCCTGCAAGGCGAGCCCGACATGCCGATTGTCAAAATTGCCGCCAACCTGCTGTACCACCATCTGCTGGCTGCCGGTGTCAGGATTTACGAATACCGTGAGCGCCCCCTGCACGGCAAGGTCGCGCTGACCGACGACGAATGGTCCACCGTGGGCTCCAGCAACCTGGACCCGCTCAGCCTGTCGCTCAACCTCGAAGCCAACGTCATCATCAAGGACCGCGCCTTCAACCAGCAGCTTGCCGCCAACCTTGAAAAGCTGATGCAGGCCAGTTGCCGGCAGGTCCAGGCCGCAGACCTGCCCGAGTCGCGCCTGTGGGTCAGCCTGCGAAGCTTTTTTGTGTTTCACCTGCTGCGCCGCTACCCCGCCTGGTTCGGCTGGTTGCCGGCCCACCTGCCGCGCCTGACACCGGCCGAAAAGTTGCTCGGCCAGTCCGGTGTCGATCACATCAACGAAGGCCAGGCCTCATGACGGCAGCGGCGGTGACCCACGGCCGGCCGGCCAAAGTCGGCATCACCGGCAAGCCCTGGTGGCCCTGGCTGAAACGCGGCGCCACCCTGGTGTTTTTCAGCCTGGTGGCCTGGCTTCTGGTGGAACAGGGTCGCGCCATCGAGTGGCCGCAGGTGTTTGCGGCCGTGCGCGCCTACCCGCCGGGCGTGCTGCTGGGCGCGGTGGCGCTGGCCGCCCTGAGTTTTAGCCTTTACAGCTGCTTTGACCTGCTGGGCCGCCACTATACCGGCCACAGCCTGCGCCCACGCACCGTCATGCTGGTTACCTTCATCAGTTATGCACTCAACCTCAACCTCGGCTCGCTGATAGGCGGGGCGGCCATGCGCTACCGGCTGTATTCGCGGCTGGGGCTGCAGGTCGGGCAGATCACCCGCGTGATGACCCTGAGCATGCTGGCCAACTGGATCGGCTACCTGTTCCTGGGCGGCCTGGTGTTCGGCTTTTACACGCCCGAGCTGCCGCCCGGCTGGAAAATCGATAGCGGCGGCCTGCAAATCCTGGGTTTTATGCTGCTGGCCATCGCCATCGCTTATCTGCTGCTGTGCGCCTTCTCGCCGCGCCGCAGTTTCTCGCTTCGCGGCCATGAGGTGCACCTGCCATCAGCCAGGCTGGCCCTGCTACAGGTCGCCATGGGTGCCGCCAACTGGCTGGTCATGAGCACGCTGATCTTTCTGCTGCTGCAGCAAAAAATCGCCTTCCCGGCCGTGGCCGGTGTGCTGCTGGTGGCCGCCGTCGCGGGCGTCATCGCCCACGTGCCGGCCGGCCTGGGCGTGCTGGAAGCGGTGTTCGTGGCGCTGCTCTCGCACGACATGCCCAAACACGAACTGCTGGCCGCCCTGGTCGTC
>Ga0105046_10017180_pt1 | contig 11083 bp, 7 predicted proteins | sample MAT03_FD_78385 | JGI IMG/M metagenome (GOLD analysis project Ga0105046, IMG submission 78385) | Freshwater microbial communities from Lake Fryxell liftoff mats and glacier meltwater in Antarctica - MAT-03 (megahit assembly) | ecosystem: Environmental > Aquatic > Freshwater > Ice > Liftoff...
GAGCGCAGGTTCACCTGCGCGTCGTCGAATCCGCTGGCGCGTACCGTCGCGCCGCCCTGCCCGGTGCCGTTGGGATCGCGCACGCGGAACATGACGAAGCGCCCGCTGTCGTTCGACGCCGCGTCCGTCGTGCCGACAAAGTGACCGGAATCGTCCTCGTCGAGGAAGCAGACCTGCGCCGGGTTCGGGTTGTTGTCGAGCAGGTTGTCGTGGATGTTGACGTAGCCGCCGACCTCGACCTGCAGTGCCGCGCGCGACACCGTCGGCACGCCGTCGCCCATGTCGTCGACGAGTCGACCGAACACGGTCGAACGCTGCGCGAAGTAGACGTTGACCGCACCGTTGCCGATCGACGCCTCGAGCGTCGGGAACAACCCGCACTCGAATGCGACCTGCGCGAGGTGGGCATATGTCACGATCGGCGGGTCGTAGAGTACGGGCGTGTCGTTCTCGACCCGCAGCTGCGAGCGCGTGTGCATCGACGCGGGCACGAACACCGGCTCGTCCTGGTCGAGCCCCATCTCGAGATCGAGCAGCGTGCCCGGCGGGATGCCGGCGAGCTCGTACGCGCCGTCCTTGCCGGTGGGCCCGGCCATCACGGAGGGATCCACGTTGGTGACCGTGATCGTGACGTCTGGCGCCGGCGTCGGCGCGATCTGATCGTAGAACACCGTCGTGCCCTGGACGTGCACCTCGGTCAGCAGGCACTCGCCGATCTCGTCCTGGCACACCTTGCTGGCGCACTGCGCATCCGCGGTACAGGGGCTGCACGTGGCATCGATGCAGACCTGCTGCGGCGCGCACGCCTCGAGGTCGGTGTCGGTGCACGCGGCGCACAGGCCAGAGTCCGGATCGCACGCCGGTGCGCCGGGATCGAGCTCGGCACACACGCCGTTGTCGAGCGCATCGCAGCCGACACACTCGCCGTCGCGACAGTACGGCGTCACGCCGCTGCACGCGTCGTCGAGCGCTTGATCGGCGGTGCAGCCGGTGCCGCTCGTCGTGTCGGGGTCGGTCGTGCCGGTGTCGGGATCGACCGTCGTGACGGTCGTCGACGTCGGCTCGGTGGGATCGAGCGTCGTGCTCGTCATCGATGTCGTCGCGTCGTCACCGTCCGTAGCCTCGGTGTCGACGGCGACGGCGTCCTCCGGATCGAAGCACGCGGTGGTGGTGATCGCAGTCGCGAGCGACAAAATAACGAGCCGCATTGGGGCGCACTTATATCACGGCGGTTTGCAGCGCGAGCGTCGACGCATGCGATCGGCGTCGTGCCCTCGGCTCACAAGTGCTACCGAGCCTTCAGCGCGACGGTGACGTGCGCCGGGCCAAACCGCGCGTCCTTGGCCTCGACCACGAACGGCCACCGCCGATGTAGCCGACCTGGCCGAGGCAACGTGACCGCTCCTGACGCGCTTGTCCCCCCACAGACCCGCGCGCTACCGTCTCGCGCTCCGAGACCGCGCGATGACTCCGTTCGACAAAGTTCGCTGGCAATTCCCCGACGTGGTCTGGGAGCGCGGCCTGCTGATTTTCTACAACCGCGCCGTGACAGCACTGGCGTACGACGACGACGACGACGTGTGGAACGCCCGGGTCCTGGGCTCGTCGCCGCAACCCTACGCGGTGTGGCTCGGCTTCGAGGACGACGACGACACGCCCGACAACGAGCTCATCACGCTCGATGGAGATTGCGACTGCCCGTCGCCCAAGCCGTGCAAGCACCTCGCGGCCGTCGCCTGCGCGGTGATGAAGGACATGAACGCGCCCGGCCCTGCCGCGACGCCGCAGCAGCCGCGACTCACGGCATCGCCCGCCGCGTTCGAGCAGTGGGCGATGTCGACCGAGCGTGCGCTCCAGCACCGAGCACCGCCCAGCACGTCGCCCTCGACCACGTCGCTGCGATTCGTCGTCACGATCGACACCGCGATCCACCGCGAGGCGCGTCCGCGCGTGGTGATCTCGGCCTGGTCGGCCGCGCTGCGCCGCGGCGGCGGGCGACCGATCGTGCAGCCCTACGACCTCGACGCATGCGTGCGCCGCCGCCTCTCGAGCCGCCCGGCGTGGATCGACGACGGCGACTGCACGACGTGGTTTCGTCTGCATGCGGCGACGCGTCACGAGATCGCGGCGTCGATGTACGCCGGATCCGCGACGATGGTGGCGTTCGATGCGACCGGCGCCGAGCTGTTCGCAGAGATCGTCGCGACCGGCCGCTGCCACCTGTACACGCCCGAGGGATTGCGGCTCGGCGGAGCTCCACCGCGCCCCGGCCGCGTCGGGTGGCAGCTCGATGACGAGGGGCGACAGACGTTGCACATCGAGCCTGCCGATCGCGACGACGATGCAGGCTGGCGCTTGCTGCCGCTCGCACCGCTGCACTACATCGAGCCCGAGACCGGTCTTTGTGGACCGATCACGCTCGACGTCGCCACCGCGGCGCAGCCGTGGCTCACCACCGTTCCCGCGGTGGAGCCCGAGTGGTCGGCGGCGCTGCCGAGCGCGATCCAACGCGCGCTGCAGACGGCCGGTGTGCCCGCGCCGCTCGAGCTCGAGGCGACTGCACCACACCGCGGCACACCCGTGCCGGTGCTGCGCCTGCATGCGCGTGGGCACGGCCGCGACAAGCAGCCCACCGCGACGCTCGGCTTCGACTACGACGGCATCGCGATCACACCGACCGATCGGCGCAGCCGGCTGGTGCGCATCGACGGCACGAAGGTCGAGCGCATCGATCGCGATCTCGAGGCCGAGACGCGCGCGCGGCAAGAGCTCGCGCGACACGGTCTGTTCGGCGAGGCGAGCGCGCTCACGATGCCCGACGACGGCGGCTGGTACGACCTCGCGCGCACCACCGTGCCCGCGCTGGAGACCGCGGGCTGGCGCGTCGAGATCGACGACGACTTCGAGTGGACGGCGCTCGGCGTCGACGACTGGTATGCGAACGCGCGCGACGACGACACCGATCGCGAGGCGTGGTTTCTCGAGCTCGGCGTCGTCGTCGCCGGCGAGCGCATCAACATCCTGCCCGCGATCGTCGCGGCGATCCGCACCGGCACGATCACGCGCGAGCGACTTCGGGTCGCCGAGCGGCCGCTGATCGTGTCGCTGGCGGACGGGCGGCGCATCGAGCTCGACCGCGCGCGGCTGCAGATGATGCTCGACGTGCTCGTCGAGCTGCACGGCGACGGCGCGCTGCACGACGGCGAGCTGCGGCTCGTGAAGCTCGACGCGCCGCGCATCGACGCGCTGGTCGGCTTCACGTGGGAGATCGGGCCGCGACTGCGCGCGTTCGCGGATCGACTACGCAGTGGGCCGGTCACGAGCGCACACCCACCGCCCGGGCTCGCCGCGACGCTGCGCGACTATCAACTGCATGGACTGTCATGGCTGCAGTGGCTACGCGACGGCGAGCTCGGCGGGATCCTGGCCGACGACATGGGGCTGGGCAAGACGATCCAGGCCCTCGCGCACGTGCTGCTCGAGAAGCAGGCGGGTCGGCTCGCGCATCCGGTGCTCGTCGTGGCGCCGCGCAGCGTGCTGCACAACTGGCAGCGCGAGGCCGAGCGCTTCACGCCCGATCTGCGTGTGGCAATCCACCACGGACCGTTTCGCCACGCGATCACGGCGGCACTCGAGACGTGGGACATCGTCATCACCACGTATGCACTCTTGCAACGCGACGAGTTGCTCGCGCAGACCCACTGGCACCTCGTCGTGCTCGACGAAGCCCAGGCGATCAAGAACCCCACCGCGAAGGTGTCGATCGCAGCGCGTGCGCTGCATGCCGATCAACGGATCTGCATGACCGGCACGCCGATGGAGAACAACCTCGGCGATCTGTGGTCGCTGATGTCGTTCGTGAATCCCGGGTTGCTCGGCTCGTCGCGACAGTTCACGAGCTGGTACCGCACGCCGATCGAGAAGCACGGCGACGTCGGCCGCTTCGACGCGATGTGTCGGCGCATCGCGCCGTTCCTGCTCCGGCGCACCAAGGCGCAGGTGCTCACCGAGCTGCCGCCCAAGACCGAGGTCGTGCTGAACGCGGAGCTCGACGGGCCCCAGCGCGATCTGTACGAGTCGGTGCGCCTGATGATGGAAAAGCGGGTGCGCGACGAGCTCGGCCGTCGCGGGCTCGCGCGCAGCCGCATCATCGTGCTCGATGCACTGCTCAAGCTGCGCCAGGTCTGCTGCGATCCGCAGCTGGTCAAGCTCGCTCGAGCAGCCGCGGTGCGTAGCAGTGCGAAGCTCGACCTGCTGCTCGAGCTCGTCGAGGAGCTCGTCGGCGAGGGCCGCCGTGCGCTGGTGTTCAGCCAGTTCACGACGATGCTCGCGATCATCGAGCGCGAGCTCGATGCCCGACACATTCCGTGGCTGTCGATCACCGGCAAGACCGTGCATCGCCAGGCGATCGTCGATCGCTTCCAGACCGGCGAGGTGCCGATCCTGCTCGTGTCGCTCAAGGCCGGCGGCACCGGCTTGAACCTCACCGCCGCCGATACGGTGATCCACTACGATCCGTGGTGGAATCCGGCGGTCGAGGCCCAAGCCACCGATCGCGCCCACCGGATCGGCCAGGACCAACCGATCACGGTGTATCGGTTGATCTGCGAGGGCACGGTCGAAGAGCGCATGCTCGCGCTGCAGGCGAAGAAGTCGGCGCTGATCCGCGGCGTGCACGACAGTGCCGAGCGTCGTGCGGGGGCCGGGCTCGCGCTCGACGAGCACGACATCGCCGCACTGCTCGCGCCGATCGGCGAGGACGGTCGAGGTCATTCGCCGCGTTCATGACGCGATGGACTGCGCGCAGCACCTCGGCTGAGCCACGCTCTCCACCGGTGTTATTCTCTGGTCGCCCCCGCATGGCCGACGGCGAGCGTTTCACCGAGGAAGAGGTCGGGCTGATCCTCAGCCGCGCCGCCGCAGCGCAGGCTGGGCGCAGCTGGTGTGGGCCGCACGTCGACGCAACGGCACCGGCCGCGAGCTGCAGGTCGTGGTCACGCCACGTCGGACGCATATACGCCGCGGTGTACGTGCTCGCGAAGGGCCGGCCCGTGCGGTGGTTTCACCACGTCACCGTCGCCACCGCTGTGCACTGCGTCGACGCGCTGACCGGTCCCGATGGTCACGAGCAGGCGAGCTACATCGACAGCTACTTCGAGCACGGGCACGAGCACGTCGTGCGTCGCGTCGAGCCTGACGAGTGGGAGGTTTTATGAGCAACGAGAACAACGTCGTCGGCTCGCCGGCCGACTCGTCGGCGCCGAACCGCGCGACTCGAGAATTCATCGGCCTGCTCGACCGCAAGCTCGAGGAGATTCTCGGCTGTCCGACGGGTTGGGGCGGCATCGAGGCGCTCGAGCCGCTCGTCCTCACGCTGCTGATGCTTCGAGCAACCATCGCTGATCCCGGCGCGGACGAGCGCGCGATCCTCCGGGGGTACCGTCGCTTCCTCGCGGACCGCGTCGGCCCCGGAGCCGCGGACCTGCGCACGCGGCTGGGCGCGGCAGCGACCGAGGCAACGATGACCGAGATCATGAGGGACTACGCGAACACCCAGCGCACGCCGGCGCCGGACCTGCAGGCCGCGCAGCTACCCGAGCCTCCGATACAACGAGGCATCGGCGGCGACGCGGTCGACATCACGCGTCCGCACTACGTGCCTCGGCGAGCGTCCTGATGTTCCTCGTTGCGCAGCGGGTGATCACGACGCACGGGGAGGGCATCAACGCCTTTTACCACGCACACGGTCCGCGTCCCGAGTGGGTGTGGGAGCCGCCCGAGGGAATCCCCGACCGCGACCCGGGAGAGATGGAGCAGCAGGCGATCAACGTCACCGGCCACGGGCGCGTCCGCAGCTTCTTGGACATCGCCGCCCCCGATGGCACGCCCGCGCAGCAACTCCAGTGGGTGCACCAAGCCATCGTCGCGCTTGCCGGAGTCGGCGCGCAGTTTCCAATCGTCGTGATATCGGGCCCGGTGTTCGTCCGTTACGACGTCGAGTTTCAGCTGCGCGAGAGCTGGCATCCCGAGCTCCACCAGCTTCTCGACGCCGGGCTCGCGCTTCTCCCGTAGCGAGCTCGTGCTCGACGACATCGTGCGCGTCGACGATCGCTTCGTGCCCGGACAGCTCGCGATGCCGAGCGACGGCACGCAGGTGACGTCGGTGCGCGGCGTGTTCGTGCGCGCGTCGGGCAGCTATGAGCTCGCGCCGCCCGAGCGCGATGCACTGCAGTGACGCCGCGTCGTCACCGCGATCCAGTGTCACTCCGCCAGCGATCGATTTCGGCCCCGAGCGCGTCGGCTTGCGCCTCGGTCGCATCTGCGCGCGCCTGCTCGGCCAGCGCCCGCGCCCGCGCCCGCGCGCCGTCCTCCGGCTGCCACGCGCGCGCGGCCGCAAAGCGCACGCGCGCGTAGTCGCGGGCGGTCCGAGCCGCGCATCGTCGTCGCCCAGCCGCGCGCGCACGTGCTCGGTACCCGCCTGCAGCAGCGCGGCGGCCTCGGCATGCTCGCCGCGTCGCCGGAGCACCGAGGCGAGGTTGTAGCGCGCGTCGTCGACCTGCGGATGATCGCCGCCGAGCGCAGCCTCGCGCAGCTGCAGCGACCGCCGGAGATCCTGCGCGGCGGCATCGAGCGCACCGCGGCGCATCCGCGCGAGCCCGAGCGAACCCAGCAGCGATGCCGTGCGCGGATGCTGCTCGCCCCAGACGATCACTGCGGCCGCCAGCGCGCGCTGCAACGCGGCCTCGGCCTCGGCCGGTCGGCTGGCGTAGCTGAGCGCCGTGCCGATGTTGCCGAGCGCGACGACCGTCGCAGGGTGCTCAGCGCCGAGCGTCTCGATCAGCAACGTGGCGGCCTGCTCGTGCAGCGCGACCGCACCGTCATGGTCGCCGTCCTCGGCGTGAGCGAGCGCGGATGCGCGGTGGGCGAGCAGCCGCGCGTACAACAGCGGCGGACGGCCGAGCGCCTCGATCATGCCGTCGGCCTCGTGCGCGAGATCCTCGGCCTCGCGGAAGCGGGTGCGCTCGCGCGACACCGCATAGACGAGATCGGCGGTGAGCGCCGCCGCGGTCGCTGCGTCGGCGCTGCGGCGCGCCATCGCGAGCCCCAGCCGCAGCAGCACCTCCGCGCGCGCGTGGTCGCCCTCGCCCAGGTGCAGGCGTCCGGCCAGCGCCAGCGCGCGGGCGAGCAGCGGCTCGTGACCGATCGTCTCCGCCGCCGCGATCGCAGCCTCGGCCTCGCTGCGGCCCTCGCCGATCGCGTCGCGATAAGCGGTGGCCTCACCGCGCACCGTCAGCGCGCCGAGCTGGAGCTCCGACGCAGCGAGGTGGCCGACCACGGCGTGCGTGTCGGGCGGGGGATCGCCCCAGGCGACCAGCGCGGGCGCATCGATGCACGCCGCAGGATCGGGCAGCAGCTCTACGCGCGCGACCGCAGCGACCAGCAAGGCCGGCTCGCCGCGCACAGCCTCGGCGATTGCATCCGCGAAGCGTGCGTGCGCGTGCTCGAGACACACGCGCGGCGCGGCGCTGCTCGGACGCTGGGCGACGCACACGGCCGCGGCTGCGCGGGCCCACGACGCGGCGACGTCGTCGAAGCGCGCGACCAGGCGTCGGCCGCTCTGCTCGCCCCAGCTCGGGTCGGTGCGCGCGGCCGCGTCGAGCACGGCCGCGCGCGCGGACGCGTCCCACAGCTCGCGGATCGGCGTGGCGGCGCCGGCACAGGGATCGTGGGCGGCCACTGCCGCGGTCGTCGCGAGTGTGGCGGTGAGCCCGGCCATCACGATCGCGATCGCACGTCGCCGCCGTCGCCCGGGATCGATCGCGCCGAGCAGTGCCCGCATGCTCGGGAAGCGCAGGCCGGGCTCGCGCGACATGCCGCGCAGCACCGCGCCCAGCAGCCACCGCGGTGCACCGGCCGGCCACGGTGCGCTCGATTCCTCCTGCAGCGAGCGCCGCAGCTCGGCGTAGCTCATGTCATTCGTCAGTTGCAACAGGCGCACCGTCCTTCTCGAGACCGGCATCGGTGCGTTCTTCGACCCCGCGATGCGCGAGCGCTTCGGTGTCGTCGAAGATCGTCACGTGCTCCTCGACTCGCTCGCTGCCGTCTCTGTGCAACCAAAAGACGTCGACGTCATCGTGCTCTCACACATGCACTTCGATCACGCGGGCGGCATGCTCGCGCCGGATCGCGAAGGCGCCGCGCCCGAGCTCGCGTTCCCCAACGCGCACGTCGTCGTCGGCAGCCGCGCGTGGGCCCGCGCATTGAAGCCCCACTCCCGCGATCGCGCATCCTTCATCCCCGCACTGCAGCCGCTGCTCGAAGCAACCGGTCGCCTCGAGATCGTCGAAGGCGATCGCAGCGAGGTCCTCGGCGACGCGTACTCCTTCCACCTACTCCGACGGCCACACGCCCGGCCTGCTGCTCACGCGCGTCGAAACGCCGCGTGGCCCCGTCACGTTCATGGGCGATCTGGTCCCCGGCGCGCCGCCGGCGCGCCGTGGGTGCACCTGCCGATCACGATGGGCTACGACCGCTACCCCGAGTTGCTGATCGACGAGAAGCAGGCGCTGCTCGATCGCATCCGCGCCGACGACGGCTGGGCATTTTTCACCCACGACGAGCACGTCGCCGCAGCGAAGATCGCCGTCGACGAAAAGGGCCGCTACTCCGCGACGAACGCGGAAGCCGAAGTGCACTGGTCCTGATCAGGCACCCCCGCTCGTCGTCGCCGGCTCACCGAGAACGAATCTGGCATCCAGGCGTCGGCCGACTCGTCTGCATTGGGTCATCGCCCGCGCGCACGTCGGGCGGCTGCAAGTGCAGCAAGCCGCGTCGATCGCTTCGGCAGCGAGTGCAGCCCCGAGCCGTCGATCTCGCGCCGCGCGGGCGTCGACCACGCGATCGGCAGGCGTGGCTGCTTCATTCCGGCGACTCCAGGCACTCGCACGACATCGGCGGGGATGGCGATGAGTTGCAGCGGTCGTAGCCAACGGGTTTCTCACTTCCGTCATGGGTCACAATCCACGTCTCATCCGCGAGACTGCGATAGAATGGACCTGAGGGGTCCGTTTCTCCGACGTTCAAAGAACCAATGCACGCGGCGCCGAACGTCCCCTCCTCGCACATATTCTCCGAGAACCCTCGCCATACGTCCAACCAAACGCAAAGAACTGCGACGTCGGTCCCGGTCGAACCGAGAAAAATTTGTTCGCATGCGAGCTCATTGTCCGCACCACATGCGGTTACGAGCCATTGCGCGCATTCTTCCTCCGCGCTTGCTCCGCCCTGACCGTTGGCGAAGTCGACGCACGCAGGCAGCAATGCCTCCTCCCCCGAAGACGTTCCGGATGTCGAATCGGTTTTCCCCGACGTTCCACTCTCGCCCGACGGTTCCTTTTCGGGATCGCATGCCGCCGCTAGCATGCTGTTGAACAGCATGGCCGCGAGTGCGCCGCGCAAGTAGAATCTGCGTCTATCGGTCGTCATGGCTTACCTCAATCTGCACACGGATGATAGGCATAGCTCGACTCGCCGACCTCCGACATCCAAAAGCAGATGTCGTTGTAGACAGCCGGGCGAAGGAGAGCCCCAACGTTCTGATTCGCTGGGTTTGCCGTATACTCGCAGTTTGAACACGCGCCGGTCAAGTTGTCTCGTTTATGCACCGCGAGAATCGCGGGGACATCGCTGATATAGCGATGCACAGCCGAACCACTTTGTCCGTTAGTCGTGTCGTTTCGATAGTACAACATGCCGTACGATCCGTCGAACTGCGCACACCGGTTGGTGGTGTTGGTGTGGGACCATTGATAGCCGGCGCAGCCAGTCTGATAGATTCCGCAGTCTTGCGATGCGGCGGGATACCCTTTCAGATACGTGGTTACGGAATCATAGGCGCATTCGTCAGAGTAGTTCGCCATGGCGAACCAGCCGATAGCGGCGAGAGCGGAACTATTCGGCATACCGATGACTGCATAGTCGCGCAGGGTGTTGTTGTAGATCCCCACGTAGATGCCGCAACCGCCGCCACATCCGGCCTCGGAGTAGGAGCCGAGCGGTGCCGTCCCGGTGCCGTTCTGACCCGGCTTGAAGACCACCTCCCAGCCATAAATCCCGCCTCCGTCCGCGACGTTGTGCGCCGCGGTCAACACATGTCTCGGTCCGATCAAGCTGCCAGTGCCAGTCGCAGTGGCGCCCTGCCAGAGCTTCCCGATGGCGCGGAAAGGATAGGTGAGATGGGGGTTCACCACTCTCGTTCTATCGTCGGTGCCCAACACCGAATGAGACGGTGCGCGCGACTCACCGTTGAACGCGTTGGGACCAGCGGCGGGCGAGTGCGGGTGGTGCGGCTGCGCCGCGCCCAGGCCTCTCTCAAAGTGGCCCTCCTCCATCGCAGCTTGCTCGTCGTCCCCACCCCGCCATCTTCGCTTCCCGGATCGGCGAGCTCGTCCGCATCGAAGAGCGGGCTCTCCGGAACTTCGCCGATGTACCGATAGACCTCGGTCCCGAGGATCAGATACGTCCCGTCCGGGGTCTCGAACGGCCAGCCGGACACGTCGATCGAGTCCGGCGCCTCCGTTTCTTCGTCGGGAGGTTCTACGACGGGCAGCTCTCCGACGAGCTCGTAGTCCTCCGGATCCGCCCCACTCGGGAACTCCTCCGACTCGAGCTCTACCGCCTCGGGGGCCAGCGCGAGAGCACCACCTTGCGCGTCGTCTGCTTCCGCCGGCTGATTCGCGAAGCCGGAACGCACCTCCGAGCCTTCAGGCGCAGACCCACAGCCAGATGCGACGAAGAACAGCGCGAGCCAGGCGGGAGGAGGGAGGCGACATCCTGTCAACATGGCGTCCAAGGTAGCTGCGGCGGCGTAAGCAGTCAAGTGCTTAAGCGTTTTGAAGTGCGTGCGCGCGTGCGCATCGGGATGCTCGGGATCGGCGGCGTGACCGTACGAGCCCGCGACGACGATCTGATCGTGCGTCTCGCAAATCGCGGTCGCGAACCCGAAGTCGTCTGCGCTGCTCGCGATCGTCTGCGGCCACTGCAGCTCCACGTTGCCGCCCGGCATCCCGCCGTCGAGCAGATC
>Ga0105046_10017181_pt1 | contig 11083 bp, 10 predicted proteins | sample MAT03_FD_78385 | JGI IMG/M metagenome (GOLD analysis project Ga0105046, IMG submission 78385) | Freshwater microbial communities from Lake Fryxell liftoff mats and glacier meltwater in Antarctica - MAT-03 (megahit assembly) | ecosystem: Environmental > Aquatic > Freshwater > Ice > Liftoff...
CTGCGGTTAGTTCGGCCATGCTGCTCGCGTTGAACGGTCGCGAATTCCGGCTCGAAATTTGCCTGGTACGGATTCTGTACCAAGCAAGATTGGCGACGCCTCCGCGGTTTAAGACGACGCGTTCCAAAGCGATCGCCCCGTTGATGGTTACACCATTCCAAACAGTGAATAACCAATGACAGCACCGAAACTAGAGTCTCGCGTGAACGGGTGACCGTAGAGGGTTCAGTACGCCAAGTATTTGAGGAAGAATCGAACTGCGGGTGTGTTGATTTCAGCCACCGATGTTTCGATTAGCTCGCCTCGAAACCCGAGTCCGGCGTTCTTGGAAATAACGCAGGCCCCAGCACTTTAAAAGCTTTCCCGGCGTCACACATGGCGAGCGACTTGCGATACGAAAGAACGGTGTCGGCATCACCGTATTCAAGCAAGATCGTGGGACTGTTTTTTTTAGCCAACCGCTCAGGTTGAGCCTTTTTGCCAGTTCAAAGTGTTCCTTGAGCGGGCTGCCGAGGAGGGAGACGAGACGCTGTGGCCTTTCGCAGTTTCTACCTTTTTTAGGGTCAATCCGGTAATGGTGTGAGCATTGGCGTAAAGATTCAAGGTGGTTGATTTTTTCAGTACTGTCTCGGTGTCAAAAAACTCGATTTGTGGGAAGCGAGATGGTAGCCTGACTTGGCCGGGAGAAAAGGAGCGTGGAACCCCTGTCGATACCAACCGCAGAGCCGAATTATGTATAGCGCTCGATCCACGTGAGGTCATTCAGCGGATTGAAAACTTGGTCGAATTGGATCAAGTACGGCTCACGGCAAGGTTCTCCGGGGATATTGAGGCCGAGGCGCGCCAAAGGTGGGCTGAGTCGACGCAAGCAAACCTTGTCGCCGACTGCATTTCTACTCTCCCGTCGCGGGCATCATCGGACGCCGAGACATGCCTGAAAAAATCCCCCGCCTGGAATTAGCCACATTAAAGCCGGATGGACCGGCGATTAGATACTGACGTGAAGATCGATAGTCGAGTCAACGCAACAAAGTATCGTGAAGAGTGGACACGCCCGTCGTCGGTTATAGACCGCTCCATATCGCAGCGGCTACGTCACCACTGGCTGTCTTGGTTTGGCGAGTCGAATGCCCGTGAATTGCCACTGCGCCTCGGGCGGGAAAAAATTTCTGTAGCTTTGTCGCGAGTGACCTCGGGCGGTCGCGCATGAGCTGCCGCGAAGCACATACTGATTGCACATGAATTTCCCGTTGTACTCACCCAGCGCCCCAGCTGCAGGAAGATAACCAGGATAAGGCGAATAGGAGCTGGACGTCCACTGCCAGGTGCTCCCAAAGAGCGAGTCGAAGTTACAATCGTCCCCACAATGCGTCGGATGAACGGGCCTTCCGGAATCGAAGTAGTCTTCCGCGGCCATCCGGCAGCTGGTGTTTTCTTGAGACGCGATTTCCCATTCCGCTTCCGTCGGTAATCGAGCACATGCCCAGCGAGCATAAGCATCCGCCTCGAAATAGCTAACGTGCGTGATCGGCAACGATAAATCAAGTTGCTTCAATCCGCCAAGAGTGAACTCGAACCATTGAGCATCTCGATGCACCCAGTAAAGCGGTGATCCCCAGGCGTTTTGATTAACGTGATTCCACCCAAGCGACAACCACGACTCGGAACGCCTATAACCTCCACCCTCGACGAACTCTAAGAATTCACCGTTGGTCACCAAGCGATTAGATAGTTGAAACGATTCAACAAAGACTCGATGACGAGGCGATTCGTTATCGAACGAAAAGTCGATCCCTTCATGCCCGATCTCATGTAAGCCAGCGTCATACTCCAGCCACTCTTGCCGGGGTGGCGTCGATTCTGCGATCGCACCGGTGACGTGTGCTGGGAATAACGGGTTGCATGAAAATACATGCTTGATGTCCGTTAACATCAATTCCTGGTGTTGCTGTTCGTGGTGCAACCCAAGCTCAATTGTTTCGAGCAACGCCTCCGGCCATTGGCTTTGGGAATAGAGCAACTCAATGACTCGATCGTCAATTTGTTGTCGATAATCGAGAACCTCTGAAACAGTTGGCCGAGAGAGAAGCCCTCGCCTATCTCGCGGGAACTGGTGTCCGACAGCGTTATAGTAAGAGTTAAATAAAAACTCGTAATTGTGAAACGTTGACTGGTAATTAACGAATTTTTTTAGGACAAACGTTTCGAAGAACCATGTGGTATGAGCCAAGTGCCAGCGGATTGGGCTCACATCGGGCATGGACTGGATAACACAATCCTCCGGCTCTAACGTGCTGCAGATACGCCGAGTGTGTTCACGCACCGCTTGGAACCGAGCCCCAACGGATTCCTGACGCTTGTAAAGCGAGTCAGCTACACTCTGCTCATGAATCAAAAATTTACTGTCACGCCTTTCCAGAACGCTACGTGATCTTGAATCTGCGTCAGAGCTTCCTTGGGTGTCACCGCTTTCAGCGATAACTTTACAGTTCCAAATTGCGCTCGCCATTGAGATCTCCTCGTTTGGTTCATGAATTTTAAAATGATTATCGCTCTAAATACATCACGGCGAAGTAATCTCTCGCATCACTCCATGTCTCTTTGCATTGCCACCCAACTTGAATGGCCATTTGCTCGAACTCTCTTATCGAATACTTGTGCGAATACTCCGTGCGAATGGTTTCGCTCCGATGAAACCGAAACGAATGACCGGCAATAGAGACTACTTGTTCTCGTTGGCTAACCAAATGCATTTCAATCCGGCCTGCCGCGTCATTGAAGAAGGCATAGTGATCAAATTCACGACTGTCAAAATTGGCGCCCAGTTCGGAGTTCATCCGATGCAATAAATTTTTGTTGAACGCGGCCGTCACTCCTGCACGGTCGTTGTAAGCCGTCTCCAATACACTTATGTCTTTGCGAAGATCGAAACCGACAAGCAGTCCATCACCGTATTCGCACCGATTGGCGATGTCTGCGAGCAATTGGATCGCTTCTTCTTGTGTGAAATTCCCAATAGTCGAGCCCGGAAAATAGACACAGGTACGGCCTGGACCGAATTCGCTCGTCGGCACTGCGAATGGTCGGGTAAAGTCCGCGGCGACTGGAGCGATATCTAGCAGAGGATAGTCTCTCGCCAAATCATCGGCCGTCCGAACTAGGTGTTGGTTTGAAATGTCGACGGGCACGTAAAGACATGGATCGACTAAGTGATCCAACAGAATTCGGGTCTTTATGCTGCTGCCGCTACCGTACTCGACCAATCGCACGTCCGTGCCAAGACGACATGCCATTTCTTCACCATAACGATGCATGATTTCGGACTCGACGCGAGTCGGATAGTACTCATCCAGCTCGCAAATCTCGTCAAAAATCTTCGAGCCAATGGCGTTGTAGAAGTACTTCGAAGGAATCCAACGCGACGTTGAAGAAAGACCCTTCAAGACGTCGTCCAAAAAATCGGCAGCAGGTGAAGTGTGAAGTGACGGATTTCCGACCAAGGAGGCTGACATGAATCGCCGATGCTCAAATGGAGTAAAACGGGAAATCCGAGAACTTTCCTAGTAAAGGACAGAGGCAAGTAGCGACTGGAGTTCACGGATGTTTTCAAGATTGATGATTAAAATCCTGTCATGCGAAAATCGGGCCAAAACCAGCATTCGCCTGAAATGATTGACCGATCCATCAATCGCAGCTGTTGGGATCATGTGCTTCCCGGAGCCGCCCAAACCTTTCCAAACAGACAGGCAATCGTTGCTCAGGACTCGCGAACTTGGCCACGAACGACTTGATTGGAGCTTTTGCCAACACCGCGTGCTATTATTTCCTTCTCGAGTGCCGGTTAGTACCGTCAAACTTGCGAGCGGATGAGGTTTTTCAAGTAGGAAGGACCGCGTTAAGTCAGACATTGGTCTGAAAAAGTTCGCTCATCAACCACTTTCGCCGATCAGGTAAGTCCACTGCGCACAAACACTCCATGCAATGCCAACCGTTTTGTCTATCGGGAGAAGCACTGGCGCGGCATGGCGGTTTTAACCATTAATACCGAGACCATTCAATTGACTGCATTGGTTGCTCGTCTTAGCGAGATTAATCACCAAATCGCGTCGTTTGGGATCGTGGCAGATGCCATCTTCTGCTTCTGGATTGGTATGACCGGATGTTTGCGCAGACCGCTGCTCCGAACTATAACACTGTGCAAACAGACAATTTAAATCACCCAACACAGATATTCGTGACAACGCCGCAGTTAAAGCCATCGTCACCGATTCGGGATCGACAACAAATACTTTAAGTGACTCAGATGCGTCGTCGGTTCGAAGCCATCAACTGCAAACGTCCAGCCCGCGATTTGCCGAAAATGTCTCCGCTAATATTGCCGCGCAAATGTTCGTCGAAGAAATGCCACAGCGACATCGTCAGGTTGAATTATAGGGAACATAGAACTGTTTCGCATCTGACATGGCGATGCGAAGGAAGATGCCCGTCCAATTGTTCCATAGCGGTACGGAGCTTGCCGTTAAACGATTGAGTTCGTCATCCAATCGCCAGACTTCTTCGCTTGCTCTCGCATAGCTTTGTCGACGAGCAACCGCAGTACTACCCGGTAAAGCGAGTCAAGGGAGTTGATAGCGCGGTGGTCGCGTAGTGCGACCCGACACTCGCGACGCAGGGCACAGGCGTACCGAACAAGCAGTCGACGGTCACGTTTGGATTCCACTACGACGACGAGGTTCCCGATCATTTCCATCATCTTCATCGACGCGGTTCGATCAGCGACCACGTAGGGCCTGAGTTGATCGAATACGAGCGAAGTGAATGCCTCAAAAGTCACCGGCTCAGCCACGACTCGTAGCGATTTTTCATCGTCGTAGCGATGAGCATCGGGCAGTTTCCTAGCAGCGAGGTTTTCCAATGCCGATGGGAGCCAGTCCATACAATTGGTCGCGGTGAACGGATCGTTTACCCCAGGAGATAACGCCCGCATGGCAACTTCGACAAGCTGATTGACTTGGAAGCGCAAGTCTTGGGTTGCGGTGCGTTGTGACCCTCGAATGAACATTGCCGCTAAATTTGCCTCAAGCGATTCGTCGATTCGATCACTTGGTGAGGCCAGGAGGAGCACGCTCTTTTGGGTCACGAAGTCGCCGGGGACGGGCCTGACTTTCATGACCAGGTCGTGTTTGCTGGCAAGCTTCATCAACTCATCGCCATCGATGTATTCCAAATAGCCCGTGCCGGTTGAATGGATGCTTTTTGCGGCATCGTAAAACGAACTAGGCAGATCGGACTCCCTCTTCTGTTCTGCATTGTCTTCGTGTGGATCGCCGAGGCGAGCTGGAAACTGTTTTGCAATTTGCCTGTTAAGCCCACGTCCCACATCGGCGACGATGTTCGACACGTGCATCGACTCGGGAACGTGGTGGATAAAGAAAATGAGCACACCAACGCTTGCGAGCGCCATCAACACACCGACGATCACCGCAACGTGTGGAACAAACGCGGAAGTCAAATCGGTAGCACCCGAACTTCCAGCCGGAGCGGTCTCTGCATTGCGGACGGTTCGCAACACCATCAAGCAATAGATAAAAGTTGAGATGAACACGCCAAGTGTGAATTGATTGGCTTTGTCACCCATGAAGTTGTTCAACAATCGCGGTCCCACTTGCGAAGTCGTTTGCGAGATGGACAGAATCGTCATCGAGAAGGTTACGCCGGCAACCGTAATCATCGAGCCCGCGACGGTGGACAACACGGCTCGTGCGCCCGCCGGTTTGTTGGCGTGCAACCAGCCAATACTATCCATCCACTCCGAACCGATCCGGCTATCGATTGCGGTGGTGACGAACGAAAGACCAATGGCTCCGATTGCCATCAACGATGGCACGAACCAATAGCTATTGCGAACTGCTGTCCAAAACGTCACAAGGATTGCATTCATTGATGTTGCCTAGCGATAATTGTAATTGGAAAGAATTTGTCAGTTTAACGGCAAGCCGTAAGCGACCGTACAACGAAACTACTTAACGCCTGCGGATATTCATTAATCGAATGATGACATGTGGCACGCTGGTATGAAACCTGCATCGCAATGAGTCACATGTTTTTATAGACCGCGAGCAAGTGAAAAATCGGAACTTTGCCGAACCCGCGAAAATCGCCAGCAACTCATGAACGTACTTAAAACTGCCATTTCGCGATTTTCAACCGATGGCTGCTCAACGCTAGCGGCCGCGCTTGCTTACTATACGATTTTTGCACTTCCACCGCTGCTGTATTTGTTACTCACGATCGTGACCTACGGTATGTCGATCGCATACGATGCTGACCGAGCCAATGAAAAGGCTCATGATTTGATTACAAACCAAGCGGGCGAGCTAATTGGCAATGAAGCAGCGGCTGGTGAGATCACGAAAATGCTTGAACGGAATCAGCAACAGGGTGGGGTCTGGTGGAAGACGGTGATTAGTCTCGCAGGAATTATGTTCGGGGCAACCGGTGTCGTTGCGGCAATTCAAGTTTCGCTCAATCGTGTGTGGCGTGTCGAGCCCGATCCCGAATCCGGAAGCGTCAAAACATTCCTAGTGAAGCGAGTGTTGTCATTTACAATGATTCTTGGACTAGGCTTTTTGCTGCTGGTGTCGATGGTGATTTCAACCGTGCTGGCAACTTTAGGTTCGCAGGTGGGCGTTTGGATCGGGATGGAAGCTACGATCGTCGAAGCGCTGAACTACTCCGTCACGTTTCTCGTCACGCTAGTTGTTTTTGCTTCGCTTTTAAAGTTCATGCCGGACGCGAAGATCGCCTGGGGGGACGTTTGGATTGGTGCCCTCGTTACCGCCGTTCTGTTCTCTGTAGGACGGTTCGCTATGGGGCTGTATTTTTCAAATGCAGATCCCGGAGCGCAGCTTGGGAACGCGGCAGCATCGTTGGCGGTTCTCTTGGTATGGGTCTACTATTCATCAATGATTGTGCTGCTCGGTGCCGAGTTCACTCAGGCATGGGCAAGCGAACACGGGCGCAGTATCCAGCCTGAAAAAGGTGCCGTGAAGGTGGAACGAAAAATCGTGCGAGACTGATTCACGCTCTTGCCTTGTGGTGTCAATTGACCCATCTACGTTCTCATCGCTCAGCAGCGACACGCTGGCGTAGTAGACCGCGATCGCGTGACGTATCTTGTCGTCCAATTTATCGGCGAACGGATGCATGATCTCTGCTTCTTCGCCACCCCGCTGTTATTTGGAAAATAATTCCAGTTGTCGCACGATGTACCAAGCCGGTTGTCCTGCCAGTCGTGGGTAAGCATTGCTCTGCAATTACTTGGCCGGTCCATGACAATCGACACACGAAGGAATCTTTTCCGACGCATCGCCTTGGTTGGCTAGTCGACTCCCGAGTTGGATCAACTCGGAATCCTGCGAGTTGGTGTCGGACAAAGATTCCTCTTTTTTGTGAGTTGCCGCTCGAGTCTGACCGGCAAAGTAGTCGGCTAAGTCGTCGATCTGCGAATCCGATAGATGATAGGCGACCGGCATCATCACGCCACTGTGCCGCGTCATGTCTCGATACGCACTCAGTGACCAAGCCAAATACTCACGATTTTGACCAGCTAACACCGGCACACGGGGGCTGACGTTCTGGTTGCCGTCGATGCCATGACACGATGCGCAATGCATAGCGACGTAGCTTTCGGTCGAGCTGGCAGAATCGTTGATCGTGGTTCGGGTCAAGTCCAAATCACGATGGTTGCCAACGCGAGCAGACCACTGATCCCAGCGGCCAACCACCAATGATAAGTGGAGAAGATGAATACGCCGCCGGTAAACACCGCCGCGAAGAACGGCAAGAAAGTAGGACCAGGAACGCGTAAGCACTGCATCGGCTCGGCGTCGACGGTGCTGGTCACCAGCGTTTCCCGCAACCCTTCCTCCGCATCGGGCAGGTAGAAGTTGCCTTCGTCAACATCTTTCAAGAAGTCTTTCTGTTCCCACAATGGATATCGCGTCGATACGATCGGGATTCTGCGAATGCCCCAAGGATAGTCGGGAACTTGACCGCTCCATTCCAACGTGCCAGCGTTCCAGATGTTGCGTTTGATCAGCGGTTGCTTTCCTTTGGGTCTGAAAATGTCGTACAGCAAGATCAGAAAGCCAATGCCCAACACGAACGCGCCGATTGAAGAAATCAGATTAGGAATCTCGAACCCCATCCCGCCGGGATAGGTGTACACTCGCCGAGGCATTCCGATCAATCCACTAATGTGCATCGGAAAGAACGCCACGTTGAATCCGACTCGCATCACCCAAAACGTGATCGTCCCCAATCGTTCGCTGAGTTGCTTACCGGTCACGAACGGGTAGTAGTAGTAGTAGAACCCGGCCACAATCGGAAAGATCGTTCCACCGACCAACACGTAGTGCAGATGACCGACGATGAAGTAGGTATCGTGGGCTTGATAGTCAAACGGAGCGATCGCGACCATCACGCCGGTCAGTCCGCCGATGATGAACGTAGCAAGTCCTGCCAAAACGAACAGCAAACTAACACTCTTGGTCACACGGCCGATCAGGAGTGTGGCAATGAAGCAAAAAATCTGGACATCCGTGGGAATCGCAACCGCTTCGGATGCGGCGGAAAAGATTCCGATCGAGATACCGGGCAGTCCGGTCGTGAACATGTGGTGAACCCACAACCCGAAACTCAGGAATCCGGTCCCCACAGCGGCCAACACAATCCATCCGTAACCAGCCATCGGGGTCCGCGCGAACGTCGGTACGATCATCGCCACCAACGCGATCGACGGCAGGAACACGATGTAGACTTCGGGGTGTCCGAATATCCAGAACAAGTGTTGCCACAACATCGGATCGCCACCCCGATCGGCATCGAAGAACGGCCAGTCGAGTGCGCGTTCAAGTTCCATTAGCAAGTCGCCGGTAATCAACGGCGGGAACGCAAACAGAATCATCACCGCGACGACCAAGATATACCAAGCATAAAGTGGAATCCGATTCAATCGCATCAAATTCGGGCACCTCCACGCCCGGTTTGACTTCATGGGTCTCCCGAATCCAGCGGCTCAAATGCTCCGCTGTATTGGCCAGCACCGCCGCACCGATGCTGCGACGCGAACCAAAGTGAGTCAGGTCGGGACCGATAACGCCATCGGCGACGGTCCCCCGAATCGCGTGACAAGCGCTGCACCCGCGGCGCAGAAACACTTGTTTCCCTGGATGCGGAATGTCGATTCCGTCTTGCGTTTGCTCAGCTAACCAGCGATCAAAATCTGCTCGCGAATGCACGACCACATCGAAGGACATCTGGGCGTGAGCGGCACCGCAAAACTCTGCACATACGCCGCGGTACACACCCACCTTGGTCGGAAACAGCTTCAAACGGTTTTCACGACCGGGTATCATGTCCATCGTGCCGCCCAACGACGGTATCCAAAAGAAATGAATAACGTCTTCGCTGGTCAGCTTGAACTCGGCAGCCTCGTTAACAGACAGATGAATTTCATTTGCCGTCTCGACGGTTTCTCTGTCCGGCAATCGGTATCGCACTCGCCACCACCAACGCACGCCAACCACGTCGATAACTTGGCTGCCCGGCGGAGCCGGTCGTTGCAATTCGGGCAGGATCGACAATCCATAAGTCAACAAGGCGGTCAGCACGATGGTTGGAAATACAACGCCACCACCGATCACCAACAGCCAAGTTTTCTTGGCATCGTGCTGGCCCGGAAAGCGAATCGCGTAGATCATCAAGCCAATCATGACAAGCCAGATGACAATGCCCCCAGACAACATCACATAGAACAAGTCGGCAATTTGTTTTGCACCTTCTCCCGCCGTGTCGAGTGCGGATTGAGAAGGGGAAACGGGCATTTGACGGTCAAATTTCTTGGTGGGTGCGATTCATCCTGCGATTTGGTTTCCGGAGCCTGACGCAACGATCGTGCCAACAGACCGGCACGATGTTTGCCACCAATGCAGACTACTTATTACGACGGCGCTCGCCGTGATTGACGTTGCTGAATCACTCTCGTCAGCCAACACAGAAACAGTCCCGCGACAACGATGGTGCTGACCCAGCTCAGCGGACCAGCTAAATCACCATAGTTGTCATCAAGCCACCAGTTGACGCCCGCAAGCAACACTGTCCATGCAATCGTTCCAATCGCGATGAAGAACGAGAACCTTACGGTTGGCATGTCCGAAAACCCGGCCGGAATACTGTTCAACGTACGCAAGCCCGGAATCAACCGACATCCAAGTACCACAGACGGCCTCTAGCGCTCGAACCGTTCGTCTACGCGATCCAAGTCTCGCGGCGTGATCGTTAACCACCCACCGTGGCCGTCAATCAACCGCGTTAGGCGGTCCCTGCCAATCCACCGTTCGAAGTAGTACCACAGCATCGCACCAGCAAAGGAACTGATGCTGCCGGCCGACGCCACTGCTATGAACGACGCTGGCCCTAACTGGCCGCGTACCCCGCCCAAAGCATTACGATCTCAGAAGAAATCGGCGGGAAAACGTTTTCCACAAACATCAGCACGCCAACACCCAGCGAGCCAAAGTGTTCTAGAAAATCACACATCCACTGATCCATTACCTCACTCCCACACCGCAGTTTCGAGAAACACAGCGCTGTCGTAATAGGCGCGAAAGTCTTGAATCGTTTCGCCTTTGACACTCAACAAGGTGACGCCACAATACTTAATCGGCGATCCGTTGGCTGGTGCGGCTGGTCGCGAAATGGCAGCATACCTTTGTCGACAATGGACCGGTCTGTCACTGGCAAAGCTGTCAGTCGTATTTGGTCTTGATCATCCTGACAGCTCGTCGAATCTTGTGCGTTGTGCAAAGCGGCGAGCCGAAGAATCCTTAGTATATCAGAAAACCATCACATTGCTCGAAACCAAACTTGGCCTGAAAACCGAAAACCAAGTCTGACTCCGGCGCAGCCTCGCTACCACAGATAGCAGCCTGCACGCATCTCTTGCTAACGAATACGGACGTATTTCCTGATAGTATCGAGCGTCTTGGGGCCGATGCCGTTGACTTTGCCAAGATCTTCA
>Ga0105046_10017184_pt1 | contig 11081 bp, 9 predicted proteins | sample MAT03_FD_78385 | JGI IMG/M metagenome (GOLD analysis project Ga0105046, IMG submission 78385) | Freshwater microbial communities from Lake Fryxell liftoff mats and glacier meltwater in Antarctica - MAT-03 (megahit assembly) | ecosystem: Environmental > Aquatic > Freshwater > Ice > Liftoff...
AACGGCGCGCCGTTTGTGTGCGGCCTCAGCCCCACCCAAAGGAGGGCGACGCGGGTGGCCCGGCGGAGCCGGTTCCACGGCGTCCGTTTGTTGGGCCCTGGCACCTTGACCGATTTCACGCCTCGGGCAGAGGTGATACAAAACACTGGACGGACGTACAGGTACTGGATACATTGCCAGTATGCGTGCCATCCCCATCCATCCCTACCGCCCGGCTCACCCCGCCCCTCATGCCGCGCCGCTGCTCAAGGGCCGCGGCACGGCTTGGGCGCTGGCCCATCGCTTCAACAGCGATCAGCGCCAGCCGATTGATGACGGCTGGGGTTCACTCGACCAGGCCGCCGATGAGCAGACCCTGCCGCCGGCCACCCGGGTGCTGGAGCAGCAGGTCAAGACCATCCTGGCCGGTAATGATTCACCCGATATCGGCTTCGACCTGTCGATCAACCCCTATCGGGGCTGCGAGCATGGCTGCATCTATTGCTATGCGCGGCCCACCCACAGCTACCTCAATCTCTCTCCTGGGCTCGATTTTGAAACCCGCATCATCGCCAAGGTGAACGCCGCGCAGCGGCTGCGCGAGGCCTTCTCGGCGCGCAGTTACTCGCCATTGCTGCTCAACATCGGCTCGGCCACAGATGCCTACCAGCCGGCCGAGCGCCGCCTGGGCATCACCCGTTCGGTGATCGAGGTCTGTCGCGAGTTCAGTCACCCGTTTTCGCTGATCACCAAGTCGGCGGGCGTTGAGCGCGACATCGACCTGATCGCACCGATGGCGGCGCAGCAACTGGCGGCGGTCTACGTGTCGATCACCACGCTCGACCCGGCTTTGGCCCGGGTGATGGAGCCACGCGCGGCATCCCCTGAGCGCCGGCTGCAAACCATCCGCAAGCTGGCGGCGGCGGGCATTCCGGTGGGGGTGAGCGTATCGCCGGTGATTCCCTTCCTTAACGAGCCCGAGCTTGAGCGCATTCTTGAGGCCGCCAAAGAGGCGGGCGCCAGCAGCGCCTTCAGCATCGTGATCCGTCTGCCCTGGGAGGTGAACCCGCTGTTTCAGCAATGGCTGGCGCAGCACTTCCCGGATCGGGCCGCACGCGTGATGGCGCGCATCCGAGAGATGCGCGGCGGCGCCGACAACAGCAGCCAATTTGGCGAGCGCATGACCGGCAGCGGCGTCTGGGCGCAGTTGCTGCGCCAGCGCTTCCACAAGACCGCGGCCCGATTGGGGTTGGAGCGCTCGCGTGTCGAGCTCGATCTGACGCAGTTTCGCAGCGCGCGCCGCGCCGCCGCGGTGTCGGCGCAGGCCAGCCTGTTCTAGCGGGCCGCGCCGGGCGCCGCAGCCCCGGCGCAGAATTACTTGAACAAGTCCTTGACCCGGTCGGTCCAGCTCTTGGCGTTGGGTGAGTGTTTCTCGCCCCCTTTTTTAAGCGACTCGTCCAGCTCCTTGAGCAGCTTGCGCTGGTGTTCGGTAAGCTTGACCGGCGTTTCCACCGACACATGGGCGTACAGATCACCGGGGTAGCTGCTGCGCAGGCCCTTGATGCCCTTGCCGCGCAGGCGGAAGGTCTTGCCATGCTGAGTGCCCTCGGGCAGCTCGATCTCGGCCTGGCCGGCCAGCGTTGGCACCTCGATCGTGCCGCCCAGCGCCACCGTGGTGAAAGACACCGGTACCGTGCAGTGCAGGTCGTCGCCGTCACGCTCGAAGATGTCGTGTTCCTTGATGCGGATCTCGATGTAGAGATCGCCCGCCGGGCCGCCGTTGGTGCCGGGCTCGCCGTTGCCGGCTGAGCGGATGCGCATGCCTTCATTGATGCCGCCGGGGATCTTCACCTCCAGCGTTTTCTGGCGCTTGACCTTGCCGGCGCCATTGCAAGTGGTGCAGGGCTCGGGAATGATCTTGCCGCTGCCATGGCAATGCGGGCAGGTCTGCTGGATGCTGAAGAAGCCCTGGCGCATGTGCACCGTGCCCGCGCCATTGCAGGTGCCGCAGGTCTTGGCGCTGGTGCCGGGCTTGGCGCCTGTGCCCTTGCAGGTGTCGCAGCCGTCCCAGCTGGGGATGCGGATCTGCGCGTCCTTGCCGTTGGCTGCCTCCTCCAGCGTGATCTCCATCGCATAGCTGAGGTCGCTGCCGCGGTAGACCTGTTGGCCGCCGCCGCCACGCCGCCCACCGGCGCCACCGCCGTTGAAAATGTCGCCGAAGATGTCGCCAAAGGCCTCGGCAAATCCGCCCATGCCCTCGGCGCCAGGGCCGCGGCCCATGCCCGAATTGGGGTCGACACCGGCATGGCCGTATTGGTCGTAGGCGGCGCGCTTGGGCGGCTCCGAGAGCATCTCGTAGGCCTCCTTGGCCTCCTTGAACTTCTCCTCGGACTTCTTGGCTTCGTCACCCTGGTTGCGGTCAGGGTGGTGCTTCATGGCCAGCTTGCGGTAGGCCTTCTTGATGTCTTCCTCGGTGGCGTTCTTGGGCACACCCAGGATGTCGTAATAGTCGCGCTTGGCCATGAAAAATCTCAGATCGTCGGAACGGCGAACGCCGCGTTGAGCAGCAGAGCGGGTCTGCGGATCAAACGCGGCGAGTGTCTGGCGCGGCCCGCGAGGGCCGTCGCCGTCAACATCACTTCTTTACTTCCTTGAATTCGGCATCGACCACATTGTCGTCAGCCGCTTTCGACGATGCACCTGCCGATGCGCCGGCCTCGGCGTTCGGGGCTTCGCCGCCGGGTGCAGCGCCACCGGCTGCGGCGGCTGCGGCCGCTTGCTCGGCATAAACCTTCTCGCCGAGCTTCTGGCTGGCCGTCATCAAGGCTTCGGACTTGGCGTCGATGGCCGCCTTGTCCTCGCCCTTGATCGCCTCTTCGGCTTCTTTCAGCGCGGTCTCGATGCTTTCCTTCTCGCTGGCATCGAGCTTGTCGCCATGCTCGGACAGGCTCTTGCGCACCGAGTGAACCATGCCGTCGGCCTGGTTGCGGGCCTGGATCAGCTCCACCTTCTTGGCGTCATCGGCGGCATTGGCCTCGGCGTCTTTCACCATCTTCTCGATCTCGGCCTCGGTGAGGCCCGAATTCGCCTTGATGGTGATCTTGTTTTCCTTGCCGGTGGCCTTGTCCTTGGCGCCGACATGCAGGATGCCGTTGGCGTCGATGTCGAAGGTGACCTCGATCTGCGGCATGCCGCGCTGCGACGGCGGGATGCCCTCGAGGTTGAACTCGCCCAGGCTCTTGTTGCCCGAGGCCATCTCGCGCTCGCCCTGGTAGACCTTGATCGTCACCGCCGGCTGGTTGTCGTCGGCGGTGGAGAAGGTCTGCGCAAACTTGGTCGGGATGGTGGTGTTCTTCTTGATCATCTTGGTCATCACGCCGCCCAGGGTCTCGATGCCCAGGCTCAGCGGGGTGACGTCAAGCAGCAGCACGTCCTTGCGCTCGCCGCTCAGCACCTGGCCCTGGATGGCGGCGCCGACGGCCACCGCCTCGTCGGGATTGACGTCCTTGCGCGGCTCCTTGCCGAAGAACTCTTTGACCATTTCCTGCACCTTGGGCATGCGGCTCATGCCGCCGACCAGGATGATGTCGTCGATGTCGGTCAGCTTGACGCCGGCGTCCTTGACCGCAATGCGGCAGGGCTCGATGGTGCGGGCGATCAACTCGTCGACCAGGCTTTCCAGCTTGGCGCGGGTGAGCTTGATGTTCAGGTGCCTGGGGCCCGAGGCGTCAGCCGTGACGTAGGGCAGGTTGATGTCGGTCTGGGTGCTGTTCGACAGCTCGATCTTGGCCTTCTCGGCGGCTTCTTTCAGGCGCTGCAAGGCCAGCACGTCTTTGGTCAGGTCGACGCCTTGCTCTTTCTTGAACTCGGCCACGATGTAGTCGATCAGGCGCTGGTCGAAGTCTTCGCCGCCCAGGAAGGTGTCGCCGTTGGTCGACAGCACTTCAAACTGCTTTTCGCCGTCGACATCGGCAATCTCGATGATCGAGATGTCGAAGGTGCCGCCACCCAGGTCATAGACGGCGATCTTGCGGTCGCCCTTGCCATGCTTGTCGAGGCCGAAGGCCAGCGCTGCGGCGGTGGGCTCGTTGATGATGCGCTTGACATCCAAGCCGGCGATACGGCCAGCGTCCTTGGTGGCCTGGCGCTGGCTGTCGTTGAAGTAGGCCGGCACGGTGATCACCGCCTCGGTCACTTCTTCGCCCAGGTAATCCTCGGCGGTTTTCTTCATCTTGCGCAGCACCTCGGCGCTGACTTGCGGCGGCGCCATCTTCTTGCCGCGCACTTCCAGCCAGGCGTCGCCGTTGTCGGCCGCGGTGATGGTGAAGGGCATCAGGCCGATGTCCTTCTGCACTTCTTTCTCGGTGAACTTGCGGCCGATCAGCCGCTTTACCGCATACAACGTGTTGCGCGGGTTGGTCACCGCCTGGCGCTTGGCCGAGGCTCCGACCAGCACTTCGCCGTCTTCCTGGTAGGCGATGATCGACGGCGTGGTGCGCGCACCCTCGCTGTTCTCGATCACCCGGGTGGTATTGCCTTCCATGACCGCAACGCACGAATTGGTTGTGCCGAGGTCGATGCCGATGATCTTGCCCATGGTGGTGTGCTCCTGAGATTGAATGCTGTTGGATTGAATGTGCGGCCCGGGTGCCGGCTTTCAAGGGCTGCGGGCCCGGACCTGCCGATGAATGCTCGGCGTCAGCTCACTTGGGCGCGGCCACCGTGACCAGCGCCGGGCGTAACACCCGCTCATTGATCAGGTAGCCCTTTTGCAGTACGGCCACCACGGTGTTGGCCTCCTGATCGGCCGGCACCACGCTGATGGCCTGGTGCTGGCGCGGATCAAACTTGGTGCCGGCCGGCGGCGCGATCTGCAGCACACGGTTGCGCTCTAGCGCGGCGGTCAGCTGGCGCAGTGTGGCGTGCACACCCTCAAGCACAGCCTCCACCTTGGCGTCGGGCATGGCAATCGCCGCTTCCAGGCTGTCCTTGACCGGCAACAGGCTCTCGGCAAAGGCCTCGACCGCAAACTTGCGCGCCTTGCTGACCTCTTCATCGGCGCGACGCCGGGCGTTCTCGACCTCGGCCTTGGCCCGCAGGTAGGCGTCCGACACCTCCGTGTGCTTGGCCTCCAGATCGGCCAAGCGCAGGGCCAGCATGTCTTGCTCGCTCAATGGGCCATCGGCCGATGCAGCGTCGGGCGCTGCCGCAGCGTCACCACGCGGCTCACCGTCGATGGCCTGGTCGGCGGAAGGAAAGGATGCGGTGGGGTATTCCGGCGTCGTCATGTCGGTGGCTTTACGATTTTTTTTGAAGGGGTTGAACACGGTCTTTGGGGATATGGGGGGCTTATCCCGTGGATCAAGAGGGGGTATTACGGCTATTGCGCGTATTGGGCGTGTTGGGCGTGTTGGGCGTGTTGGGTTTGGCCCTTCGCAGGCACAGGCTCCGCGCAGGCGGGCCCGGTGTCCGGCTCAGGTGTCGTCGATCGACGCGCTCCAGCGTTGCCAGCCTTGCTGCGTGCGCTCAAGCTCGCGGCGGTCGCGTTTTGTCGGGCGGCCTTGCTCGATGGCCAGCGCCGGCTCGGCCGCCAGCCGCCGGGCCTCGGCGGCGCGGCTGCGCTCAGTCAGGCTGTCGGGGGTTTCGGCATACAGCGCCTGCGCCACCGGCGCCGGCCCGCGCAGGTTGCTGAGGCCTTGCACCACCACCGTGCGCTGCACCGGGCCCTGGCGGATCAGCACGGTATCGGCCAGCCGCAGCTCACGCGAGGCCTTGGCGGTCTGGCCATTGACGCTGATGCGGCCCTTGCCGATGTCGTCCACCGCCAGCGCGCGGGTCTTGTAAAACCGCGCCGTCCACAACCATTTGTCCAGCCGCATGCCCACTTTGGGCTGCGGTTGCTTTGAATCTGAAGTCATGAAGAGCGATTGTCGGCCAGCGGGCCGTTCACCGCCACGTCATCCGCCACAGCCACCGCCAGCGGCAGCCGCACCGTGGCGTTCAGGCCGCAGACCCGGCCGCAGACCGGGCCGCTGTCCCGGCCATCACTCAAGCGGTTATCCCACCGGTTGTCCAGTGTCAGGCTGCCGGCCATGGCGCGCAGGATTTCGGCACAGATCGCCAGTCCCAGGCCGGCGCTGCCCGGTGCGCCGCCGCCAGCAAAGGCTTGCATCAGCCTTGGCCGCAGGGCCTCGGCAATACCCGGTCCGCTGTCGGCCACGGTCAGCACCGCCTGGGCACCGTCATGGGTCAGGTGCAGCGACAGCATGCCGCCGGTCGGGCTGTGCTTGATGGCGTTGTGCAGCAGGTTGCGCACCAGTTCGCGCAGCGCCCAGGCATGGCCACGCACCAGCGCAGGCTGGGCGACAAGATCAAAGTCGAGGCCGGATGCGGCCACCAACGGCGCCAGGTCCAGCGCCACCTCGCGCAGCAGTTCGGCCCAGTCCAGCACCGCCGCGTCGCTCTGCTGGCGCAATTGCGCCACCTTGGCCAGCGCCAGCATCTGGTTGGCCAGCCGCGTTGCGCCGTCCACCGTCTGCGCAATCTCGGCCAGCGCCTGTGCCGGTGGCAAATCACCTCGCTGGGCCGATTGCACCTGTACTTTGAGTACCGCCAGCGGCGTGCGCAGTTGGTGCGAGGCGTCGCGTACAAAGCGTTTCTGGTGTGCCAACAGCCGGGCCTGGCGCTGCAGGGCGTCGTTGGTGGCGGCGATCAGCGGCATCAGCTCACGCGGCGCCAGCGGCGCCTCGATCGGCGACAAGTCGTCGGCATCGCGTGCCAGGATGGCCTGGCTGAGCGCGCGCACCGGCCGTGTGGCGCGCTGCACCACCACCCACACAAGCACGCCGATCACCGCCAGCAGCGCGGCCTGGCGCCACAGCGTGTCGATCAGTACCTGGCGCGCCAGGGTTTCACGCAGTTCCAGCGTTTCGGCAACCTGTATCGTTGCCATGCCCTGGCCCACCTCGCCGGCCACCGGCTGCAGCAGCACCGCCACCCGCACCGGCTGGCCGCGGTAGACATCGTCGTAAAAATCCACCAGCGCGGCGTAGATGCTTTGCGTCGGCAGACGGCCGTGCCAGCTCGGCAGATCGTCAAAACCCGACACCATCTCGCCCTGGAAGCCGCTGACCTTGAAGACGATGCGGCTGCGGTTGTCGGCCTCAAAGGCCTCCAGCGCCGAGTACGGCACGCTGGCCAGCAGCCGGGGCGCCCCGGCGGTGCCGGTGACGTCCAGCAGCTCGCCGATGGCCTTGGCCGAGGCCAGCAGCGTGCGGTCGTAGGCGGTATCGGCGGCGTCCAGGGCCTGCTCATACAGGCTCCAACTGTTGAGCGCCACCAGCAGGCTCACCGGCCCCAGGATGCCCAGCAACAGCCGGCCGCGCATCGACAGGCCGTGCAGCCAGCGCAGCAGGCTGCCCCAGGGGCCGCGCTGCGCTGGCTCAAGCATCGGCCTGCAGCAGATAGCCCAGGCCACGCAGCGTGACCAGCCGCGCGCCGGTGACGGCCAGTTTCTTGCGCAGCCGGTAGGCCACCACCTCGATGGCGTCGGACTGCACCTCGGCCTCGCCGGGGAACACCAGCTCAAACAAGCGCTCCTTGGGCAGCGCCTGGCCGGGCCTGGCCAGCAACGCGCGCAGCAAGGCCGCTTCGCGCGGCGCCAGCTCCAGCGGCTGGCCCTGGTGGTAGACCGCGCCGCTGTCCGGTGCAAGCCGCAGGCCGCCAAAGCTTGGCAGGTCGGCCAACCCCGGCTCGGCGCCCGCGCCCGCGCCGCGGCGGGCCAGCGCGCGCACCCGGGCCTCAAGTTCGTCGAGGTCAAAGGGCTTGGCCAGGTAATCGTCGGCGCCGGTGTTCAGGCCCAGGATGCGGTCGCCCACGGTGCCGCGCGCGGTGAGGATGATCACCGGCGTGACCAGGCCCTCAGCGCGCGCATCGGCCAGGATCTGCAGGCCGTCGCGGCCCGGCAGGCTCAAGTCGAGCAGCACCACATCGGGCAGGCTGGCACGCCAGCGGTCAAGCGCGCGTGCGCCGTCACCGCACAGCAGCACCTGCATGCCGCGACGCTCGAAGCTGCGCTGCAGCGTGGTCTGCATCGCGGTGTGGTCTTCGATCAGCAGCAGTTTCATCGGCGCTGCGATTATCGACAGCGCCATCAGCAGCGCTTGCATGCATCTGGCCGCCGCGCCCTGGTGTTTCCCCTGAGGTGATTGACAGCGGTTTGACAGCCGAGCCGGGGATGATCGCTGCACCTTACCGCTTGACCATCATCACAGGAGACATTCATGCGCCGTGACACCTTCCTCAAGAGCCTGGCCGCCCTGGCCGCCGCTGGCACGCTGCCGCTGAGCGCCCGCGCCGCCGCTGCCAACATCAAGATGATGATCCCCGCCAACCCGGGCGGCGGTTGGGACACCACCGGCCGCGCGCTGGGCAAGGCGCTGCAGGACGGCCAACTGGCCAGCGCGGTGACGTTCGAGAACAAGGGCGGCGCCGCCGGCGCCATCGGCCTGGCGCAGTTTGTCAACGCCAGCAAGGGCGACCCGCACGCGTTGATGGTGATGGGCGCGGTGATGCTGGGCGGCATCATCACTGGCAAGCCACCGGTGTCGGTGACCGCAGCCACGCCGATCGCCCGCCTGACCAGCGAATACAACGTCTTTGTGCTGCCCGAGAACTCACCCTTCAAGACCATGAAGGATGTGATCGAGGCGATGAAGAAAGACCCGGCCAGCGTCAAGTTCGGCGGCGGCTCGCGTGGCTCCACCGAGCACATCGCAGCGGCGATGATGGCCCGCGAGTCGGGTATCGACGCGGCCAAGATCAACTACGTGCCGTTCCGCGGCGGTGGTGAGGCGATTGCGGCCATCCTGGGCGGCAACGTCACGGTGGGCGGCAGCGGCTACAGCGAGTTCCAGCAGTACATCGAGGCCGGCAAGATGCGGCCGATCGGCGTTACCTCTGATACCCGGCTGAAGGGCATCAACATCCCCACGCTGAAAGAGCAGGGCATCAACGTGGTGATCGGCAACTGGCGCGGCGTGTATGCGGCGCCTGGCATCAGTGCCGATCAGCGCAAGGCACTGACCGATCTGGTGATCGCCGCCACCAAGACCAAGTCCTGGACCGACTCGCTGGAGAAGAACAACTGGACGCCGGCGCTGATGACCGGCAAGGCCTTCGAAGAGTTCGTCGACAGCGAGTTCGCCAGCCTGCGCGCCACCATGGTCAAGGCCGGCATGGTTTGAGCTGGGCAGAACTGAGATGAGCCATTCTTCTCGATCTGCCCGCAGCCAGAGCGCTATCGGTGCCGGCGTGCTGGTCGTCGGCGCCTTGCTGGCCTGGGGCGCCAGCAGCCTGCCCGCAGGTGTGGGCTATTCGGGTATCGGCCCGGCCGCGCTGCCCTGGTTTGTCTCGGCCGTGCTGCTGCTGTGCGGCGTGCTGCTGTTGCTGCAGGCCTGGCGCGGTGGCTACCGCGACCTGGAAGAAGGCTCGGGCGCGGCGCGTGGCGACTGGCGAGCGCTGGCCTGGGTTTCCGCCGGCATCTTGGCCAACGCGGCATTGGTCACCACGCTCGGCTTTGTGCTGAGCTGCGCGCTGTGCTTTACGCTGGCGGTGCGCGGCCTGCGGCTGGCTGAAGGCAAGCCGGGCGGCTCGGCGCCGCAGACGCTGAAAGACGGCCTCACCGGCCTGGCGATCGCCGCGCCGGCCTTCTGGCTGTTCACCAAGCTGTTGGCCATCAACCTGCCGGGGCTGACCAGTACCGGCTGGATTTAGTTTCTACCCCCCCCGTCACCGGAGAGCGCCATGGGCGACATCCTGAGCCTGCTTGCGGGTGGCTTTGCCACGGCCGGCACGCCCATCAACCTGCTGTGGGCCTTTGTCGGCTGTGCGCTGGGCACCGCCATCGGCGTGCTGCCCGGCCTGGGCCCGGCGGTGACGGTGGCGATGCTGCTGCCGATCACCGCGCAGGTGGAGCCCACCGCCAGCATGATCTTTTTCGCCGGCATTTATTACGGCGCGATGTATGGCGGCTCGACCACCTCGATCCTGCTCAACACCCCGGGCGAGACCGGCACCATGGTGACCGCACTCGAAGGCTTCAAGATGGCCAAGTCGGGCCGCGCCGGCGCGGCGCTGGCCACGGCGGCGATCGGCAGTTTTGTCGCCGGCACCATCGCCACCATCCTGGTCACGCTGTTTGCGCCCATCGTTGCCAACTACGCCATCCTGCTGGGCCCGCCCGAGTACTTCTGCCTGATGCTGCTGGCCTTCACCACCGTCAGCGCGGTGCTGGGCAAGAGCACGCTGCGTGGCATGACGGCGCTGTTTCTGGGCCTGGCGATGGGGCTGATCGGCATCGACCAGATCAGCGGCGCCACCCGCTACACCATGGGTGTATCCGAGTTCTACGACGGCATCGAGGTGGTGCTGGTGGCGGTCGGCTTGTTCGCGGTGGGCGAGGCGCTGTACACCGCGCTCTACGAAGGCCGCAGCACCGCGCAGATGAACACCCTGGGCAAGGTGCACATGACGCGCAGCGAGTGGCGCCGCTCCTGGCCGGCCTGGCTGCGCGGCACGGCGATCGGCTTTCCGTTTGGCACCATCCCGGCCGGCGGCTCGGAGATCCCGACCTTCGTCAGCTATGCCACCGAGCGCAAGCTGTCCAAGCACAAAGAAGAATTCGGCACCGTCGGCGCGATCGAAGGCGTGGCCGGCCCCGAGGCGGCCAACAACGCGGCAGTGACGGCCACGCTGGTGCCGCTGCTCACCCTCGGTATCCCGACTTCGGTGACCACCGCCATCCTGCTGTCGGCGCTGCAGAACTACGGCATCAACGCCGGGCCGCAGCTGTTCACCACCTCGTCGACCCTGGTCTGGGCGTTGATCGCCAGCCTCTACATCGGCAACGTCATGCTGCTGGTGCTGAACCTGCCGCTGGTCGGCCTGTGGGTCAAGCTGCTGAAGATCCCCCGCCCGCAGCTCTACGCCGGCATCCTGATCTTTGCCACGGTGGGTGTCTATGGCATGCGCCAGAGTGCTTTTGATCTGTTCCTGATGTACGGCGTGGGCCTGGCCGGCGTGCTGATGCGGCGCTTCGACTT
>Ga0105046_10017185_pt1 | contig 11080 bp, 10 predicted proteins | sample MAT03_FD_78385 | JGI IMG/M metagenome (GOLD analysis project Ga0105046, IMG submission 78385) | Freshwater microbial communities from Lake Fryxell liftoff mats and glacier meltwater in Antarctica - MAT-03 (megahit assembly) | ecosystem: Environmental > Aquatic > Freshwater > Ice > Liftoff...
CGAGCGATTCAACCGCTTCACGATTCATCCACAGCTTGAATCAGCCCCACCGTCATTTGTCAAAATCGCTCGCCGCGCCGACAAGCGAACTCCCCTGAAACAGGGGGGTGAGCAATTACCAATAATTCTCCTGACAGACACTCAGACCTGTCACCGGAGATTAGAAATTCGTTTGCTACCCCCGGTTTGAAAGATGCTGTTGTTTCTCTTGCGATGAAACATCACGGCATCTGGCAAGAATTCATCGCTTCGAAAATGCCTTATTGTCTCGTGTTCGAAGATGACGTGTTTCTCGCTGCGAATTTTGTATCCCGGCTCGCTGACTGCATTGATGAGCTCGGCAGTCCAGACCGGTTTGCCGTCGTCTATCTCGGGAACGCGGGGAACTACTACATCCCGCTTCTAGGTCTCCAGCGAGGTCGCTGCCTTTACCCGGCGAGACATGGACGGTGCACGGATTCGTATGTGATCACCAGACCCGTGGCCGAGGCCCGCTGTGCTTGGTTTGCCAGGAACAAACAGACCATCGCCATCGACCACCAGATAGACATTATGGACAAGGAACTTGGCGTGGAGATCCTGTGGTTCGAGCGCCCGATTGTCGAACAGGGAACGCATACAGGCGCGTTCAAATCATCAATAGACGTCGGGACCCGAGACAGGGGCTGGCTGAAGCGCTTGTTGTGGCACTGGAAAAAATACACCCGCCAGATTTTCGGTCACATGCGGTAGTGCTGGAATTCTGCGCAGACTGGCGCGCAGGCTTCAATCCGGATATTTCAACGGCCGCAACGTGCGGAGACCTGCTCGTCGAGCGCTGGGAAGCGTACTGAGGCAACCCGACGTTGCAGTTCATGAAACTGGCATCGGATTTGCCTCAAGAAATTCGAGGACGCGCTGCTTGAATGTCTTGTCGCCGACCGCGAGCATATGGTCGCGGTCGACGATGGAAAAGCTCACGGCGTTGGGCATCAGGCCCGCGAGTTCTTCCGGGGAGCCGGCTATGTCATCCCTGGTGCCGACCGCCACCAGCGTCGGTTGGGCGATGCGCGCGACTTCGGCCTCGGTCAATTCCATGCGCGACGCAGCGATGCAGGCAGCAAGCGCCCGCCGGTCGCTTTTGGTCTGATCGGCGAAAGCGCGGAAGGCCATACCACGTCGATCGGTAACGCTGGCTGCATCCTCGGCCATCAGCGCCGAGGCGATGGTCTCCCACTCGCCGACGCCGTCGACAAGCCCGCTGCCCAGCCCGCCGAAGACCAGCGTTGCAACTTTTTGCGGTTCGGCGAGCGCCAGATAGGCGGCGATGCGCGCGCCCATCGAATAGCCCATCACATGCGCACGCCGGATGCCAAGGTGATCGAGCAGCGCCGAGGCATCGCCCGCCATCTTGTGGGGCGTATAGTCCGCCGGTTCGTAGCTTTTGGTCGACGCGCCGTGGCCGCGGTTGTCGATTGCGACGGTGCGATAGCCTGCGTCGTTGAGCGTCTTGACCCATCCCGTCGACACCCAGTTGACCATGTGGGACGAGGCAAAGCCGTGGATCAGAAGGGTCGGCTCCGCGTGCGGAAACGGCTGCTGGTCGATGTAGGCGAGGTCGAAACCTTCATGCGTAAATCGCTGCATCGCGCCGGTAATACCTTTAAGGATCGAGACCAAATTCCATCCAGCCTTGACGAGCCAGTCACCCGGCAGCGCCGGAGACGGCGTCGATCGCCGGATGGCGTACCAGGTCGCCATCTTTGATACCGGTCTTTTCAGCCGTGCCGCGTTTCAATTCAAGCACGAAGCGCGAAGGTGCGCCCGGCGCGATCAATGCTTCCGAGAACGGCTCGCCCGGCATGATGTCCTTGACCTTGCCGTCATCGCCGATGAAGACGAGGTCGAGCGGCATCGGCGTGTTCTTCATCCAGAAGCCGAGTATTTTGGTCTCCGGGAATACGAACAGCATGCCGTGGTCGTCTTCCATGGCGTCGCGAAACATCAACCCCGCGGAACGCTCGCTCTGGTCGTCGGCAATCTCGATCCTGAAGGAGCGTTCGCCTGCTGCCGTCTGGGCAATCAGCGGGGCCGGATCGACTGGCAGTCGCATCGCCTGGTCGGCCGATGTCGGCTGCGGCATTCCCAGGTAGAAACCGAGCGCGACCACGAGGGCGACTACCGCCACGACGGCGAACAATATCTTGCGGATCATTCAACGGTCCTCAGCCCATCCCGAGCGGGCCGCGGCAGGGATTTCAGTGCGCGACCGGCAATGTGCCGATATCGGGATGAATTTCGGCGGCCATAAGGCCTTTGTCGCCGCGTCCGAAGCGGACCAGCACGACCTGCCCCGGCCTCAACTCCGTCAGGCCGTAGCGCCGCAGAGTCTCCATGTGAACGAAGATGTCTTCCGTGCCGTCGCCGCGCGTCAGGAAACCAAAACCCTTGGTGCGGTTGAACCACTTGACCAGCGCCCGCTCTAGCCCGCTCTCGGGCGTGACAACGACATGCGTGCGCTGGTCCTGCATCTCGGCCGGATGCACGGCCGTCGAATTGTCCATCGACAGCACGCGGAAAGCCTGTAGCCCGCGATCGCCTCGCTTTACGAGGCAGACGACACGAGATCCTTCGAGAGCAGTCTGGAAGCCGTCCCGCCGCAGGCAGGTCACATGTATCAGAACGTCGCCGATATCGCCGCCGTCGGGCAGGATGAACCCATAGCCCTTGGCGACATCAAACCACTTGATGGCGCCTGCAACTTCTATGCCCCCGACATCGCCGCCGTCGTCGCCGACAAAGGCTTCGTCTCTGGCATCGCGATGCCCCTCGATAGAGGCTTTTTCCCCCATCAGAACGCCCCCTATCGTAGACTTGTACAACTGATTCTGGTCGAAAGAATAACACCTCGTGGAAGCTTGTATGCAAGTGCTGGGTCCCGCTTTTTTCACATATGCCCCAACATTTCGTGTGCGCCATGGCAAATCCGGGCAGCAACGCAAACGCCTCGGTTGCCGAGCCTGTCGTGCCGCCCTATCTTCCCGCACCTGCCGAAACCCCAAGGAAAAAACATGCGCTATCTGCACACCATGGTCCGCGTGAAGGACATCGACGCATCGCTCGACTTCTACGTGAAGAAGCTCGGCCTCAAGGAGGTCCGCCGTCTGGACAATGAGCAGGGCCGCTTCACCTTGATCTTCCTGGCCGCTCCCGAAGACGAGCACACCGGCATCAACGCAAAGGCACCGCTGCTCGAGCTCACCTACAACTGGGATACCGAAGACTACAGGGGCGGGCGCAATTTCGGACATCTCGCCTACGAGGTCGACAACATCTACGACACCTGCCAGCGGCTCATGGACGCCGGTGTCACCATCAACCGGCCGCCTCGCGACGGCCACATGGCTTTCATCAAGTCGCCCGACGGGATCTCCTTCGAGTTGCTGCAAAAAGGCAGCGCTCTCGAGAAAGCTGACCCCTGGGCCTCGATGGCCAACACCGGAAGCTGGTGACCGCAGCATTCGTCATTCCGGGTTTGGCTGAACAGCCCCGGAATGACGGGCCGCCGCCCGCGTGATCTTGCCGACGATTTCGATGCCTTCGCCAGCCCTGGTGAATGATTGCCCACACGGCCCTTCTCAGACTCCGTGAGCAGGACGACCTAAGCGCTCATATGACCAGGCCGGCGATCGCTTCGTTGTCGGTGATATCCTGGTAGGCCCAGCCCGCCTCGTGAAAGCGCTTCGCCAGCACATCGAAATTCCGGCGATCCTTTGTCTCGATGCCGATCAGCACGGAGCCGAAATTGCGCGCGGACTTCTTGAGGTATTCGAAGCGGGCAATGTCGTCGTCGGGACCAAGCAGGTCGAGGAAATCGCGGAGCGCGCCCGGCCGCTGGGGGAAGCGGAAAACAAAATACTTCTTCAGCCCCTCGAAGCGCAGCGCGCGTTCCTTCACGTCGGGCAGCCGTTCGAAGTCGAAATTCCCGCCCGACACGACGCAGACGATCGACTTGCCGCGAATATCCTTCTTCGGAAAATCCTTCAGCGCATCGATGGCGAGCGCGCCGGCCGGTTCAAGCACGACGCCCTCGACATTGAGCATCTCGATCATGGTGGCGCAGAGCCGGTTCTCCGGCACCAGCCGCACCGCATCGGCAGGAAACTCCTTGAGGTGCCGGAAGGGCTCGCGGCCGATTTCAGCCACCGCCGCGCCGTCCACGAAGTTGTCGACGCTGTCGAGCTTGACCCGCCGCCGGGCAGCAAGGCTGCGGCCGAGGCTCGGCGCTCCCGCCGGCTCGCAGAAGATGAAACGCATCTCGCGGCCGATCTCGCGGAAATAGTGCGTCACACCGGCCGACAGCCCTCCCCCGCCGACCGGCAGCACCATCAGGTCGGGGGCGCGGCCGACGGGCATCTGGTCGGCGATCTCCCAGGCGACCGTCGCCTGTCCCTCGATGATGTCCTTGTGGTCGAACGGCGGCACCATGTGCGCGCCGCTCGTCTCGGCGAATTCCAGCGAGGCGCGATAGCAATCGTCGAAGAAGTCGCCGAACAGCCTGATCTCGACGAACTCGCCACCGAACAGCTTCGTCTTGTCGATCTTCTGTTGCGGCGTCGTCACCGGCATATAGACGACACCCTTCTTGCCGAAGTGCCGGCAGACGAAGGCGAAACCCTGCGCGTGGTTGCCGGCCGATGCACAGACGAACAGGTCGGCATTGTTGCCTGCCGCAAGCGCCTTGCGGAAGAAGTTGAAGGCGCCGCGGATCTTGTAGGAGCGCACCGGCGTCAAATCCTCGCGCTTCAGCAGTACGTGCGCGCCGTATTTCTTCGACAGGTAGCCGTTCTGCTGCAACGGCGTTGCCGGAAACAGGTCGTGCATGGCCGCGGCGGCCTTCGAAACGCGCTCCGCGAAACTTGTCATTGTCGTCCACCGTGTTGACCGTCGGTCCTGGCCCTGCCAGCTTCGCGCTATCGCATATCCGGGCCTTTCAGGCCATCGGCCCCTGCCCGCATCCATCCAGGAGCAAACATGCCCGTCGCCTCCGTCGCGTTGAAGAGAGTTGAGCTTCCCGAATTCGGCGAGCCCACTGTGATGCCCGCAGTCCCTTATGCAACCTACGAGGCGCGCATCGAAGCGCTGATGGCGCGCGGCAAGACCGCCGGCTACCAGGCCTTCGTCGTCTACGGCGACCGCGAACACTCGGCCAACATCGCCTATTTCACCGGTTACGATCCGCGCTTCGAGGAAGCGCTGCTTGTGGTCGTGCCCGGAGCAAAGCCCAAGCTGCTCGTCGGCAACGAAGGCTGGGGCTATGCGGAACTCATCGCGGGACCCTACGATCAGGTGCTCTACCAGACCTTCTCGTTGCCGGGTCAGCCGCGCGACCGTTCGGCGTCGCTGAAGGACATCCTGGCCGAAGCCGGACTGGCTGCTGGACAGGTCATCGGCGCCATCGGCTGGAAGCCGTTTGTCAGCGAGGATCACGGCTTCGGTGAAACGTCGCTCGACCTGCCCTCCTTCATCGCGGACACGCTGCGCGCCATTTCCGGGGAGCGTGGTTCGGTCCGCAACGCCAACGGCCTGACCATGGATCCCGCCGACGGCCTGCGCACCGCCAACGAAGTCGACCAGATCGCCGCCTTCGAGTTCGCCGCGACCTTCACCTCGCAGGGCGTGCGCAACGTCCTGTCGAAGATCGAACCCGGCATGACCGAATTGCAGGCCGCCCGCCTGATCGGCATGAACGGCCTGCCTCATTCCGTCCATCCGATGCTGACGTCAGGAAAGCGCGCCGCCTACGGCCTGCCGTCACCGAGCGTGGACATCGTCAGGCGCGGCGATCCGATCACCTGCGCCTATGGCGTGCACGGCGCGCTGAACGCCCGCGCCGGATTTCTCGTCGAGGCCGCGAACGAACTCCCTGAGGATATCCGCGACTACGTCGACAGACTGGTTGCGCCATACTTCGCGGCGGTCGTCGACTGGTACGAGACGATCGGCATCGGCGTCACCGGCGGCGCGCTTTGGAAGGCGATCCACGATCGCATCGGCGACCCATTCTTCGGCGTGTCCCTCAATCCGGGGCACCTCATCCATCTCGACGAATGGCCGAACTCGCCGGTGCATGCCGGTTCGGACATCAAGCTCCGATCCGGCATGGCCATGCAGGTCGATGTTATCCCGGCCACCGGCACCCGCCATTTCACCACCAACATCGAGGACGGCATCGCCTTGGCCGACGAGGCGCTGCGCGCGGAGTTTTCGGCGAAATACCCGGAGGCGTGGGCGCGCATCGAGGCGCGCCGTGCCTTCATGGGCGACGTGCTGGGCATCCGCCTGAAGCCGGAGATCCTGCCCTTCTCCAACATTCCCGCGTTCCTGCCGCCATATTGGCTTTCGCGCAACACTGTGATGGCGGTCGATCGCCGCTGAGTTGGTTTGTCGTCGCGGTGCCTTGCTAATGCCTTGTTCGGAGGGTCGGGAGGAGCGAGCAGAACGAGAGCCGAGCGGCCAGGGTACCGGACTAGTGTTGAAATCGAGACTGATGATCCTCGCGGTCGCGCTGATGGGCGCGGGGTGCATGACCAACGACCAGGCTACCGATCTGGTTGGCACAGGCGCCATCCAGGTTCCGGTGACCGAGATCGCAGGCAATCATTCGATCTTCGTGACGACGACGCGCGAGGCGTCGGCCGACGCAAAGGTGTTCGGCAATTCGCGGTCGCCGCAGCTCAACTTCGCGCGCGTCAACGTGACCGTGCCCAAGGCCCACAAGACCGGCCAGATCGAGCGCAAGAAGCCAGGCAAGGCCGACGATCCGCTGAAATTCTTCACTGCGACGGAAGTCGTCGCCTATAGCGCGCAGCCGCAGTTTTCGTCAGCGCTGAGCGCCGACATCGCGGCGCGCGGCGGGCGCGTCATGATCTTCATCCACGGCTACAACACATCCTTCGACAGCGCCGTATACCGCGCCACCCAGATCGCGCATGACTCCGGCTACCCAGGCACCCCCGTCCTCTTCTCCTGGGCGTCCGGCGGCAGCACCAAGGACTACGTGTACGACCGTGAGAGCGCGAGCGTCGCGCGCGACCAGCTTGAGGTGACGCTCCGGCTCCTCGCGCAGTCCGGCGCGCGCCGCATCGACATCATCGCGCATTCCATGGGCACATGGGTGACAATGGAAACGCTGCGCCAACTCGCCGTTGCGGGCGACCGCGATCTCGGCGGCAAGCTCGGCGACGTGGTGCTGGCCTCCCCCGACATCGATGTCGACGTGTTCCGCAGCCAGATGCGCCGCTACGGCAAACCCACCCGCCCATTCTTCCTCATGCTGTCGGCGGACGATCGCGCCTTGAAACTTTCCGGCATCCTCGCCGGCAACAAGCCGCGCGTCGGCGACTACGCCAATGCGGCCGACCTTGCCGAACTGGGTGTTGTCGTCGTCGATCTTTCGAATGAAAAAGGCGCCGACAGCCTGAACCACACCAAGTTCGCCGACAATCCCGCGCTGGTCAAACTGCTCGGCCAGCGGCTGCGCGAGGACGACGGCTTCGCCAGCGACCGGGACGTCACCGACCGCATAAACATGCTGAATCAGGGCACGTAGCCGGTTTCTGGCGTCGTTCGCGAGCCCTCAGCCTGCCACTTTAGACTGGACCGGCCGCGTTTCTGGCCCTATCCGTGCTGGCCAGCGCCCTACGGAAGCGCCGGAGTGTTGGCAGTGCGTTCACGACTGATCATATTCATGCTGCTGGCGGTCGCCGTCAGCGGATGCACCACCGAGCGCAAGCACGAACTGCTGGCCGCCAACCCGGCTGCGCCGCCGCCCGCCGGCGTCCTCGCCAAGCACGACATCTTCGTCGCCACGACCCGCGACAAGGACAAGAACCAGAGCGTCGTCTTCGGCCGCGATCGTTCCCCCGACCTCGCCTTCGCCCGTGTCGGCATGACGGTGCCCAAGGGCCACGAAATCGGGCGGATCGAGCGGGCAAAGGACGGCAATCCGGGCGATCCCGCCAAGGATTTCGCCGCCATCGACCTCACCATCTACGATTCCGGAAAGGCCTTCACCACCGCGGTAGCCGATCGCGGCGACCGCGCGCTGGTTTTCATCCACGGCTACAACACCGGCTTCGACGACGGCGTCTATCGGCTCACCCAGATCGCCGAGGACACGAAGTACCCCGGCACCCCTATTCTTTTCTCGTGGGCATCGGGCGCCAAGACGCGCGACTATGTCTACGACAAGGACTCCAGCACCGCCGCCCGCGACGACCTCGAAGAGACACTTGTCATGCTTTCGAAGTCGCCGCGCATCAAGAGCATCGACATCATCGCCCACTCCATGGGCAACTGGCTGGCCATGGAGACGCTGCGCCAGCTCGCCATTGCCGGCAATCGAGACCTTGGCGGCAAGCTCGGCTACGTCGTGCTCGCCTCCCCCGACATCGATGTCGACATCTTCAAGAAGCAGATGGCCCGATACGGCAAGCCGGACATACCGTTCGTGGTGCTGCTTTCGGCCGACGACAAGGCTCTGTGGATTTCGAGTTTCATCGGAGGAAACCAGGCCCGCGTCGGCGACGACGCCAACGCCAGCGAGCTCGCCGAACTCGGCGTTACCGTCGTCGACCTCAGCACGGTCGAGTCGGGCGACAAGCTGAACCACGCCAAATTCGCCGACAATCCGGTTCTTGTGCAGTTGCTGGGCGAAAGGCTGCGCCTGCCGGAAAGTCTGCAGCCCACGCAGCAACAGGCAAACGAACGCGTCAACGACCTCGCCGGCGGCGTTGGCCAGGCGGTCGGCATCATCGTCACCACGCCGCTGAAGATCATCACGCTCGGCGCCGTGCAATGAGCGTCGCTCGATCGGCTGTCTTTACGAGGCTGCGCTCCGACTGCCTGATAGGTTGACGCTGCGAACCGGAAGGCGTTAAACGCCAGCGGCCGAGGTCGTTTGGCAGTAGCGTTGGAGCGGCAACCTGTTGCAGGGTGCCGCAGCCGAAACGCCAGCGGACCTGGATGGGTGTCCGAGTGGTTTAAGGAACCGGTCTTGAAAACCGGCGTGCGGGAAACCGTACCGTGGGTTCGAATCCCACCCCATCCGCCACGCACCCGCGACCCTTGTGCTTTCCCAGCTAAGCAGCAGACGGAAATCTTCCCTGGACGGGATGCAGGCGGCGAGGCCGCAAATCGGCTTTACCCGCAGAAATCTTCTCGTGCTGTTGCCCTTAGGCAACAACCAATCCAACAGATTGTGTTACCGTGTCTATGCGGTGTTGTCTTCCCTTGCTCCGTCCACCCTAGCAGCTCTGAAGAAGCTGCTCGCCAGCGCACCTCAAAATCGCGGCTGCGTGAGTGACGTAATTGCAGATTTAACAAATGCAATGCTAAGCGGAAGCCCGGTCTAGAAGCTGTTCTTCTCCAGCCACGCCTCGTTCGTCTTCGAGCGATAGGGGCGGCGTCGGCCACACCGTCGAGCCGGAGTTGCCGCGATTGAGCACGCATTGTCAGGGCAAGCTGTCAGGAGAAAGCCAGCCGGTCAGGACTACCGATAATCGTTGGTTCTTAGACATTCGGGTGCGCGCACGGGATTCGAAAAAGAGCAAATCTCTACCCCAATAAAATCAATGACTTGGAGGTGGAGAAGGTTGGATTTCAGTCCCCTTCCCTCCGCCAATTGCCCCTGCGAAAGCAGTCTCCCGATCCGGCTGCGGCCGGAATTTCCCGTGCAGCGGCCACGACAAGCCCCACGGGCTCATTTTCCGTGAGCGACATCAATTCCGGCATCGCTGCGGGATCGGACAGGTCCATCGCCAGCACGCTCACGTCCACGTCGAAACAGACGCCCAGGTCCAATGCAATTTCCTGCAAAACATCGCCCCGCCGCGCGACAGGGATCAGGTCGAAGCCCTGCTCGGCCAGTTGGACCGCAAAGGCGCCGCCGATGCCGTCGCTGGCCCCTGTGATGAGGGCGGCGGGACCGAAACGGCGCATCAGGGCGCTGTGATTCTTCGTGGTGTTGGTCATGGTCGCCCTTTCTAGTGGCGTTGTGGCCTGTGGCGTCGGTGTCATTCAACCGCAAGGCGGAGCGCCGTTACATCGGGTTCAAGGGTGCAGGGTTGTGGGGCCGCGTCGCGGCCTGCCGCGCGCGTCCGCCGGTACAGGGTCAACGCGAACATCTGCGGCGTGAAGGCAAAGGCGAGGATCACCGACAGTGCCACGCCGCCTGCAATCGACATGGCGAAAGGCGGCCAGAAACCGCCCCCGCCAAGGATCAGCGGCAGGAACCCCCCGACCGTGGTGATGGTGGTCGACAGGATGTGGCGCGTTGATCCCGCCACCACATCTACTATCGCCGCGCGGTCGCCCGCTGCAGCGCGCGGGTCTTCCTGCAGCCCCGACAGCACGATCAGCGCCGCGTTGATCGACACGCCGATGGAGCCGATCACCCCGATGATCGCGTTGATCCCGAAGGGATAGTCGAAGACCGCCAGCGCCAGCATCGACAGCCCGGCCGACAGCCCCGCGACAGTGAAGGCAATCAGCGTCAGGCGGAAGGAGTTGAAGGTCATCGCCACGACGGCGATCGACAGGGTGATGATCAGGCCCAGGGGCGCGATCAACGCCTGCACGGTCGAGTTGCGCGCGTCGCTGTCGCCGCCGGTTTCCAGCCGAATGCCTTCGGGCGGGGCGTAGCCGCTCGCATCGAGGACCGCCATCGCCTCGGCCAGCGCCACGGCGGGCAGGATTCCGGGCATCAGGAAGGCCTGAACGGTATTCACCCGCTCGCCGTTGCGCCGCGTGATCGTGCTCTCCGACGGTTCCAGCCGCAATGTGCCCAGCGTGGACAGCGGCACCGCGGGAAACTGGCCCGCACCTGCGACCGCTGCTGCCCCCGGCGGCAGTATCGGCATGTCGCCGATGGCCACCGGATCGTCGCGCAAGCCCGCGCCAAGGCGCACGCGCACCGGCAGTTCCTCGGTCCCTTCGAGAAGCGAGCCGCCCGTGACGCCTTCCAGCCCCGCCTCCATTTGCCGGGCGACCTGGCCAAGATCGAGGCCTAACAGCCGCGCACGGGCCTCGTCGATCTCCA
>Ga0105046_10017188_pt1 | contig 11080 bp, 6 predicted proteins | sample MAT03_FD_78385 | JGI IMG/M metagenome (GOLD analysis project Ga0105046, IMG submission 78385) | Freshwater microbial communities from Lake Fryxell liftoff mats and glacier meltwater in Antarctica - MAT-03 (megahit assembly) | ecosystem: Environmental > Aquatic > Freshwater > Ice > Liftoff...
CGACAAATGGCTCGACCCGCGGCATCGTGCTGGCGCAGCAACCGAGCAGCGCTTCTGTTGCTGGCGCGGCAAATGCCGAAAGCGACAACTTCAGCTTCACGGCTTCGCACGACCTGCGCGCGCCGATCCGCGTGGTGGAAGGCTTCACGCGGATCGTAAAAGAGGATTACGGGCACCTGCTTGACCGTGTCGGGAACGACCACCTCGACCGCGTGCTGGGAGCCGCGGCGCGCATGAACCTGATGATCGATGCGCTGCTGACGCTGGCTCGTTTGAGTGCCCAGCCGCTGGCGCGGCAGCCGGTCAACTTGTCCAAGCTGGCCAGCTACATCGTGGACGAACTGCGCCGAACCGAGCCAGAACGGGAAGCCGATATCGAAATCGCGCCTGACCTGCAGACCACGGGTGATCCGACCTTGCTGCGCTTGGTGCTCGAGAACTTGCTAAGTAACGCCTGGAAGTACACCAGCAGGGTCGAACGCGCGCACATCAGCGTGCGCAGCGTGCCGCATGAACCGGGGATGGCCTTCGTCGTGCGTGACAACGGTGCAGGCTTCGACATGAGGTCAGCCGATCGCCTGTTCGGCCTGTTTCAGCGCCTGCACAGCGCCAGCGAATTCCCCGGCCATGGCGTCGGTCTCGCGTCTGTGCGGCGCATCGTCAACCGGCACGGCGGCGATATCTGGGCGGAAGCCGAACCGGGCCGCGGCGCGGCGTTCTTCTTCACGCTGGCAGCCTGAACACAAGCCCGGCGCGGTCGGCCAAAAAGGCCTTGACGCGTCGCCCTGCAACCTTCGGCTCGGGCGCCGGCTCAGGTGCCGGTTCTTGCCAATTCTTCGATGGCGTCGAGCAAACGATCGGCCTGTGCCTCGACGCTCAGACGCTGGTCTGCGGCGAGCTTCAAGAGACGCTGCCACGCCGCCTGACGCGTCAGCGAATGGCGATGCATCAACACACCCAAGGCCAGGGCGACAGGGTCCAGTGCGCGAGGTGCCTGCAGGGCGCTCTCGACTGAAACCGCCTGAGGTGGGGGCTCGGGCGAGAGCCCCGCTGAAGGACCGCTGTGTGCATCAAAAATGCCCTCAGGGGAGGCCCGCACGCGCGCGAGCACCTCGGCCACTCGCGGCAAAATCTGCCCCACGTCCAGCGGCTTGGTCAGGTAGTCCATCGCCCCCAGTTCGTGCACCTTGGCCAAGGTGGCCTCATCGGCAAAAGCCGACAAGAACATGAATGGGATGCGGTAAGCGTCGCGCAGCGTTTGCGCGACGTCGAATCCGCTCTTGCCTTCCATGCGGATGTCCAGCAAGGCCAACTCAGGGCGGTGCTCGCGCGCCAGCAAGATGGCGTCGTCGCCATTGTCTGCGTCTATCACCTCGTACCCGGCCTTGGACAGGCCATGCACGACGGTGGCGAGCACCAGACGGTCGTCATCGACGACCAGGATTTTGCCCAGGTGGGCGGCTGCGGATGACATGGCGATGATTCTCTCCGATCAAGTCTCGTCGGCCGCCGTAGCCGTAGCCGTAGCCAAAGCCATAGCGGGCATGCGGACGCTGGGCGGGCGGATCTCGACGGCCGCCACCACTTCGGTGCCCTCTTGCTGCAAGGTCAGGGTGGCGCTGCGACGCGGCAACAGGGCACGCACCAGGCTTAACCCCGACACACCAGCCCGCACCCGCGTGAGGTCGAAGTCGGCCGCCAAGGCACCCTGGCTGGCAATGCGTATGCAGACCGACTCGCCGGTGGCTTGCAGACTGCAGCGCACGTCAGCACCGATTCCATGCTTGATGGCATTGGTGAGCAGTTCGTTGACCGTCAAGGCCACAGGAATGGATTCGGCCTCGGGCAGGATGTGCGGCACCTCGCCCAGCACCTGCACGGTGATAGATCGGCCGAAAGTGCGCTGCACGGATTGCGCGATGGCCTGCAGCAGGCTGGAGACGTCCAACGGACCGCTCGCGCCGACCTGCAGACCATAGACCTGCGCGATGGCCTGCACCTGGCTGACCGCTTCGGAGAGCACGGTCGACAGATCGGGGTAGCGCACCACGCTTTGTTGCAACAGGCCCGCCACGCCTTGCAGGTTGTTCTTGATGCGGTGATGCACTTCGCGCACCAGCACTTCACGCTGCGCGATGGCCGCTTGCAGGCGGGCGCGCTCGGCAGCGCGCTGTTCGGTGACGTCGCTGGCCACCAGCAACAGTTGGGCATCGGGGGCGTCTGCGTCATCCAAGGGGGCGATGCGACAGTCCCAAACCCGCGCGGCGGCAGCCGCTTCGTCGGTGCTGGCAGCCGTGGCGTCGGCCAGGACATCGACCGCCACGCTGCTGCTGTCCGCTGCCAGATCCTCGTGTCCGTCGCGCCATTCGTGTTGTCCGGACAGCCCGCTCTTCGCCGCCTGCGTCAGCCAGCTCCGCAGGGCCTGAGCCCGCGCCGCGGTGGTGGCGTCTTCCAGCAAGGCTCCCAGCACGACCTCCAAGGGCCGCCCCATGAAGCTGGCAGCGGTTTGGTTGAGTTGCTGAACACGCAGGCTGCGTGCATCGAAGAGCGCAATCGCCAAGGGCGCGGTTTGAATGACCCGCTGCAGTGAAGCCTGGGCCTGCGCGATGCTGACCTCGGCCTGGCGGCGGCGCTCGATGTCCATCAGTGCGATGGTCAGCTCGCCGACCCCGTCGCCAGAGCCGCCCCCGCTGCCAGCGGCCGTCTGGCGACCATCGCCGGCAGCGTGGCCCGTCAGCACCGCGTTGCCGACCACCCAGAACTCGCGACCGTCGCGGGCCTTCAAGCGGCACTCGAAGGTCTCGGCCTGACCTTCTTTCAAGCGGCTCAGGTAGTCGGTGCGGCGCAGTGGGTGATCGGCTTCCGGGGTGGCCACGATGCTCAAGGGCTCGCCCACGAAATCGGCGAGTTCGCCACCGAACATGCGCCGGGCCGAGCGGTTCATCCACTGGATCCCGTGCTCGGATACGGTGACGATGCCCACCAGCACGGAATTCAGCACCGCCCGTGTGCGTTCGGCCTGCGAGGCCAGCGCCTCACGGGCCCGGCGACGTTCGTCGATGTCGACGAAAGAGCAGATCACGCCGGCAGCTGTTTCGGGGGCGAGCGCTGCGTCCATGTCCTGGTCGTCCTGCACCGGACGCACAGCCACCTGCACCCACTTCAGACTGCCATCGCGCCGCCGCAGCCGACGCTCGCCGCTGAAGCGATTCTGCTCACGCAGGCCCTTCGCGATGAGCGCTTCGAACTCGACACATTCGCGTGCGTTGGCATACAGCTCGGCCGTGTCGAGGGTGCTCAGCTCGGTGCTGGCCCACCCGGTGAGCTCGGCCATGGCCTGGTTGGCGCGCTCAATGCGGGCACCCCGCTGGTACACGATGCCCACCTCCGACAGGCTGAACATCAGCTCGCGATCGCGCAGCAGCTGCTGCAGCTCCGTCTGCTGCTTCTTCAGGCGGGTGATGTCGGTCAGTACGGCCACGGCTTCGGCAGGCTGGCCAGTGTTCGGAGCCCGCCGTACCGACAAGGAATACCAAAGGGGCGGGCCGTCGCCGCGGGCCAGCGGCAGTTCAGCTTCAAAGGGGCGGCCCTGCTCGAGCGACTCCAGCGCAAGCTCGGCCTTGGGTGCGCCTTCCAGCTCGCCCATGCTGCGGCTGAAGATTTCTTCCAACGAAGCGCCGACGGCACCACCGGCTGGAAAGCCCAGCATGCGTTCGAAGCGCTGGTTGCAGCGCACCAGCACCGGCCCGCGCAAGTAGGCGATGCCGGCGGTGGAACTGTCGAGGATGGTGCTCAGCTCGCGCAACAGCTGTTCGTTGCGGCGTTGAGCACGTTCCTGGTCGGTAACGTCCAGCGTCACCACGCTGGTGGTCGTTCGACCGCCGGCCAGCGCACCAGGCTCGACCCGTGTCAGTAGCCAGCGCGAGCCGAGTTCAGGGTGGCGCACGGCATACCGTACTTCGGTGCGCTCACCGCTGCGCAGGGCGCGCTGCAGGCGCTCGAACTCGGGCAACGAAGACGGTTCGACCAGTTCGCGGCCGATGCCCAGCAAGGCACCCCCGCCCTTGCTGGCTGGGGTCGGTTCCGCAACCGCGTTGGCTGGCTCGCCCTTGCCGACTGGGTCGGCAGAAGCCGCTGATGCCGCTGATGCCGCTGATGCCGCCGATGCCGCCGATGCCGCCGATGCCGATGCAGTTGACGGTCCGGCGCGCTTGGTGGGCGTCGGCACCAGCCAGCCTCGCAGCGGATCGTAGGTGGCCACGCCGATGCTGGCGGTGTCCATCAACATGCCCATTTCCAGCTGTGCAAGATCGCGTTCGTCCTCGGCACTGCGGTCTTCCACCACCGCCATGACGCGCCGGCCGCCCTGCGGCGTGAGGTGGCAAGCCAAGCGTGCACTGAGGCGGCGGCGCCGGCCTTCCGCCACCGGCACCAGGGCCTGCCGCTCCAGCGGCGGACCGCTGGGCACCAGGGTGGGCAACATCGCGCCATCTTGCCAGCCGAGCAGGCTCTGCAACTCGGGGCTGGCTTCGTCAAGCACCTCGGGAACACGTTCGACCAGCGACTCGAAAGCCGCGTTGCAACGCACGATCAGGCCCGAAGGGTCGTAGACCAACATGCCGTGGCCGCTGAGTTCGAACCACTGCGCCAGCTCGGCCTGCGCGCCGCGCGCCTGCTCGCGCGCCGCAACCTCGGCCGTGATCTCGTGCCACTGCGACAACCATCGCGGCCGATCCTCGGGCGCACCTTCGCGCAGCACGTAGATCTGGAACCAGCGCAAGCGCCCGGTGGGATCGCGCAAACGGTGCATGCTGGGTGCCTGCGGCTGGCCTGGCACTGCAGTGGCATGCAGTTCCGCACGCCGTTGGCGCTGGGGCTCGCGGTCTTCATCGGGCTCGAGTTGCAGCGGATCCAGCCCTACCAGTGCCTCAAGGTCGCGGCCAGCCAGGCTGGCAAAGGCCACGTTGGCGTGCAGCAGCAGGAAGTGTTCGTCTTGCAGCGTGACCGGGAACGGATGCGCCATCGCTATGGCCGCCACCGAACCGGGATGCAGGGCTTTCACGGGATCGGCGTGCGCGAAATTTCAGTGTTCGAGTTCACGCGCGGATTGCAGGGCGCTGAAGACGGCCCGGCTGACCACTGCGGGGCTCAGCAGCAAGCGCTCGGTTTGTTCGCGGATGTCGAACAACGACTCCAGTTCGACGGCTTGCACCAGCTCCAGGTAAGGCCCATACGGCCCGCCGTCACCGCGCAGGGCCTGATTCACACGCTCTGGCACCGGCACGCTTTTCAGCAATTCGGACAAGGGCTGCTGCATCAGCCGGTTGAGCAGCGAGAACACGCCGCAGATGAACAGTTCGCCCCGCATTTCGGAGTCGGCCTGCTCCCGGCCCAGTTCCTCCATCAACAGCCCGCGGCGCACGGCGGCGTACACCAGCACCTTGCTGTTGGGCCCTTTCGCAGAAGACACCAGCAGCAGGGCCAGCCAGCGCTTCAGACGGTTGTAGCCGAGCAGTGTCAAGGCATGGCCGAAGGACGTGACCTCTGCCGGCAGACCGAGAGCGGGCGAATTCAGATACCGCATCAGCCGGAACGCCAGCGTGGGGTCGCGGCGCAGCACGGGTTCCAGCTTCGAAACCGGGTCTTCGCGGTCGACCCCGTCGAGCAAGGCCATCACGGTGCCGACATCGGTGGGTAGCGCGCTGCGGCTGCCCGCCGCGGGCAAGGCATCCCCCCAAGGCCAGCCAGCAAAAGCGGTGTGGCCGCGCTTGAAAGCCGCCTCCTGTTCGGCACTGGAGGTCACACCCGCTTGCAGGCTGGGCACGGTGCGGCCCGCCGCGGCGGTTGGTCCTTGCGGCATCACGTCGCGGCGGTCTTCGCCTGGGGCTACCAGGCATTGTCCGAAGCAAGCCAATACCTCGGCCGACAAGGGCGTGATCGGGCGGCCCTTCAACACCAACACCGTGCCGGACGCTTGGGCACCGCGCAACAAGTCTGCGTTCGCCAAATCGCCGGCCATGAAGGCGGGCACCTCCAGCATCAAACCAGGGCCCGGGCGGGCCTGCAGCACGCCATGGAGCAGGCTTTCGCTGGCCAAGTTCAGGGACAGCGACGGGCGCGCCGTCGGGCTGCCTTGCTCGTCCTGCAGCGGCCAGACTTCACGGATCACCTGCAGCAGATCGGTGCCTGCGGGTGCGCTGTCGGGCCGGGCCGGAAAAACCGTGAGGCGCAGCGCCGAAACGGCACGTTGGGGGTCGAGGATCGGGCTGTAGCCCAGGGCAACTTGGCCCAGTACGGGGTGGTCTTGCATGCGCTCTTCTTCCGGACGGGTTCGCCGCTACTTGATGTAGTCGAACAGCGACATGCGCTGCACCATCGAATACGTCTTCAGGGCCGCATCGTAGCCGGTCTGTTTTGCTTGAAACGATGAAAGTGCCTCGATCATGTCGAGGTCCTCGGCATCCGAACGCTGGGTCTGCGCATCGATCTTGGCCTGCGACAGCCGAAAGCCGATGCTGTCGGCCCGGTTCAAGGCTTCGCCAGCTGCCGATTGCCAGCTGGTGAGGTTGGATTTCGAGGCATCGATGCCTGAAAGACCAGCCGAAATGGTGTTGGCGATGTCGATGCTGGCGCGGCCAGGCGTGGACAGCTCGGCGATGGCCTGGTCCAGCACATTGAATACCGACAGGGTGGCACCCGGGTTGGCCGGATCGGGCGCTTGCAACCAAACGGCGCGGCCGTCCAGCGACAGCGGCATGGCCTCGCCCGTGGCAGCCTGCATGCCACCGTTGATGCCGTCGTAGGCCACGCCGCCGGGGGCGTCGAGCATGGGCTGCCCGTCGCTGCCCTGCCCGCCGAACAAATAGCGGCCGCTGCCGTCGCCGCGGTTGGAAACGGCCAGCAGGTCATTGCGCAGGCCGCGCAGGTTTTCGGCCACGGTCAGGCGCTCCTTGTCGGTATAGCTGCCGTTGCCGCCCGCCACGATCAACTCGCGGGCTTGCTGCAGGATGCTGCCGGCCTCGTTGAGTGCGCTTTCCGTCAACTGCATGCTGGTGCGTGCCGAGTTCAGCGCACGTTCCTGACCTTCGCTGCGCGTCAGCGCCGCGAGCGCCCGTTCGGCCGCGGCGGCAGCGGCTGGATCGTCGCTGGGCTTGAGCACCCGCTTGCCACTGGTGAGTTGCACCTGCGCTTCGGTCAGCGACTGCTGGCGGCGCTGCAAGTTCGCGATCTGGGTGTCGTACGAGGAGGCGGTGGTGATGCGCATGGTGATTCAGCCGAAAGTGGGGACCGATGACAAGGGCCTGTCGGGTTCAACGGCCGGTGGCCTGCAACAGCGTGTCGAACACCGCCTGCGCCACCGAAAGAATCTTGGCCGCGGCCTGGTAACCCTGCTGGTACTGGATGAGGCGTGAGGCTTCTTCATCAAGGTTCACCCCCGACTGCGAACTGCGCGCGGTTTCTGCCTGTTGCGCCACGGCCGTGCTGATGATCGAAGAGGTCTTGTTGCTTTGCACCCGCACGCCGATGTCGGCCATGGCCTGGGCCCAGGCGTCGGTGGCACTGCGGCCGTCGACCAGTGCCGCGTCGCGCAAACCCATCAAGGACAAGGCGTTGCCGTTGTTGGTGGCCACCCCAGTCGACGAGGTCGGCGCAATTGTGAGCTGGTCGCCCATGCGCGGCACGCCTTCGATCATCAACGAGAAGCCGTTGAAGTCTTGCGGCGGCTGGGGAACGGCGCGGCCGGTTTGCCAAAGGCCGCTGCCACCGCCCAGAACTCCGCCGCCGCTGTCAACCAGGCTCCAGTTGTAATTGCCGCTGTCGTCGGCGAACTGGATCTGTACCGTGGCACCCGGGGTCGGCAGGGGCACAGCTGTCACTTGCAGACTGCTGACCTTGACCGTACCGGTGTTGGTGGAGGCCGTGGTTGCCACCAAGGGCGAAGCCGCTGCCAAGTCACGCGGGTCGGTCAGCATGGCCTTCATGCCACCAGCCGCCGCTGCAACAGGTTGCAGCAGGAAACGGTCACTGGCCTGCAGGTTGGTGGTGACTATCTGCACACCGTCGACGACATCGCCGCTGTTGAAAGGCTGCGGGTTGCCGTCGGGCATGCGCCGTATCTGCCAGGTTCCGCCCGCTGCGGGTTCCAGCATGTACTGGGCCGCTTGCAGGGCCCTGGCGTCGGTGATGGTCATGGTGACACCGCCGATGAGCAAACCGTTGACGTCGCGGGCGTTGCCGACGTTGGGAATGGCCTTCGGGTCACCCAGGCTGAACATCGGCGATCCACCGACCTGCCCCAGCGGGGCTTGCAAGCTGACACCTCTGGCCTGCTGGGCGTTGACAGCCATGCCGACTGCCATGGCCATGCGGCCGATCAGGTTGCGGCCCTGTACCAAGTCCTGGTTCTGGAACAACAACAGGCCCGTTACCTCACCGCCGCCCAGGCTGTCTTGTGCTATCGGCCGGGCAACGCCGCTGGTGACAAGGGCCAGCGCGCTGCGGATGTGGTCGGTGCCGTCCTGCACCACCTTCATCTGCGTGGACATGCTGCCCAGAACCAGTTGCTGGCCGCCGGCAATGGTGATGGAGGTGCTGCCGTCTGAGGCATCGATACGGTCGATGCGGACCTTCGATGAGAGCCGCGAAACCAGCTGGTCGCGGCGATCGAGCAAATCGTTCGGTGCTGCGTCTGCGCCACGCAACGCCAGGATCTGGCGGTTCACCTCGGCGATGCTGCTGACGAGACCGTTGATTTCGGTGACGGCTGCACCGAGCTGCGTGGTCACCCCCACTTGCAGATTGTCCAGCGATTGACTGGCTTCGCGAAAGCGCGCCGACATGTCGCTGGCGCGCGCCAGCGCCACCCGCCGCGAGGACAGGTCGTTGGGCTGGCTGCTGACGTCGACCATGCTCTTGAAGAACTGTCCAGCCGCGTCGCCCAGGCCGCGCTCGCCGGGCTGGAAGACGTTCTCCAGGCCTTGCAATTGCGAAAGACGCGTGGCGTCCATCGATGCCATCGACGCCGCGCTGCCCGCCTCGCGGGTCAGGAAGGCGTCGTGCGAACGGGTGACGGAAGTGATGTCGACACCGCGGCCATAGAAGCCGCCATCCTTCCACTGCCCTGGCGCGGTCGACAGGTTCACCGACTGCCGCGAATAGCCGTTGACGCTGGCATTCGCGATGTTGTGGCCGGTCGTCTGCAAGCCGGCGAACTGCGCGGCCATGGCCTTCAGGCCGATGTTGTTGAGAACGGAGGCGCTCATCGATCAGCCCTGGGCCTGCAGACTGGGCAGCAGCTCATCAGGCCACCATGCGCTGCAGGCGCAGCGTGGTGTTGATGACCCGGGTCAGCTTGTCGGCATAGGCCGGGTCGGTGGCATACCCGGCGCGCTGCAGGCCTTGTGCGAAGCCACTGGCCGCAGCAGCGACGGTGGCGGTGTTGGTGCTGCCGGCGTTCTGGATGCTGGCCGTTCGCGCCTGGGCCACGGCGGCCTGGTAGCGCGGCGCGTGCTTCATCAGCTTGGCGTAATCAGCGAAGGATTCGGCATAGCTGCCGTAAGCCCGAAACTTGGCCGTGACCTTCTGTGGCTTGCCGTTGATGTACTCGGTGGTGGTCACCTCGGCCGTGGGGCCTTTCCAACTGCCGCCGGCCTTGATGCCGAACAGATTGAACGAAGGCGTGCCGTCGGCGTGCTTGATTTCCTTGCGGCCCCAGCCGGTTTCCAGCGCCGCCTGCGACACCATGAACGTTGCCGGAACGCCAGTGACGAGCTCGGCGTCACGGGCCGCTGCGCTGTGTTGTTGCACGAAGCCCGCCGCGCCGGTTTGCGGAATCCGCGTGGGCTGCGGCGCGGCCGCCAGTGGGGCCACCGTGTTGTTGGCCGAACCCGTGACGGGGATCGGACCCGGGCTCATGCCCATCTGGCGTTCGAGCTGCCTCGTGATCGCTTCAGACAGGCCGCCCGGCTTGCCCGTAAGTTGGGTGGCGAACTGCGCGTCCAGCATCTCGGTACCGAGCGAGCTGGTGGCGTTGTCCATCATGCCGGTGGACAACGTGGTGGCGCGCATGCTTTTGACCACCTCCTTCATGAACACCGACTCGAACTGCTGCGCGGCTTCACGCACTGCCGCCTTGGGGTCGGTGGCGGCGCGAGCCTTCAGGTTGTCCAGCGACTTGGTGTCGGTGGCCAGGCCCCTGTTCAGGTTCAGGGCACCGCCACTGGGCGTGCCGCTGCTGAAGCGTTGGAACATGTCCTTGGGTATCGCGGCCATCAGATCACCTCAATTTCAGCGTGCAGCGCACCGGCGCTTTTCATGGCCTGCAAGATCGCCAGCAGGTCCAGCGGTGTCGCGCCCAGCGCGTTCAGCGCTTTCACCACCTCTGAGAGCTTGGTGCCTGCAGCCATGTTCACCAGCGCGCCGCCCTGCTGGCTGATAGAGATATCGGATTTTTCGGCCTGCACCGTCTGGCCCTGGCCCAGCGCATTGGGCTGGCTGACCACGGGGGTGGTGCTGATCGTCACCGACAGGTTGCCGTGCGCCACGGCACAAGGGCCCAGCGTGACGGCGTCGTTCATCACCACCGAGCCGGTGCGCGCATTCAGCACGATGCGGGCCGCCGGCTTTTCCAATATGAGCGACAGGTTTTCGATGTCGGCCAGGAAGCCCACGCGGTCGCCGCCGGCACCCGGCACCTTCACCCGCACGGTGCGGCCGTCGATGGCCGTGGCGGTATCTTTGCCCTTGGCTTTGTTGATGGCGGCCGCTACAGAACGCGCGGTGGCGTAGTCGCTGGCGTTCAGGCCCAGTTGCAGGGTGTCGCCCTCGCCCAGCGGCGTGGGCACGGCGCGTTCAACGCTGGCACCGTCAGGTATGCGGCCGGCCGACAAGTGGTTGATGGTGACCTTCGAGCCCCCGGCCGATGCGCCTGCGCCGCCCACGATGAGGTTGCCTTGCGCCAGGGCATAGACCTGCCCGTCGGCACCGCGCAAGGGCGTGGCCACCAAGGTGCCCCCGCGCAGGCTCTTGCTGTTGCCGACCGAGGACACGGCAATGTCGATGTTCTGGCCCGGCTGGGCAA
>Ga0105046_10017192_pt1 | contig 11077 bp, 10 predicted proteins | sample MAT03_FD_78385 | JGI IMG/M metagenome (GOLD analysis project Ga0105046, IMG submission 78385) | Freshwater microbial communities from Lake Fryxell liftoff mats and glacier meltwater in Antarctica - MAT-03 (megahit assembly) | ecosystem: Environmental > Aquatic > Freshwater > Ice > Liftoff...
GGCCAAGGCCGACCTGATTTGCCCGGTGGATGGCGCCATCAGCCAGTTTGGTCCGATGCAAGGGCCGCAAATATTCCAGGCCAAGGGCCACCAATACAGCAGCACCGCCCTGGTCGGTGGGGACTCAGCCTTGGCCGCACAGTTTGACAATGGCCACTTTGCCACGCTGTACCTGAGCCCGCGCGACTACCACCGCATCCACATGCCTTGCGCCGGGCGCTTGACCCGCATGATCTACGTGCCGGGCGACCTGTTTTCTGTCAATCCAACCACCGCACGCGGTGTGCCAGGGCTGTTTGCGCGCAATGAACGGGTGGTGTGTGTGTTTGAAAGCGCACACGGCCCGTTTGTGCTGGTGCTGGTGGGAGCCACCATTGTGGGCAGCATGGCCACCACCTGGCATGGCGCGGTCAATGCGCCGCGCCCAGGCCAGTTAACCGACTGGCACTACGACAACAAGCCACTTGTTTTTCGTCAGGGTGACGAGATGGGCCGCTTTTTACTGGGCTCCACCGTGGTCATGCTGTTTCCCAAAGGGCCGCTGCAGTTCAACGCGGCGTGGCAACCGGGTGGCGCGATTCGCTTGGGTGAGGTGATGGCGCAACGCAGTTAACGCTGAAATACAGCGGACCGCCTTGTCACTGCGAATGCTGGTGCCCAGCCACTTCGGCATCCACGACCTCCAACAGCACTGCAGGTGTTTTCATCCCTTTGGTTGAGGTGCCGGCGCCAGGCATGTCGACCCAGGCGTTGCTGCCTTTGTCGCAACTCTGCAGCACTTTGAACCACATCGCACCGGCAACCGTGGGCAAACCGCCGCGCAGCACGAACTCGTCATAGTGCGCATCGGGCAGCCAACTCGCGGGTGTGCTGGCACTCCAGGTGATTTCAGCCACATCCTCGGTCACCGTCTTGCCATGGCTTTTGTAAGGTGTGTCGAGCCGGGCCAGCGTGGTGGTCAGGGTCCAGCCCACCTTGGGCATGGGCTTGGCGCCTTGAAAACCTGTGGGAATCAGCACTTTGATGGCGGTGGTGGGCGAGCCGTCGCAGCCATGGCCAACCCGCAGTGTGGCGCGGTAACTGCGCCCGGCGAGGGCGCTTGGTTCATCCAGGACAATATGGGAAAATGATGATGTAGCCCATGTGATTAGTGCACATGATGCTATTAATTTTGATGCAGTGATGATTTTCATAAGGTCTTTGAAATGAAGGGCAGTGACATCCGTTGGTGTCACTGTAAAAAAAAATTACAGGTCAAACGTCAACTCGGCCATGTAACTGCGCTGGGGGTATGGGTGAAAGTTCCAGTACTGGTAGTTGTTCAGGTTGTCTATGCCGAACGAGGCCGTCCACTGTTTGGCCATGACATAACGCACACGCACGTCAGCGGTGATGTATTTGCTCACTCCCTGATAGGTGAAGCCATTCACATCGGCGTTGTTCAGGGTCCGGAATTGGGGCCCGCTGTAACGCACGCCGAGCGACGCGCTCCAGTGCGCGTCCATCCTGTAGCTGGCCAATGCAGTGGCTCGCCATTGCGGGATATTTGGCTGCTGCTTGCCAATGGTGTCGCCGGCCACCGACACAAAGCCGGCATTTTCCTTGATCAGCGAGTCGGCATAGGTCACGCTGCCTGACAGGTCCAGCCCCTTTTTGACGACATCAAAGCCGTTGTAGGCCAGCTCCAGCCCTTGAGTCTGGATGTGCCCGATGTTTTGCACCCGGCTGATGTTCTTGTTGGCCACTGCATCAAAAGTGGTCTGGGAGTACAGCGAATCCCGGGTGTCTTCCGAGAAAAAAGTCAGGCGCAGCAGGCCATGGCCGAGGTCTTTTTCAGCGCTGAGTTCGGCGGTCCATGATTTTTCCGGCTTCAGGTTCGGGTCATTGATGTATTGCGAATTGGTGGTGGAGGTCGCGCCGTACAACTCGGACACGGTGGGCATGCGAACCGCACGGCCGACCGAGCCCTTGAGCACGGTGTTGCCTGACCACTGGTAAGAAAGGGCCGCTTTGGGTGAAATGAAGTTCTCGCTGCGCGAGGCGTAGCTGGCATTGGCGGCATTGCCGACGCCGAACGTGGTCAGGCCGTTGGCGGCGGTCCAGCTTTCAATGCGCGCGCCCAGCACGGTTTTCCATTGCGGATCAAAGGCCCAGGCGTCCTGTGCATACAGGCTTTGCGTGCGGGTCTTGCCGCCGACTTCATTGACCAATGTGCCTGCACCATCGGTTTGCCAGTTACCGGCGATGCTGGCAGTGCGGTATTTCAATGTGTAGTTGTCCTGTTGCAGGCCAAAGTCCACGATGTGGGCACCCTTCATCCCTTGCGGCCGCCATATGCCTTTGAGCGCCAGTGTGTTCCAGCCCGTGCCACTGCCATCAGCCAGGGTCCCCGCACCGCCGCTGGCCGCGCCAGGCAAGGGGTTGGACGCAGCGTTTTGGCGCTTTTCGTCTTTGCCGTAGTCGTAGAGACTGGCCGCCACTTCCCAGTCCCACACGCCCTGAGTGTGACTCTTGACCGAAAGCCCATGCATGGCGTGGCTCAGGCGTTCGTTGGTCAGCGAAAAATCGCCACCGGTCAGGGCTTGCGTGCCGCTGAAGGTGAGCCCGTTGATGTTGACCGCACCGCTGTAGACCGGTTGACCCGTTGTGGCATTGCTCAAATAGGAGGCAGGGCGGCCCTCCGATTTGTTCTGCCACAGGCCCAGTGTGTAACTGGCGCGAAGGGTGGGGCTGATGTCATAAGCCAGCTTGACCTTGAAGTGGTCTTGAACCGTGTGGTATTGGGTGCCGCTGCCCAGAATGTAGATCGGCGCACCCGTGTTGTTCTTGTCCGGCACCGCGCCGGTCACGGCCGTGCCCGCTGAACCGGCCACGCCGGCGCTTAACTGTCGGGTGGCAAAGGTCAGTGGCTGGCCATCGCTGTCGGTGTGGTTGACGTTCATGAACCAGGACCAGTCACCTTTTTTGTTGCCCAGCGAGGCGCTGCTTTGCCAGGCGTTGAAAGCGCCGCTGGTGTTGTACAGATCAAAGGGCTGCGACACGTAGCCGAGCTTGGCGTGCGCTTCAAATCGGGTCGGCATGCGGGTCACATAGTCCACCACCGCGCCCACCGAGTTGCCTGGGTAGGCGGCTGAGAACGGACCATACATCACGTCTACCCGTTCAATTTCCTCCGGCGTCACCAAGCCCCAGCGAGGTGGAAAACTCAGGCCGCCCACGCCGTTGCCCAGGTAGTTGGACAGCAAAATTCCGTCGCCAAATACCGCCGAACGGGCGCTGTTGCCAGTGCCCGATGCGCGGCTGGACAGGATGGCATGGTTGTAGTCGCCAATGTAGCGCTTGCGCACCAACAGGCTGGGGAAGTATTTCAGCGCATCTTCGCTGTCGGTGGCGTTGACGCTTTGCGCAATCTGCTCCCGCGTGATGCCCTCTATGGTGGTTGGTATCTGCGTCGGCAGCGACGTGGGGGCGCCACTGTTGACGGTGACCACCCCCAGCGTTTTCACGGGTGCGTCGGCCGGCGTTTGGGCCGCGACAGGAAATGCAATTGAAAAGGAAACAGGAAAGGCCATAGCTAACGCCAGCACGACACGATTTTTCCGCATGGGAAATCTCCAAAAAATACTAACAAAATATGCCTGCAACCCATATGTAACGGGCATCAGGCGCTATTAATTCAATAAATCAGGAGAAATTTGGCGGGCCGCGGGCCGGCGGCGTCACAGCAGTGAGTACAGCGATGTGCGCCGCCGGGATACTTTGCAGCACATGAGCCAGTGGTTGCACCGGTTCGGCATTCATCGATGCCACCGGCGGTGGTGCACTGAGCGAGGCACAGAGGGGGCAATCCAGCGTGTGGCTGAGCACCTCTTTGCTGCCGTCATCGGTCGAGACCAGCAGCTTCATCACGCCGGCGCCGGAACAGACCAGTGTCATCGCCTGCGGTTTGATCAGCGGTGAGGCAATGGCCGCGCCAATCGACAACGCAAACCACACCAGCACGAAGCGGGCAAGACAATGGGCGTTGCGCAGGGTTTGCATGGCGCAGATTATGGGCGACTCCCGGGCGGCCGAAAGGGCGCGTAAACCCTTGCCAGGCTGGATTACAGGCGACTCAGCAGCTCGGCCTTTTTGCTGGCGTATTCCTGTTCGCTCAAAATGCCACGGCTTTGCAGCGCCGCGAGTTTTTCAATGCTGGCAAAAATGTCGTTGTTGCCACCTGACGACGACATGGCATTGTTGACTGGTGTGAACGCCTTTTGGGCACTGCCGCTGTCGCTGGGTGCATAAGTGGTTGCAGGCGTTGGTGCCGGGGCCAATGGCGGTTGGCCATTGATGCTGATCACCGGCAGGCGGGACAAATCCACATAGCCATACTGGCTGGAAAACGACACCGAATTGCCGCCACTTTGCTGCGACACGCCGCCAATGTGGTGATCCAGCGTGTCATAAATGATGACTTGTCCGTTGGACTCGATCGCCAGGCGGTGCGCCTGAGAGAACCATGCGTAACGCATGCCGTTCTGTCCGCCCGAGTTGTTGGGGAATTTCAGGTCCGGGCCCCACCAGGCCGGCGGTGCTGGCGCAAACAGGCTGTTGGGGTTGCTGCCGTCCGAGCCGCCAGCGTCCCAACCGTTGTGAGTGGTGTTGCCGTTCTGGCTCTGGCTCTGGAAGCTGCCGCTTCGGATCAGGTCGGGATGATTTGAGATCAGTCGTGACAACTCAGCGCACAGGTTGTCCACCCGGCCCTTGAGGTAGTTGTTGAACATGTCGCCGATCATGGTCATGCCACCCGACATCCACTGGCCGGAACCACCGAATTCAGGGTGGCTGAACTGCGCCATGCCGCCATTGCCGTTGATCACGGAAATGAGCATACTTTGAACGGCATCAAAGCTGAAGCCGTGGCGCTGGGCGATGTCATGTACGGCGGTGATACCGGCGGGGGAAAGTTGAGCCATAAAGAATCAAAGTTGAGTCAAAAAGAAGTCCAATAGCGATGAGCCATCGGGAAAACCCCGCACTTTAGTTCATTCCTAATTTGATGCATGAGTTTCAGGAATCCCAGGGTCAAATCTCCTGTTTCAACAGCGAACAAATTCGTCATGCATCGCGGGTTTGAACGCTATTTGAAAATCACCGTCTTGTGGCCGTTGATCAACACCCGGTGTTCACTGTGCCACTTGACGGCACGGGCCAGCACCTGGCTTTCGGTGTCGCGGCCCTGTGCGGTGAGGTCTTCCACGGTTTTGCTGTGGTCCACGCGGGCCACGTCCTGCTCGATGATCGGGCCTTCGTCCAGGTCGGCGGTGACATAGTGGGCGGTGGCGCCAATCAGTTTCACGCCACGGTCGTGCGCCTGGTAGTAGGGTTTGGCACCCTTGAAGCTGGGCAGAAACGAGTGGTGGATGTTGATGGCGCGGCCACTGAGCTTGCGGCAAAGGTCGTCTGACAAGATTTGCATGTAACGCGCCAGCACCACCAGTTCGGCGCCTTCGCCCTCGATGATTTCCATCTGTTTGGCTTCCACCTGCACCTTGCTGGCGGCGGTGACCGGCAGGTGGTGAAAAGGCACGTTGTAACTGGCGGCCAATTGGTAAAACTCGCGGTGGTTGGAGATGATGGCGCGAATGTCCAAGGGCAGCAGGCCACTTTTCCAGCGAAACAGCAGATCATTCAGGCAGTGACCCTCTTTGCTGACCATGATCACCGTTCGCATGGGCTGCGCCTGGGCATGTAACTGCCATTGCAGTTGCAGTGGTGCGGCAAAGTCAGACAGCTGAGACTTGAGGTCCTCAAAATTGAACTGTGCGCAGGCAAATTGCACCCGCATGAAAAACAGCCCGGTGCTGGTGTCGTTGTACTGGGCGGCTTCTTCGATGTTGCCGCTGTGTGCCAGCAAAAAGCCGGAAACAGCGTGAACCAGCCCCAAACGGTCGGGGCAAGACAGGGTAAGTGTGTAAACAGGCGTCATAGGGGCGCTATTGTCGCAGGTGCTTTTGATGACTACCTGTGCTAGCTATGCGCTACATTTAAAATAGCTGTATGCCCTTTAGAAATAAGGGCTAGAGCCTGAATTACTATAAATTAATGTACCAGCACCGGGTTCTGTGCCAGTTCGGCATATTGCTCCAGCGTGTCCTCCACTTCTTCTTGTGTCGGCGTGTTTTGCTGCCAGGCAGAAATCTGCTGTTGAAACAGTTCAGCCCAGGACCCGTCTAGATAGACCTCTTTGTTGGAACGCTTGTCCACAATTTCGAAGCCGTGGCGCGCCAGCGTAGGCACCACCAGCATTTGTTCGCCGTCCTTGAGTGTGTCGGGCGGCACGTCGGCAGCCACTGCGTTGGCCAGCATGTGGGTCACAGAGTAGGTGTCAGAGTCGTAAAGCGTGTGCATTGGCAAATTATCCATGAAAGCGATTTGCCTTGCAGATGACCGCACATCGTCAAAATTCAAGGCATGCTGGCGGCTTCCGAGGAAGTCCATTTCTGGTCGATGAAATCGCCATTGGCCTCCGTGATGCGAATGCGTGCCGGCAAATAGCCCAACTGCGGTGCCAGCCAGATGTCGACCTGCTGGTCATACAGCTGGCGTGGGTTGCGTGTCAGCTTCAGTCCCGGCATAGCGCCGCCAGGAAGGGTCAGGGTTTCGAGCTGGCCCACGGTGAACAGCCACAGGTCGGCATCGCGCGGGCCGATGGTTTGAATGGTCAGGGTGGTGCCTGCCTCAAAACGCTCGGGCGCGCTGGCCACCAGCGCCGCGAGTTGGATCAGCACGCTTAGGCGGTCTTGTGCGCCGCTGAGAAGCGGGGCAGCCGGTGTGTTGGCGCTGAACGGCACCTTGGCCTGGGCCTGATTGAAATGTGCGGCGACTTCGCTGCGGAACTTGTCAGCAAACCGCTCCGGTGCCAAACCTTGCGCGCCCACCAGGCCACGGCTGGTTTGGGTGCGGGTTTGGCCAAAGGCGCCAAAACTCAAGGAAGCCAGGTAGTGATCGCCCTTTTGGGTCCATAAAAGCTCGCCGTTCAGGCTGAAGGGGAACTTGTTGGCCTCCACCTTGTAAACCAGCTTGACCGACCCCGGCAGGCCTTCCATGCGAAAGTTTGGCGCCTGTTCGCGGGGTGGTGGTTGCGGCGGCGCGGACTCTGCGGAAGGTGGTGCTGCGGGCGCAGGTTCAGTTGGGCCAACCGTCACGTCATCGGGCACGGGCAATTCCGGTGCGGTGCCAGGACCCTGTTGAGGTACAGGTGCGTTCTCCGAAGTGGTGTTGACTGTGGGCGGGTCGACCGGTGCAGTTTGCGGCGGTAGCACACTTTTTTTGGCGGCTGCTCTGGGTTTTACTTGCGTGACCGGGCTGGGCACCGGGGCGCTGCGTGACACGGGCTCTGGCGCCAGGGTGCGGGTGGCAAAGGTCGAAACAGGTGGCTCTTGCACTGGGTTGTGCAGGCTCAACGGCGTGGTTTGCAACAGCGCCAGATGCAACAACAACACCGCCAAACTCAAGATCAGCCAGGCTTTCAGTGGGGGTTTGGGGCGTGCCATGTCCACTAGAATTCGCTCAACCGTGACGTCTTTGTGGGACTTTTTATGAAACTTGCGACTTTGAATGACGGCTCCCGCGACGGCCAACTGGTGGTGGTCTCCCGCGACCTGATGAGCGCGCATTATGCAACCGGCATCACTGACCACATGCAGCATGTGCTGGACGACTGGAACTTCATCTCGCCCCAGCTGCAAGACCTGTATGTCACCCTGAACCATGGCAAGGCGCGTCACGCCTTTGCGTTTGATCCCCGCCTGTGCATGGCCCCTCTGCCACGCGCCTACCTGATGGCAGTGGGTGATGCCTATGCCCGTCCGGCTGCCAACCGAGCCGGGTCTGCGGGCTCGGTCGCCGCAGCCGCGCCCTTGCGTCTGGCATTTTCTGATGCGTTTCAGGGTGCTTGTGCGCCTTTGGCTTGTGCAAGTGCCGCGCAGGCACCTGACTTTGAGGCGGCCGTGGCTGTGATCACCGGGGATGTGCCGCAAGGCGCTACCCCGGCCCAGGCACTGGAGGCGGTGCGCCTGCTGGCGTTGACCAACCACACCCATTACCGCGCCTGGCAAGACCCACCGGCGCTGGCGCTCTCTGCCCAGCCCCATTCATCGTTCAGCCCGGTGGCGGTGACCACGGATGAATTTGTGTGGAGCGGCGAAAGCGCCTGGCAACAGGGCCGTCTGAGCCTGACCCTGCAGTGCAGCGTGAATGGCCGCAAGTTTGGCCTGTGTGAGGCCGGCAGTGACATGACCGCCCATTTTGGTGAACTGCTGGCACAACTGTGCCAGGCTCGACGCTTGCGGGCCGGTTCGATTGTCAGCTCAGGAGAGGTGCGCAATCTGGACATCAGCCAGGGCTGCAGCAGCGTGGCAACCAGGCGTTCACTGGAACTGGCTCAAAGTGGCAGCAGCAAAACCCCGTGGCTGGCGCAAGGAGACAGCGTGCTCATTGACATGAAAGGCCGCGACGGGCAGAGCGTGTTTGGCGCGATTGACCAGGACGTGCAGGTCGGATTGCAGTCCGCCACACCAGCGGCGTAAGGCAACGAGCCCGTCAGGCCCCTGCCAACTGTTTGACGAAGGTCTTGATGCCGCGCAGCATCATCTCGATTGACACAGCCACCAGCACCAGACCCATCAGGCGCTCCAGCGCCACCACAAAGCGGTCACCTGCCACACGCTGAATGCGTTCGGCCAGCACCAGCACCACGGCGCTGACCGTCATGGTGACGCACAGCGCAGCAATCCATTCCATGCGTTTTTCAGGTGCCTGCGACACCAGCAGCAGCACCGTGGCCAGCGCCGACGGTCCGGCAATGGCCGGAATCGCCAGCGGCACGATCAGCGGTTCACCCACTGGTTCATCCGACTCCACCTTGGGTGGTGGAAAAATCATGCGCAGGGCAATCAAAAACAAGATCACACCACCGCCAATTTGCAGCGACAACTCGCTCAGGTTCATCACCCGCAAGAAGCTTTCACCCACAAACATGAAAGTCAGTAACAGCGCGAAGGCAATCAAGACCTCGCGCAGGATCACCCGGGCGCGCCGCTCGGGGGCGACGTGTTTCAGGGCGTTGGCAAAAATCGGGATGTTGCCAATCGGGTCAGTGATCAGGATCAGCAAAATCGTGGCTGAGGCAAAGGTGTAGTTCATGCGCTGAATAATCAGTGTTTGACCACAGGATAGCAGGCTTGCTGCCTGCGTTTGGCTTGCTGTGCCTTAGGCCTTGTCGGTTGGCTTTTTGCGCACCAGAAACAAGGACGTGGTGGCAATGCGCACCAGGTTTTCTGCCACGCTGCCCATCACTAGGCGCTCAAAGCCGCGTCGGCCATGGGTGCCAATCACGATCAGGTCAGCATTCCATTGTTTGGCCGCGTCCGAGATCAACTCTGCAATGCGTTTTTTATCCGACTCGATGAGGATGCGGTGAGGCGTCAGGCCGGCCGCTTCAGCCTTTGCCACGGCTTGGTCTAGCAGGGTTTCTGCGGCTTTGTGCATGTTGGCCTTGACCTCGTCGACATCAATCAAGGCCCCCATGCCCATGCTGTTGCCTGACAGCACACCAGAGTCCAGGGCGGTGCCGATGCACAGGCTCATGCCCGGCAAACTGGCGAAATGGATCGCCTCGACCAGCGCGGCTTGCGCGGTGGAACTGTTGTCAATGGCGACAAAAATACGTTTACACATTTAATTACTCCTGAGTGATTTAATTGGTTCATGAATTTCAAAGTGAACGGCCAGGCCAATGCCTGACGCGTCATCTGCAAGCCTGCCAGATGGCAAGCAGCGCATGCACTGTAGGGATACTGGCTGCCCTACATCAGAGGGTCGGTGACGCCCAGGCCATGAATTGCCACCATGGTCAGCAAGCCCGCCATGATGAGGTAATAGATGGTCGGAATGATGGTCAGGCGCAAAATGGTGCCTTCACGCCCGAGTAAGCCAACTGTGGCCGATGCCGCCACCACGTTGTGAATGGCGATCATGTTGCCTGCTGCAGCACCCACTGCCTGCACTGCCACCAGCAAGGCACCAGAGACACCAATCAGATGCGCCGTGTCAAACTGAAACTGCGCCATCATCAGGTTCGACACCGTGTTGGAGCCCGCAATAAACGCACCCAGCGCGCCGACCGATGGCGCAAAAAATGGGTAGATGCTGCCGACGCTGCTTGCTACCAGTTCGGCCATGGCGCGTGGCATGGAAGGCAGGTTGGCCAGATTGACGCCGGAGTTGATCAGAATACGAACCATAGGAATGGTGAACACCAGCACAAAACCAGCACCCAGCAAGGTGCGTGACGATTCGCCCACGGCTGCCTTCAGCTCGGAGAATTTCATGCGTTGCAGCCAGAAGGTGGCCAGCACCACCATCATCATGATGCCGCCTGGCAGGTACAGAAACTCGATGCTGCCAGACAGACCGGTCTCACCCAGGATGTTTTTCCAGCCTAGCACCAGGTTTTTGGTAAAGAAAGATTTCACATCGGCATTCACGCGCGACAAGACCAGCAGGCCAGCCAGTAAAAGGTAAGGCAGCCAGGCCAGTCCGACCGACATGGGCGCCTTGGCGGTAAGTTGGTCAAGCTTGATTTCGATGCTGCCCATCCAATGCGCTGGCCAGTCTTTGGCTTCGGCAAAGTCCCAAGTTTTCTTTGGCAGCAAAAAGCCCATCTTGGCTGCAGGCACCACAATGGACAGGCCTACCAGCGCACCGATGATGGATGGAAACTCAGGGCCCAGAAACACACCCGCAGCGGCATAAGGCAGCACAAATGCCAGGCCCGCAAAAATGGCGAACGGCGCCACGGCAAGGCCTTCGCCCCAGGATTTGTTGCGACCAAAAAAGCGCGTCAGCATGACACACATCAGCAGCGGCATCAAGGTGCCGATGATGGCGTGGGTAATGGCCACCTCGGAGGTGATCAAGCGGTAAAAGGTTTCCCATTCAGACCCCTTGGCCAGCAGTTGAGCAGAAATGCCGGCCTTGTCCAGGCCGCCACTGACGCCCACCACAATGGGCGTGCCCACTGCGCCAA
>Ga0105046_10017193_pt1 | contig 11077 bp, 9 predicted proteins | sample MAT03_FD_78385 | JGI IMG/M metagenome (GOLD analysis project Ga0105046, IMG submission 78385) | Freshwater microbial communities from Lake Fryxell liftoff mats and glacier meltwater in Antarctica - MAT-03 (megahit assembly) | ecosystem: Environmental > Aquatic > Freshwater > Ice > Liftoff...
AAGAAATTCGACGACGGCATTTGTCTGAATCGCTACCCCATCGATATTCACAACCCACACGGGCAGGGGTTGGCGGAGTGGACGGAAATGCCGGAAGGCGCGTGGCATGAAATTCCCTACCGCAGCCTCGTCCCGTTAAAAGCCCGCGGCGTATTGGTGGCCGGAAGGTGCGTCAGCAGCGATTTTTCGGCCCAGGCGAGCTATCGAATCATCCCCAACTGCCGCTCGATGGGCGAGGCCGCCGCTGTCGCGATCGCGGTGTCGCGCGAGTTGGGGCGCGACGTGTCGGATCTCGACGGCCGGATCGTCCGGAAACGCATGTTTGCGATGAATCTTCTGCCCGCCTGGGCCCGGCGGGAGAGCGACGATAAATTCTAATCGGACGCCGCGTAATTCTTTCCAGCCCCCCTGCCGAGTGCAAAGCCAAGCGGCCACATCAATCTTCCTTAAAATTTCCAATTGGCAGGAGCGTTTTAGTTTGCCTATGCTGTCTAGTCTCTCATGTCGATCTGTGTATCCTGAGGTCTGTCCATGAAACGCAGCCGTGCATTTACCCTCGTCGAACTTCTGGTCGTTGTCGGCATTATTGCCATCCTCGTCACGTTGCTGATTCCAAGCCTTAAGAAGGCGCGGCTGCAAGCGATCCGCGTGAACTGTGCATCGAACATGCGGCAGTCGATGATGGCGATGCTCACCTACGCCGGTCGATACGGAGAGTTTCCGGTCAATATTCATCCGACGACAGGATCTCTCTTCTACAACGGTGCCGAGGGGATCGGGTTGAGCGCGCCAGCCTGGAACGGTGCTGAAGGCGCGGTGTCGTATTGGCGTGCGTACTTGCTGCAGGAGAAGCTCGCCGACGCCAATGTGCTGGGCTGTGCCGCCCGGCTTGATGATTCTTACTGGTGGCGCGGCGCGCAAGACAATGGCTTTGAAACCGTCCAGCAAATGCGCAAGGCCCCGCCTTGGTATTATTTCGGACCGGGCGTGGATCTGGTACGGTTCGCTTCGTACTACGGCGGGTTCAATACGTTCGTACGACCCGGTCGAAGCTACAAGGGAAAAGGGCGGGCACCGATCTTCATGGACCCGTTTTACGAGTATCAAGGTTACATGGGTCCCGGCGATTTTCAGTACGGCTCGACGATCGTTTCGCACACGTCTGAGTTTACAAATCCTCGAAACGGCGAGCCGACGTGGTATCCGAGCAGCAGTTCGCCGACCCCGCGGATTTACGATCACCATTTCGGCTGGACCGATGGCAGCGTAACCTTCATCCGCAAGCGAATCTTCGCTGCGGGGTTTCCGACGATCATTCCGCTCAACGAGTACGACTGGCGAGTACGCCAGGCAGGATTTACCGCGAAGTAACGCTGACACTCTGGTTGCGGCCGGAGCGAAGGGGAGCATTCCAGATAGGTGTTGCCTGCCTTCAGTGGCTGCGACACAACGAACTTTGATGCCTAGGAATGGCTGACGATGCTCGTCATCGTCCACGCCGCGAACATGCACGCCAGGCAGAGCAGCGTGACGTAAAGGCGCGCCATCAAGCGATCAAAATTGGTTGTCTGGGAGGGGTCGGTGCTCATGGCGCTCAGCGCCTCGACGCGCGACTGGATGCTCCCGTGCGTGAGGTTGCGGGCGGCGATGGGAATGTTGTTGATCACTGCCACGCGATGTAGCGCGCTGACGAAGACCCCGGCACCGTATCGACCGACGTACGACGCATCGGGCTTGAGCATCGTCAGTAAAACCGGAGGCACGTGCCGGGCCATTTCGATCGTGCGGGCGGCGTAGACGTCGGCCTGTCGTTCGAATCTTCTGGAAAGAAAGCTGAAGCAGGTCACGAACGCGCCGGCACCGACGGCCAGCACCAGCAGGTCGCGCTGCATGAGGCTGGGCAGCCAATGGTCGACCAGCGATTCAAACACGTACCCGCCGCACATCAGCGCGATGAAAAAGACCACGTACCACGCCATGTGCTTGTGCAGAATGTGGCCGAGTTCGTGCGCGAAGACGGCTTCGATCTGTTCGTCGGTCATGCTTTCGATCAGCAGATCAGACAGCAGCACGTAGCGCACCCGCGGCAAGAGGCCCATGACGGCGGCGTTGCCCATGTTGTTGTCGGTGCGCCAAAGAAGAATATCTCGATATTTAAGGCCCGCCTTTACGCACATCTTTTCGAGCCGCGTACGGAGCTGACCGGCGGGCAGCGGCTGCGTTTGCAGCACCCGGCGAAGGATCTCCGGCGCGAAGAGGAATACGATCGCCGACGCGCCGAGGGTCGCAAAGCCTTCGAACAGCTCCCGCTGTTCCAGTGTGATGCGGGCGACGGTCAGGATGATCGAAATGACGTCCCTCGCCAGCAGGATCAGCAGCACGGGCACGAGCGTAAAGAGCAACTGAAGCCGCACCTGCGACCAGAAGTAATCTCGAAATCGAGGCGACCCGTGAACGGGCACCCCGTCTTCGATTTGGAAGACGATCGATTGTTCGCGCATCGCGCGCTCCGCGGGATACTGCGCCCACCACAACGCCGACCACGCGAGCAGCGCCGGGCTCACGCCGATCAGCACCATCGGCAACTGCAGGACGTCCGCCCACCCCGCAACGGGCCCGGCGAGTTCGCGCGCGAACTCGCCCCAGCCGAGCGCGAACAACCCCACGCCGAACCAGATCGGCACGGAAGCGCGGGCGGCGGTCATCATCCAATTGAATCTTTTGACGAAGCGATTCAGATCGCTCGACAGCACCTGCCGCGCGACCCGCCGACTCCACAGCCCCATCACGCCCACGAGCATGACGAAGCCGGCCAGGAAAATCAGGGCGGGGCTGGTGTCGATGCGCCGCCACGCATCGAGCGGGCGGTAGCTCATCCACAGAAGAAAGGGGACCAGAAGGAGCAACCGAGACATCTAAAAATCCGTGATAAAACCCCGCACAAGTGCGAACCGAAGGGTAGCCTTGCGATCGGGAAATGTCGAGATAAAACGACCGGAGGCGTTGCCTGGCGTTGTCGCGACACAAAGACGGACATTACCTAACGGGAAAGATACGCTGACCCGGCGCGGGCGCGCCCGGGGGCCTGGGACTATAGAGATCTACGTCGCCCGTCCGATAAGCTTTTACATGGTCACCGATTCTCTCGTCATCAATCCCGGTCGGCTGCGGATTCTCATGGGGCTGGCCTCGGGTGGGGTGCAGGAGTTTGTGCAGCTCCGAGCCTCGGTTCGGCTGACCGACGGGAACCTCGTCACGCACGCCCGCCGGCTTGAATCGGCCGGGCTGATCCAATCGACCAAGGCGCGTCGCGCGGGTCGGGGCGTGACCACGTTTGCGATCACCGAGGCGGGGCGTACCGAGCTAAGGCGGCGTGCGGACGAACTCGTCGACGCGCTGCGCGGAACCGGTCAGATCCATGCGAATCTACCTGAAGGCGCGGAGGAAACGGTCGAAGACTGGATTGATTAAACTCCACGCAACGGAACGCAACCCGCCTTCACCCGGCAAACGGCGCGAAGCACAGAGATCAACCATCAAATCAGCGTCCGCGTGGCGCTTCATCGTGGGTTCTTGGATTTAACTCGTCATCTGATCATTGGATTCTGGCCACGATCGCGGCTTGATGCGCGACTCGGTTTCACATCCAAATTTGGTTATCGGACGTAACATCAATTGTTCCCCGCCTCAACATTCAAGTTGCAAATGCCACCGGTCGGTGGTTAAATGGGAAAGATGGATAAGAAGGACAATATATTCTTCCTTTCGTCTGTCCTCGGATTTTAACAGATGCAGCAACGGCCTTTTCCCAAGCCGTCTGGAATGTTGGAACTTTTTCGGGTCTTAAACATGAAAACCGTATTCACCACCGGCGAGGCCGCTGACGTCTGCAAAGTGTCGCAACAAACCATCATCCGTTGCTTTGACAGCGGCCGACTGAAGGGCTTTCGCGTGCCAGGAAGCCGGTTCCGTCGCATTCCGCGGGACGCGCTGATCGCGTTCATGAAGGAAAACGGCATCCCGCCAGACGCACTGGAGTCGGGCAAGTACAAGATCCTCGTCGTCGATGACGACCCGGAAATTGTCGAGCTCTTCGTCGATGTTCTGGAACGCGACGGCCGATTCGAAGTCAAAACCGCCAACTCCGGCTACGACGCGGGCATTATGACCCAGGAGTTCGGCCCGGACCTGCTGATCCTCGACTACATGCTCCCCGACATCAACGGCAACGTCGTCTGCCAAACGATCCGCCAGAATCCCAACTTCCAGCACATGAAGATCATCATCGTCTCCGGCGTAGTCAACCAGGACGAGATCAACGACCTCCTGAAAAACGGCGCCGACGACTTCGTGAAGAAGCCGTTCAATATCGAGAAGATTATTGAACGGATTGGCGAACTGCTTTCTGTGTAGTCGGCAGTAGGCTGAAGACAGAGGACAGAGGGTGATTCATGGGCGGAAGGAACTATCAGGATCTGATTGCTTGGCAGAAAGCGATGGATCTGGTGGAAGGCGTCTACGCCGTTAGCCGATTGCTGCCGCGGGACGAGACTTATGGGCTTGTAAGCCAGATTCGGCGGGCCTCGGTATCCGTGCCGTGCAATATCGCCGAAGGACAAGGCCGAGGCCGTGACGCGGAGTTCGTTCGCTTCCTGTGGATTGCGCACTCCTCGCTGCGCGAAGTGGAGACGCAACTGCTGCTCGCCGAACGCCTCGGTTATGTAAACCCCAAAAATATTCAAACACTTGTAGAAAGCTCAGCAGAAGTAGGACGGCTGATTCGTGGGCTTATCAACGCAAAAAAGAGAAGCGCATGACCGATCTGCCTTCTGCTTACTGCCCTCTGCCTACTACCCCATGAATGACGTACGCGAAAAACGGGTTGAATTGATCCTCCAGCAGTTGGAGCAGTTGCCAACTTTGCCTGCGATCGCGTTGCGCGTTTTGGAAGCGACGGGGTCGGACGATTCTTCGGCGAGGCAGGTCGTCGATCTCATTAAATCTGATCAATCGCTCGCCGCCCGCGTGTTGCAACTGGTGCATCGGGCGGACGTGGGCGTGCGCGGGGAAGTAAACTCGATCGATCGCGCGGTCATCCTGTTGGGGTTTGAAGCCGTCCGTGGGGCGGCGCTGGCGCTGGGGGTGTTTGAAACGTTCGCGGCGACCGAAGGCGGGGCGAATTTCTCGCGCGAAGAATTCTGGAAACACTCCGTCGCCGTCGCGACGTGCGCGCAGCTGCTCGCCGAATCGATGCGCGAATCACCCGTCAATTCAACCGAAGCGTTTACGTGCGGACTGCTGCACGACCTGGGCAAGGTGGCGCTCGATGCGGTGCTGCCCAAAAGCTTCTCGCGCGTCGTCGAGGCGGCGGATCTGCTGAGGTCGAACATTGCGGATCTTGAGCGGTCGATCATCGGGTTGGATCACATGGTCGTCGGTAAGCGGCTGGCCGAGCGGTGGCAGTTGCCGACCAGTATTCGCGACTGCATCTGGCTGCACGGGCAATTGCCTGCGGCGCTGCCGGCGTCGGTGAAGGCGCCGAATCTGGTGAACCTGGTCACGCTCGCGGACATGCTCGTGCGCGAGCAGCACCTCGGCTACAGCGGCAACTACGCGTTCACGGTTTCTCGTCAGCCGTTGCTCGAAGCGTTGAAGCTGAGCGAAGATTCCATCCCGCCGGTCATGGCGCGGCTGGTGGAGCAAATAGAACCGCGGGCGCGGGCGCTGGGGCTCGGGCAGGCCAGCAGCGGCGAGCTTTATCAGCAAGCGCTCCAGCAGGCCAATCGCGAGCTGGGGCGCGTCACCGGGCAGTTGGCGGCGAAGAATCGAAAGCTCGCGGTTCGCGCGAAATTCTTCGACGCGCTGAGTCAGTTCCAATGTGAATTGCGACCGGACGCGCCGACGCGAACCGTATTGCAGGCGATCGGTCAGACTGCCGTCGGCGTGCTGGAAGTCGGGGCCGCGGGCGCGTTCTCGCTCGTGCCCTCCGCGGACTACGCGGAAGTGGCGCTGTTCGATGAATCGGGAGAACTTTTCGAAACAAGCCTGGTCGATTGTCCGACTCGCCCCGCCAAACCCAACGCCGGCGAGGGCCCGGTGCTGGCCGCGGGGGAAGAACTGGAATGGCTGCTCGGCGCAATCTCCCCGAGGCTCAAAGGCGAACGAAGATTCTGGATGTTCCTCGAAGCCGACGGCGTGTGCATCGGCGGGGTGGTTTGGGGCGCGCCCGGGGGCGAAAGCCAGCGGCTCGGCACGCAGACTCAGGAACTCACCGCCATCACCGGCGGGTGGTCGCTGGCGCTGCGGACCGCACAAATCCGCGAAGAGGCGCAGAATCTCGCGGAGCAACTTGCCGAAACAAACCGGCAACTTCAGTCGGCCCAGAGTGAGATCCTTAGATCCAAAATGCTGCTGACCGTCGGTGAGATGGCCGCGGGCGCGGCGCACGAAATGAACAACCCGCTGGCGGTGATTTCGGGTCGATCACAACTGCTCTGGCAGCAATTGTCGGACCCCAAGCACTCCGCAGCGGCACGGCTGATCTTCGAACAATCGCACCGGCTCAGCCAGATCATCACGGAACTGATGGACTTCGCCAAGCCGAATCCGCCGACGCTGGTGGAGTCTGATCTGTCCGACCTTTTACAACACGCTTTACACGACGCTAAAGCCCAGACAGATCCAGTCGATAGGAAGATTGAAGTCACTGTCGGCGAGATCCCGGCGGTGATGATCGACCCGCAGCAGGTTCGGTCGGCGATCACTGAGATCCTCGACAACGCACTGCAGGCGACAGACGACAGAGCCGGGTCGATCGACATCCATGCCGCCCACGACACGCACAGCGATAAAGTCGTGGTCACGGTAACCGACAACGGCACGGGCATGGACGATTACACGCTGAAGCGCGCGTTCGACCCGTTCTTCAGCTCCAAGCCCGCCGGCCGAAGGCGTGGGATGGGACTGGCCAAAGCCTTGCGATGGATCGAATGCCAAGGCGGATCCATCCGATTGGAAAGTCGCCCGGGAAAAGGCACAAGAGCGATCCTGCTCCTGCCGGCCAAGAAGTCGAGCGAGACGCAGGCTGATGTAACGCAAAAGAAGGCGAAGTGAACGGATTTTCCAGTTTCGATTTTGAATCTTTGGTTGGGTCCGATCGTGGGCCGGAGTGCTTTATGTGTCGTAAATTTGAGATCGAAAATCCAGAATCCAGAACCGCAAATTCCTCCGGAAGGGAAATTTAGTATGGCACCGGCAGTACCCGCTACACCCAAGCCTTCGGCAAAACCCGTCCGTCCGCGCGTTCTGGTCGTGGACGATGAATCGTCACTCGTCGAGCTGATCGGAGACGTCGTCGGCCGGCAGATTGATTGCAAGATCATCTCCGCTTCGAGCATCGCCGAAGCGCGCAAGATTCTTGAAAAAAGCGGCGCGGAGTTGCTCGTCACCGACGTGCACCTTCCCGACGGGGACGGGACGATTCTCATCGAGCCGCTGCGAAGAAAAGTTCCCACCGCCGAGGCGATCGTCATCACCGGGCAGCCGACGATGGAATGTGCAATCAGCGCCATGCGCCATGGCGCGATCGACTTTCTCCCCAAGCCTTTCAATGCCGTGCAGATCGTCGAGCGCGTGAAGCGCGCCCTCGATCGCCAGAGCCAGTGGGCCCGCCAGGAGAAGCGCATCAACAAGCTGCGCGAAGCCGTCCGCCGGCTGAACGATGCGCGGAAGATGGTCAGCAAAAAGGTTGACCTGCTTTGCAACGATCTGGTCAGCGCTTACGGCGAGTTGTCGCGGCAGTTGGATGTGGTGCGCACGCAGGAAAGTTTCCGCAAAACGCTCGGCGATGCGAAAGATCTTGAACAATTGCTCTGCCACGGGATGGATTGGATTCTGAGGCAGGTGGGTTACAGCAACGTGGCCGTCTGGCTCAGCAGCGACGAGCAGGATTTTCAGCTCGGCGCGTACATCAAGTACACCATCGCCGGAGACCAGCCGCTGACCGACGCGATGAAGACCGGGCTGCTCCGCACGACGGTGCGCGAGGGCTTCGTGCGGCTCAACCCCGCCGAGGCCGACAAGCTTTCGCCGGAAGAGCGGAAGCATCTGAAGAATCAGAGCATCCTGTCCATCAACTGCACGTATCTCGGCGAGAGCCTGGCGGTCATCACCCTTTTCCGAGATCAGTCCAGCGCGTTCACCGATGACGATGCGGCGGCGCTGAAATCCGTCAGCCCCATCTTCGCAACCATGCTCGCGTCGGTCGTGCGGAGTACGGAAAACGAACTCATGCCTGACAACGAGGACAACGAAGGCAAATCCGACGACAACTGGGCGGACGAAAGCCCGGAAAAGAAAAAAGGCAAAAAGCCCGACCCCGCCGACTGGTGGAAGCGCGGCGAAACCCCGCCGTTCTAGCCAGTGGCTGGTAGGAAGTTGCCAGTGGGCAGTCGCCGGTAAAGCTCTCGCCTTTTTCACCTCAGGTGACGAACGGGTCTGCCAAATTTTTCGGCGGAGCGTTGTTGCCCTGTGGCGCGGCGAAGGTTCAGTAGTGATTTGATTCGTGCATATCCGCAGGCCCGCTATTCGTTGGTGAGGCCGACCGCAAATGCCTGACCGTTTCGGATTACCAAACCCGCGGGCCAGACGCCCGCGCCGCGAGGAATTCAAACACTTATCCCGCGACGGAAAAATTGGCAGACCCCCAGTATAATCTGCGGGTAAATGATCATCCGACAGCTCAACCACGTCGCGCTTCACGTCGCTGACGTTAAAGCATCTTCCGATTTTTACGAACGCGTGCTCGGGCTAAAACCGCTCCCACGGCCGGCCTTCAGCTTCGACGGCGCCTGGTTCGAGATCGCGCCGGCGGATGGTTCGCAGCCGGCGCAGGAGCTGCACCTGATTGCGGGGCGTGACGCGTTCGACGGGCGGATTTATCACTGGGCGATGCGGGTCGATTCGATCGAAGACGCTGCCGCGCATCTCCGCGCCCGGCAGGTGAATTTCGCCGGCCCGTCTCGTCGACCCGACGGCGCGATGCAGATTTTCTTGCGCGACCCCGACGGCCACGTCATTGAATTTTGCGTCCTGCCGCCGTTGCCCGCTGCAGCAACCGCCGGCAGCTAGCCTGCCTCGTTTCCTAGAACCGCCCGCGGGGCTTACAGTCAGGCCGTGCTCTCGGGACAAGCTCACACGCTCCGGCAAAAAGCGCGGCTCGCGTTATCACTCGCGATGGTGGGCGGATTCGTCGATGCGATCGGGTTTCTTGTCGTCGGGTCGTTCATCTCCAGCATGACTGGCAACACCGCGCTCGGCGGGGCGCGCCTCGCGGAATGGCACTGGGCGAACGCGTGGTTCTGCTTCTTCCTCGTCGCCACTTTCCTCGGCGGGGCGACGGTCAGCGGAATCATCACCGAAGGCGGGCGAAGGCTCGGATATCAATCCGTCTACGCGATGGGCCTCGTCGTCGAAGCGATCCTGCTGACGATGTTTCTGCTCTGCCACGTCGTACTCGGGCAGGTTTCCCCGCTCCTGGCCGGGGGGTTGCTCTGCGCCGCCATGGGCTTGCAAAATGCGACGATCACGCAGATCGCCGGTGCCGTCGTCCGCACGACGCACGTCACCGGCGTGGTGACTGATTTCGGCATCGAGAGTGTCCAATTTTTATACTGGTTTCGCGACCGCACGCGCGGGCGATTTGGCAACCGGCTTAAGCGCGCTTTCCGACTTTCGCCGAGGCACCCGTCGCTGCAGCGGCTGATGCTGCTGGCGAGCATCTGGACGTCGTTCACCCTGGGCGTGGTGCTCGGCGCGATCGCGTGGCAGCACCTGCACTCCAACGCCTTGATCGTCCCCATCGGCTTCCTGTGTTACATGATCATCCTCGATGCGCTGCGACCGATCTCGGTGGTACGCCGACTCGACAAGGGTCGGATCAATGACGACCTGACGCGTTTCGGCATCGACCCGGCGACACTCCCGCCGACCGTCAGCGTGTACCACGTTGAATGCAGACGCGGGCGCGAAAGCATCCGCCCGCCAGACCTCTCGCAACTGCACCGACAACTCGGCAGGCAAACCCGCGTGATGGTGCTGCTGCTCCCACCGGAGATGCGGCTGGACGACAACGGCCTGCTCGGCCTGCAGCAGGCGTGCGAGGAGATCCGCAAAAGTCGGCGACAGCTCGTCGTCTGCGCCCCGCAACCCGAGCTGTTCCTGCAACTTCGCGACGGCCCCGTCGCGCGCGTGCTCGGCGAGCCCAACATCTGCCACGACCCGGAATTCGCCGTCGCCCGGGCGATCGAAATTGCCGACGGCGAGCGCTAGTTGAATGGCCTCTGCCAGATGCTCAACGGGACACTGAAAAAGGCGATTTCAAGCGTTCTCCGGAGGGTCGAATGTCCCCCCAACCGTGCTGATGTGTGGTTTTTCCGGCCATATTGACCTAGAATGGGGCATCGGCTGTCGTTGGTTCCATAGGGTTTAGCCGGGCCGCTTGCGACCCGTTCGTCTCAGGCCACAAGCAGCCGGGCTAAACGACGACGGCACAAGTCACCGAAATACTCAGAAACGAGATCTATGTCGCGGGCACTAATTCTTGGCATCGGCGGAGTGGGGTCGGTCATCGGCGTGAAGCTGCACGAATACGACACCGTGTTCGAGAAAATTTTCCTCGGCGACATCGACACCATCTTCGCGAGGCAACTACACGAGCGGACGAAGCGAAGCCGATTCGAAGTCCACCAGATCAACGCAATGGAAACCGCCAAGCTCGCGGCGTTCATGAAAGAGAACAAGATCGACGTCACCTGCAACGCCTGTCCCTGCCTTGCGAATCATTCCATCCTAGAAGCCTGCGCCGAAGCGGGCAGCCACTACGTCGACATGGCCGCGGACATTTACTCCCCGCCGGGCAAGCTGCGGCCGACCAAGAATAGCTTCGAGGCGGAGATCGAAAAATTCGACAACAAGTTCAAAGATAAAAACATCACCGGGATTTTGTGCATGGGCATGGACCCCGGCGCGGTCAACGTGTTCGCGCGCTGGGCGATGGACCGGCTTGATACCGCCAGCA